>Ga0209048_10006690_pt1 | contig 10754 bp, 10 predicted proteins | sample FrelakmetCRP12CR_FD_187146 | JGI IMG/M metagenome (GOLD analysis project Ga0209048, IMG submission 187146) | Freshwater lake sediment microbial communities from the University of Notre Dame, USA, for methane emissions studies - CRP12 CR (SPAdes)... | ecosystem: Environmental > Aquatic >... | reverse complement strand
GCCGCCCCGAACATCCTGGAGAAGTCGTACACCATCACCGCCGAGGTCGAGATTCCCGAGGGCGGCGCGGAAGGCATGATCGTCACCGAGGGCGGGCGCTTCGGCGGCTATGGCCTGTTCCTCAGCAAAGGTGAGTTCGGGTTCGGCCGCGGCAAGGTCGTGTTTCTCTACAACCTGCTCGATCTCAAGCGGACGGCCTGGGAAGGGCCGGAGCTGAGCGCCGGCAAGCACACCATCGTGTTCGACTTCAAGTTCGACGGCCCCGGCCTCGGCAAGGGCGGCACGGGCGTGTTGTCCGTGGACGGCAAGGAAGTGGCCAAGAACTCCATGGAACACACCACCCCCATTTTGTTCCCCGAAGACGAGGACTTCGACGTCGGGCAAGACACGCGCACCCCGTTGGCGCTCATCGAGTATCGCTACGATTGTCCGTTCAAGTTCACGGGCAAGATCGACAAGCTGACCTTCGACCTCGGTCCGGCGCAGTACACCGAAGCGGAGCGCAAGCAACTTTCGGCCATTGCCGACGCGGTCGCCCGCGCGAAAGACTAGGTGTTGCCGGCGCGATGAAGAGGGTGCTTATTCTTGCCGCTGTGGGCGAAGCCGCGACTGGCGTGGCGCTACTGATTGTTCCGTCGCTCGTTGGGCGGTTGTTGCTCGGTGAGGAGCTTATCGGCGTCGCCATAGCGGTAGCGCGCGTGGCCGGCATCGCCCTGATCGCGTTAGGGGTCGCCTGCTGGCCGGGCCCGCCGCTCGTCGGCATGCTGACCTACAGCGCGGTCGTCACGCTGTATCTCGCTTACGTCGGCTTCGCAGGCGGTTTGACCGGCATTCTCCTGTGGCCGGCGGTCGTCCTGCACGTGATCCTGACGGGATTCTTGTCTTGGGCATCGTTGGAAAGCGACCCGTTCAGGCGGCGGCTTTGGTGACTGAGTCCTGCCGCAGGCGCTTCCATTCGCGTGGTGTCAGCTCAAGGGCCAGCCGCGCTGGATGCGCGGAGATGCGCTCGATGACGTCGCGCAGATACACGAACGGATTGATGTGCAGGTGCTTGCACGTCTGCACAAGCGAACACAGGATCGCGGTCCGGTGGGCGGCGGCTTCACTACCAGCGAACAGCCAATTGCGGCGACCCAGAACGATGGGCCGCATTGCTTGCTCGGCTCCGTTGTTATCGACCTTGAGGCGCCCGTCCTCTGTGTAGCGGGTCAGGGCGGTCCAATTGCGCAGCGCGTAGCCGATGGCGGCACCAAGCGGACTCTTCGGTAACGCCGTCGCCTGCTGCTCCTGCAGGTATGTATGCAGCTTCTCCAGGATCGGCCGCGCCTGCTCCTGCCGCAGGCGCTGTCGGGCGGGCGCATCGACATGTCTGTCGCTGGCCGCCCGCTCGATCCCATAGAGCTGCCCGATCAGCGCCAACACCTGCGCGCATGGAACGGCCGCCGTCGGCAGCGCCTCCTTGAAATATCTCCGTGCGTGCGCCCAACATCCCACCTCAATGATCTCCGGATGCTGTGCAAACAAATCGTCATAGGCAGGCGCCGCGTCCACCTGGAGATACCCACGGTAGTTGGCCAGCATCTTCAACGGCCCGTCACGGTTGCGCGCCCAGGTGAAGTCGTAAACCACGTCGCCCAGCTCGCCGCGATACACCCAGAGATGTCCCGTCCGAATCTCCGGCGCTCGACTCGGGTCCTGCACGTCCAGAGTCGTGTCGTCGCATTGAATCCAGGGCGACTGGCACACCTGCTCCCGGTGCATGGCGCGCACGATGGGTTCCAGCATGTCCGCGACCGCCCCGTTCCACTCCGAGAGGGTGCGCCGGGTGACTTGCACCCCGTGGCGCTCGAAAATCCGCTCCTGTCGGTACAGGGGCAGGTGATCGGCGTATTTCGAGGTGACCAAGTGCGCCAATAAGCCCGGCCCCGGTCGTCCCTTCTCGATTGGGCGCGCTGGTAGCGCGGCTTGCACCACGCCCTGCTGGCAGCTCGCACAGGCGTACTTCGGTCGCACATACTCGCGGATCACAAACGACGCCGGCACGTAGTCCAGCTCCTCGGTGGTGTCCGCGCCGATGCGCACCTTCGCGGTGTCGCAGGCCGCACAGTGCCGCTCGCTGGCCGGGGGAACCAACTCGATTTGTTCGCGGGGCAGATCGGCTGGCAAGCGACGCCGGCCGGGATGACGCCGACGGAGCCGCAGACGTTCGGCGGGCTCGTCGCGCCGTGATTCGTCCGTGGTCTCGGGTTGTATCAGCCCCGCCACCACGGGCTCGAAGGGCAGGACGCCTTGCTCCACCACCGGCACGCCCTTCTCGCTGCGCCGTCCGAACAGGCGATGCGTGAGTAACTGGATTCGCTGCCGGAGCGCCGCGTTCTCTTTGTTGAGCCGCTCGATCTCGTGACTGAGTTCGTCGAGAACTGCTTGGGGCTCTGCGCCGCTCGTCACCACCACACCACCACCGCGAGCGCTTTTAAGCATCGTCGGCCACAATGTCGAGAGGACAAGTACGCCATGCGAAATATTTTATCGTGTGGCGACATGTGGTCGCTCGTACCGCACACGCTGGCGCACCACCTCGATCCCTTCGAGCAGCAAGTAGAGTTCCCGAGCGTTGATCTCCTCGCGGTCCAGCACCGCGAAGGTGCCACGCTCTAGGCGTTTGTACAGCAGCCAAAACCCGTCTCGTTCCCACACGAGCAACTTCACCCTGTCTCGGCGACGATTGAAGAAGCAAAAGACGTGGCCCGACAGCGGGTCTTGGCGCAGCACCTCCTGCACCTGGGCGCTGAGCCGATCGAAGGACCGCCGCAGGTCAGTCGCGCCGCGTGCGACGAACACTCGCACCGACGCCGGCAGCGTCAGCATGCGGTCTGCAGGGCCTGGAGCACACGCTGCAGCGTGTCAGTATCGGCCCCCGCTGGCACCCGTAGCAGATGCCCGCTGCGCAGGACGACCTCCAGAATGGGTGGTGTCGTTGGAACGGCCGCCGGCCGTGGCACTTCCGTGAACACCACCGCGTCGCTCGCTGGTGCGCTGTTGGACGCCGGCTTCACCGGCTCACCGGCACGCCGGAAGACCTGCCGCCACCACGTCAGCGTGCTCAGTGGAATCCCGCGTTGCTGTCCAAACTCCCGCAGCGTCAGCCCGCTGCGCTGCCACCGTGCCAACACGCCGCGCATCTGTCGCGCCCGTGGCGACGTCGTCGATCCCAGTCTCCCCATTGGTCGCTACCTCCGGCGGCATTCTGCGCCATTGGCGGCTGGCTGGGCGAGATGTAATTGGTCCCACGCTTACCTATCTGGGGGAGAGAATCGTGCCGTTCGGCGACAAGCTCTGGCTCGTCCCGGTGCCAGCGCTGTGGGCGCCATGACAGAGCATGCTGCTCTTGCTCTTCGGCACCCCAACGTTCCTGCTCGGCATCGCCGTCTCGGCGCTCCAACCTGGATCAATCGCACCAACGGATGCAACCTGACCGCCCCCCGATGAGACGACTGAGGGGCCGCAGATCCGCATTTACGAAGTCGGTTAGCGTTATTAGCGTTAGCGCCGCGATATTTTCGCCTCGTAGAGGCGGATCACCCGATTCTCGCAGCGCAACTCTTCTCGTATCTGCCGCTCGATCTCGGCTTGAAACACGCAGGATGAGATGAGAATCGGCTCGGACCGCTGCCGCAAAGCGGTGGGAGCGAGGATGGGGACCCCGCGCAGCTGCTTCCCATGATACGCGGGATTTGAGTCGACGAAGGCTTGGATGTTCGCCTGCGGCAGGCGGCTCATAGTGAAGAGCCGCTGAGTGTGTGTGCCGACTCCCCACACCAAAATGGGCTCGTGATTCGCGACGATGGCGGCAACAATCCCGCGAATACGATCGTCAACCGCCTGGGACCGCCCGATGTATTCCAACAGGTGTGCCTCTGTCTCAACATCTCGGGCGGGCTCTGCGACCCTCTGGCAGCTCTTCTCATACACCGCAGAGACAACGGGCATCGTGGAATGTGCACTGTGTCGCCGCGCGTCCCGGCGGCAATACACGCCGTGAAAGCCATGCCATGCCATCAGGTTCGTCAGTGACGTAGAGGAAAAATAGTTGATGTGTTCAATGCTAAACTGCTGAAATGGTGCGTCCAACCAGCGGGTGAACCCCAAGGCGTCCGGCACCTCGACATATACCCGTCCGCCGTCGGAAAGAAGTGCGCGCAACTGAACCAGGGCAAGCCCGACGTCTCGGATATGCTCGAGTACTCCAACCAAGATCAGCAAGTCGAACGACTCCTCTGCAGACGCAGCCACCGCTGAAAGTGCACCGGTCAGTACTCGGATCCCGTACAACCGATCCGCCGCCTCGGCACAGGCGGGGGATGGATCGAGCCCAAGCACGCGCTGAAACCCGCAGTCCTTCAGCAACGACAATAGTCGGCCGGTCGCGCAACCGATCTCGAGGATACGGGCATCATTCGATGGCGTGAAGCGCTGAATGATGGCGGAGATGTCACGGAACCGAGCCAGGTCCTCTTCCGACTCCTCGCCGCCGCGATGCTGGTATTCGTACTTCGACATGACACGGTAGTAGGCATCCAGCGCTGCTTGCTCGGGGACATTGTCAGCGAAGCCGCAGCCACAGACCGCACACACGACAACGTCGTAGCCATCCAGGACGCTGGCCTCCGAAACCGTGGAGAAGCGCTGCTGGAACAACGCGCGGCGCTCTCCGCCCCCGCAAACGGGACACGGGCGCTCGCATCTTTCCCGAGTTGGGCTGGCTGTGGGCATGTTCTCCTGCAGCGCTCAAGCCGCAAGGCGATCCACAGGGACGGCGTAGCACACGAGATCCCACACCTCGAGCAGATGCGGTCGGAGAAAGAACCGATAGCGCTCTGAGAGCGCATGGACGAACAGTGGGATCTTCCACACATGATCTTGAAGGTGGTACACACACAGCGCCAAGGCGGGCGCATGCCTACCCACGGTCTTCTGCGCACCAGCGAGGGCTGCAAGCTCGGAGCCCTCCGTATCCATTTTGATGTAGCTTGGTACGCAGCCGTCCAGAATGTCGTCCAACGCCGCACAATCGACCGCCAAGTCTCCACTGCCGACGGCCGATGACTCGGTGCCCGTTGCATCGAAGCGCACCTTCTCGTTGCGCGCACCAACGGCTTTCTGATGGACCGTAATGCGCTCGCTGACGGCGGACGGCAGCGCGGAAACGTACTGCTGGAGGTTCTGGAAGTTGGCCGGATCTGGTTCAAAGGCAATGAGCTTGCCGAAGCGCCCATCCTGATGGTGCAGAAAACGTCTCATGGTATCGCCGTCGAATGCACCACAATCGACAAACACCTCGTCGGGAACCAAGGCGAAGAGGTCCCGTGGAAAGTAGATTTCGTGGCGTACCGGATCGGGGAGTCCGTCGAAATCGAGCTGTGTACGCCAGCGGATCTGCGCCAGGAATTCCCGGCGCGATGCGTCGTCCGCCCACAAGGAAAACGCTTTGCGCACGGCATCGGCCTGCTCGTACACCTTGTGGGGCAGGTCGAATGCGTAATGGGGCAGAAACACGTCAGAGTATTTCCAGAACAGCGGCCCGAACGGCACGATGCGGGAACAGCGTAGATCGTGCAATTGCTGCATCCGTTCGTGCATCCGATCTGTAGCTTCTCCCTTCCAGATTGTCACGACAAAGGCGGCATCCTGCCCGAATCGTTGGGCAGCCTCGCGGGGCGGGAGGACGTTCAGCCCGTCCACTGACGTGTTCCACAGCTGAGAATTGTTGTCGGTGAACGCGAGCGGCTCAATGCCCACTCGCCGGAGCCCGGCAAGCGTCTTGCGTCCAAGGTTGCCAGCTCCAAACAGCACGAGCGAGCCAGTGAGCGGCGCCGTCAACTCGTCGAACGCCAACCGCTCGCGTTGCATCACGGAGCCGATGTCCTGGTCCAAGATTTGATCAAGCTGCGCACCCAAAGATGGTTCGCTCATAGGATCTTCCTCCCCGTCACGCTCCAGCATAGTGACACTGGTGGGAACGCTCACCAGCAGCTGCGGCCGCCGTCAACGACCAGGTTGGCACCGGTCATGTACGATGATGCGTCGGAGCACAGAAACAAGATGGCACCCTGATACTCGTCCACTTGCGCCATACGACCCAGCGGAACCAAGTTGCTCACTCGCACGACAAAGTCATCCGGCTGATTGTTGTGCACCCCGCCCGGCGAAATCGCGTTGACGCGCACGCCGCGATCCGCCCAATAGGTCGCCAGGTATCGTGTCAATCCGACCAGCGCTGTCTTCACGACCGAGTAGGTCACGGGTTTTACCGGTTGCTGATCCTCCGGCACCCCGTCACGACGGTACAGTCGCTGGTCCGGAGCAATCACAGCGAGGTCCGAGGCGACATTCACGATGACACCGCACCCCCGGCGCGCCATCTCGGCGCCGAAGACCTGACTACACAAGAACGCGCCGGTGAGTCCGACCGCCAGGTCGGCTTCCCATTGAGCGAGCGGAAATGTCTCAAGCCGCGACCATTCCGTCTCCGCGGTATTCTCCTGCTTGGGATTATTGGCCGCATTGTTCAGCAGGATATCCACGCGCTGGTGACGTGATAACACCTCGGTCAAAGCGGCACGCACCGAGCTTGGTTGCGTAATATCCACCTTGAGTGCGCTGGCTGCGGTGCCGAATGTGTCAGCCAGCATCCGGGCCTTGCTGTCTGCAGCGTCGATGTCAATATCGAGAAGGACTGGAATGCCGCCGGCGCCGGCAATCGCGGCAGCGTGTTGTTCTCCGAGTAACCCCGCACCGCCGGTTATGACAGCGACGCGTCCGGTCAGATCGAAGAGCTCACGAGACGTCGTCATGCTGCGCCGCCTCCAAATGAAGACATCTCCACCACGTGACCGGTCGACAAAGAGCGCTGAGCCGCCAGCGCCACGCGCAGGCTCTGTGCGCCGTCGCGGACCGGTATCAGCGGCGATTGCTTTCCATCCACACACGCGAGGAAGTGCTGCAGTTCGTCCAGAAAGAGCCGATTCCGATCGAAGCCCGCAAACGAAGTCGTTTCGACAAACGTGCCATTGCCGTCGAAGTGTTCGACGGTGAGGGCGTGAAAGTCGACGGAGATCTTGCCCTCGTCACCGATCACTTTGCAGGTGCGGGTGGGTGGACGCTGGACGTAGTCCATGTGAACCTGCACGGGGACCGGGTGCCCGTTCATGCTGCACTCGAGCACGAGACTGGCGACGTCTTCGACGTCGATCTCGAGGCTGCTGAGATGCCCTCCCACCGCAAAGACACGGCGCGGCAAGCCGAACAGCCAATAGAGATAGTCGAGCTCATGAATCTGCGACAGGATGACCCCGCCTCCTAACTGACGACGGGACGCATACATCTGTCGATAGTCCTCATATCGGTGCCAGTTGGGTAGATACTCCCCAACCTCGGCCCGCACCGCAAGCACCCGGCCGATCGCCTGCTGTTGAAGGAGTGCTTGCACACGCTTCAGACAGGGGTGGAAACGCAGCTGATACCCGACCACAGCGACGAGACGCTTCGTCTGCACGAGGGCGATCAGTTCATCCACCCGGTCGTAATTGTGGGAGAGTGGCTTTTCGATCAACAGGTGACAGCCCGCTGCGGCGGCCGCGCATGCCACGGGCATGTGAAGGCTACTGGGATTGCACACGAAGACCGCATCGGGCTCGCGGCTCAGCGCACTGTCCAAATCAGTGTAAGACTGAATATTGTACTTCTCCTCAACCGACGCGTCCGATTCGATCTCCAATCGCTCGGTGATCACTTGTGGCAACTTCCGGGAGCGATACGCAAGGATTTCCACCTCCGACCCGAGCACTGCGCGCAAGTTGCGGACGTGGCGCTGACCGACTCCCCCCAGACCGACCATCAGCACTTTCATGTCCGACCCCGCTCCGCAGCCGCGCCCGCACTCAACCAACCGAACGGGGCTGTGCCATACCGCGCAACCACCCGGTGACGAACGCCCGGTTCCGCCGAGCCCAGCTCACCTCATCGCCCGGAGCATCGCGGGCCACCTGCAGGATCAGATCGCCGGCGTAGTCGATGGAACGTAGGCAATGGAACAGCGCCGCAAAATCGGTGTCGCCGGTTCCCAGCGGGACAGTCCCCCCGCCTCGAACGCGATCCTTGATGTGTACGCTCCCGACTCGGGCTCCGTAAGCCGCAAATTCGTCGCGCGGATCATAACCGAGTGCTGCACTGTTGCCGGAGTCGTAATTCACCTTCAGCATCGAATGGCGCAGGCGATCGAGCAGTACGGCAAAGCGTTGTGGGTTCAGCGAGGTTTCGAGATGTATCTCCACTCCGCTCTGCTCCGCCCCTTGCAATGCGCGCTCGAGCGCTCCGCTCAGGCTCAGCAACTCCGCATCGGACTCGATCCGTGACGCATCGACGAACGGTAGGACGATTCGGCCGATGCCACAATGGCCGCAGCGTTCCAGGAGCCAGGACAGCGTCTGCAGGCGCTCTTCCAACTCCACGGCGGTGGCGCGCACAAGCGGTCGCTCCATGAAGTAATCCGCGCACAGGGAGCGCACGGAGACTCCGCACTTGGTGGAGAGTGCCTGCATGCTCCGAATTCCCGCATCGTGCGCCAGGGGATTCACATCGGCGCCGTGCCGATCGTAGATCCACTCGATGCAATCGAGCTCGGCGCCCGCGGCGAGCTTGAACTCCTGTTGCCAATTGTCCCGCGGGAAGCACTGGAACTGGCCCGGCGTCGGCGGCACGAGCCGGCCTTGCATGATCCCGATTCGCCTCACGGGGACCCCTGGCTCTCCTCGACGGGCGCAATGATCATGTTGGAGTGGAACTCCGCACGGTCCAGGAAGGGATACAGGTCTTCCAACGGGGAGGAGACCATCGAGCCGTCAGGCTGCTGACGTGAAGAGATGCGCGGGAGACGGTCTTCGTCGGGGATGACGACCACATCGCACACGACTGGGCCATCCCACGCGAGCACCTTTCGAACCTGCTGCCGGAGATCCGTCTGGGTCTCGATACGCATCGTCGGCAGCCGATAGGCCTCTGCCACCGCACGCAAGTCGGGAAGCGTCATGCCGCTGGTCGCGTCGGCACCGACGAGACGGCCAAACCAGTTGCGTTGCGATGTACGAATCGAGGCATAGCCATTGTTGTTCAGCACAAAGAATTTGATCGGCAGTTTGAGCCGTGCCACGGTCTCCAACTCTTGAATGTTGAGCTGAAAGCCGCCGTCGCCATCGACGGCCACGGTTCGTTTGCCTCCACTGCCGAGGCACGCGCCGATACTGGCGGGCAGGCCGAACCCCATCGCACCGAGCGCTGTGGTGTGAATGATGCGCTCACCCGCTTTCACCTTGAACGCGTGGAGGAAGATTTCGATACCACTTCCGGAGCTACCCGACACGAGGATGTCATTGTGCGTCAGCTCCTCTGCGAGGATCTCGGACAGCGCGTATATGCTGACCGGCCCGGTTCGGTTGCGGTGCTCAGGAAGAATGACCGGATACTTCGTCTTCCATTCTCGGCAACGTGTCATCCATGCCACGCGCTGCTTGGCACGGATCGCATCGCCTTGGCGCAGGCACTCCTGGATGAAAGCCTTGGCGTCAGCGCACACCGGCACGTCAATTGGTGTGCGCATCTTGCCAATCTCAGCCGGATCAATGTCGACCATGATTTTCTTCGCGGCGCGGGCCAATTTATCGTGCGAATAGCCCGTCAGCACTAGATCGAGCCGTGCCCCGAGCGTAAGCAGCCAGTCGGAATTCTGCAGCGCAAAGTTCGCGCCGCGCGGCGCGACCGCCCCCGGCCGTCCGACGAAAAGCGGGTGATCTTCTGGCAACAGGTCAATCGCCAGCCAGGTGGTCAGAACAGGAATGCCGAGACGCTCAATCAGGCGCGCGAGCTCGTCCTGCGCACCGGCGAGGCGCGTACCGTTGCCCACCAAGAGTATGGGCCGCTCTGCTTCGTTCAGGAAGGCAATGGTTTGTGCAACCTGCTGCTCTAGCAAGCCCGGGTCGGACGCTGGCTGCAGCGCGTTCGCATCGCAGCCTTGAAGTTGATCCGGGTCAATCTCCGCAGCTTGAACGTCGAGGGGAATGTCAATCCAGACCGGCCCCGGCCTGCCGCTGGTCGCCAGGTGGATTGCCATATCCAAGTGGTACCGAATCGTAGCGGGGTCAGTGATCATCACCGCGTACTTGGTGATGGGCTTAGCGATGGAGACGATGTCGAGCTCCTGAACCCCGAGGTGCCGAACACCAAGGTTACCCATGAGGTCAGCGCGCTTCGCTTGACCCGAGATGACCAGGCAGGGAGTCGAGTCGAGCCACGCGCCCGCCACACCCGTGATCGCGTTTGTTCCCCCCGGTCCGGTCGTCACCAGCGCGACGCCGATGTTCCCGCTCGCTTTGGCGTAGGCCTCTGCGGCAATCGCGCTGGCTTGCTCATGCAGATTGCAGAGAAAAGTCAGATCCGGAGAAGCGCCAAGGGAAGCATTGAGATGCATGGCGCCGCCGCCTGGCACCATGAAAACGTGCTTGACGCCGGTCTCGGCAACGCGCCGCACGACGTAGTCGGAGAGCTTCATCTTCATGCGGTCAACTGCTCTGCGGCGAACGATCCGTGCCACTGTCTGGGTCGAAGTCCCCTGACAGCAAGAGATCAAGGAGCTCGCGTACGGCCCCCCGCCCCCCACGGTGCTGTGTGACCAGGCGTGCCACGCGCTGCACCGAGGGATG
>Ga0209048_10006689_pt1 | contig 10754 bp, 13 predicted proteins | sample FrelakmetCRP12CR_FD_187146 | JGI IMG/M metagenome (GOLD analysis project Ga0209048, IMG submission 187146) | Freshwater lake sediment microbial communities from the University of Notre Dame, USA, for methane emissions studies - CRP12 CR (SPAdes)... | ecosystem: Environmental > Aquatic >... | reverse complement strand
CTACACACCACCGAGCATCATCGCCACGCTCGAAGCGTCAAAGCCAACCCGACACGGACTTAATCTCGGCATACAGTAGATGATGTTGCCATTTTTCGGTCTCGGACTGGCACCCATCTTCGTCACCCAGATGTTGCAGATATTGGACTGGCGATGGATATTTGTATTGGTTACGCCTCCCGGTCTCATTGTAGCATTTTTCCTATTCCGCGTGCTGCGAACCCCTTCTGATGCGGAGGAAGTACTGCACACTGCAACTCATGACATATCAGAGCACCAATGGACGGACATCTTTCAATACAGAAACGTCCCGCTGAACATGATCGGAATACTGTGCTGGCTGACGTGCCTTATCGTCACAAGTGCTCTATTGCCTAACTACTTGGCCGACTACCTTCGACTTACCTTGAGTCAGATGGGCTTCGTCCTGTCCGCGATCGGATTTGGTGCGAGTGCCAGCACATTGATCATGCCCGCTATTTCCGATCGCATCGGTCGTAAGCCGGTTATGATCATCTCAACGGTGGGCGCATTCGTGTCGCTTATTTTACTAACTCGCACTGGTGCGGAACTCGGCACTCTGTTTGCCTTCCTGTTTGCCACCCACTTTTTCAATTTCGCCTTGATCACCCTGACGGTGGGCCCTCTCAGTGCAGAGGCCGTCCCCGCTAAGCTGATGGCCACGGCTTCGGGTGCTGTGATCTGTGTAGGCGAGATTTTCGGTGGAGGTATTGCACCTGTCTTCGCCGGTTATGTGGCGCACCACTTTGCGATACAATACATCCTGCAGCTTGCAACGGTGGCCATTGGCTTTGGCATCGTAGTCGCGCTATGTCTTAAAGAGACCGCGCCGAGCCGAACGGCCGTCCCAGTATCCCATTAGGGGGCACAATGTCACTTGCCGACAAATTCAACGTATTCGATGAATTCAATATTCTGCGTCTCATCTGCGGCCTGTTCTTCATTCCACACATCTACGGCAAGTTCTACGAGCCGGCAGCGCTCGGCTTCTTCGTCGCCGCCAAGTTCAAGCCGCCCAAGTTTTGGATGTATCTTGCCGCTGCCATAGAAGTATTGGCCGCGATCGGCCTCATTTTCGGAATATTTACAACCATGGCCGCGACGGTTGCCGCCCTGCATCTTTTGATCGCAACCGCCGGCGTCTATCGCGTCACTGGCAAATGGCTATGGAACATCGGCGGTTTGGAATACTGCCTGTTCTGGGCGATCTGCTGCCTGATCGTGGCTATGCACGCCTATCGCACGGCGGGCCTATGGTCCTGAAATAGTCTGCCCCGGACTTAGATCGCAAGGATAGGAACCGGCTTTCAGAGATGACCATGCGCCAAGTAGTTAGCATCGTGGGTGTCGCGCGCTAGAAGCGTTCGCCGTCGGCGTCGCGCTAAATGGATTGGCGATAACCAATGACCGCCTGTCGACGTTTGATGGCATCCACTTTTAAGGGGTATAGTGATGCGTCCGATTACCAGAAGAACATTCAACAAAACCGCACTCGCTGCTTCGACCATGATCGCCAGTCCGGCGATCATGGCCAATGCGGCCGAGAAACCGATCCGGATTGGATTCAGCATTGCCCAGACAGGCGGCCTCGCCTCGGGAGGAAAAGCCGGACTGGCCGGGCTCGAAATGTGACGTACCGACGTTAATGCCGCGGGAGCCCTGCTCAGCCGCAGCGTCGAATTCGTGGTCTATGACGATCAAAGCCAAGCGAGCAGTGTTCCCGGCATCTACGCTAAGTTAATCGACATCGATAAGGTCGACCTCCTGCTGCTGCCTTACGGGACAAATCTGACCGCCGTCGTGATGCCGATGATCAAACTTCGCGACCGTTTTGTGCTCGGTCAATTCGAAATCGGTCAAAACGACAAGCTCATGCACGACAAGTTTTTCGAGATCGCCCCGTGGGGTCCGAAACCCGGCGAGAATTGGTGCCGCGGCTACTTCGATCTCGCAAAGCGTCAAGGCTACAAGACCCTCGTTATCGTCAATTCGGATGCTGAGTTTTCGGCTAACGCTGCCAACGCCGGCGCCAAGATTGCGGAAGAATACGGAATGAAGGTGCTATCCATTGAGCACTACCCCCCCCAATACCGTCGATTTTTCCGGCATTCTGCGAAACGTCAATGCTGCCACACCGGACTTCGTCTTCGTAGGCTCCTATCCGGCCGAATCGGCACTTTTGATCCGCGGCATATCCGAAATCGGTATCGCCGACAGCGTCAAAATGTTTGGCGGAGCCATGGTCGGAATCCAATATGCCCAGCAGCTCGAAAGTCTTGGCTCCGCGCTCAACGGCATCATCAACTACGACACCTACGTCGTCGCTCCGACCATGAAATTTCCCGGAATTGAAAAATTCCTCGAACGCTACCGAACAATTGCCGAGAAGGCGAAGATTGATTCCCTGGACCACTTCCTGCCACCTTTCTTCTACGCCGGTGGCCAATTGATCGCGGCTGCTGCCAATGCGGTCGGTTCAATTAATGAAGCCAAGCTTGCCGAATGGCTGCACCACAACACCGTCGAAACCGTCGTCGGCCCGATTAAGTTTGGACCCGACGGAAACTGGGCCGAGAACAGACTCATATGGGCGCAGTATCGCGGCGTGCAGGATGCGAACATAGACCAGTTCCGGGGACCTGGTCGACAGATCATCGTGCAGCCGGAGGCCTTAGCCACCGGGACTGTAGCTTCGCCATACAAAAAAGCGCGAACCTAAACCTCGCGGAACGCGAACGGCACGGTGGCGTCGGTTTTCGATGCGGACTCTCCGCTCTGGATCGACAGTCACCGCACCCAAGAGGCTTGCGCAGATGGTCGTTGAACTGACGTCTAACGCAATTGTTTCCGGCTTGCTTTTGGGCGGTCTCTACGCGGTAGCGAGCCTCGGCCTCACCATCACCTTCGGATTGCTAGAGATACCCAACATTGCCCATCCGACATTCATTGTGCTTGGCGCTTATTGCGCCCGCTTCATAAATTTGCAGGGAATTGACCCGGTTATTGCTGGCTTCATATTCGCACCGGTTTTCTATCTGGGCGGTGTAGCCCTCTATCAGGTCTATTTCGTTAGCTTCGAGCACCGCGGCCGCAGCAACACGTTACAAAGTTTCACGTTCTTCTTCGGCGTCGCGTTGGTGCTGCAGGTTTCGCTGATTCTCGCGGTCGGTGTCGATCTGACGTCAGTTCGCGCTGCCTATATTGGCAAGAGCCTGACTATTGGCATTATCACGATACCCTACCGATTAATTGTTCCGTTCGCAGTCGGGATGGTTGTCGGCGTTGCGACGTGGTTGTTTTTGACACGGACTCGTACGGGGTTGGCAATTCGCGCTGTCGCCCATGACGCTAATGCACTCAGAATCGTCGGGCTCAGCCCGACCCGCGCCAAGCGCCACGCCTTTGGCATCGCGATGATGACCGCGTCAGTGGCTGGAGCCGCCCTTATCGTCGTAAGCCCTGTCGATCCGTTCGTCGGCACCCAATATATTGGTCGCACATTCGCGATTGTCGTCCTGGCTGGCATGGGGAGCGTCCCTGGCACGCTGGCGGCGGCTTTGATCATCGGCCTATTGGAAAGTCTCGTGGTGACCTTCATTGGCGCCACCTGGGCTCCAGGCATCTCTTTCGCCGCACTACTCGCAACTCTGGCAATCCGGCCAAGCGGCCTTTTCGGGATCGCGCGATGAACGAGTGGCGCTTTATCGTCGGTACACTCGTCGTCCTCAGCGTCGGAGCGTTATTGTCGCATACCGCCACTAATGCATACGTGTATTACGCTGGGTTTGTTGCCCTGCAATACGTAGTAATTTCGACCGGTTGGAATATCTTGGGAGGATATGCTGGCTACGTAAATTTCGGCAGCGGCGCTTTCGTTGGTCTCGGCACTTATACGGCGATCTTCTTGTTCAACTCGCTAGCTGCGCCGCTGTGGATTCAAATTCTCGGCGCGGCCTTAGTGGGCGGACTGCTGGGTCTCGCTATGGGATACCTGACCCTGCGTATTCAGGGGGTGTACTTTTCCATAGCTACCCTCGCGTTGACGGCCGTTCTTAGTACTGGCATCGTCAATTGGAAGTACGTTGGCGGCGCGCGCGGCATCACCGTGTTGGCATCTCAACCCACCGTATGGTTCCCAAGCATTGTCAGCTACGTCTTCTTCGCGATGCTGCTCCTTGCCGTCATAAGCATAACGATAGCCCGGGGAATCGAACGGTCATGGATCGGACGTGGCCTGGCTGCGATTCGGGCTGATGAGCAAGCAGCTGAGTGCGCCGGTGTGCCCACACTTAAGTTAAAATTGTTTGCGGCCACGGTCAGCGGTGCATTGCTCGCGATGGCCGGAGCACCCTATCCTTACTACGCCTCTTACGTCGATCCCGATTCGGCCTTCTCGATCAACTATGCCCTCAATGCTCTAGCGATGCCGTTGATCGGTGGAACACGTACCTGGATCGGACCACTTATCGGAGCACTACTGCTCAGTGGTGTGGAGCAGGCGGCGACAGTGACCATTCCGTCAGAAGTCAACCTCTTGATCGTCGGGCTAGTGCTTATCGGCTTCGTCGTCGCGGCGCCAGACGGGTTGCTAGGACTTGCCGGCCGCCGATTTACTCAGGGCAAACGCCCATGACGGAGCCAATCCTATCGGTCAGAGATGTTTGGAAACAATTTGGTACTCAGGTCGCCGTCGCCGGGGTCAATCTTGACGTCGGGCACGGCGAAAAGCTTGGCATCATTGGACCCAACGGCTCGGGGAAGACGACACTGATCAATTGCATCACGGGCATTCTTCGGCCGGAACGCGGCACCGTCATTTTCGAGGGAAGCGACATCTCCGACTTGCCCGCCTACCGGCGAGCGCGGCGTGGCATCGCACGCAGCTTTCAGATTCCGCGCCCATTTGTCGGCATCTCGGTGATTCAGAACATTCAGGTCCCGCTCGATTATGTAGAAGACGCAGCCAACGGCCCCAATCGTGCAATCGAACTTCTCGCCCTTGTGGGGCTGGAGTCCCGCGCCGATTGTCCGGCGGACTCTCTAACTCATCTTGAGCTGCGCAAGCTTGAACTCGCGCGTGCGCTTGCCGCAAGCCCGCGGCTACTCATCGCCGATGAAGTCATGGCCGGGCTTTCTGAAGCTGAGATCGATGAGGTACTCGAAAAGCTTTTCGTGCTGAACGATCGAGGCGTCACCGTGATCATGATCGAGCATATTATGCACGCGATCATGCGGTTTTCGAAACGCCTCGTATGCATGGAAACCGGCCAAATAATAGCCGATGGTAGCCCGCAAGATGTGGGCAGGGATCCCGAGGTTCGGAGGGTCTATTTTGGTGAACAGGCTAGTCGTTGACGGCTTATCGGCCGGGTACGGAGCGGTGTCCGTATTGCGCGAAGTGTCGCTCAATGTCGACCAGGGCGAGCTCGTTGCGTTACTCGGGACCAACGGGAACGGCAAAAGCACGCTTTTGAACGCAATTTTTGGTCTCGTACGGCCGACTGCCGGCTTGGTCCGCCTGGAATGGAATGGCGAGACAATTGAGTTGACTGGCCTGCCCGCCGAAAAAATCGTCGATCAAGGCGTGGCTCTCGTGCCCGAAGGGCGCCGACTCTTTCCTCACCTCACGGTCGAGGAGAACCTAGTACTCGGCGGATCGGGACGGCGCGCGCGCCGCAACTTCGACGTCAATTTGGAATTCGTTTTTTCGACTTTCTCCATTCTCAAGGAACGGCGCAAGCAGCGAGCCGGAACAATGAGCGGCGGCCAACAGCAGGTTCTTGCGATCGCGCGTGCGCTGATGACGGAACCACTTATCATACTGATCGACGAACCGTCGGTTGGCCTTGCACCCGTCGCCGTCGATCACGTACTCAGCACTATCAAAATGCTTCAGACCAAGCGCAAGCTTACGGTGCTGATGGCCGAGCAGAGCATCGTCCAGGCCATCTCAATAGCGGAGAGGTCTTATTTACTGGCACATGGGCGCATCGCCCGTGAGTTCGACCGCGAGCATGCTGCCGCGTCTGCGGAGGCGATCCGCTCCACCCTCCTCGGCGGCGTCGGGTGATGGAACCCTGAAAGAAACGAGACATCAACTATTCGGTTAACGCCTAATCAAAGCACGCAGGCTTAGGCAATTAGCAACGCGGCACGGCCCGTCACTTTTCCGGTTTCCACCAACTGATGCAGTTCTTCGGCTTGCTCCATCGGTCGAATTTCACTGACTAACGGCCACACTTCGCCACGCGCCACAATCTCAAGCGCCTCAATCACTTCGATGCGAGTGACATAGCGACTCCCGAGAATATCCTGCTCCTTGAAAAGAAGATCCATAGCGGAGAGCTGGAATGATTTTCCTGCGCCGCCGAGGGTCACCAGCCGGCCGCGTTTATTTAGAGCCCTGGCACCAGCTTCCAATGTGGCGGTCGATGAGACGTAGTCCACCGAAACGTCAACACCGCGACCACCGGTCAGATCTCTTAGCGCCTCGACCACATCGTCCTTTGAAGCGTCGACGATCTCGTGTGCTCCAGCTTTGCGGCAGGCCGAAAATTTGTCCTTCGCGACATCAACCGCGATGACGCGTGCGCCGGCCCAGTTCGCCATCATCACTTGATGAATGCCGAGCCCACCGCCGGCACCAAACACTGCAACGGTTTCTCCAGCTTCGATGCGTGCACGCTTGAGAACTTTATAGGGCGTGGCGAGCGCATCGGTGACGACGCCAATTTCTGCCGGGTGCTCCTTATAAGCGAGCCCCTCAGGAAGGCAGATAAAGTTGTTCGCGGGAAGTTTTATATACTGGGCATAGCCGCCCTCGCATTCCTTACCTACTTGGCCCGTGAGGTTGTCGCAGAGCGGTTCGAGGTTGGATAGGCAATATCGGCAATGGCCGCAATTGAGATAATAGTAGGCCGTCACCGCGTCACCCACCTTAAGGCTCGTGACGCCGGCACCGATCTCCACTATCTCGGCAGTAATCTCGTGACCAATGATGCGTGGGAAGACGACGGGCGTACGCCCAGCCTTATAATGTTGAATGGTAAGCCCTGAGCCGCACGCCAGCACCCGTGCCACCGCCTCCCCAGGACCAGGGACTGGATCCGGTAGTTCAACGAGTTCAAACGGCGTATTGGCAGCCCTCAGCACTAACGCCCGCATAGCTACCTTCTTAGTTGAACATGTGATTTGCGGCCCTCAGGAGCGGCGTGCGGCTAGCGGAAAGGCGAGGCCACATACGCTCTTCGCGCTACGCTTCTTTGCTTTCTTCTGAAAACGCTGTCTGCCAAGCTCCGACGTTCAGTGCCAAAGTTCTTTGCTCGCAAGCCGCGCACCCTCAGCTAGTGCTCGAAGCTTTGCCCACGCAATCTGAGCATGCACGCGCCCCCCCAAGCCGCAGTCTGTCCCCGCAACAACGTTCTCCCGTCCGACAGCCTTAGCGTAAGCCAAAATGCGATCTGCAACGAGCTCGGGGTGTTCAACCACATTGGTTGCGTGGCTCACGACGCCCGGGATGAGAATCTTCCCGTCGGGCAGCTTGACCTCCCGCCAGATCTTATATTCATGCTCATGGCGGACGTTGCCGGCTTCGACTGAATAGGCCTGCGCCTTAACGCGAAGCATCACGTCCACGATGTCACGCAAAGGGATATCTGTCGTGTGCGGCCCGTGCCAGCTGCCCCAGCAGATGTGATAGCGCACGCGATCTTCGGGAATACCAGCGAGGGCGTGGTTCAACGCCTCAACGCGCAGCATGGCATAGCGTTTATATTGTTCCAGCGTTGGATGCGGGTCCAACATATCCCATGTATCAGGCAGGCCCGGATCGTCGAGCTGCAGCACAAAGCCGGCCTCCACAATTGCTCGGTACTCGATCCGCACTGCCGCAGCAATCGCGTCGAGAAACGATTCTGCGGTCGAATAGTAGCCATTCTGGCCGCGGCAGAACATTTCGAGACTGCCCGGCGCGATAGAAGTGACGAACGCTTCCTTTATTCCCGCGGCGTCGGTCGCGGCCTTCAGGTTCGCGAGGTCACGACGAAGCGCGTCGTTGTCGGCATAACTGATCGGCCCAACGCAGGCCGGGCGAGATGCCGTACTAGGCACTCCCAAGTTCGACGTAGCGTAGAACTCGGAGAATTCGCGCTGCTCCCACCTTAGGCCGACGATACGCATCCGCTGCCCGGCGACCGCGCGATCCGGCGCTACGGCATCAGGCGGCGCAGGCCCAAATCCGGAAAGGCGATTAAAAATATAGGTTCCCCACGCGGCCGGGTCGGAAGCAGACCGCATCGGTTTGCCGAACTCGCCGTCGTTCGGGATATCGACTGCGACCTTCCGCTGCTCAGCAACGACTTCGGATACCGAGGCGCGCAAGAGTGCTTGCAACTCCGATTGCTGTTGCGACCCCTCTGTTGGTCTGGACCATGCTTCGCGCAACGCCGGGGGCCTCGGAAGGCTTCCGGCATGCGTCGTCAGAATTCGATCTGTGCTGCGCCTCATCGACACCTCCCCAACGTACTTCAGTGCAAGACAGCAGTGAAGCAAGGCCTCTATTAGTTCGACTCACGAAACGGGTCGCCGCGTTGGCAATTCCTGCTCTGTGAGCTATTGAAAAAGATAATTGGGAAACCAAAGTGCAATGCCAGGGAACGCGACAAGCAGCACCAAAAGAATGAAGGGTGCAACCAGGAAGGGTATGATGCCCTGGTATATGCGCAGCACAGGCACTTCAGGCACTTGGGCTTGAATGACGAAAATGTTCATCCCGACCGGCGGATGGATGAGGCCCAACTCGATCACGACAACCAGGATCACGCCGAACCACACCGAGTCGTAACCGCTCGCCACGATAAGCGGTAAGAACACGGGCACGGTTATCAGGATCATCCCAAGGCCGTCCATAAAGCAGCCCAGAACGATATAAAATGCAATCAGAATGCAGATCAGGCCGGTCGGGCCGAGGTTCAAGGACTTCGCCCAGTCAACCAGCAACGATGGAAGCTGCGTCTGAACAACGAAATATGAAAAAATAACTGCGCAGATCACGATGACGAACAACATGCACGTCGTGCCAATCGCCGCGCGAAAACTTTCGCATGTTTTCTCCCATGTCAACCCGCCGCCGATTGTTCCGAGCAATAAGGCGCCGAAGGCACCGACCGCCGCGGCTTCAGTGGGGGTGAACCAGCCCGCGTAAAGACCTCCAATTGAGACGCCAAATAGCAACGCCACGTCCCAAACCGACGCAATTTCCCGCAGCCGGTCGCCGCGACCCTGCGGCTCGTGGAGGGGAGCCCATGATGGCTTTGCGACCGTGATCCCGAAAGCGACGCCCATATACAGCGCGGTGAGCAGCAGTCCGGGGATAAGCCCGGCAGCAAAGAGCCGCGGCACCGACTCCTGCGCCGTCAACGCATACACCACGAACGGTATGGACGGAGGGATCAAGATACCCAATGAACCGCCAGCCGCCACCGAGCCGGTCGACAGGCGATCATCATAGCCGGCTCGCCGCATCTGCGGAATTGCGATCCGCGTCATCGTTGCTGCCGTCGCAAGGGATGAGCCGCAAATCGCGCCGAAGCCAGCGCACGCTCCAATGGTTGCATAAGCCTGAGAGCCGCGGGCGCCGAAAAAGAGAGAACGCGCGGCATCGTAGAGCTTGGCCGACAGGCCAGCGCGCAACGCGATGTCGCCCATCACGATGAACAGCGGAACCACCGAGAGCGCGTAGCCGCTGGCCACATCATAAGGCGCTTGACCGAGCACACTCAGCGCCCGTTTCCAACCGTCAATCGCCGCATAGCCGAAGAAGCCGACAAGCCCCATCGAGATGCCGACAGGTGCGCGCAGAAAGATGAGAACTAGCAACGCGCCCATGCCGACCAAGCCAATGCCGTGGACTCCCATCAGATTTCATCCTTCGATGTACGCAGCTGCAGGCGCGTCCAGAAGACCGCCGCCGCTGCAACCATCGAGAGCGCTGTACCTATAAAGATCGGCACCCAGTGCGCATAAAGGGGAATACCAATTTCCTGCGTCCTTTGCGGATGGTTTACAGTGTCCCACGCCGGCTCGATCATGGCCCAGCCTAACAGCAGCAGGAAGGCCAGCGATGAGAGAGCGCCGAAAGCCTGCAGCGTCGCACGACCACGGATTCCCAAGGCATGATCAACAACATCACAGCAAATGTTTCCGTCCGCGCGAAACACCTCCGCAACGCCGAAGAATACCACAAAGACAAGCAGCAGCTCGACGACCTCAAACGTTCCCTTGATCGGGCGATTGAAGAAACCTTTCATCAGCACGTCTGCGATCGTGAGCAACATCATGGCCGCGATCGCCATTGCAGCAACGTCGGAAAGCCGATGAGTCAGTCGCTTCAATTGCAACATGAAAAACTTTTCTAAAGGAGGCGGCTGATTCGTTGGGCGAATCAGCCTTGGAGCATCGAGCCGTTGACTAGCAGATTAATGCTGGTCTGCGTATTTTGCTACCGCCGCATTCATTCGTTTTAGTACATTGCGAGCGTCTAAGCCTTTCGTTTCTGCCTTCTTTATGGCGAGATCGAGGATCTTCTGACTTGCCTGCGTCAATGCTCCATCATCAGCCAGCCTGCTTATCTTGACGCCGCGCTTCTGGAAACTTTCACGCAGGCGGATCTCATCGTCGGTAACGATTCTTGCGAACAGCTTGGCACTGGCAAGGCCGCTGCTCTCATCGATGAG
>Ga0209048_10006688_pt1 | contig 10755 bp, 9 predicted proteins | sample FrelakmetCRP12CR_FD_187146 | JGI IMG/M metagenome (GOLD analysis project Ga0209048, IMG submission 187146) | Freshwater lake sediment microbial communities from the University of Notre Dame, USA, for methane emissions studies - CRP12 CR (SPAdes)... | ecosystem: Environmental > Aquatic >... | reverse complement strand
CAAGGCCTACGTGGTCGATCTTGTCCGCGCAACGCGCGACCCCGCCGCCTACGGTCTGGGCCTGGCCCCCCTGCTGGAACTGGGCGCCAGCCCACGCGCGACGATCGCCCTGATCCGGGCAGCCCGCGGACATGCCCTCCTGGCGCGCCGCGACTACGTGACCCCGCACGACGTAAAAACCCTGGCTCGCGACGTGATGCGGCACCGGATCATGATCAGCTACGAGGCGGACGCCGAGGGCCTCTCCGCCGACGATATCCTCGGGCGCATCCTCGACCACATCCCGGTGCCGTGATCGACCAAGTGCGGGCCTGACTCCCCTGTGGGGTGATTGCAGCCCACCAGACGCCAGGATTTGCGAGCTGGTTGGTTACACCCACCCCACCCAGAATCAGGGTGATGCCAACGACCCCTTCGCGCGTGCGATCCGAACGGGACAATCTCCTCGGGTTCAGGAAGTGGCCGGATTGAGGATCGGATTGGCGGGGCTTCGCTCGGCCGGATGGTCGACGTGGCGAGTTCGCGGCAGTCGCGAGAGCCAGAACCAGTAGGCAAAGCCGCCCAGGAGAAGCACGACACTGATATTCTGCGAGATGGTCAGCCCGGCGAAGAAAACGCCTTCATCGTTGCGGAGATACTCGATGAGGAAGCGGGTGATCGGATAAGTGATCATCAGCAGTCCCAGGACCTCGCCGTCGCGCCGGCGAAGGGGGTAGAAAGCCGAGAGCAGGACCAGGATGACCAGGGCATCGAGGGCTGAGTAGAGCTGGGTCGGGTGGAGCGGCAGAGAATGGGTCGCGCCGGCAGGGATCAGGCCACGGGCAAACTCGTAGTCCCAGGGAGGGGAAGGCTTGGGGAACGACACGGCCCACGGCAGGTTGCAGACGTCGCCGTAGCAGCAGCCATTGAGGAAACAGCCCAGGCGACCGAAGAGCGTGCCGACCATGATCGCCGGCGCGATGGCATCGAAGTAAGGCCGCAGCGGAAACGGCCGGAAGTGGCGATAAACGAAAAACGCGATCGTCCCACCCAGGACGCCGCCGTAATAAACGATCCCACCTTTCCAGTACTGCACGACATCAATCACGCTGTGAATCCCGTGGCCCCAATACTGCAAGCAATAGAAGAGCCGGGCCCCGACCAGCCCGATGAAGAAGATCCAGAACGCCATGTCCAGGATGACTTCAGGATCGAGCTTCTCGCGTCGGGCGCGCCAGGTCGCCAGCCAAGTCGAACCCACGAACGCCAGCACCAGCATGGCGCCGTAGCCGAAGACCTTGATGCCGCCGAAGATCGGGATGGTGAACAAGACCTGTCGCATGCACGAGTCATCCTGTTTGTGGCGGATCGATCGGCGAGTGGCGCGGCAGGTCGCTCTGCTCAGTGCGAGTCCGCCACCGAAAAGAAACCCGGTTCGCACGCCTGGGCGATCGGTGGATAATCGATTCGCTCCACGATCTGGTTCTGCTGATCGAGGACGACAACCCGGGGCTGGTGACCTTCCACCTCACCGGCTTCTAGCTCGGCGAACGCCATCACGATGACCCGATCGCCCACGGAACCGAGCCGGGCCATCGCTCCGTTGAGCTCGATCGATCCTGAACCACGCCGGCCGGGCAAAACATAAGTTTGGGCCCGTAAGCCAGTTGCGACGTTACTCACGAGAATCGCTTCGTACGGGACGAGTCCGACGGCGTCCATCAGGTTGGGGTCGATCGTCAGGCTGCCGTGATAGTGCAGATCGCTCCGGGTCACCGTGGCGAGGTGGAGCTTGCTTTTGAGCACCGTGAGCCGCATGGGCGTGTCTGTCTCACTCCGTCAGGAGCAGGTTGTCGATGAGCCGGGTCGACCCAACCCGGGCTGCCACCAGTGCCACCGCTCGGCGCACCGGCTCGATCTCGACAAGGGGTTCGAGAGAATCGGCGTCGGCCACTTCGACGTAATCAAGCATGGCCAACGATTCCAATGATATCGTCCGGTCAAGAATCTGTCGAACCCGGTTGGCGTTGCGTTCGCCGGCCGCGACCGCGTCTCGCGCGTGCTGAAGCGCGCGAAAAAGCACCGTGGCAGCCATGCGCTGGGCGGGGTCGAGATAGCGGTTCCGGCTGGACATGGCCAGTCCGTCCGGCTCGCGAACGGTGGGCGCCACGACGAGCTCGACCGGAACGTGCAGGTCCTCGATCATCCGGCGGATCACGAGCTGCTGCTGGTAGTCCTTCTGGCCGAAAACGGCCAGGTCCGGGCGAACGATCTCGAGCAGGGCGAGGACCACCGTGGACACGCCTCGAAAGTGACTCGGGCGGCTGGCACCCTCCAGCACATGGGAGAGTCCCGGCACCTCGACGAAGGTTGCCGACCGGCCTCGCGGATAGATGGCCGTCTCCGGCGGCACGAAGACGAGGTCCGCTCCGGCCGCGGCGCACTTGCGGAGATCCTCCTCGAGCGTCCTGGGGTAACGCGCAAGGTCTTCGGCGGGGCCGAACTGTGTCGGATTGACAAAGATCGAGACGACCACCAATCCCGCCTCAGCCCCGCACCGCTCGATCAGCCGCGCGTGCCCCTCGTGGAGCGCCCCCATCGTCGGCACGAAGCCCACGCGCCGGCCCGACCCGCGAGCCCCGGCAACGGCTTCACGGAGCTTCTTTATCGACTCCACTGGCTCGAGCACCCGATTCTCTCCGCTGGCGAAAGGTTGTTGATTCCAGACTTCAGATTCCCGATTTCAGAAGCTCGGAAAGCAGATGAAGGCGATCGATGGCAGATGGCAGATGACAGATGGCAGATGGCAAATGATCCCCGGCCACTGGCCACTGGCCACTGGCAACTGGTCAGTGGCCACCGCGGTTTCAGCAGCGATGGGGACAATCGGGATTGTTCAGACAGGACTCGGGAATCAGGAGGTCGTTGAGGATTTCTCCTCCCAGTATCGTCTTGGAGACGATCCGGGACACGTCCTCGACGGTGACCCTGCCATACCAGATTCCCTGGGGATAGATCACGACGTTCGGGCCATGCTCGCACTGGTCGAGGCAGCCCGCGTGATTGGCGCGGGCGAGGGAGCCAAATCCCGCCTTCCGCAGCTCAATCTTGAAAGCATTCTTGAGCTCCTGGAGACCCGCCGGATCGCAGCAGCGCCTCTTGTGGCCGGGTTCACGAACGTTCCCGCAGATGAAGATGTGGTGCGTGAAGGAAGGCATGTTTCAAGCCATGAAAGCGGGTTGAAGAGTCATGAGCCGGGCCAGGGGAGCACTGTCTCCAATGCCAGGATCGACATCGACAGGATAGCATCTCGGGGATCCTCTCGGCAGCTCATTTCGCGTTCAGGGAAAGCCCGGATTGATCGTTCCGGGCCAGTCGTTCCGAAGAGTCGATGGGCCGTCGAACCCGGTTCGCACTCCGGTTATACTGGTTCTATCGAAGGCGAAACGGGCCGTACGGCCCGAGAGGGACTGCCGTGAATTCCTCTCCGAACCCAAACCAGCCGCCTCCCGAGCCGCCGATCTCCGACCATCGGGGGCCGGCCCCGGCGTCAGGCGACTGGCTGGATTGTCTGAACGATCCCGATGATCCCGGAGGAATCCGCAGCCGTTGGCTGTGCCGCCTGCTCGAGACCGGTCCCCAACCTTTCGCCATCGTCGATCTGCAGCAGCGGATCATCCAGGTCAACAAGGCGTTCGGTGAGCTGGTCGGGTACCCGCGGGACGAGCTTCTGGGCATGTCGATCATGGACCTGACGGCACCGCAGTCGCTGGCCGTCACGCGCCGCTATCATGCGGAGGTCCTGGCGACAGGCAAGAATGAGCGGATCATCAAGAACTATCGCCGCAGGGATGGCAGCCTGGTTCCCGTGGAGCTGATGATCGACGTCTTTCGCGATGACTCGGGCCAGCCGCGTGGTCTTTATGCCTTCATCACCGACATCTCGGAGCGCGTGAAGGCGGAGGAGGCGGTGCGGAAATCGGAGCAGCGTTATCGTGAGCTCTACGATGAGGCTCCTGTCGGTTATCACGAGATCGACCTCGACACCCGGATCATCAGCATCAATCGAGCGGCTTGCGAGCTTCTGGGTTACGACAGCGAGGAGTTGCTCGGCCGGTCGGTCCTGGAGATCATCTCCCCCGCCCAGAGGGCACTCGCCGGCCAGAGCCTTGGGGAGAAGCTGGCCGGCACACGGCCCCTGGTTCCCTACCAGCAAGTCCTGGTGACCCGGGACGGGCGCGACCTCACCGTGGAAATCCAGGAACGCGAGCACCGCGGCGAGGATGGTCAGATCGCGGGGCTGCGCAGCATCGTGCAGGATGTCTCGAAACGCAACCAGACCGAGGCTGCTCTCGTCGAATCGGAGCGCCGCGCCAGGGCGCTTTTCGACGGGATTCACGAGGCGGTGTTCGTGCACGATCAGGAAGGGCGGATCCTCGACGCCAATCCGGCCGCATGTCGCCAGCTCGGCTATTCACGCGAGGAATTGCTGGGAATGACGACCAGCCAGATCGACGTCCCCGAATTCGCCGCGGGATTTCAGGAACGGCTGCGGCGGCAACTGCTCGAGGGCACGCTGAGCTGCGAGGGTCTGCACCGCACCAAGAACGGTCGAATCATCCCGGTAGAGGTCACGACCTCGACGATCCACTTTGACAACCAGGTTGCGGTGCTGGCCATCTTGCGCGACATCACCGAGCGCAAGGCGCTGGAGCGAGCCCGGCGCGAGTTCGCCGCGGCCCAGATGCGCAACGCCCGGGAGGTCGAGCTCAAGAACAGGGCTCTCTCGGAGTCCGAGGCGCGGTATCGCCAGCTTGCCGAGGGCAGCCTCGACGCCATCGTGGTGGCCAACGGAGAAGGCCGCATCACGCTGTTCAACCCGGCAGCCGAGAAGATCTTCGGCCACGCGTCCCGGGATGTTCTCGATCAGCCGCTGGAGCAACTGATCGCGGGCGTCTTCCCGGGCCAGGAACAGGCGGGATCCGGTCCGGGGATCTTGCCTCTGGCCGTCGGCGCGGGCAGCGGCGACAAGACCGCCGCCGGTGCGGGCGCGCCTGAGGATCGGCAAGATGCCGCGGCAGGGTCGAGCCGGCAGACGCAGACCGGCGACCTGACGCTCCGGTTTTCGCCGCTCGTGGGCAACACCGTGGAGCTCACGGGACGAAGACGCGACGGCACCGAGTTTCCTCTCGAGCTCTCGCTGAGCGCCGTGGAGATGAACGGCCAGCCGCAGTATATCGGCTCGATCCGCGATCAGACCGAGCGGCAGCGAATGCGCACAATGCTCGCTCACACGGACAAGCTCGCTTCCATCGGCCTGCTCAGCGCCGGCATCGCCCACGAGATCAACAACCCGCTGGCTTACGTGCTGAACAACCTGGTCGTGCTCCAGCGCGAGGTGAAGAGCCTGCTCGAGCTGGTCCAGCTTCACGAGTCGGCCCGAGCATCGCTCGCGCCGACGGATCACCGGCCCTTGCAGAAAATCGACGAGTTCGCCGGTGAGATCGACTGGCCTTACATCCGCGACAACCTCGACCCGATGATCGAGCGAACGCGTGTGGGGGTCAAGCGGGTTGCCAGCATCGTCGAGAAAATGAGGGGGCTGGCCCGGACTTCGCCCCCGCAGTGGGAATCGGTCTTGCTGGCGGACCTGGTGGACAACACGCTGGAAATGATGCGCGGCCGGCTCAAACATCAACGGGTCGAGGTCGCGGTCAGAATTCCCGAGCTGCCGCGGATCGAATGCGTGCCCGACCAGATCGGCCAGGTTCTGCTCAATCTGCTCATCAACGCGCTCCAGGCGATCGAGGGCTCGGGCCGCCAGGAGGGTGGGCGAATCGAGGTCGAGGGGCGCCTGATCGGCCCCTGGGTCGCAATCTCGGTGCGCGACAACGGTCCAGGCATCGAGCCGGAACATCGCGAGCGGCTGTTTGATCCTTTCTTCACGACCAAGCCCGTGGGCGAAGGCACGGGGCTCGGGCTGGCGATCAGTCATGGGATCATCACCGGCCATGGCGGCCGGATCGAAGTCGAGAGCCGAGAGGGCGAGGGGAGTTGCTTCCGCATCCTCTTGCCGCAACACACTCAGTCCAGCCCGCCACCCCGGGCGAATTCCTCGATTCCTCCACCCCGTCCCGCATGACCGGACGAGAAACGCGTGATAGAATCGATCATTCCAGAGGGCCTTCGAGCCGGATCGGGGCCGATCGGTTTGTCTTATCCGCTGAGCCTGGGCTCACCAGTACCAGTACCAGGGATCTGGGCTTGCACCATCGTCAGCCGGTTCGCCGCCCCTGGATCCCCATGCCGCGTTAGCGTCGAGTGCCGCCTGTGGAGGGTCGATCGAGCATCATGGCCAGAACCAAGCACTGCCTCCTGATCGTGGACGATGAGCCCAACGTCTGTGACTCCGTGCATGACCTGCTGCGCCGCGAATTCCATGTCCTGAAAGCCCATAGCGCCAAGGAGGGATGCCGACTGATGCAGCAAGAGGAAGTGCACATCGTGATGTCGGACCAGCGCATGCCGCAGATCTCGGGCGTGGAGCTGCTGACCAAGGTCAAGGCGCGTTATCCGCAGGCGATCCGCATGCTCTTCACGGGATATGCCGACCTGGAGTCGGTCATCGCCGCCATTAACCAGGGCCACATCTTCCAGTTTGTTCGTAAACCCTGGCAACCCGAAGAACTCGTCATGGCTGTGCGAGACGCGGCCACCGAATACGACCGGCTGGAGACCATCGCTCGCGAACGAGAGCAACTGCTCGACGAGATCAACGATTTGAAAAACCGGCTTTCCGCACTCGAATCCGAGGTCCGCCATCGCCACGGCAATCGCGAGGGACCACCGCGGGTCCCTGACTCGCCGGGAACACCACATTGAGCCCAGAATAGGTCCCGCAAGCGACCGAAACCGGCAAAGACACGCGAACTGGGTAAAACTCACAAGACGAAGGCAAATGCATCACGGGACAACAATTCTCAACCATAATCTTCCCCAAAACCGTATGATGAAAGAGTGTGAGGAAAAGGGGCGAGGGATTCCGGAACGATGGGGGCGAGGCCGGACGCCTGGTCGGAATTCGAGTGGCGGTGGAGCACGGTGAGCAAGCAATGATTCGAGCCGGATGAAACGAGCCGGACGCCTGGGACAGAGCGACCAGGGTCAGGCGGCCTTGCGTTTGGGGGCGGAGCGTACCGGATGGAGCAGAGGCGGCACACGTTACTGATCGTCGACGACGAAGTAGACGTCCTGGAGAGCCTGAGGCACCAGTTTCACCGTACGTACCGGGTGCTCACCGCCGGGTCCGGCGGTCAGGCGATCTCACTGCTGGACGGACATGAGGTGCAACTGATCCTCTCCGACCAGCGGATGCCGGGGATGCAGGGCGATGCGTTTCTCAGCCAGGCCCGCCGGCTTCAGCCCGACGCCATCCGCATGTTGTTCACCGGCTATGCCGACATCCAGGCCGTGATCAACGCGGTCAACGAAGGCCACATCTTCCGCTACATCCTGAAACCCTGGGATACCGTTGAACTGGAAGGAATCATCCGCCAGGCCGCTGAGCAGTATGACCTGCTGGCCGAACGGAAGCGGCTGATCGCCGAGCTCCAGGCGGCCAACGCCCAGTTGCTGCAGGCCAACGAGGAGCTGGCGCGGGCCGGCCAGCTCAAGACGGCCTTCATCGAGGTTGCCAGCCACGAGTTCAACACGCCGATCACGCTGGTCCTGGGCTTGACCGAGCTGCTCAAGCTGGCCAACCCCGACCGCGCCGACGACGAGCGGGAGATCCTTCGCCAGATCACCGCGAGCGGCCGGCAACTCGCACGTCTGGTCACGAACATGCTGACCCTGCTGCGGGCCGAGGATTTCCGCCGCACCCTCCAGCGCAGCCCGGTGGAGCTGATCGCTCTGATCCAGAACGTGGTCGATCAGGTTCGCCCGTTCATCCACGCACGGCAACTCCACCTCCACCTCGCGCTGGCTCCGGACCTGGGCACCTTCGAGATTGATGCCGCTAAGATCAGCGCCGTGCTCGTCAACCTCATGACCAACGCCATCAAGTTCACGCCCGACCAGGGCCAGATCGAGCTGTCAGCCCAGCATGGAGACGGCGACGAGGCTTGGATTCGCGTCGCCGACCGGGGCGTTGGCCTCGAGCCGCAGGCGCTCAAGCACCTGTTCCAGCCGTTCTTCACCCAGTTCGATCCCAGCCGACATTCCTCCGGCGACTTCGGTTTCTGCAAGCGAGGGCTCGGCCTGGGCCTGAGCATCACCAAGCAATTCGTGGAGATGCACGGCGGTGAGATCTCGGCGGAGAGCGGCCCGGAGGGCGGAACGCGGATCACGATTCGCCTCCCTCGCCGTGCGGGCTCCGCGGGAGAAGACGCGCGCGGTCTCTCGCCCCCGTCCCTGGCACCGTACCAGGAGGCATCGACCTAGACATGAGATCGCCGACATCCGGCCCGGCCCTCTCGGTCGAAGTCGATCTCCTGGTCCCGTTGGACTTTTTCGCGAGGACGTCAGATGCCCACAGCGCTGATCGTCGAGGATGAACCCGAAGCCAACAAGCTTCTGGGAATGCTGCTCCGGCTTCGAGGATGCCGGACCGAGTCGGCCTTCACCGGGAAGGAAGCCCTGCATCTGGTCGCGTCGGCCCAGCCGGACATCATCTTCCTGGACCTGATGCTTCCCGACCTCAATGGCTACGAGATCTGCAAGACTCTCAAGTCGTCCAAGGGGACGAGCTTGATCCCTCTGGTCATCATCACCGCCCGGATCGCCGCCGAAAACCGGATCGAGAGCTTCTGCATCGGAGCCGACGACTACATTGCCAAGCCCTATACTCCTTACCGGATCTTCCAGGCGCTCGAGGACGCCATGCGCTGGCGTGACCAGAGCCTCCTGGGCCAGATCCAGGCCAGCATTTCCTTCGACCACAGCGACGACGGCGAGATTCTCCGCCGGCTGGGGCAGCTTCGCAGCCAGGTGTTCGCCCGCACCGAGCTGAGCCTGGAAGCCGTCACGCAAATCAGCCGCGCCATCAAGGAAATCTGGTGTGTGGCCGACGAGTGGGCGCGCAGATACCCGGACGATCACATCACGAACCTCTCCTACACGCTCACGACCGAACAGCTCGTCCTGGCATTCCGCGATGCCGCGGGCTGGCTGGAGAGGATCCCCGTCCTTGCCGACGACTCGACCAGCGAGTTGAGCGCCGCCGGGTTCGACCATGTCACCGTTGACGAGGCCGACCGCTCGGTCACGTTCATCAAAGGTTTCCCCGCGACCTGAGCGGCAACCGCTCAAGAGGGGCGGACCTCATGCAAAAAGCCCAGGACAACCCCGTGGATCAACCCGGAAACGACAGCCGATGTCCTGTCCTGAACGCCGACTCCGCACTGCTGCTCTGCCTCGAGGCGTGGGGGTTTCCCGTACATGCGTCGTCGGACCGTTCCCCGTGGCGCTGGCTGGCCCCCGAGTGGCGCAACCGCCTGGAAGGTGCCCGGCGAAAGCCCGACCCGCAGCCCGCGGAGCACGCGCTCGACCTGCTGCGCCAGTCTCATCGGTTGCAGTGCCGCGCCAACCTGGGACGGGTTCACTCGACCTGGTGGGTCCGGGCGTTACAGGATGAATCTCCAGCCGTCAGGCAGACAATCGCACTGCACGGCCCCTCTCCAGTCGGTGCAGCCGCGCGTGCTGAGCTGGGCCTCGCCGGGGAAGCTGCCCTGAGCCACCATCCCGACCCGGCGGTCGCCGGCTGGGTCCTTGCTCTCTGGACCGAGCGCCTGGTCGGGGGAGAGCCCGCTGGGTGCGATGACCCGCCCGTGATTGTCGCGCTTGCGGCACTTTCACCCGGGGAGCTCTACCGCCTGAGCCATGCCATCGGACTGGCCAAGGTTGTGCTGGCGGGAGATCCCGACGGAATCGTCGGCGGCCGGCCCATCGACCGCCAGCGCAAGCAGTGGTTTCATGACGGGTTCTCGCGTCAGTTCGGGCTGGAGGAAACGCGGCCTCACACGTGGGCCCTCCGCGAACTCGAGAGATCGCGCGGCACCGAGCGCCTGCGTACGCGACGTCGGCTCGCAAGTCTGGGGCTCTCCACGATCGCCCGCCTCCTGGCCGGATGTGAACCCTACCGCGCGCGCTGGTCATTGCAGCATGTGCCCTACCCGGTCGTGAAACGGATTCGATCGATCATGTCCATGGCGCCGACCGTGAATGATCAGGTCCGTCACCTCGAGGACAAGATCTTGAAAGCAGCCTGGAAGCGGCTCACGCTGGAGAATCGCCTCACGGTCAAGCACCCCGATGAAACCACGAGGCCGGGGCATGCCCGCTGAGCAAACACCGACCGAAGACGCTCAGCGTAAGTCGTGCGCTGTATGTTGTTTGCATATCCATGAAATCGTGAGCATGCAACAATCTGAAGCAACAAAAAACAACCGAAAACGGTAACTCAACGGTATTGGCGCGCGGGCTCGAGGTCCCGGACCAGGCCGACGGGCCCGGCTTGACCAGCTCGCGGGCGATCACCGCGGCGGCCTCCTCAAAGCGTGGTAGAACGCCATGCGATGGCATCCGAACTTCCGGGCGATCGCCGGCCAACTCCAATTAGCCTCACGCAATTGCAGCGCTTCGGCCAGGACATCGGCAGTGATCTTCCGCGGTCCGCTCGCATGCACACTTCCCCATGACTCGGCGATCGGCGGCGGCGGATCCGCCGCGGGGCCCGGGGCCAACTCCGCCGCGGCGGCCTGGTCGAAAAAGCCTTCG
>Ga0209048_10006687_pt1 | contig 10755 bp, 9 predicted proteins | sample FrelakmetCRP12CR_FD_187146 | JGI IMG/M metagenome (GOLD analysis project Ga0209048, IMG submission 187146) | Freshwater lake sediment microbial communities from the University of Notre Dame, USA, for methane emissions studies - CRP12 CR (SPAdes)... | ecosystem: Environmental > Aquatic >... | reverse complement strand
GACGAAGGCGAACTCGGCGAGAGCCGCGAGGGAGAGGCCGTGGCGGAAGACGGCCACGAGCGCGGCGGCGCCTCCCAGCATCTCCACCAGCGGGTAACGGAAGGAGATGCGCGTCCGGCAACCCCGGCACCGTCCGCGCAAGAGCAACCAGGAGAGCACGGGCAGGTTGTCGTACCAGGCGATGGCGGTCCTGCACGCCGGGCACCGGGAGCGGGGATGGACGATCGACTCCCCCACAGGCACCCGGGCGACGACGACGTTCAGGAAGCTGCCAACGGCCGCCCCGGCGACGAAGGCCCAGGCCAGGAGCAGGGTGGGCAGGCCTGCGGTCGCCATGCGCCGGGCTACGCGGCTCCGGCGGCAGCCGGACGCGTCTCCTCGACGTCGCCGATGTGTCGCATGAAGAAGTCCTCGAGCGACTCCCGGTGCGGGGTGACGGAGACGAGTCGTCCGCCGGAATCGAGCAGCGCGCGCATCGCCGCGTCGGCCTGGGCCTGGTTCTCGAAGGAGACGGTGACGCGGTCGCCATCGCGGGCCAGGACACGCCCGAGGACGAGCGCCTCGGCGGCCGACCCGCTCGCCACGGCGGCGACCTCGACGCTGCGCAGGCGCGCCGAGAGCAGGTCCCCGATCTTGCCGACCGCGCGCAGCCGGCCGCCGGCGATCATCCCGACGCGGTCGCAGAGGGTCTCCACGTCCGGAAGGATGTGGGTGGAGAAGAAGACCGTGGTTCCGCGCCGCCGGAGCTCGAGGATCAGGTCGCGGACCTCCTTGCGGCCGATGGGGTCGAGGCCGCTCATCGGCTCGTCGAGGACCACCAGGGCGGGCTCGGACAGGAGCGCCTGCGCCACGCCCAGGCGCTGCTGCATGCCCTTCGAGTACTTTCGGATCTGCCGGCTGGACGCGTCGGCCAGCCCCACCAGCCCGAGGAGCTCCTGGCAGCGGCGATCCCGCCCCGTGCCGGGAACCTCCGCCAGCGTGGCGTAGAAGCGCATGGCCTCCATGCCGGTGAGGAAGTCGTAGTAGGCGGGGTTCTCCGGCAGGTAGCCGAGGCGGGCCTTGGCGGCGTTGGACGGGATGAGCGCGTCGAAGATCCAGGCCTTGCCGCGGGTCGGGAAGATGAGCCCCATCAGCATCTTGATGGTGGTGGTCTTGCCGGCCCCGTTCGGCCCCACGAAGCCGAAGATCTCCCCCTCGGCGACCTCCAGGTCCAGGTCCTCCACGGCCGCGACCTTGCGCAGGCCGACGTCGAAGACCTTGGTGAGCTTCTCGGTGCGAAGGATCATGGAGGGGAATCATCGGCCCGCCCGGGGGCCGTGTAAAGAAGCCGGACGTGACGAAAAGTGTCAGTTCGCCTGGGCCCGGCGGACGCTCCGCGTCAGCTTCGGGAAGCGCGGGGGCACCGAAGATCGGGCGGTTCGCGCGGGCCGACGCTGGCATCGTTCATGCTTATGGATGCCATTGGCCGGGCGCGGAAAGCCGCCTCGGATTCAAGGGCGCGGCATTTCGCCGACCCAAGCATACGGAGGCACACATGCAGAAGAAGCTTGCCAAGGGCTTCACGCTCATCGAGCTCATGATCGTGGTCGCCATCATCGGCATCCTCGCCGCCATCGCCATCCCCAACTTCCTGCGCTACCAGCTTCGCGCCAAGTTCGCCGAGCTGCGGACGAACGTGGAGGCCATCACCAAGTCGGAGACCTCGCTCCGCCAGAGCGAGCGGACGCTTTGTGTCGGCGCCCCGACGGGCAACTTCGTCGCCTTCGCCGCCGTTCCGGTGGGCCAGGCAGTGAGTTCCCAGAAGCTCCTCTGGATCGACGCGGACCGTCTCGTCGCCTCCGCCATCGACTGGGTCGTCCAGGGAGCCACCTACGGCAGCTACGCAACGGCAACTGCTGCCCCCCCGGTCGGCAATGCCGTCACCTGTGCAAACCTCGGCGCCTTCGGCGGCGCCCTGTCGGTGAGCGCCGTCTCGGACATCGACGCGGACGGAACGCGAGCGACCGTGGGGGCCTGGCAGCCCGTGCGGGTTGCCGCCACCGGTGCCGTCGGGACCGCGGCTCCGGGCCTCGTTGGCCCGGGAGACCTCACCGTCTGCGGCGCTGCCACCCAGCCTGCCACCATCGGCGACAGTCAGGTCACGGTCTGCTCGTCCGACAACATCTTCTAGCCTGACCGTGTTCTGGCGGGTCCACGACGCCCGCGTATCGCGAAGGCCGCCCGGCTTCCGGGCGGCCTTCGACTTTGACGGTCCACCACACCAGTGACCCCGGCATCCTTCATGCTTCTCATGCTTCTGGATGTCATTGGCGGGCGACGGCTGCCGCTTCGGGTTCAGCGGTCACGGAGGCACAAATGAAGAAGCCAGCCAAGGGCTTCACGCTCATCGAGCTCATGATCGTGGTCGCCATCATCGGTATCCTCGCCGCCATCGCCATCCCCAACTTCCTGCGCTACCAGCTCCGTTCCAAGTTCGCGGAGTTGAAGACGAACGTGACTGCCATCTGGAAGTCGGAGAACTCGCTCCGCCAGAGCGAGCGGACGCTCTGTGTCGGCGCCCCGACGAGCAACTACGTCGCCTTCGCCGCCATCCCGGCGGGCCAGGCCGTCAGTTCACAGAAGCTCCTGTGGGCGGACCAGGACCGCCTCGTCGCCTCCACCATCGACTGGGTCGTCCAGGGGGCCACCTACGGCGTCTACGCAACGGCGACTGCGGCCGCTCCGGTCGGCAATGCCGTCACCTGTGCAAACCTCGGCGCCTTCGGCGGCGCGCTGTCGGTGAGCGCCGTCTCGGACATCGACGCGGACGGAACGCTGGCGACCGTCGGTGCCTGGCAGCCCGTGCGGGTTGCCGCCACCGGCGCAGTCGGGACCGCGGCCCCGGCCCTCGTGGGCCCGGGAGACCTCACCGTCTGCGGCAACGCCGCCACCCAGCCTGCCACCGTCGGCGACAGCCAGGTCACGGTCTGCTCGTCCGACAACATCTTCTAGCCTGGCCGCGTTCTGGCGGGTCCGCGAGACCCGCGTATCATGAAGGCCGCTCGGCTTCCGGGCGGTCTTCGTCCTTGGGGGACCTCGCCGCGATGTTCCACACCCTCCGCGCCGTCGCGCTTGGCGCCCTCGCCCTGGCGGGCGCCTCGGTCCTGAACTTCCGGCTCGCCGCCCAGATCCAGTCGCGCCCGTACGACGTGGCCCACGTGCCGAAGGGATCCTTCATGCGGCTCGCGTCGCTGGGTCAGCGCGGGCTCGTCTCCGATCTCTACTGGCTCGAGACCGTCCAGTACGTCGGCGACTCGAAGGCCGACCAGCGGGGTTACGAGAAGCTCTTTCCGCTGGTGGACCTCGTCACCGACCTCGACCCCCGCCACGGCTACGCCTACCAGACGGGGGGCATCGTGCTCTCCGCCGCCGGCCGGCTGGAGGAGAGCGACCGCATCCTCGAGAAGGGGATGGAGAAGGGGCCTCCCTGGTGGTCCTTCCCATTCTACGTGGCCTTCAACCACTTCTTCTACAGGGGTGACTACGCCGCGGCGGCCCGCTACGCCGAGATCGCGGCCCGGCGCCCCGGCGCGTCGCCCAACATCAGCCACCTGGCGGTGTCCCTGGCATCGAAGAGCGGCTCGCCGGACCAGGCCGTGGCCCTCATCGAGGAGCTCCGCCGCAGCGTCGCCGACGAGGCCAGCGCCGCGCGCCTCGACGAGCAGCTGAAGCTCGCCATCCTGGAGCGGGACGCGCAACGGCTCGAGGCGGCGGCGGCGCGATTCCGTGAGGAGCGCGGCCGGGACGCCGTCTCGCTCGACGAGCTCGTGGGCGCGGGGATCGTGCCCGGAATTCCGCCCGACCCCTTCGGAGGCCACTACACGTGGGACGTCGACGAGCGCAAGGTGCACTCCTCGGCCAACCCGTTCCGCTTCCAGTTCCGGGAAGGGCCGCACACCCCGGGCTTCAAGTACCAACCGGGCCAGCCGGCGCCGGAAAGGAATCCCCAGTGAGGAAGATCGCCGCCATCGCCTCGGTCACCGTCCGCGAGGCCGTCCGCCAGCGTCTGGCGGTGAACCTGCTCATCTTCGCCCTGGCGCTTCTCGCCGCCGCGATCACCATCTCCACCCTCACCTTCGGGGAGCAGTACCGCATCATCGCCAACCTCGGGCTCTCGTCGATGGAGGTCGTGGGGACGCTCATCGCCACCTTCCTCGGCGCCGGGCTCGTCGCCGGCGAGGTGGAGCGGCGGACGCTCTACCCGGTGCTCGCCAAGGCGGTGACCCGCCCGGAGTACGTCCTCGGCAGGTACCTCGGGCTCGTCTCCACCGTCACGCTCAACCTGCTCGTCATGGGGGCGGTGTTCGGGGTGGTGCTGGTGGTCTACCAGGGCGGGCCTTCGTTCGTGCGCGAGACGCCCCTCCTCCTGGTGATGGCCGCGATGGCCGTCCAGTTCGCGATGGTGGCGGCCGTGGCGACCTTCTTCTCCACGTTCACGACCACCACCCTCTCCGCCATCTTCACGCTCAGCGTCGTGGTCGCCGGGTACCTGTCCTCCGACCTGGTGCGCTACTGGTCGAGGCAGGGGAAGGTGGCCCAGGTCCTCGGCAAGATCGCCTACGTCCTCGTCCCCAACCTCGAGGCGCTCAACCTGAAGGAGGCCATGGTCTACAGGGACCCGGTGGCCGCCTCGTTCGCCTGGACGGGACTGGGCTACGGCATGCTCTACGCCGTCGCCGTCGTCGCCTTCGCTTCCGCCGTCTTCGTCCGCAGGGACCTCCGCTAGCCACATCGGCGGGATCCGCGCACACTGCATCCTTTTCACAATGTGAAGCGCCGTGCGGTGTAGGCGCCCGGCACACCGGCACCGACGACGCCCAACCGCCTGAATTTCGAGATGTCTCCCGAGCTCCGGGCGACGCGCTCTCGCCCGTCTCTTGCATCACGTCCACCGGGGACTCCATGAACCACGGAAACCGAAGAGCCCGCCGCGGCTTCACCCTCCTCGAGCTGGTCGTCGTCCTGGCGATCGCCGCGGCGATCGCCGCATTGGCCTGGTCGAACCTCTGGCGGCTGCGCCCCCGCGCGCAGCTCGCCGACGCGTCGAGCGAGCTGGTGGCGCTCGTGCACGGCGCCCGGCAACATGCGCTCGCGACGGGCAACGACGTGGTGGTGATGGTCTTCCCGCAGTTCACCGCCCGCGGGAGCACCGGCCGGGTCATCGTTTACGAGGACGGCAACGCGAGCTTCCTCACCGAGGGCTCCCCGCTCAACTTCGGCGGCTACGACCCCGCCGTCCTCAGGGCCGGCGACCGGAGCAGCGTCGTCGCCCAGTACGACCTCCCCAGCAACGTGGTCGTCGGCCCCGCCCTGGGCGCGGGCGCCGCGGCGGCGCTGGTCGCCCCGCTCGCCGCCATCCCGATCAACACGGACTGCTCCTTCTGCAAGGCCGGCGGCGACCGGGCCGGCGCCATTCGCTTCGACGCTCGCGGCCGGGCCTTCTTCTACACCGGCAACACCGGCCCGGGGGGGCCAGCCGCCAACGTCACCGGCGGGAGCCTCTCGCTCTCGGCTCCCGAGGTCGGCGGCCAGCGAACCCTCATCGTCACGTCGGGCACGGGCTCAGTGACCCTTCACAACCAGGGCGGGTAGGAGGAGCCATGGCGTCTCGTCGACACCAACGCGGCGTGGGGCTCATCGAGGTCATGGTGGCCATGATGGTGCTGCTGGTCGGGGCCACGGGCATGATGAGCCTCCACTCCACCGGGCTCCGCATGCAGAGCGAGTCGCGCGAGATCGCCCGCGCCACCGCCATCGCCCAGGACCTCATGAACCAGATCCAGAACTGGGAGTACGCGGACGCCCGGCTCTCGAACGCCAACACCTCGAACGACCGGGACGTGGGCGACGACGCGCAGCTGTTCAACGTCTATGGCTCGACACCCCCGTCCGACCACGCCGAGGCCGACCTGGCGCCGGGAGGCACGGGCTGGACCGGGATTCCCGCCGCGTCCCTCGCCGTGGGCGGCTACGAACGCTACTGGAACGTGTCGACGTCGAACGCCGACGGAAGCCTCATCGACCCGGGCGGCAACGGGGTGGCGGACGGAATGCACATCGCCGTCATCGTCCGCTGGCCGGCGGGCGGCACCTGGCACAAGGTCGTGCTCCACGGCTTCAAGGTCAACCCGGGGGACCGCCTGTGACCCGCCGACCCTTCCGATCCCCCCGGGGCTTCACGCTGGTCGAGCTGCTCATCGGCGTGGTGGTCTCCCTCATCGCCATCGCCGGCGCGGTCACCATGCTCGCGGCCCAGAAGCGAAGCTTCCAGGGCTCCTCGGCCGACCGCGCCCTGCAGGAGACCGGCCGCATGGCGCTGGGCGCCATCTCCCAGGACCTGCGCGTGGCCGGATACGGGGTCGAGCCGGCCATGGTCTTCGACTTCGGCCAGATGACCAACGTCCCCATGGAGCGGGCCCCCCAGGTGCCGGGCAAGACCGTCACCTTCGGTGGCGACGCCTCGGGTTCCACCGGCTTCGCCTGCGGTTCCGCCGTCACCTGCCGCGACTCCATCGCCGGGCCGGACGAGCTGGCCTTCCAGTACCGGAACCCCGCCTTCAACCACCTGATCACGGCCGTCCCCTCCGCCACGTCGATCGAGATCGCCGGCCCCCTCCTCCAGCCCATCCGGGCCGGGCAGGTGCTCCAGGCGATCTGCTTCAGCGGGAACATGGTGTGGGCCTACGTGAGGGCGGCGAGCGAGGTCGCGATCAACCTGGACCCGGCGGCGCGAATCCGGATCCCTCTCCAGCCCGGCGTCGCCCTCGAGTACCCGCACCAGAACGATGCGCTCGCGCCAGGCACCGGAGACAGCTGCTTCGCGAACGGCACCGTCAATGGAGGGGCACACCTGTTCGAGATGGAGCGAATCCGCTACTTCGTCCAGAGCTACGACGCTGCCGGGCAGGTGGTGGCGTGGAACTCGGCCGGATCCCGCCCGTACCTCATGCTCGACCGCGGTCTCAGGTCCGCCGACGGGGCGCCCCTCCTCGACGTCGTGAGCCCCGACGTGGAGGACCTACAGGTCTCCTACGTCTTCCCGCTCGCCGCGGTGGACGTCCAGGTGGCCGGCTCGACCGCCGGAACGCAGGTGGACAACTCGGACACCGGCATCGACTTCACCCCGCCCGGGGGCATCTTCCCAACGTACGCGGCCGCCCGCCTCTCCGTGGTGCGGGCCTCGCACTTTCCGTCCAACATCCGGGCGGTGCGGGTGGCGATGGTGGTTCGCTCCCCCAGCCCGGACCCCGACCAGGCGGCCCAGGACGTCCCCGCCGCCGGGAACCGGCCGGCCGTCGCCGCGGGCGACCCGGGCTACCGTCGCACCGTCTTCGAGACCAGCGTGGCCATCCCCAACATGGAGAGCCGCGCCCCCTCGTTCCCCACCACCGTCCCCACCACGGACGCGCTGGCCGACGTCCTCAACGTCGGCGGAGGCTAGGTTCACGCCATGCGAAATCACTCCCAGCGCGGAAGCGCCCTCGTGATGTCGGTCCTCGTGGTCCTGATCATCGCCATCATCGGCGTGGCCGTCATCCGGTTCGCGTCCCGCGAGGTGGCGGGCGCCACCGCATCGAGGAAGACCCAGGCGCTCGTGGCCTGCGCCGACGCCGGCAGGCAGATGATCATCTCCCAGTTCAAGGCCCTGGGCGTCTCGCCGCTCTCGCTCACCGTCCTGAACCTCCCCATGGACGCCAGCACCCGCGTCGTGGGCGGCCACTACGACAGGAACGACGTCCAGGTGACGCAGGTGGTCTCGCTGCCGGGGACCGCCTTCGGCCCGGATCCTGGAGTGGTCCAGGACATCTCGAACCGGGTGATGGTGACCGGCGGTGGCGGCAAGCCCCTCAAGGTGGTCGTTCACTGCCAGCAGGGTGGCGTGGGCGGAGACCCGACCACCGGACGGCAGCTCGAGGTCGAGTTCGGCATCCGCTTCGGAATCTAGGGGGAATCACAATGGACCGAACCAACACGACTCGCCGCAACGTCCTGGGGTTGCTCGCGCTCGGGCTCGCGATGGCGGCGATCCTCCCCCTCCGGGGCGACTGCGGCCAGAGCGAGTGCGCCAACACGACCACCTCGCTCGCCTCCACGGTGAACAACCCCGTGGCCGGCGACGAGAAGTTCTTCACCCTGCCGGTGGGCACGACCAATCTCATGATCCTGCTCGACGCCTCGGGGTCGATGGGGGAGTTGCCGCAGTGCGGCGACGCCGCGTTCGGTAACGGGGGCGCGCTCCTCCCGTGCCGGAACTACCCGACCCTTGGCTCGAACACCGGCACCTGCAACGTCACCGCCAACGCGAACCTCAAGTGGATGCACGACTACACGCCCACGGCGACATACGCCGACCCGGGCAATGGCGTCGACGCGGGCAACGGCATGGTCGACCAGCCCGCCTGGGGCAACGGCTGCACCGGAACGAACTGCCTCTTCCTGTCGTCGGCGGTGTACGGCTACGGCGACTGGTCGGAGACGTCGGCGACGCCGCGCGACTGCCCCGGAACGTATACCTACACGACCTACTCCGCCGACTCGAACGGCAAGTGCACCGTCGCCAACACGGCCATCGCCACGTACGACGCGACGCTGGCCAGCCAGTGCAGGGCCTGCACCGCGGTCACCGGCGCGGGCTTCTTCTTCTACAACCCGTCCGGCAACGTCACCGTCAACTACACCTACGTCGCCAAGAAGACGACCGGCGCCTGCGCCGCGCCCGTCGGCGGCAGTGCCACGGTGACCCCGCTGAAGCTGGTCTTCGGTGGCGGCTGGCTCAACAGCAACCCCCCGAAGTTCGTCTCGGCCCGCAAGGTCATCAAGGACACGGTCTGGATCGACTCGACCCGGGCGCCGAGCAACTCCGACTCCGCCCGTTTCGGGCTCGCCTACTTCTCCAGCAGCATCACCAACGGGGTGAAGATCATCGTCCCGCTCGGACCGGACAAGGCCCACTCGTACCCGGCCGACACCACCGTCAACAAGGCGGCGATGGTCGCTGCGCGCCAGCTCATCCTGGACGCCCTCAACCACCGGAACTGGCCCACCGGCGGCCTCCCGTCCCTGGAGAGCGGCAACACGCCCATGTCCGCCGGCGTCTTCCGGATGGGGCAGTACATGAGCCAGCCCGGCTTCTACAAGACGACCTTTGGCAGCACCTACGAGCTCACCGCCTCGACCAACGACTTCTCCCAGACATCCAAGGGAGCGATGAACGCGCCCTGGGTCGACGCCAACCAGTGCTCCATCTGCTGGTCCTGCCAGACCAGCGCGATCATCATGGTGACCGACGGCTCGCCCAACGAGTACAACGCGACGCCCACCCCGATTCCCGCCTCCTTCAACACCTTCGCCGACACCCCGTACAAGACCAACTGCGGCTCGACGGGAGCCAACTGCGTCTCCCCCGCCGACGGCCACCAGTCGCCGGTGTCGCGCATCGCCTACTGGCTCGACAACACCGACCTTCGCCCGGAGCTCATCGAGCCGGTCCTGAAGCAGGTGGTGAGCGTGAGCCCCATCAGCATCAACCTCCCGAGCGGCGCCGCGCACAACATCCTCCAGGCGGTGGCGAACATGGGCGGCGGCACCTACATCAACGCCGACGACGGGAAGTCGCTCGCCAATGCCCTCACCAAGACGGTCGAGTTCTACAACAACCGCGCCAACTCGTTCAGCGCGCCGGCGGCCAGCTCGCTGTCCACCATCCACGCGGTCTCGTCCGAGGCCTTCATCACCCGCTTCAAGCCGAACGAGGTCGCCCCGTTCTGGGAGGGACACCTGTACCAGGTGAACCTCTTCGACGAGTTCCTGAACGGCTGCGACCCCACCAAGCCGGCGTCCGCCCAGGCCACGGTGACCTGCGGCCCGAGGACGGTCTCGGCCAACTTCAACGGCGACCAGGATTCCACCGGCCACGCCATCTGCACCGGCGTCTTCATGGTCGACAAGGACTGCAACGAGATCACCGAATACACCGGCGACGCGATCCCGGGCGGCCTTCAACCCGGCGACTTCGTCAAGAAGGGCTCGGGGAACACGCCCGCCAACCTCGTCTGGGACGCGGGCAAGGTGCTCTCCGACAAGACCCAGCCCGGCTACCGGACGGCGCGCGAGTCCCAGGCCAACTCCCGGAAGATCCTCTCCGCGGTGCCGAACAACAGCAGCGGCTTCGACATGGTACCCTTCGACACGGTGGCCGCCGACGTCACCAGGCTGGCTCCGTTCATGAACCTCCCGTCGGCATGGTGCACGAACCTCCTCGTCAACCGGGCCAAGGTCTGCGGGACCGGGGAGGCCGGCGTGCCGGCCTGCCCGGTGAACGCCACCGATCTCCGCGACCTCTGCGCCCGCCAGGTCATCCACTTCGTCCGCGGATGGGACGTCACCGACAACAACGCCAACGGCTGCTACGGACCCGACCGCGGGTGGACCGGCACCACCCACAACCCGCTCACCTGCGCCTCCGGCATCCTCGGCGAGGAGCGGGATCGCGCCAACGACGCTCGAACCACGCCGGTGTTCTGGAAGCTGGGAGACGTCTTCCACTCCTCGCCGGTCATCGCCAAGCCCCCGGTGGTGGAGTCGGTGTGCGACACCGGGTACGACAACCAGTGCGTGGCCACCCTCCACAGCCCGAAGGCGCTGCGGGACCAGACCGCGTACCAGACCTCGGTGGCCTGCCGGCCCGGCGTGCAGGTCGACGCCTACGAGGCCTAC
>Ga0209048_10006686_pt1 | contig 10755 bp, 9 predicted proteins | sample FrelakmetCRP12CR_FD_187146 | JGI IMG/M metagenome (GOLD analysis project Ga0209048, IMG submission 187146) | Freshwater lake sediment microbial communities from the University of Notre Dame, USA, for methane emissions studies - CRP12 CR (SPAdes)... | ecosystem: Environmental > Aquatic >... | reverse complement strand
TGCTGGTAGGCCCGCCACGGGCTGTACTTCGTCTCTGCTTGCAGGTCGTCGAAGTTGATCTTACCCCCCTGGTGCGCAGCGGAGGCGACGCTGATGATCCGGGCCGGCGCACTGGCCTTGACCAGATCAAGCAAGAGATTGGTCAACAGGAAGTAGGCCAGGTGGTTCACCGCGAAGGTCATCTCGAGGCCATCGTCGGTCACTTCCCGCTTGAGGCGGACTACGCCTGCGTTGTTGACCAGGACGTCGAGCCGGCGGGTCGCGGTCTTCACGAGGTTGGCCAGCCGGCGAACCTCCGCCTGCGACGAGAGGTCGGCGACCAGGTATTCGACCGAGGTCGAGCCCGTCTGCTCGCGGATCTGGCGGGCAGCCTCCGCGCAGCGCTCCGCGGACCGTCCCGCGCCGATCAGCCGGGCCCCTCGCCGCGCCAGTTCGCGAGCGGTTACCAGGCCGATGCCCGCGGTGGCCCCGGTCACCAGAGCAACCTTGCCGTCCATCGATCGCGTTGTTTCTGGATCAGCCATGCAAGTCTACCAGCTCGGGAAGAGGGATTTCCGGGTTCCAGCTCGAGGCTGGCGGGATGATGCTAATAGACCGTGATCGACAGCGTCAAGAAGGCGCCACCGTGGCAGGAACCGTGATTCCATCCTGGCGACCATCCCGAGCTTCCGCCGCTTCAGCCCGCTGGCGGCGATTCTGTTGGTCCCGTACCTGCCATGGGTCAGCTCTGCGTCCGCGCTGAACGGGGCCATCGCCCGCCTCAACTGAATGCAGCGTCGGCGTCGCTGTCGATCTTGGCGTCGGTCCCGGCTACAATAGAAAATGGAGTTCGACTTCCCGGCGCACGTTGCCCGCCGCTGGTCAGAGCAACCTCGAGGAGTCTCTTGACGATGCCGCCGATCGCCCTCAATCGCCGTCGGTTCCTTGGCTGCTCGGCCGCGGCCAGCCTGGCCCTGTCCCAAGGGACGCTTGCCGAAGCCGCCCCGGCTGGTGCCGAGGCTGCGCCCCTGCGGCTGGGCCTGATCGGCATCGGCAATCGAGGCACGGCGCTGTTGCGCGCCCTGCTCGACCTTCCGGCCGCGGAGGTTGTCGCGGTCTGCGACCCGGACCCGAAGCACCGGCTCCGCGGCCAGGGCATCGTCGCGAAGGCCCAGGGTCACCGTCCCGAGGCGTTCGAAGACCCTCGCCGGCTGCTCGAACGTCCGGAAGTTGACGCCGTCGTCGTGGCCGTCCCGTGCGATCTGCACGAATCGATCAATTGCGAGGCCCTCCGCGCCGGCAAGCACCTGTACGCCGAGAAACCACTGGCACTGACCCTGGCAGGCTGCGACCGGCTGTGTGTCGAGGCGTCCCGGCAATCCACGCTGGCAACCCACGTGGGCTTCCAGCGGCGTTCCAATCCCCGGTTCCGCGACGGCGTGCAACGCATTCACGGGCGGGAGATCGGCCCGCTGATCGAAGCCCGCGCGACCTGGACCAGCAGCAACGGCCCGCTCTCCGGCCACGGCGGCTGGCTGGGCCGGCGCGACCGATCGGGCGACTTCATGGTCGAGCAGGCCGTGCACATCTGGGACGTCCTGCACTGGCTGCACGGCGACTTGCCGGTCAAGGCGGCCGGGTGGGGCCGGCGCGGGCTCTTCGCCCGCCAGGACCCCGGCCGCGACGTGACCGACCATTACGCCGTCGAGCTCGAATGGGCCGACGGCTTCCGGGCCTCGTTACTCCAGAGCTGGGTCGCGCCCGCCGCCGAAGGTTTCACCGGCTCCACCCTCCGGGTCCTGGGCGAGGACGGCGGTCTCGACTTCGGCGCCGGCTCGCTCACCTTCCGCGACCGCCAACGGCCCAGGCAGACCATTCACCCCGGCCCCCAGAACGACACCAGGCTGGCCCTCCTGGACTTCCTCGCCTCCGTCCGGGCCGAGCAACCTCTCCCTCCGCCAATCAGCCTGGCCGAGGCCCGCAGCGCCACCCTCACCGGCCTGCTGGTGCGCAAGGCGGTGGACGAGCGACGGACGGTCACGATGGACGAGATCCGATCCGAGGCGTCGAAAGCGTGACCGAGAAGAGAACTGAGCACAGCAACGGAGTTCCGGAGGTCTTCTCATGGCGTCAGTCACCAGGCCGAAAACTCAAAAGCAGCCTGCTCTCGAGCCGACTCCACCACTCGAGAATGGCGACCGACTGACTCGTGCTGAATTCGAGCGACGGTACACCGCCATGCCCGAACTGAAAAAGGCCGAGCTGATCGAAGGGGTCGTTTACATGCCATCACCAGTCAGTTTTCGTCGGCATGGTCGTCCACACATTCACGTCGCCGGATGGCTCACGACTTACGAAGCGGGCACTCCGGGAGTGCTCGCCGCCGACAACGCTAGTGCCCGGCTAGATCTGGACAATGAGCCCCAGCCCGATGCACTGCTGATGATTGATCCCGAGCGCGGCGGCCAGGCCCGGATCTCCGACGATGACTGCGTCGAGGGAGCCCCCGAGCTGGTCGTGGAGGTCGCTTCCAGCAGTGTGAGCATTGACCTTCACAAGAAGTTCCATGTCTACCGTCGCAGCGGCGTTCGCGAATATGTCGTCTGGCGAGTAGGGGATCGGCGAATCGACTGGTATGTGCTTCGCGATGGCGAGTTCATCCAGATCGATCCGGATGAACAGGGCCACTATCGCAGCGCGATCTTCTCGGGTCTCTGGCTCGACGCGACGGCTCTCGTCGAAGGTGACCTGGCAAAGGTTCTGGACGTGGTCCGGCAGGGGCTGGCCGCGCCCGAGCACCAGAAGTTCCTCTCAGACCTTGCTGCTCGCTCATCCAACCTGCGGCCATGACCAGCCAGTGTGGTTATCCGCGGGTTCGAATGTCTTTCCCGAAACTCACCATGGTCTTCCTGGAACTCACGCCGTTCCGCGAATCAGCGGCAGCAGATCGAACCGGGCGCCGAGGGACCGGCGGCGGGAAACGCTCCCTCACGTTCGATCGTCCCAGCGAGGTAGATCCTGGCCCCGGGAACCGGCCTGCCTGAAGGATCGAGCACGCGACCACGAAACGCGACCAGCCTTGCGGATTTCGTTTTGGGCTCGGAAGCGGACGGTCGCGATGGCTGTTGCGCGACCCGCCCCGCGATCGGCGCGACCAGCCACGGTCCTGCCCTACGATGGCTTGGCGTTTGCAACGTCCGGCTTACTGCCCCAGCAATTCCAGCGTTCGCTTGACGAACGCGGAGGCGGCCGCGACGGCGTCGGACGGCGAGAGCTTGAGGCGCTGGGCCAACTCGAACTTGCGAAGGTGTTCGGCGTCGAGCTGGCCGGTCTTGACGTAGAGATTCTCACAGGCAAGAAGGAGACAGCGGAGGCCGTACTCGCGGTAGCCCTTGGCGTAGACCAGGGCGCGCAAGCAGCAAAACATGGCCTCGTAGCCGAGGAAGACGACGTCGGCCGGGTCTCCCTGGCCGGTGGTCTGGATGTTCACCGAGCCTTCCAGCCGGTCGCCGGCCTTGGCCAGCAGCTCGCCGATCCGCGCCGGTGCGTCCTTGTCCTCGATCAGGTAGGGGCTCTCCAGGCACTTCGCGAATGTGTTGATGATCGCCATGGCCGTGTCGTCTCGCGATTGTCGATGAGTCAAGCTGCTGGGTGAAACCGTGGCGGAATCGAGCCTGGAAGACTCAGGGAGCTTTGGGCTGACCCTCTGCCTTCTTTGCCGGCGCGGCCTTGGGCGGCGGTGACGGCCCCATCGATGCCGCGGCTTGTTTCATCAAGGCCCCGTAGTTCTTCGCCATCTCGGGGCTGAGGACTGGGGACTTCGGGGAGGCTGGGGGCGCGGCCTTGGGATCGGGAGGGGGCAGCGGTGCATAGCCGGTTCCGCTTGGTGCCGAGATCATCGATGCGTACCCGCCAGCGCTCGTCGTCAGCATGGGCACGGCCGCGGCCTGCATGACCGAGATCAGTGGGCCGGGGTAAACGCCGAAGACGATGACGACCAGCGTGCCCAGCGCGATCGGGATCTCGATCGACCTACCCGCCGGGCCCAGGCGCTTGGCCCCGCCGGGCTCGCGGAGGAACATCGCCTTGAGCACGCGGACATAGTAAAACGCGGAAACGACCGAGTTCAAGAGCCCCAGCGCCACCAGGCCGATCAGCGTCAGCCGGGTCTCGGCATGCTGCTGATCGAGCGCTTCCATGAACATGTAGAGCTTGCCGAAAAAGCCGGCGAAGGGCGGAATCCCGATCAGCGAAAGCATCAGCACCAGGATGCAGATGGCCAGGAGCGGCGACTGCATGCCCAGGCCGTTGAGATCGTCGATGTCGTCGGTCTTCCTGTCGCGGACCAGCCAGGCCGCCACCGCGAACGCTCCGATGTTGGCGAACGCATAGACGGTCAGATAAAAGAGCACCGAGCCGGCCGCCTCGGCCCCGCGGGTGGAGACGCTGGCCGCGGCGACGCCGACCAGCATGTAACCGGCATTGGCGATCGACGAGTACGCCAGCATTCGCTTGAAGTTCCGCTGGGCCAGCGCCGCGAAGTTGCCGTAAGTCATGGTCACGGCCGAGATGACCACGATCACCCCCAGCCAGCCCGGCCCCATGAACTCGTTCGAAGGGTGCGACCAGGGCTGCAGCGCGTGCAGGAAAACCTTCATCAAGGCCACGAAGCTGGCGAGCTTGGACCCGGTGGCAATCCATGCCGTCACCGGCGCGGGAGCCCCTTCATACGCGTCGGGCGCCCACTGGTGGAACGGCACGGCGGCAATCTTGAACCCGAAACCCACCAGCATCAAAAGGAAGGCCGTCGCACCGGCGACGTTGCCCGAGAGCCCCCTGGCCTCGGGACCGGTGGAGGCCAAGACCTCGCGGATGGCCTCGAACTGGGTCGTGCCCGTCAAGCCGTAGAGCAGGCTCAACCCGAAGAGGAAGAGCGCCGAGGAGACCGATCCATAAACGAAGTACTTCAGTCCCCCCTCCGCCGAGCGCCTCCGCGTTTTCTCGAAGGCCGTGCTCAGGTAGAGGCAGATCGTCATCGTCTCGAGCGTGAGAAAGAGAGTCACCAGTTCCTCGGAGGCCGCCAGCAGCATCATCCCGACCGCTGCCCACGTCAAGAGCGCGAAGTACTCGCCCCACTCCTCGGTGAACGACCAGGCCATCGACATCCAGACCACCAGCCCCAAGAGGACGATGAACAGGACGTTGAAGACCCCGGTTTGCAGGTCCGCCGAGAGCGTCCCCAGGAAGATCGCCCCCCCGGGCCTGCTGAAGTACTCGGCCAGCGAGGGGCTGAGCCAGCGTGGCGTACCCTGAGTTTCCGCTTGTGCCAGGAGCTGGACCTGGACCAGCACGCCCGCGGCCAGGAGCGCCAGCGCCACGCCCGCGAGCGTCAACCAGCCAATCGTCCGGCGGCGGTCCGGGGCACTCAACCGCCCCGCCAGAGCCAGGTCGGCCAGCAGCACCACCAGACCCCAGACCGCCAGCACGATGGCCGGAGCCAGGAACCAGAAATCGCGGAAGTCCACGTTCGGAAGGTTCGGGTCCATGGGGCTTTACTCGCGTGGCCAGTAGTCAGTAGCCAGAGGCCATTGGTCGGACGACTTTTCTTCACTGGCCACTGGCCACTAGCCACTGGCCACTACTCTTCAGCCCGACATGCTGTCATACCGGTCCACGTCGGCGGCATGCCAGCGCCTGTAGCAGAGCAAGATCAAGCCGATGCCCACGGCCACCTCGGCGGCGGCCACCGTGATCACGAAAAGGGCGAGGATGACCCCGGGCAGGGGACCGGCCCCGGCGGGAGCGTTGCCGTATCGCCAGAACGCCACGAGGTTGACGTTGGCGGCGTTGAGCATGATCTCGATGGCCATCAGCACGGCGATGGCGTTGCGTCTGATGAGCACGCCGACCAGTCCGATCGAGAACGAGGCGGCGGCGAAGTACAGAAACCAGTTCAGGGGGATGTCAGAAGCCATTGATGAACACTCGACTCGAACTCGAGATTCAGGAGACCCGGTATAGAGCAGCACGCGGACAGCGATCATGATCACGACGCGATCAGCTAGCTAGTTCGGCGGGGACGCTTCGCTGGCGACCAGGCTGGGACCGGCCGCCTGGGGCCGTGGGGAAGCCGAGGCCCGCCGAGCCGGCTGTTCACCGCGTGAGGGCGCGTCCGGCGCGTCCTCCTCGCGATGAGCCAGGGCAATCGCCCCCACCAGCGCGACAGTCAACAGTAGCCCGGCGACCTCGAACCCGACCACGTAGCGGGTCATCAGCTCGTTGCCAACCGTCCTGGCCATGTTGTTGACGGCCTCGCGCCGGACCGCCGTCGCCTTGCTCGAGCCGGCGTCCGCCGCGATCGACGGCCGCATGTTCGATTCCGACCAGGGACTTTGACCGGCCGGTGCAACCGCGTTGTTGATGCCGAAGACCAGCACCCCGAAGACGCAGAGTCCGGCCATCAAGGCCGGAATCTTCCAGGCGCCCGAGACGATGGTCGTGTCGTCCCCCTGGATGTTGCGGGTCAGCATGATACCGAACATCAGGATGATCGCCACGGCACCGATGTAAACCAGCACCTGAAGCGCCGCCAGGAACTCGGCCTCCAGCAGCACGAACTGGCAGGCGACCGTGAAGAAGAAGGCCACCAGAAAGAGCGCCGCATGGACCAGGTTGCGGGCCAGCACGGTCCCCAGCGCCGTCAGCAACCCGAGCGCGGCGATCACCAAGAAAAGGAACTGGACCACGAGTTGCGTCTCCGATCCACTCGAACACCGAGACGTTCAGATTCCAAAGTCAAGGATTCCCGATAGCAGATGGCAAATGGCAAATGGCAGATGGCAGTATGCATCGGTCTCAGAATTCCGCATTCCCACAGATACTGCATTCAGATCGGTCATCGCGCTGCCTGACCCACGGTGGCGCCTGTTCGCATTTGCCCGACGGTGGGCCATTCGGAGCCCAGCGCCACTCGAGCGCTGGCCTTGCGATTGATTAGAAAAACGAGGTAAACGGCAAGGACCACCAGCAGGGCCGTGACTGCGAAACCCTTGATCCAGTTGGGGAACGTCAGGTGGCCCGGGCGAATGACCATCTCGAACCAGACGCCGGCGATCAGGATGTTGACGATGCTCAGGGGCACGAGGTATTTCCACGCGAAGTTCATCAGCCGGTCAACCCGCATTCGCGGCAGGGTGGCCCGGACCCAGAACATCACGAAGATGAAGGACAGCACCTTGAGCAGGAAGACCCCGACCATGATCAGGTCGACCAGAACCAGGGAGAGCATCGAGTCCTCGCTGATCAGGCTGACAGGGAAACCGACGAACGGGATCGGGGTTCCTCCTCCCAGGAAGAGGGCCGTCGCCAGGCAGCTCACCGCGAACACGCCGAGGTATTCGGCCAGGAAGAAGAGGCCGAACCGCATGCTGGAATACTCGGTATGGTAGCCGGCGATGATTTCCGACTCGGCTTCAGGCAGGTCGAAGGGCGTGCGGTTCACCTCGGCGGTGTTGGCGATCAGGAGGATCACGAACGCCAGGAACCCTGGCGGCGAGAAGACGAACCAGCCGAATTCGAGTTGCCGGTCGAAGATCGTCACCAGGCTCAGGCTGCCGGCCCAGAGAACGATCGGGATCGTCGAGAGAACCTGGGGCACCTCGTATGAGACGAGCTGGGCGACGGCCCGCATGGCACCCAGGAGCGAGTACTTGTTCCGGCTCGACCAGCCGGCCAGGAATATCCCCAGGGGGCTGATGCTCGAGACCGCGATCAGGTAGACCAACCCCGACGGCAGATTAACCGGGGCCAGTCCAACGGCGAACGGGATCACGGCCATGACCAGGAACGCCGAAACGAGCACGAGCACCGGGGCGGCCAGGTGGACCCAGCGGTCGGCGCCGCGGGGGACGAGGTCCTCCTTGATGATCAGCTTGAGGGCATCAGCGATCGGCTGGAGCAGGCCGAGAGGCCCTACCCGGTTGGGGCCGATCCGGTCCTGGAACCGGGCCGCCACCTTGCGCTCCAGCCAGACCATGTAGGCCACGATGCCGGGGAAGATTCCGAAGAAGCCCACCAGGAGCCAGAGCACCCAGCGAATGAGTGTTGTCGTGTCAAGCTCGACGAGCTGCTGCTGGGCCCAGAACGGCAGACCCGCGCCGGGGGAATACCATGTCAAACCCACCTCAAGACCCCCTTGGCCCAGGCGTAGGCCAGTCCGACAGAGAGGATCACCAGGAAGACGACCATCTCGATCAGGGCAAACGTCCCCAGGCCCGCGTAGCTGACGGCCCAGGGATACAGAAAGACCGTCTCGATGTCGAAGACGACGAACATCAGGGCGTAGATGTAATACTGGATCCGAAACCGAATCCAGGTCTCGCCGTAGGTGCGCACGCCGCACTCGTACGTGTCCGACTTGGCCAGCGAACGCTTTCGCGGCGCGATGATCCAGACCACGATCAGGGGAAGAAGCGCGAACGTGATCGCCACCAGGAGCAGCAGCCCGATAAAAATGTAATTGTTGATAACCATTTTCGATCGATTCCTCAAAAAACCTGGTGCCGGACTCGTTCCATGAGGCTGAGTCGGCGAATTCCGTTGCCAGCCGGTCGCGTGGCCGACTGCCGCCCTGCCCCGTGGACCGCGACTCACGCCGTGGCGGAGGACACGGTCTCGATCCTGGACTCCTCGTCGAGAGCGATCTCGGTGATCTCGCCGTCATCCCGCCGCAGCCTCAGGGTCTCCTGCTGGCAGTACGATGCCTTGCCCCCCATCTCGATTCCCCCGACCGGCCGCCGGCCCTCGCCCTCCACCACGCCTTCGACCTGGGTCAGCCAGCGCCGGTGGCCGACCCGCACGTACTGAGTGACGCGGAGACGAGTTCCGGGAGCGTACTTCGGCTTCGGGGGTGTGGGGATCATGCTCGGGGCTACAGGGCAAGACGCCGGAGCTCGGCACCGTACGGAACCGTCGCCCAACGCCGGGGATATCGCTGTGCTGATCACGCGAAGTTGCCTTCGGAGCGATCATCTTAAGGGGCATTCCCCGGCGCGGCAAGACCTCAGTCCCCGACACAGGCCGAGCCCATGCCTCGGCCACTACCGAGACTCGAGGAAAAGCCGATCAGCCAGCCACCCGGGATGGCTGCGTCATCAAGAGCCAGGGCCTCCTCACCCCTCGATTGGCAGCCAAGCAATTCACAAGCCTGAAGCGCAAGCGAAGGCTGCTTTAAGATTTCAAAAGACCTTCGCTGGCGCTTCAGGCTTGTCGATGCCCGCCGAGCCAGGGCTGAAAGAGTCCAAGGGCGCGCGGCCGCGTGAACAGACAGCCGCCCCCGAGGAAGAGCTTGCTCACACCGACACGGTCAGCACCGCATCCGTTCCCGAGACACCGCCCGCACCGGCCAGGAATGTCCCGTTCGTGCCGATCAGGCCGGTGGAGGGCTTGCCCCGCACGACGATCTGCACTCGTTTCGTCAGATGCTGGCGGCCGAGATCGGCCCGGGTCAGGGTGACGAATTGGCCGCTCAGGTCCAGGACCGCCTGGGACAAGGTCACGACACGGACCGGGCCGTGCTTGTGTGCCGGCGGTAGAAGCACCTCATAATTGCCCAGGCTCTCGGTGGATCTTTTGTCCATCGTCTGGCTGAAATACACGCGAAATGCCGTTACCCTACGCGTGTGCGGTGCATAGAGGAGCTGGACCGGAGGTGTGACTGTCGGAGCCGGAGCGTCGGTATTGACGATCGTGAGCGTCGCCGCGATCGGCTCCCCCAGAGGAGCCTGGAGCGTGCGATTGCTGAGGAACAACTTGACCGTCCTGTCGCCACTGTAAAGGTGATCGTCGAAGATCGGGACGGTGATCCTCTGCAGGGCCTGCCCCTCACCGAAGGTGAGTACGCCCGAGACGGCCTTGTAGTTGACGCCGTTCCTGGCCGTTCCGTCCGCGGCCAGGTAGCCGACCGTCTCCGCACCGGCTATCCCCCCGGACCGCACAACATCGATCTGGGCCAACCCCGCGTTCTCATAGACGGGGTACGATGGAGATGCAAACTGGATACCAAAGTGGCTGGTGCCCATCTGGACGTTGATGTTGTCCAGGTCGAACTCGGCGGATGTCTGCTCGTTGTTCTTGGCCTCCAGGCTCACCCGAGACTCATAGGGTGCCAGTCCCGGGACCGTGGTCGTACTGAAGACCGTGACCGTGAAGGCGGGGGTGGTGGTGGTGGCGGGGGTGAATAGCGAGAGGGAGACCTCGGCGTTCATGAAATCGATGACGGCGCTGGCGGTGATGAACTGCCCGCTCGCGCTCGCCAGGCTGAGCTGGCCCAGAAGGCTAGTGCTCGTCACGACGGCGCCGAACCCGCCAAACGCCCGCGCATAGGCCGCGAAGTCCGGGTTGGTGAGACCGGTCCCGCTGACGCGGCCCGGATAGTTCCGCTCCTGGTGCATGCGGATGGTGCCGTACATGCCGTTGTTCACGACGATGAAGATGACCGGCGCATTGTATTGGATGGCGGTCGCGAACTCCTGCCCCGTCATGAGGAAGCAGCCGTCGCCTGCGAAAGCGACGACCGCGCGGCCTGGATGAACAAGCTTCGCGGCGATGGCGGCGGGAACGGCGTAACCCATCGAACCGGATGTTGGCGCAAGCTGCGTCCCGAATTCGCGATAGCGGTAGAAGCGGTGCACCCAGATGCCGTAATTGCCTGCGCCGTTCGTGATGATCGTATCAGGCGGCAATGCTTGCCGCAGATAGGCGATCACCTCTCCCATC
>Ga0209048_10006685_pt1 | contig 10755 bp, 11 predicted proteins | sample FrelakmetCRP12CR_FD_187146 | JGI IMG/M metagenome (GOLD analysis project Ga0209048, IMG submission 187146) | Freshwater lake sediment microbial communities from the University of Notre Dame, USA, for methane emissions studies - CRP12 CR (SPAdes)... | ecosystem: Environmental > Aquatic >... | reverse complement strand
GCCGAAGGAGGCCCAGGTCTGGCTGATCCGGATCGCCAAGGAGCGGACGGTCGCGATCGGCCGGGGCGAAAATACCGGCGAATCGGTGACCTATACGAATGTGGCACGTTCCGCCGCCAAGGTCGGCGAATGGAACGGCCATGCCGCCAATATTGACGTTGCCGCCGCCGATCTGCGCGCTGCCGACAGCGATGCCTATGTCGTCTTGCTGCAGGCGGGAACCGCCGCCCGTCCAGGCGTCATCCTCGGCGCCGCCAAGGGCGCCCCCTAAAGCGGCTGCAACCTGGTGCGGCCCTTCAAATGATGAAGAGCCGGTCTGGCAATTCATTGGCGTTGTCGGCACGCCGCGGGAACGGTCCGGCAAGAATGTCGCCGCACGTTTGAACCGCTTCGGCGAGGCCCTCGGCCAAGGCCCCGGCGGCGGCTTTTTCCGTCAATCTCTGAACCGCATGATTCCAGCGCGCCTGCGGCACCTGGCGGGCAATGCCCTCGTCGGCGATGATGCGGGCATAGTGCTCGGCAAGCGAAATGAAAATCAGGACGCCGGTGCGCTCCCTCGTATGCGACATGCCGCGGATCGTGAATTGCTCCATGGCGGCGCGATGGGCGCGCTTGCGCGCGATGTTATGCGGCACCAGCCACATCCGGATGCGAGGCAGCGACAAAACCAGCAGGCCGGCGATAAACACCAGCAGCTGGAGAATATAGATCCGCTGCACCGAGAGCCGGGTCAGAATGATCAACGGCCATGGTATCGCCAGCGCCATGAGCACCGTCCAGATCAGCGGGAAGTAATTGTAATCGGACGAGCTGCGCGAAACGACGCAGACGATTTCACCGCTGGTGCGTCGTTCTGCCGCCTCGATCGCCCCGGTGATGATAAGGATCTCCGCCTTTGTAACGGGCATTACCAGCTCCCTGAGGCGCCGCCGCCGCCAAACCCGCCGCCGCCGCCAGAAAAGCCGCCGCCCAGTCCTCCGCCGAAGGAGGACGAACCGCCGAAGGATCCGCTCCAGCCCCCACCGGAGGGAATGAAAATAATGTTGCCGCCGCGCCGCACGATAGTCCCGCCGCCGCTCTGGGCATGCCGGGCTATCGCCCAGAAAATCAGCCAGAAAGCACAGAAGATCAAGAACGGCATCAGCGCAGCGAGCAATTCGTGCCGATCGTCGACACGCAGTTCCGGCCGTGCCTGCCAATCGGCCGAATCGGTCGTCAGAACCGTGACAATATCGTCGACGCCGCGTTCGATGCCGCCCGAATAATCATTGGCCTTGAAGCGCGGCACGATCGCATTGGCGATGATCACTTTGGACAGGGCGTCGGTCAGCGTTCCTTCGAGCCCGTAGCCGGTTTCAATCCGGACCTTATGTTCATTGGGGGCGACCAGCAGCAGGACGCCATTGTCCTTCTGTTTCTGGCCCAGCGCCCATTTCCGGGCGAGATCGTTGGCATAGGGCTCGATGTCCTGACCGCCAAGCGACGGCACGGTTGCCACGACAAGTTGAATGCCCGACTTGTCCTCCAGATCCTTCAATTTGGTTTCCAGCGAGCTCTGGCTAGCCGGGGTCAGTATATGGGCGTTGTCGACCACCCGGCCAGTGAGCGCGGGCAGTTCCTGCGCAAGCGCCGCGGTAAGGCCGGCAGCGATAACCAGCGCGACGAAGATGCCGGCCGGGACCTTGCCAAGACCCGTCAAAACTGGACCTTAGGCGCGGTTTCCGATCCGGCTGCGGCCGTGAATTCCTGCATCGGCTGATTGCCGCGGAAGAAGGTCATCGCCCAGAATATGCCGGGGAAGGTCTTCAAAGTCGTATTATAGGCGCGCACCGCCTCGATGAAATCCTTGCGCGCGACGGCGATCCGATTCTCAGTCCCCTCCAATTGCGACTGCAAGGCGAGAAAATTCTGGTTGGATTTCAGATCGGGATAATTCTCGCTGATTGCCAATAGCTTGCCGAGCGCTCCGGACAATTGGCCCTGAGCCTCCTGAAACGCCTTGAACTTCTCGGGATCCGTAAGGGTCGAGGCATCGACCTTGATCGACGTCGCCTTGGCGCGCGCCTCGGTTACTTCGGTGAGCACGTCCTTTTCCTGCTTGGCATAGCCTTGCACGGTCGAGACCAGATTGGGAATCAGATCGGCGCGCCGCTGATATTGATTCTGGACGTCGGCCCATTTCGCCTTGGCCAGCTCCTCGGCGGTGGGGATATTGTTGTAGCCACAAGCCGAGACACTCAGGCCGATGACGATAGCCAGCAAAACAGAACGAAAAGGTGCGACGTTCATCCGATCAACCCTCCCTCAAACGGGCCGGATGATAGCGGCCAGCACCGACCGGGAAAAGAGAGCGCCAGCATTAAAATTGTATGAGAACCTTGCCTTGCACCTGACGCGATTGGATCAGATCAAGCGCCGCGGCAATGGCTTGTGGTGGCAGTTCGGCATGAACATGGCCGCTGATGGCGCCTTTGGCCGCCCAGTCGAGGATTTGTGCCATGTTGGCTTCGTGCTGGGCCGGCTCGCGAGCGACAAAATCGCCCCAAAAGACACCCATTACGTCGCAGCCCTTGAGCAGCACCAGATTGAGCGGCAGTTTCGGCACCTCGCCACTGGCAAAGCCGACCACGAGAAAACGACCCTTCCAAGCAATGGCGCGCAGCGCCGCCTCGCTGAACGGGCCGCCGACCGCGTCGAAGACGACAGCAACCCCCTTAGGGGCACTGAGCGACTTCAGGCGATCGCGCAGGTTTTCCCGCTTATAATCGATGCCCTCTGCCGCCCCGGCGCGCCCGGCAAAGGCAAGCTTGTCTGGCGAGGAGCAGCAGGCGATGATTCTAGCGCCGATCAGGCGGCCGATTTCGACCGCCGCGAGACCGGTGCCGCCCGAAGCGCCAAGCACGGCCAGCGTTTCACCGGACGCCAAACGGGCCCGCTGACGCAGAGCATGCAGCGCTGTCCCGTACGTCACCGCAAGGCCGGCCGCGATCCTGTCGGGTAAGGCATCGGGAATCGGCGTCAGTTGATCGGGCCGGCACACGATCTGCGCGCGGCAGGCGCCATAGCCGATATAGCCGGCCACCCGGGCGCCGAGCGAGGCCCGCGTTCCAGGACCCAGTGCCCGGATCCTGCCGGCAAATTCCGCGCCCGGTGAAAAGGGCAGCGCCGGCTTAATCTGGTACTTGTTGGCAATCAGAAGCGTGTCGAAGAAATTGAGAGCGGCGTAAGAAACCTCGACTACGACCTCGCCCGGGCCGGGTACGGCGTCGGGCAGGTCGCGCACGGTGAGCCGTGCGGCTGCTTCGAAGCTTTCACACAGCACCGCTAGCATTCAGCCAACCTCGATAATGCCCTGCGCCTCCAGGCTGCGGCGGAGCCGCGAGAAGGCGAGCCGGATTCGCGATTTGACGGTGCCGAGCGGCAGGCCGGTTCGCGCCGCGATTTCCGAATGTGACAGCGCCTCGTAGAAGGCCAGCCGGACCAGGACCATTTGCTCCTCCGGCAGGACGGCGAGGGCGGCCCTGATCTGATCGTCGCGGGCCTGGACGTCGAACAATGTATCGGCGGCAGGATTTTGCAGATCGACCGCTTCGGTCAATATCAGGCTGGCCGGATCGACATAATTGACGCGGTCGCGGCGCTGCCAGTCGATCCGCCGGTTGCGGGCGATCCGGTAGAGCCAGGTCGCCACCGACGATTTGGCCGGATCGAAAAGATCGGCCTTGCGCCACAGCGTCACCATGACGTCCTGAGCGATTTCCTCGGCGCCGGCGCGATCCAGGCCCAGGCGCACGAGATAGGCATTGATCCGCGGCGCAAAATGGTCAAACAACCGGGTGAAGGCTTCCCGATCCCGCCTGGTTGCGACCGCCAGAACCAATTCGGCTTGTTCCCTCGCGTCGAAACCGTCCTCTGTCACCTAGGCTCCCTCGCCGGCCCCGATTAGGCCATCAAGTCTGGCATGTGTTGTTGCATTGCGAAACTACCGTGGCAGAATGCCGCGATCTCGGCAATTCACAGAGTTGAGCCGGGCCGCCCTTCCCTCTCGTCCCTTCGCCTAACCGCAAGTATGATCCAGTGCATGATTCGAAAAACCGCCCGCTACCTATTGCCGGCCGCCTGCGCCGCTCTTGCCCTAAATTTCCTGGTTTGCCCGCCGGTCGCTGCCGCGCCGGCCAAGCCCAAGGCGAATACTGCCAAGCCCGATCGCAAGCCCGATCCCGGCGCCAGCCCCGCTGGCCCCGCGGGCACTGCCGGCAAACCGGCGCTTGTCGCCAGTTTCGGCGATTGGGGCGTCTACCTATCGCAAGCTGGCAAATCGAAGATCTGCTACGCGCTTGCCCAGCCGAAGGAGCGCCAGCCCGCCAACCTCAAGCGCGACCCCGCCTATGTCTTCATTTCGAGCCGGCCGGCCGAACACGTGCATAACGAAGTCTCGGTGATCATGGGTTTCCCTCTGAAAGAGGGCGGGGCGGACGCCAAGGCGGAGGTCGGCAGTGCCACGTTCGGCCTCGTTGCCAATGACCAGAATGCCTGGATCAAGAATGCCGCCGAGGAGGGCCCGTTTATCGGCGCCTTGAAGAAAGGCAGCAAACTGCTTGTCCGGGCGGCATCAAAAAAGGGCAATGTCACAACCGACATCTATTCGCTCGCCGGGCTTGGGCCGGCCCTCGAGCGGGTCCGCAAGGAATGTCCCTGAGACCGATTGCCCTAGACTAAGAGCAAGTCGATGAGCGGGGCGATCAACGGCAAATCGGCGGCCGGCATCGGATAGCTGCGCAGGTCCTGCGGCCTGACCCATTGCAACGCCTGGCCTTCCCCTGGCTGCACCTGACCATCCCAGCGTCGGCAGATGAAGAGCGGCATCAACAAGTGGAAGTCGGGATAGACGTGGCTTGCGAAAGTCAGTGGCGCCAGACAGGCGGCCTTGACCGCGATTCCCAATTCTTCGTCGAGTTCGCGGATCAGCGCATCCTCGGGCCGCTCGCCCGGTTCGACCTTGCCGCCGGGAAATTCCCACAGGCCGGCCAGGTTCTTGCCGGCCGGCCGCTCAGCCAACAAGACGCGATTGTCGCAATCGACAAGCGCGGCGGCAACAACGAGAACCAGCTTCACCGGCATCCTTTCGCGGCAGTCTACGAGCGGTAGTCGCCGTTGATTTCGACATAGGCCTTAGTGAGATCGCAGGTCCACACCCGCGCCGCGCCCTTGCCGATCCCGACATGCACCCGAATGGCGATTTCGGCGTTTTTCATATAGGCGGAGACTTTAGCTTCGTCATAAGCAGGATCGCGCTGGCCGCGGAAGGCGACCCGGGTATCGCCGAACCAGATCGCCAGGCGATCGCGATCGGCCTTCTCGCCGGCCTTGCCGACCGCCATGACGATCCGGCCCCAATTGGCGTCCTCGCCGGCAATCGCGGTCTTGACCAGCGGCGAATTGGCAATCGAAAAACCGATCCGCCTGGCCGCCTCGCCGCTTGCGGCGCCCTCGACATCGACCTGCACGAATTTGCGTGCCCCTTCCCCGTCACGGACCACCTGATGGGCAAGGTCGACGAGGAGGGCCTGGAGCGCCCGGCGGAAGCCGGCGAGTTTGCGGTTGTCGGCATTGCTTATCCAGGCGTCGTTGCGCCCCGCCGCCGCCCCGGTCGCAAAGGCGAGCAGCGTATCGGACGTCGAGGTGTCGCCGTCCACCGTGATCGCGTTGAAGGAAACCTTGACCGCCTCGCTCAGCAGCCCCTGCAGAACCTTGGCCTCAAGCGGCGCGTCGGTGAACACGAAGGCGAGCATCGTCGCCATGTCCGGCGCGATCATACCGGCCCCCTTGGCAATCCCGTTCAACGTGACGTCGAGCTTGCCGATTTTGGCCTTCGCCGTTGCCACTTTCGGAAAAGTATCGGTGGTCATGATCGCCTTGGCGGCGGGAAAGGTCGCCGCGGGAGAAAGATCACGCACGAGATTGCCAAGCACCGCCGCGAATTTCTGCGCGTCGAGCGGCTCGCCAATGACGCCGGTCGAGGCGAGGAAGATCTCCTTGGTCGGCACCTCGGCAGCGCGTGCCGCAAGGGCCGCGGTCAATTTGACACTGGCGACACCCGTCTTGCCGGTGAAGGCATTGGCATTGCCGGAATTGACGACCAACAGACGTGCCCGGCCCTGCCGCAGATTCTTGCGGCACCAGTCGACCGGCGCCGAGGGGCATTTCGACCGGGTCAGGACGCCGGCAACTTGGGTCCCCTTGGCGAAAGCAACCATCAGCACATCGGTGCGGCCCTTGTATTTGATGCCGGCTTCGGCGGTCGCAAAACTGACCCCCTTGATCGCCGGCAATTCGGGATAGCTGGTCGGCGCCAGCGGCGAAACGGCATCAATCTTAGCCATGCTGCGTACCTTTCGGACTTGGGAATGGATCAATGGCGTGAGACATCGCGCGGCCTAGAAACGGCCGGGTGGCGCGCCCGGGCGCTGGCGCGGCGCGGCAACGGATTCGGCCGGCGGCGCCGGCTGGGCGAGCAAGGATTCGAGCCGCTCCAGGCCGATGATTCGGATGTCGCGATGCGGATAGGGAACTTCGATGCCCGCCTCTTTCAACTTGCGCAGAATTTCGAAATTGAGATCGCTCTTGATCCTTGTCGCCGTTTCGACATCGTCGACGAAGCAGATCAGTTCGAATTGCAGGGCGAACTCGCCGAAGCCCACGAACAGGACGAGCGGCGCCGGAATCGACAAAACGAAATCATGGCCTTTCGCACAGCCAACCAGCGCGTCGCGGACACGCTCCGGATCGGCATCGAAAGGCACGTTGACGGCAATTTTGACGCGGCCGACGCGATCGGTCCGCACCCAATTCTTGACGATACCGGTGACCAGATTCGAATTGGGCACAATCACGGTCGCCCGGTCGAAGGTCTCGATTTCAGTCGAGCGAACATTGATCCGCCGCACGTAGCCCTGCTCCTCGCCGACGACGATCCAGTCGCCGACCCGGATCGCGCGCTCCCACAGAATGATCAGGCCCGAGACAAAATTGTTGACGATCGACTGGAGACCAAAACCGATACCGACTGAAAGGGCGCCGGCGACAATCGCCAGCCGGTCGAAACTGAGCCCAAGATGCGAGAGCGCCAGGGCGACGGCAAAGAAGACGCCGATATAGCCGAGGCTTGTTTTGATCGCATTGCGAAGGCCGGTGTCGAGCTGGGTATGCGGCAGGAACCTGACTTCGAGCCAGCGCTGCACCGCGCGCGTCGCAATGAAGCACAGGCCAAACAGCAGAAGCGCGATGATGATCGACGATAGCGAGACCGTGACATCGCCGACTTGGATGCCAAAATAAGCGGCCCGCAAATAGCCGACCATGTCGTTCGATTCGATGCCCCAAGGCGCGAGCAGCAGCATGACAGCGGCCAGCACCAGCACGACGCCGGCCGCGCCCGACAATAGAATGCCGATCTGCTCGAGCGATTCGCGGCGCAGGCCAACACTTGCCATCAGCGCGCGGCCGACGGCCGTCTGCGGGCTGAACCCGACGCTGGCCGCCTCCTCGCTCAAGACGAGCAGCAGATAGAGCACCGATCCGACGCCGCTCACCCAGGCGATCTGGTCGGCAACAAAAGCGCCGAAGGCAATGTAGCCGACGATCACCGAAGCGGTGATCACGATGATCGCGCTCCAGGCCGCAAGCCGCATCGGGCCGTACCAATCCCTGGCGGCCACCCCGTTGGCGGCGGGAGCTTGTTCGCCCTCCTCGCTGGCACCGACAATGCCCTTCAGCGAACTCGCCATGATCAGAGCGATGATCAGGGCGCCGAGCCCGCGGGTCGCGATCGACACCGGCAGGTTGGCCGCGATCACGTCGTTGACGCCCTCGATCAGTTTCATGATCGACATCGCGACGGCCACGCCGATCACAAGCCGCTGCAATTGGTCGACGACGCGATCGCTCAAATCGAGCAGGCGCCAATTCGGCAGGCCGGGCGACAGCAGGCCCCGGGCAATACCGATAGCCATTGCAATGCGCATGGCGCCGACCACGATAGCCCGACCGATCGGCTCGAGCCGCGCCGACAGAAGGCCGAAAGCATCGAAGGCGAACATCACGGCGAATAGGGCGAGCAGCGGAATCATCGCGGTGACCGCCGCGACCCAGATCGCCGCGCCAACCTTTTGCAGCCTGGTCGGCGTCGCCAGGGTCCTGTCGCGGCGCATGACCCGTGCGGCAATGCGCAGAAGCGGCAGATAGAGACCGCCGATCGCAGCCAGAATCGCGATCAGAAAGGCGGCGCGCCAGCCACCGAGCTTGACCCTGGTGCTGTCGAGCCAATCGCCAGCAATCAGCCGCCCCGCCGCAATGTCGCGCGGAAATTCATAGGCGACATCGAGCCACAGGCTCGGACTCATGATGCTCGGCGAACGCTCGAACAAGGCCCGGGTGAAGAGTTCGCGCCGGCGCGCCCCGATCGTCGCCTGGATCTGCTCGGCCTGGACCTGCAGGCCGCGGGAGCGCTTGACCAATTCGTCGAGATCCTGGAAGGCGGCTTCCTGATCGGCGCGTTCGGCGGCAATCCCGGGATTTTCCGGCGGCGCCTTGTCGTCCGGCCGGCTACCCAATTGGTCGAGCCTTGTCTTGACGAGTGCGAGCTTCGGGGTGAGATCGTCCACGACCGCCTGGGCGGCAACGTCGATCGGGCCGATCTGCACGCTAAGAGACTGCAGGGTCGCCTGCGAAAGATCGGAGCGCACCAGCGAGGATTCGATCTGGTCGAGCGTGGCCCGGGCGGCGTCGAGCTTTGTCCGGTTGGCGTCATTGGGCGCAACCAGGGCGCTCGTTTGGGTGTCGGCGACAGCCAGCACCGAAGCCAGTATGACAGGCAGCAAGGCAGCGAGAATCTTCAGCACAACACGACCCGACCCGTCGTTGCGGCCCGCAATACCGCCCCTTGCCGCCGATCAAAAATCCGCGCTGGCGCGCCCAGCGTCGCCCTGTCAGAATAACGCAACCCTCCAGTGCCAGCGAGACCTCGCCGATGATCGAACTCTATTATTGGCCTACCCCCAATGGTCATAAGATCACGATGTTTCTTGAAGAGGCCGGCCTACCCTACGAGATCTTTCCGATCAATATCGGAAAAGGCGAGCAATTTCGTCCGGAATTTCTGGCGATAGCGCCAAATAATCGCATGCCCGCCATTATCGATCGTGCCCCGGTCGACGCCGGCGCGCCGGTCAGCCTGTTCGAATCCGGCGCCATACTCCTCTATCTGGCTGAAAAGTCGGGTCAATTCCTGCCGACATCGCTGCGCGGCCGCAAGGCGGTCCTCGAATGGCTGTTCTGGCAAATGGGCGGGCTCGGGCCGATGGCCGGGCAGAACCACCATTTCAGCCTCTACGCTCCCGAGAAAATTCCCTATGCCATCGACCGCTATGTCAAGGAGACCAACCGCCTCTATGCGGTGCTCGACAAGCAGCTGTCGACCCATCCCTACGCCGCCGGCGAATATTCGATCGCCGACATGGCCATCTACCCCTGGATCGTGCCTTACCAGCGTCAGGGCCAGAAACTCGAGGATTTTCCCAATATCCACCGCTGGTTCGAGGCCGTTCGCGCGCGACCGGCCGTGATCAAGGCCTATGAGCGGGCGGCGCCCTGGGCCAATCCGGCGCCGATGAGCGAGGACGCCAAGAAGGTGCTGTTCGGTCAATCAGCTGCGACGCTGAAAAGCGCGGTGCGTCGCGGCGCGTGAGGGGTCACTGTCGCTTGACTGGCGCACTGATCTTGATCGCTTTGTCAACGATATCAAAGACCCGAAACGCCCGGCTCGGACCGGACTTTAGCTAAAAACATTTCTCCGCTTCAGGCGGCCTGGCTTGCAGGCGGCGGCTGCATGGCGCCGGTCATAATGGCAACCGCGTCAGACATTTTGTGCTCGCTCGGCTTGATGATGCAGGCCCGTTTGCCGAGTCGGTGAATATGGATGCGATCGGCCACTTCGAACACATGCGGCATGTTGTGGCTGATCAGAACAATCGGCAGGCCCTTGGCGCGCACGTCGAGGATCAGCTCGAGCACTTTGCGCGATTCCTTGACGCCCAGCGCGGCGGTTGGCTCGTCCATGATGATCACGCGACTGCCAAAGGCGGCCGCACGGGCGACGGCGACGCCCTGGCGCTGACCGCCCGATAGGGTCTCGATCGTCTGGTTGATGTTCTGGATCGTCATCAGGCCGAGCGCGCTCAGATGCCGTCTTGCCTCCTTCTGCATGCCGGCGCGGTCAAGCATCCGGAACGTCCGGCCGAGAAAGCCGGCCCGGCGCTGTTCGCGGCCAAGAAACATGTTGTCGGCAATGCTGAGCGCCGGCGATAGCGCGAGATTCTGATAGACCGTCTCGATGCCGGCCGCCCGAGCCTCGATTGGCGAACGGAAATGGACGATTGCGCCGTTCAGCCGTATCTCGCCGAGATCGGGAGTGACGGCGCCGGCGAGCGCCTTGATCAGCGTCGTCTTGCCGGCACCATTGTCGCCGATCACGGCCAGGATTTCGCCGGGCATGAGGTCAAAATCGGCATGATCGAGCGCCGTAACCCGGCCATAGCGCTTGACCAGGCCGCGCGCCTGAAGGACGGGGCCAATCATGCCGAAACCTTTCGAATCCATTGATCGAGTGCCACCGCGACAATGATCAGGACGCCGACCGCAAATTGCTGCCAAAGCACGTCGAGGCCGGCCAGTGAGACGCTGGAGCGGAAGACGCCG
>Ga0209048_10006684_pt1 | contig 10760 bp, 8 predicted proteins | sample FrelakmetCRP12CR_FD_187146 | JGI IMG/M metagenome (GOLD analysis project Ga0209048, IMG submission 187146) | Freshwater lake sediment microbial communities from the University of Notre Dame, USA, for methane emissions studies - CRP12 CR (SPAdes)... | ecosystem: Environmental > Aquatic >... | reverse complement strand
CGGGGTCGATCGGGGGCTCGTAGGGGCTACCGATCCCGGTGAAGTTCGCCAGCTCCCCGCGGCGGGCCTTGGCGTAGAGACCCTTCCGGTCCCGTTCCTCGGCCGCCGCCAGGTCGACGTCGACGAAGACCTCGACGAACTCGCCCGCCTCGAGCAGCTCCCGGGCCATCTGGCGCTCAGACCGGAACGGCGAGATGAACGAGCACAACACGATCAGGCCAGCGTCGACCATGAGCTTGGCCACCTCGGCCACCCGCCGGATGTTCTCCACCCGGTCGGCGTCGGTGAAACCGAGGTCGCGGTTGAGGCCGTGCCGGACGTTGTCCCCGTCCAGCAGGTAGGTGTGGTGGCCGCCGGCGTGGAGCTCCTGTTCGACGATGTCGGCGATCGTCGACTTCCCGGCACCCGAGAGACCGGTGAACCACACCACCGCGGGCCGTTGGCCCTTGGCGGTGGCGCGGGCGGCCTTGTCCACTTCGACGGCCTGCCAGTGGACGTTGTCGGCCCGCCGCAGGGCGAAATGCAGCAGCCCGGCGGCGACGGTGGCGTTGGTGAACCGGTCGATCAGGATGAAGCCGCCCATGTCCCGGTTCTCGGTGTAGGGGTCGAAGGCGACGGGCAGGTCGAGGCTCAGGTTGCACACCCCGATCTCGTTGAGCTCGAGGGTCTTGGTGGCCAGGTGCTCGAGGGTGTTGACGTTCACCTTGTACTTCAGTTCGGTGACCGTGGCCGCCACGGTGCGGGTGCCGAGCTTGAGCACGTAGGGGCGGCCCGGGAGCATCGGTTCCTCGGCCATCCACACCAGGTGGCACTCGAACTGATCGGCGACCGACGGCGGGGCTGCCGCCGCGGCGATGACGTCACCGCGGGAGATGTCGATCTCGTCGGCCAGGCAGATCGTCACCGACTGTCCGGCTACGGCCTCGTCAAGGTCACCGTCGGCGGTGACGATCCGGCTCACGACCGACTCCCGGCCCGAGGGGACCGCCCGGACCTTGTCGCCCGGGCGGACGGTGCCGCCGACGATCTCGCCGGCGAACCCCCGGAAGTCCAGGTTCGGGCGGTTGACCCACTGCACCGGCATGCGCAGCGGCAGGGCGTCGAGCTCGCGGTCGATCTCGATCGACTCCAGGTGGCCGATCAACGTCGGCCCGCGGTACCAGGGGGTGTTGGCCGAGGGTTCGGTGATGTTGTCGCCCCGGAGGGCCGACAGGGGGATGCACACGATCTCGGCGAGGCCGATCTCCGCGGCGAAGGTCCGGTAGTCGGCCTCGATGGCGTCGAAGACCCCCCGGGAGTAGTCGACGAGGTCGAGCTTGTTGACGGCCAGCACGATGTGGCGGATCCCGAGCAGCGACACCAGGTAGGAGTGGCGGCGGGTCTGGGTGAGGACGCCCTTGCGGGCGTCGATGAGGATGACCGCCAGGTCGGCCGTCGAGGCGCCCGTCACCATGTTGCGCGTGTACTGCTCGTGGCCCGGCGTGTCGGCCACGATGAACTTGCGGCGCTCGGTCGAGAAGAACCGGTAGGCCACGTCGATGGTGATGCCCTGTTCCCGCTCGGCGGCCAGGCCGTCGACCAGCAGGGCGAAGTCGAGCTCGCCGCCCTGGGTGCCGACCTTCTTCGAGTCGGACTCGAGGGCGGCCAGGTGGTCCTCGAAGACCAGCTTGGAGTCGTAGAGCAGGCGCCCGATCAGCGTCGATTTCCCGTCGTCCACGCTGCCGCAGGTGATGAAGCGCAGCATCGACTTGTGCTCGTGCTGGTCGAGGTAGGCCTCGATGTCGGTGGCGAGGAGGTCGTTGGTGGCGTGGGCCATCAGAAGTAGCCTTCCTGCTTCTTCTTCTCCATCGATCCCGACGAGTCGTGGTCGATCACCCGACCCTGGCGCTCCGAGCTGGTGGTCAGCAGCATCTCCTGGATGATCTCGGTCAGGGTCGAGGCGGCCGACTCGATGGCGCCGGTCAGCGGGTAGCAGCCCAGGGTCCGGAACCGGACCGACCGTTCCTGGACCTCGCCGGGTCGGACGGGCATCCGGTCGTCGTCGACCATGATCAGGGTGCCGTCGCGCTCCACGACAGGACGGGGCGCGGCGAAGTACAGCGGCACGATCGGGATCTGCTCACGGTGGATGTACTGCCACACGTCGAGCTCGGTCCAGTTCGACAGCGGGAACACCCGCACGCTCTCCCCCGGCTGCTTGCGGGCGTTGTAGAGCCGCCACAGCTCGGGGCGCTGCCGCTTGGGGTCCCAGCGGTGCTGGGCCGAGCGGATCGAGAAGACCCGCTCTTTGGCCCGCGACTTCTCCTCGTCACGGCGGGCGCCGCCGAAGGCCAGGTCGAATCCCCACGTGTCCAGTGCCTGCTTCAGACCCTCGGTCTTCCACAGGTCGGTGTGGATGGCGGAACCGTGGTCGAACGGGTTGATGTTGCGGGCGATGCAGTCCGGGTTCTGGTGGACAAGCAGCTCCATCCCGGTCTCGGCCGCTATCCGGTCCCGGAACTCGTACATGGCCCGGAACTTCCAGGTCGTGTCGACGTGGAGGAGCGGGAACGGCGGCACCGACGGGTAGAAGGCCTTGACCGCCAGGTGCAGCATCACCGAGCTGTCCTTGCCCACCGAGTACAGCATCACCGGGCGCTCGCACTCCGACACGGCCTCCCGGAAGATCTGGATGCTCTCGGCCTCCAGGCGCTGCAGATGCGTCAGCAGTGGCACTGGGGCACTTCTCTCCGGCGTGGGATCCTGAGGTCAGAGCGCAAGGAATCCGCCATCGACGGCCAGCACCGTGCCGGTGATGTAGCTCGCAGCGGCGCTGGAGAGGAACAGGACGCTCGATGCGACTTCCTCGGGCGTGCCCATCCGGCCCATGGGGACGCGGGCCAACTCGGACTCCAACAGCCGCGGGAAGGCGGCCATGGGTGCCGTCATCGGCGTGTCGATGATCCCGGGGGCTACAGCGTTGACCCGGATGCCGTCCTTGATCCAGCGCATGGCCAGGTTCTGGGTGAGCGACCCGAGTGCCGCTTTCGACGCGCAGTATCCGGGTACGACCTGCACCGAACGGAAGGCCCCCATCGACAGCATGCTGACGACGGACGCGCCCGCCGTCGCGTCGCTGGCCCGGAGGGCGTCGGCGGACCGGACGGTCAGGCGCATCGCGCCGGCGAGGTTGAGGGCGAGGGCGTCGGCGAAGGTGTCGGGGTCCCACTCGTCGCGCCCGTCGGGGAAGTTGGCGCCGGCGTTGTTGACGAGCACGTCGAGCCGGGCGAACGAGGCGGCGAGGGCGTCGACGGCCGCGGTGTCCCGCATCTCGACACGGCGGAAGTCGAACGAGGAGAGGTCCGTGTCGTAGGCGTCGGCTGTCCCCCGGGTGCCCGTGACCGTCACGTCGGCGCCCGCCACTGCGAATGCCGAGGCGACGGCGTGTCCGATGCCACTCGTTCCACCGGTGACCAGGACCCGTGCCCCGTCGAAGTCGAAGACGGTCGTGTTCTTCATCGTGCGTGGACCAGCCTTTCGACGGCCCTGGTGCGCCCGGCCGCTCGCCAGAAGATCGGGACTCCGGTGGGCGGGTCCAGGTGAGCGTCGACCGTGACGTCCGTCGCCCGAGAGCTCGCAGGCCTGACTTCGGTCGACGCCTCCCCCGGTGGAGCTGGGAGCGTCTCGTCCGCGTGGCGACCGCCAAGGATGGGCGCCGCGTCGAACCCGGCCTGGACCACGCGTCGCTGTTCGGGGGAGCGGAGGCCCTCGAACGAGAACTCCGCGACACCCACACGCTCCGTCGGTTCGTGTCGGGCCATGGTCAGGCCGCTTCCCACCGTGCGAGCTGGGTGCGGAGCCAGCCGTTCTCCCAGAAGCTGACGTCGCCGCCATGGTCGAGCAGGTGCCGGTGGGCGCCGGCCATCAGCGCTCGCAGGCGGCTGTCGTCCGGGGCCACGGCCTCGACGGCCTCGCCGAGGCGGATGGCCAGCACGGCGTCGCCGCGTGCCAGCGCGGCTTCGGCGCGGTCCAACGTGGTGCCGGTGCCGAGCGCGTCGACCAGCTCGGCGAGCGCGGCCGGGGCGCTGTCGGGGTACAGCTCGGTGGTCGACTGGAGCTTGAACCAGCCGACGTACTCCTCCCAGAACGTGCGCACGGCCCAGGAGACCTTGCCGTAGCCCTGCCCGACCCGCAGGTCGGGCGGCAGCTCGATCTGGCGCATGAGCGTCCAGACGTCGGTGCCGGCGTTGAAGCCCTCCAGGGCGCGCGTGTGGACGTAGTCGACGGCGCCGTGGAGCCGCTCCAGGCTGGCCTCGATGAGCTCCGCGCCGACGATCGGATCGTGGCGGCCGGTGATGAGCACCTCGGGTCGCAGCTCGCGCACCATGCGGTTGGTCGCCTGCTGGGGCTCGACGAAGCGGTAGCGGTCCCCGCGGATGGTGTTGACGTTGGGGAAGTGGGGGAACAGCGGGCCGAACAGGTTGCTCACCAGGGCGACCCGGTGCTCGGGCAGCCACACGACGGTGCAGTCGACGGTCTCGCCGACGGCGGCCAGCAGCTCGATGAGCAGGCCGTCAACGGTGAGGCCGAGCCGGTGCTCGTAGAGGATGTCCGGCGTCGGCTCGGACTGGCGCATCGACACGCCCGGGTTCTGCTCGTCGATGCGCTTGGCGTCGGTGCCGAGCATGTCGAACCAGATGCCGGCCGTGCGCATGCGCAGGCCCTGGATGCGCCTGTCATCGGCCTGGCAGGCCGGGTTGTTGGCCTGGGCGATGTAGTTCGTACCGGGCTCCCTGAACAGGTCGACGCCACCGACGTGGTCGACGTGGGCCTGGGTCGTGATGATGTGGTGGGTGGGCCCCGGGCGGATGGCGTCGAACACCCGCTTGTGGTGGGGCGCCTCGTAGCCCATCCCGGTGTTGACGATCACCCGTCCGTGGTCGGTCAGGACCAGGTAGGCGGCGGTGGTGCCGCCGGAGCGCCAGACGAGCCCGTCGACGACCGGGTGGGCGGGGTCGTCGTAGACCGGGGTGAGCAGCTCCCTGCCCGGGCGGGTGTCGATCAGGTGGTCAACCTGTTCCTGGACGTTCACTGGACCTCGATTCGGACGGGGAAGCGGTCGAGGTAGGCGGCGAAACGCGACCGGACCTCCTCGGGCGTGGTGGCGAAGTCGCGGCGCAGGTCGTAGACGACCCGGCCGTCCTTCCCTCGGGGGTGGGCCGCCTGGTAGGCGGCGATCTCGGTGCGGGCCGCGTCGGTGAGCTCGATCCCGGCGCGGTCGTAGATGCCCTGGAGGGTGCCGAGCTCGTCGGCCATGTACTCGTGGAAGAACACGTCGACGGTGCGCTCCGCCGGCAGCAGGTGCCGATCGCGCAGCGACGTGTCGAGCAGTCGCCCGATGCGGTCGGTCCAGTAGTCCCGGTACCACCCGGGCTTCGTGGTGCGGTAGGCGGTGCGGGCGCCGTAGCAGAGCATGGTGATCGTCGACTGCACGACCGCCACCGGGTCGCGGTGGGTGACCACGACGGTGGCGTCAGGGAAGGTGGTCAGCAGGGGGCCGATCTGCTCGAGGTGCTGCGGCGACTTCAGCACCCAGCGTTCCCGGGGCCGGTACCACTGGAGGATCTGCAGCACCTTCTTCATGAAGGCGTAGTGCGGCGTCTGGTCGTGGGCGAGGTAGTAGTCCCGCCACTGCGGTGCCCGGGCCACCCACTCCAGGTTGTAGTTCGAGAAGTCCGGAGCCATCAGCTCGTTCTCCTCGTGCACGTGATCGGGCTCCATGGGGTGCATGGCGGCCACGAGGGGCGCGCCCGCCTGCATGGCCTCCCACGCCTGCTGGCAGCGCGTCCAGCGGGGGTCGACGCCGTCGGGCCCGATCGGCTCGTCGGGGTCGGGCACCGGCTCGTAGCTCTCCCACAGCGGCATGGAGCGGAAGCGCGTGTCGGAGGCGAGCAGGTTCACCAGGTTGGTCGTCCCCGAGCGCGGTAGCCCGATCACGATCACCGGCTTCTCGATCGGGATGTCGAGGATCTCGGGATGGCGCCGGAGCAGGTCTCCGATCCTCAGCCTGTTGGCCGCGTAGCGGACGGAGTCGCCGAACATGAGCATCCGGCCGAGCCCTGTGCGCTCGTCGTCGGCGTCCATCTCGGCGAGCTGCACGCAGAGCCGGTCGCGGAAGTCGTCGAGCCCGAAGTCGTCGAGACCGGTGCTGGCCCTTGCCGCCTCGCACACGGCCTCGACGGTCAGCTTGGTGCGCTTCGACTCGCCGTACTCGAGGCCCATCCGCTGGACCTCGTTGAGCACCGGCGCGGCCAGGTCGTCGATGCGGATCTCGCCGATCATCGAACCAACTCCCGGCTCGTCACAGCTCGTTGTCCATGGTGATCAGGACCTTGCCGCAGTCCTTGGACCCGTCGAGGATCTCGAGTCCTCGGTGGAACTCCGCGAGGGCCAGGGTGTGGGTGATCAACCCGGACAGGTCGTGGCGCGCAAGGAGCTCGACGGCGTCCTCGAAACGCTCGGGGTACTCCATGGAGCCTCGGATGGTGAATTCCTTCATGAGGACGTCGACGTAGTTGGTCGGCACTGGCCGGTAATGGAGGGCAACGATGGACATGCGCCCACCGACCCGACCGTTTCGGAGGACGTCGCCGATGACGCTGTCGGCGCCCGAGGCTTCGATGTAGGCGTCGGTCGCTGCCGTGGGACCGAAGCGGAACGGTGCCGTCCCGTGGACCCTTTTGAGCTCGGCCCACACATCGCCGTCGGCGGCGTTGATGGTGTGCGCGGCACCTACCTGGCGGGCCAGTTTCAGCCGGGCGGGGCTTAGGTCGATGGCCGCCACGTCCTCGATCCCCCGGTCGGCCAGCGTCGCGAGAGTCAGCAAGCCGATCGGACCGCAGCCGAACACCGCCACCCGGTCACCGCGCGCCACGTCGGCCTGGTTCACCGCATGCATCCCGACCGCGAGCGGCTCGGCCAGCGCCGCGGTGCGAAGGGGCATGCCCTCCGGGACCGGATGGAGGCGACGGCTGGCGTTGCGGACCAGCAGGAGCGGGGTGAGCCCACCTTCGCTGGAACCGCTTCCCAGGGAGTCGCCGGTGCCGTCGGCAGGGCAGACGATGACCCGGTCACCGACAGCCGCGCCGGCGACGTCGCTGGCGAGCCACTCGACGACGCCCGACATCTCATGGCCGAGCGGCATGGGCCCGCCGGTCATGCTGCCCATGTGGGCGTAGGAGACGTCCGTCCCGCAGATCCCGCAGGCGGCGATTCTCACGAGGGCGTCGCCGGGACCGGGTTCGGGGTCGGCGACGTCGTCGAGGCGGACGTCGCCCGGACCGTGGACACGGATCTGCTTCATCGGCGTTCAACCTCACTGGGATCGGGCGGCGGAGGGACCTTCGGGGACGCTGATGGTCTGCCGGACCGCACCCCGTCGAGGACGATGGCCACCTGGTCGGCGACCCAGGCGCCGTCGACGGTCTCGGACCCGCCGACGAAGGCGGCGTAGAGGACCGGTCCGGCGATGAGTGATGCAACGACGCCGGCGTCCACGTCGGCCCGGATCTGACCCGACGCCTGGGCCCGTTCGAGACGCTCGACGACCCGCTTCGCGGCGCCGCTGGCGGTGACCGCCTGCGCAGAACGGACACTGCGGGGCTCGCCCAGGATTCCGGCGACGGCTGCCAGGGCCGCGGGACGGCAGATCTTGTCGACCGACCAGCGGATCATGGTCGCCAGGTCGTCCGCGAGGTCACCCGTTTCGGCGACCACGTCATCGCCTTCGGTGCGGAACACGGCGTCGAGGACCAGCTCGGCCTTCGAACCCCACCGCCGGTAGATGGCCGCCGTGGTGGTTCCCGCCCGCTCGGCGACGGCGACCAGGCTCAGGTCGTTGTAGCCGCGCTCCTCCAAGAGATCGACCGCCGCCCGGACCATGGCGTCGTCGAGCCGAGGATCGCGGGGTCGCCCGACCCTGCCGGGTGTGGTTGCCATGGCTCCTTCCCCCATTTCGGGGCGGATCGTATCGTATTTGTCCCGGCTGTCAACCCCGAAGGGACCTCGGGGCCCGTCCCAGCGGCTCGATGAGCCGGGAGCTGTACCCGGTGAGATCGCCGCGCTGCACGGGCGTCGAAGAAGTTGGAGGCCAGGTGGACCCGTCCCCGGGCACCACGGGCGGCCTGGGTCTTCCCGGCGGGGCAGGCGCCGAACTGTGCTGGATGGTCGACACTCGCCGATCCACGGGGCAGGCAGGGGGCGCTTGCCGGAGCCCCCCAGCGTTCGACCCGACCGTCTGCTCGGTCGGCTCTCCTCCCCGCCCGCCTTGGTGTCGTCTGTGGGGACGGGATCCCTGTCCGGGGACGGCCGTCTCCCGACCCTGTCGGGCCGTGGTGCGGTCAGCGGGGTCGAACGACGACGGGAAGTGAGGCGTGGCGGCGGATGAAGATGCTCGGCCGCCGTGTGATCCGTCCATCCGGGTCCAGCGTGATGGACGATGTGCGATCGAGGAGCCGCTCGAGAGCGACGCGGGTTTCGAGGCGGGCGATCGAGGCGCCGATGCAGAAGTGGAGGCCCCGCCCGAAGGCGAAGTGCGGTGCTGGGCCACGGTCGTCGGTGCGGGCGTCGGTGGTCTCGCTGGGGGCGGGGCGGTTGGCCGCGGCCCACATCAACATCACCCTGCTTCCGACCGGGATGTCGACGCCACCGAGGGTCGTGTCGGCAGGCACGTAGCGGTAGTGGAACTGGAACGGTCCGTCCTCGCGGAGGATCACCTCGATCGCCTCCGGGATCTGGTCCGTGTTCCGGCGGAGGTGGTCTTGGAGCTCGGGGTTCCGGGCGAGGGTCTCGATGGCGGCGGCGAGCAGGCTTGCTGTGGTCTCCGAGCCGGCCGTGACGAGCGTGATGAGCATGTCCCGCACCTCGCCAGCGGTCGTCTCGCCCGCGTCGATGCCCTCGGCGAAGACCGCCAGCAGGCCGCGGCGCTGGTCAGCGGGTTGGTCGAGGGATTCGTGCAGGCGGTTCTGGACGAAGACGGCGAGCCCGATCGCAGATCCGATCGCCGCGGTCATGCCGTCGAGGTCGGTGATGCCGTCGAGGAGCGCGCCGGTGCCGCTCGCGAACCCGAGCACCGCCGGGGCATCGGAGGCCGGTAGCCCGATGACCTCGCAGATCGTGCGAGCCGGTACCGGGTCGGAGAACGCAGCCACGGCGTCGACCCGACCGGCGGCGAGCACTGCGTCGAGGTAGTCATCGACGATCCCGGTCACCGGTGCTTCCAACGCGGCCACCGCGGAAGGACTTAGGTGCGCTTGGAGGAGCCTGCGGTGCCGCGTATGCAACGGCGGATCGGCCGTCGACAGCACATGGATTGGGTCCCCCGGAGCGGCCATGGCGAACGGTACCGGGCAGCCGGTGCCGTCGTTGTGGAGCAGGCTCACGAGGTTGTTCGAGAAGTCCTCAGGCCGGGCGACCGCCTCGCGGATCAGTCTCGGGTCGGAGACGAGGAACGTGTCCTGCCCGGGGATCTGCCACACCGGTGCCTCAGCCCGAAGCAGGTCGTAGAACGGCCTGGGATCAGCGAGCACGTCGTCGCGCAGCAGTAGTCCCGGGTCACCGAGATCGAGCTCCATCGCGTGTCCCCCTCCGTTGACCACGATTTCGACGTGCACCATATCGAATTGTGTCCAGCGGCGAAAGGTTCCCTCCAGGGTGCGATCAGCCTCGAGCGGTCGCAGCCGCGTAGCACTCGCTGGCGATCCTGGTGAGTACCAGCGCCTGTGCCCACCGGTCTCCCTCCTCGCGCAACTCGCCGTCCGGGCCGGCCACCAGGCGGGCGTAGCCGAACTCGGACGGCAACAACTCGGGTGCGAACCCGATCGCCAGCTCCGGCGGAGGGACGGGGTCATCGGTGGCGCCGGCCACGAAACCCGCGAACGCACGCGTCCAGAACCCCCGGAAATGCTCCACGGCTGGTTCGGGCGCCTCGCCGTTCCCGACATCGACCTGAATACACCCGGCCGTGCCGATCCGGCCATGCACGTAGCGGATCCGCTCCAGCACCGGGGACAGCGCATCGAGCTTGGCCTCGAAGTCCCCCGAGGGCATGTCATGGCCGGTGTACCAGTGGGAGAAGTCACCGTTGAAGCGCAACTCCGGGAACCGCTCCACCAGCCTCAAGGTCCGCCACAGATCCTGGGTGACCGTTGCTCTGTGCGTCTCTACGTACAACGGGATCCCGGCAACAACGCTCGCATCGAGCACGTCCTCGATCAGCCGCGCGGCCGCATCGTCGTCCTCCATCCCAGTGCCCATCATCAGCGTCGAGCAGGCGAATCCTTGGTCAGCCCAACGGCGTGCCTTGTCCGTCAAACCTCCCGGTCTCGGGCAGGTATCGAACGTTGTGGGGACCAGGCCGAGATCCCGGCAACGCTGCGGATCAGCGCCCTGCACCCCCTGGTAACCAGCCTCCCGGACGGCCTCCAGCACCGACTCCTCGTCACCGACCGGCCCCGAACTCCACGACGGCAGGTACCAGGTACTGCCCATGTTGAGATCCCGACGAAGTTGCACACGCGTCTCAGTCATCGACCGCCTCGGCGACGAGGTGCACGATCGGAACCCGACGAACAAGGCACACCCCGAGAGTACCGAGACGACAGCACCCGGCTTGGAACCGTCCACGAGCATCGGCGAGTGTGAAGACGCTGGCCGTAGCGCGTGAAGCGCTTCATCAGACTGCGGCCGTCCATCCTGGTGGGCGAGTTGTGTCGCCAGCCCAC
>Ga0209048_10006683_pt1 | contig 10762 bp, 7 predicted proteins | sample FrelakmetCRP12CR_FD_187146 | JGI IMG/M metagenome (GOLD analysis project Ga0209048, IMG submission 187146) | Freshwater lake sediment microbial communities from the University of Notre Dame, USA, for methane emissions studies - CRP12 CR (SPAdes)... | ecosystem: Environmental > Aquatic >... | reverse complement strand
GGCGGGCGGCCGTCCGGTTGGCAGGCGCTGCCGTCGCAGACGTGCCATCGTCCGTACCGTGCACGATGTACCGCCGGATAGCAAGAGGACAGGTGGTTCGATGCGATCCGACGGGATCGCCCGGTCCTGCCCGATCGGGCGGATCCGGCCGGCCGGGCCTAGGTGGCGGGAACGACCTTGAAGGCGCCCCGCATGAACGGGTGGATGCGGCAGAAGTACGTGTAGAGACCGGGCGGCAGGGTGGCCGGGGTGCTCCAGGTCGTGTGGCCGGACGTCGGCGGCCCGGCGGCCCCGAGCTCGCCCGAGTCGAACGCGATGGCGGCGTCGGCCAGCGGGAAGGCGATCCCCGTCGACGCGTTGCACGGCGCCCGGCAGGCGGTGATGGTGTGCCAGATGCCCGGGCCGATCGGCGCGTCGAGGTTGGTGAACGAGAGCGGCTGGCCCTGCTTCACGGTCGGGACGGTGGTCGGCCCGTCGCTGTAGTCGCCCTCCTGGTAGGTGAAGTCGGAGACGGTCTCGCCGGTCACGGCCGGTCCCACGGCGAGGGTGGCGGGGTCGGCCAGGGCACCGGGCCTGCGGCCGTGGTTGTTGTTCTCCGGCAGGTGCCCGTGGTTGAGAACCCCGGGGACGTCCACCCGCTGGGCGAACGGGTTGGCGCCGTCCGTCCCGTCGGCCATCCAGAGGACCATGATCCCCATGGCCTCGTACCAGGAGGCTCTGCTCGTGTCGTAGGCGGCGGTGATCCGCAGCACGTCACCGGGATGCACCGCCACGCGCCAGCCAGGCGGGGTGGTCTTCATGGCGACGTCCCATGACACGGCCCCGGCCGGCTCGAAGTAGTCGGCGTCGGACCGGAACAGGGTGGCCGTGTCGCCGACGACGGCCGACGCCGCGGCGGATCCGGGGGTCGCGCCGGCGCCGGCGCGCCGGAGGCTGAGCTCGTCGTAGAGCCCGCCGGGGTGGAGGTGACCGCCCGTCGCGATCAGCACGCCGTCCTGCTTGACCGCCCACTCGTTGAGTGCGGGGCGGCCCCTGTAGGCGTTCGGGATCCCGTCGGGGTAGGTCAGGACACCCCCCGAGCCGCTGCCCTGCAGGGCGTCGAAGACCGGGTAGCCCTTGCCGTTCTGGACGTCCATCCAGACCGGGTGGGCATCGCGGATGCCGCCGGCGGCCGGCGAGCCGGCCGGGACGAAGTCGATGTCGTAGGTGATCCACACCTGGTCCGGTGTCGGGTAGAGGTCGTGGATCATGTAGCTGATCGCCCACGGGTCGCTCGCCCGGTAGCGGTAGCCGAACCCGTCGGGCAGCGCCAGGCCGGTCTTCTCCTCGCCCACGGCGAAGAAGCGCTCCGGAAGCGCCGGGCTGGTGGGGTCCCGGTGGGCCAGGTTCAGCCAGACGCCGTGGTGCAGGTGGATGACGTCGACCGCGGGCACGGACCCGTCGGCCCGGCGCAGGTTCGGGGTGATGCCGACGATCCACCCGTCCCCGGCCGGCTTGGGCACCTGGAACCCCGCGAACCTGATGTTGTTCTGGCCGGGCTTGACCTCGATCGGGCCGAACCGGAAGCTGAGGCGGGTGGCGCCCGGGCGCAGCGGGGCCTCGGTGGGGGTGGTGACGGCGGCCGGCGACGCCGACCGGGCTGACGGCGTCGGGCCGGGATGGGGCGGGCCGGCCGCCTGCTTGGAGCCGCATGCGGCGACGACCACGGCGCCGAGGGCGGCCGTGCAGGCGGCGACCGCGAGACGTCGGGGCATGGGCCTGGAGCGTACCGCTGCCTCCGGTCAGGTCTTCGCGAACACCAGCTGGAGCTCGAGCCGGCCGCTCGGGTCGACCGAGACCAACCCGCCGATGTCGGGGCGGACGACGCCGTAGTCGCCGAGGGCGACCTGCAGGCCCCCCGACACGGCGATGGTCGAGCCGTCCCACCGGGCGTCGAGGGGGATCTCCACGCGACGGGTGACGCCGTGCAGGGTGAGCTCGCCCTTGGCGGGCACGTGTTGCACCTGCCCGGGGGCGAGCGCCGTGCTGAGGGGGATCGGCTCGGTCAGCCGGAACGTCGCGGTCGGGAAGGCCGCCGTCTCGAGGGCGGCTGTCCGCAGGTAGCGGTCCCGGCGCCCCTCATCGCTCGTGAGCCTGGTCAGGTCGGCGGAGACCGACGCGCTGCGGACCTCCGTCCCGGCGATCGTCAGGGTCCCGGACATCGCCGGGGTCCGACCCACGGCGGTCCGGCTCAACGCGTCACCGCCGAAGATCTCGTGGATGCGATAGCCGACGAAGACATCGGGGCCCGGCGTGACCTGCCACGTCCCGTCGAGGGTGGCCGGGCCGGCCGGCGCGCCCGATGAGGGGGGGAGCGCCGCGGGGGGCGGCGCCGTGTCCCGGAGGACGAACCACCAGAGCCCAGCTCCGGCGAGGGCGAGCACGAGCACGACCAGACCGATCAGGAGCGGGAGGCGTCGCCGCCGCGTGGCCGTCTGCGGGTTCGTTCCCTCCATCAGGTGCAGGCTAGAGGGACCGCCGGACCGTGCACGCGCGTGGGCGGAGCAGCCGGGGTTGGTGGAGCTGACGCGGGTCGAACGCGCTACCTCTTCCATGCCATGGAAGCGCTCTGCCAGTTGAGCTACAGCCCCTTGCGGAGGGTCGAGTGTACCAGTGGCCCCTGCCGCCACAAGTACCGTTGGCGGCCATGACCGCCGTCGAAGACGACCGCCCCGGTGGCGGGCGGGACGTGCCCGCCCACCGCTACACCGCAGCGCTGGCGGGGCGGATCGAGCTCGCGTGGCAGCGCCGCTGGGCGGACCAGGGCACCTACGACGCCCCCAACCCGGTCGGCGACCTGTCCGAGGGGTTCGAGCGGATGGTGGGTCGCCCGAAGCTGTTCGTCCTGGACATGTTCCCGTACCCGAGCGGGTCCGGGCTCCACGTCGGCCATCCGCTCGGCTACATCGGCACGGACGTCTACAGCCGCTTCAAGACCATGAGCGGGTTCAACGTGCTGCATCCGATGGGCTTCGACGCCTTCGGGCTCCCGGCCGAGCAGTACGCCGTCCAGACGGGCCAGCATCCGCGCGTCACGACCGAGCAGAACATCGCGACCATGCGCCGCCAGATGGAGCGGCTCGGCCTGGGCATCGACTGGCGGCGGTGCGTGGCCACCACCGACGTCCCCTACTACCGGTGGACGCAGTGGATCTTCCTGCGGCTGTTCGGCGCGTTCTACGACGTCGAGGCCGCTCGGGCCCGCCCGATCGAGGACCTGGTGGCCGAGCTCGATGCGGGCACCCGCCGTGCCGAGCTCGACGGCGTGCCCACGGACTGGGCCTCGCTCCCCGCCGGCGAGCGCCGGCGGGTCGTCGACGCGCACCGGCTGGTCTACCTCGACGACGCGCTCGTCAACTGGTGCCCGGCGCTCGGCACGGTGCTGGCCAACGAGGAGGTCACGTCCGAGGGCCGCAGCGAGCGCGGCAACTTCCCGGTCCACAAGGTCCCGCTCAAGCAGTGGAAGATGCGGATCACCGCCTACGCGGAGCGCCTCCTCGCGGACCTCGACGCGCTCGACTGGCCCGAGCCGATCAAGATCATGCAGCGCAACTGGATCGGGCGCTCGACCGGGGCGCGGGTCCTGTTCCCGATCGAGTCCATATCCGGGGCCGCACCGATCGAGGTCTACACGACCCGGCCCGACACGCTCTTCGGCGCCACGTTCATGGTCGTCGCGCCCGAGTACGGGGACCTCGAGCGCCTGGTCGGCCCGTCGTGGCCCGAGGGCACGCCCGACGGGTGGAGGGGCGATGACCGGGCGGCCAGCCGCACCCCGGGGGACGCAGTGGCGGCGTACCGGCGGGCGGTCTCCGGTGTCCGGGACGTCGACCGGCTGGCCACCGCCCGGCCCAAGACGGGCGTCTTCACCGGCACCTCCGCGCGCAACCCCGTCACCGGGCAGCTCGTGCCGGTCTTCGTCGCCGACTACGTCCTCGCCGGCTACGGGACCGGGGCGATCATGGCCGTGCCCGGTCACGACGAGCGGGACTTCGAGTTCGCCCGGGAGTTCGGCCTCCCCATCCGCTGCGTCGTCGACCCGCCCGCCGACTGGTTCGCCGGGCACGGCCTCGCCCCCGGCGCGGAGCCCCTCGGGTGGACGGAGGCCTACGAAGGTCCCGGCCGGGCCGTGAACTCGTCCAACGCCGACGTCGTCCTCGACGGTCTGGTGACGGAGGACGCCAAGGCCGGGATCACGCGGTGGCTGGAATCGGCGGGCGCGGGCAGGGAGGCGGTCGCCTACAAGCTGCGGGACTGGCTGTTCAGCCGGCAGCGGTACTGGGGGGAGCCGATCCCCGTCGTGTACGACGACCACGGCGGCGTCCACGCCGTGCCGGACGACCAGCTGCCGGTCGAGCTGCCGGAGCTGGACGACTACGAGCCCGAGGTCGCCGCGGATCCCGAGGACATGACCGTGCCCCTGCCCCCGCTGGCCCGCGCCCGGGAGTGGGTCGACGTCACGATGGACCTCGGGGACGGCCCGCGCCCGTACCGGCGGGAGACCAACACGATGCCCCAGTGGGCCGGGTCGTGCTGGTACTACCTGCGCTACCTCGACCCGCACGACGACCGGTTCCTCGTCGACCCGGACATCGAGCGGTACTGGATGGGCGGCGGCGCCGACGGCAAGGCCGCGGGCGGCGTCGACCTGTACGTGGGTGGCGTCGAGCACGCCGTCCTGCACCTGCTCTACAGCCGCTTCTGGCACAAGGCGCTCTATGACCTGGGACACGTCTCGACCCCCGAGCCGTTCCAGCGCCTCTTCAACCAGGGCTACGTCCTCGCCGCCGCCTACACCGACGAGCGGGGCGTCTACGTGACGGCCGACGAGGTCACCGAACGCGACGGGGCCTTCCTCCACGAGGGCCGCCCGGTCAGCCGGGAGTACGGGAAGATGGGCAAGAGCCTGAAGAACTCGGTGACGCCCGACGAGATGTACGACAGCTACGGCGCCGACACCCTGCGGCTCTACGAGATGTCCTCCGGTCCGCTCGACCAGAGCCGGCCGTGGGAGACCCGTGCCGTTGTCGGGGTCTACCGCTTCCTGCAGCGGGTGTGGCGCCTGCTCGTCGACGAGGACACCGGCGCGCTGCGCCTCAGCGAGGATCCCCTCGACGACGAGAGTCGACGTGCCCTTCACCGCACGATCGAGGCCGTGCGCGAGGGAATGGAGTCGATGCGCTTCAACGTCTCCATCGCCCGGCTGATGGAGCTCACCACCCACCTCACGCAGGCCTACGGCGAGTCGCCCGGGACTCCGAGGGAGGGAGCCGAGGGCCTGGTGCTGATGCTGGCGCCGCTCGCCCCGCACATCGCCGAGGAGCTGTGGTCACGGATGGGCCACGACGGGTCCGTGACCCGGGCCGGGTTCCCGGTGGCCGACCCGGCCTGGACCCGCCGCGAGCGCCTGACCATCCCCGTGCAGGTCAGGGGCAAGCTGAGGGCCACGGTCGAGGTCGACGCCGACGCCTCCGACGACGAGCTCGAGGCGGCTGCCCGGGCCGAGCCCAAGATCGCCCGGCTGCTCGGCGAGCAGGGCCGGCACCGGGCGATCGTGGTCAGCGGTCGCCTGGTCAATCTGGTCCCGGTCAGGGGCTGACCGGGGCCTGCCGGGACACCGTCGGACCCCCGCCCGGCCGGGTCTGTAACCATCCCCGCCATGACCGGGTCGGAGCCCTTCATGACGGTGCTCACTCGAGGGCGGGAGGGCCCTTCCGGGCCGTGGCCTGGGAGCGCCTGATCGGCCTGCTCGGATCGGCTGACGTTCCCGCAGCCCTTCACCGGCATGGACGTCGACACGGTGGACCGCCGGCTGCTCGAGCACGAGCGGCTGGCGCTGCCGGCCAGCCCGGCCGCGGACCCCGATGGGGCGCGGACCCCGATGGGGCCGGGGCCCTGTGGGGGTCAGGCCCCCTTGAAGCCGGCGAGCAGGCCGGCGAGGTGCTCGTCGGAGACCTGGTAGGGCAGGTAGAAGCTCAGCCGGTCGATCACGCCGCCGTACCGGGCGACCACCTCGCCGGCCACCCGGTCGGGCGGGGCCACGACCGCGAAGGTGTGCAGCACCTCGTCGTCGACGAGGTCACCCATCTCCGCCCACTTGCCCTGCTTGGACAAGGCGTTGAGGTCGGGCTGGAGGTCACCCCACCCGTGGAGGTCGAGCACCCCCTTGTAGGCGGGGGTCGACCCGTAGAACGCGATCTGGCGGCGCGTGCCGACGGTTGCGGCCTCGACCTGCTCGTCGGTCTCACCGGTGACGATGAAGACCGGGCACGACAGCTCGACGTCCTCGCGCCGCTTCCCGCCTCGGGCCAGACCCCGCCCGAGCGCGGGCACGGTCACCTCCCGCAGATACCGCTCAGTGGTGAAGGCGTGCACGAGCATGCCGTCGGCGACCTCGCCGCACACCTCGGTCATGAGCGCTCCCACGGCGGCGAGGAAGACCCTCGGCGTGCCGTAGGGATTGGGGCCGGGGTCGAAGAACGGCGTCATGATCTTGTGGGTGTAGTAGTCGCCCTCGAACCGCAGCGGCGTGCCGTCCTGCCAGCATGCCCAGATGGCCCGCATGGCCAGGATGAACTCACGCATCCGGGGGGCGGGGTGGCTCCATGGCATGCTGAAGCGCTTCTCGACGTGGGCCCGGATCTGGGAGCCGAGCCCGAGCAGGAAGCGGCCCTTGCTGTAGGCCTGCAGGTCGTAGCCCACGTTGGCCAGCGTCATCGGGTTGCGTGCGAAGGCCACGGCGATGCCCGTGCCGAGCTCGAGGTGCTCGGTGTGCTCAGCCGCCAGCAGCAGGGGGAAGAACGGGTCGTGGCTGGTCTCCGCCGACCAGGCCCCGTCGTAGCCCAGCGCCTCCGCTCGCGAGGCTGCGTGGCCGGCCTCGGCGAGGTCCCCGGCGATGCCTCCGTCGACCTTCATGGAGTCGACGGTAGCCCGCCCACCCCGGTCCCGCCCGCGGGCGCCTCAGGCGGTGCCGTCGCCCCGGAGGAACCGTTCGAGCTCGGCGGCGAGCTCGTCGCCGGAGGGCAGCGGCCCGGGCCCGAGACTGGTCTGGGTGATGGCGGCCTCCCGGTCGGCCTGGGCCTCGAGCTGGGCGACCATGGCCCGGTGCTCCTCGGAGTTCGCGATCAGCTCGTCGATCCTGACCGCGGTCCGGGCGGCCGACTCGTGCAGGTCCTGGCTCGGCAGCCGCAGGCCGGCGAAGGAGGCCAGGCCGTCGACCAGGGCGGCGCTGGCCGCCGGGTAGGCCATCGAGACGACGTAGTGGGGGACCCGGGCCCACAGCCCGACCGCCGGGATCCCGGCGGCGTTGAGGTCGGCCTCGAGCACGGCCTGGATGCCGGCCGGCACGTCGATCGCCCCGGGCACGACGCCGATCTCGACGGCCAGCTCGGGTGTCGGGGCCGTCGCGACGAGGTGGAGCGGGCGGGTGTGCGGAACCGGGGCCGGGAACGCGCCGAGCCCGACGGCGAGGCGCACGCCCAGCTGGCGGGCGAGCTCCACCACGGAGGCGGAGAAGGCGTGCCATCGCATGTCGGGCTCCGGCCCCATCAGGACGAGCAGGTCGCGACCAAGGTCGTCGACGCCCGCCCGCAACTGGATCTCGGGCCACGTGAGGCCGGTGGCCACGCCATCGGCGAGGTGCAGCACGGGACGCCGTGCGCGGTGGTCGACGAGCTCGTCGGCGTCCCAGACGGCTACCTGCTCCGTGCCCCGGCTGCCGAGGATCGCACCGAGGGCGCCGCCGGCGCCGAGCCCGGCGTCGATCCACCCCTCGAGGCAGAGCACGAGCACGGGCTCGGTGTAGGTCCGCTCGAGGATCCGGGAGTAGAGGGCCATGACCGACCGATCTTGCCACCCCCGGCCCTCAGAGGGCCGAGGCGGCCTCCCGGGCGGCTCGGCCGAGGTCGGTGACCTGCTGGGCCATGGTCTCGAACCCGCTGCGGTCGCCCCCCATGGCCCCGCCGGCGTAACGGGCGAAGACGCCCTCGACGATGCAGGCCAGCTTCCAGTACCCGAAGGCCACGTAGAAGTCGAGGGCGGCGAGGTCCCGGCCCGAGCGCTCCCCGTAGCGGCGGCGCAGGTCGGCCCTCGAGGGGAACCCCTCGGCCAGGGTGGGCGTCATCCCCAGCGGGACCCGGGGATCGCCGGGCTCCGTCCAGTAGACCATGAGCAGGCCCACGTCGGCGAGGGGGTCGCCGAGCGTGCAGATCTCCCAGTCGAGGACGGCGACGACCTTGCCCTCGTCGTCGAACATGGTGTTGTCGAGCCGGTAGTCCCCATGGACGATGGCGGCGGGTCCCTGCTCGGGGATGTGGGCGGCGAGGAAGTCGTGCATCTCGTCGATGACGGGCACGCGCCGGTCCTGCAGCGCGGCCGACTGCTGGAACTGGCCGTACCAGCGCCTGAGCTGGCGCTCGATGTAGGAGTCCTTGCGGCCGAGGTCGCCGAGCCCGATGGCGTCGGGGTCCACCCGATGGAGCTCGACCAGGACGTCGACGAGATCCTCGGCGGCGGCGCGGCGCTGCGCCGGGCTGTAGACGTTCTCGGCGGTGTGCACGTCGCGGATGACGTGGCCGTCGACGTAGCCCATCACGTAGAAGGGCCGACCGTTCACCGCCTCGTCGTCGCAGAACCCGAGCGCCGGCGCCACCGGCACCGCCGTCGGGCCGAGGGCCCTGATGATGCGGTGCTCGCGGCCCATGTCGTGGGCGCTCGGGAGCACGTGGCTCGTGGGCGGCCGCCGGAGGACGTACGCGTGGCCGCCGGAATCGGTCACCTTGTACGTGAGGTTGGAGCGCCCCCCGGCGATGAGCTCGAACCGGTAGGGACCGGCGGCCCCCGCGATCTGGGCGTCGAACCAGTCCGAGACCGGACCGGCGTCGATGCCCTCGATGTCAGCCATGGCAGCGAACCGTAGTCCTCGCCGGCCGGGCCGCTCCGGGCCCGGCGGAATCTCCGGGGCATGCCCAGGCGTTACCTTCGGGGTGATGACGACCGACGTGACCGACGCCACCTTCGAGACCGACGTGCTCGACCGCTCGACCGAGGCGACCGTGGTCGTCGACCTGTGGGCGCCCTGGTGCGGCCCCTGCCGCACCCTCGGCCCGACCCTCGAGACGGTGGTGGAGGAGACCGACGGCGTCGAGCTCGTCAAGGTCAACATCGACGAGAACCCCGCGGTGGCGAACGCCTTCCGGGTCCAGTCGATCCCGGCCGTGTTCGCCATCAGGGACCGCCAGGTCGTCGACGGCTTCATCGGCGCCCTGCCCGAGGCCCAGGTCCGGGCGTGGATCGAGAACGTGGTCCCGGTTCCCTCCGACGTCGACCAGCTGGTGGCGGCGGGCGACGAGGCGTCCCTTCGGGCCGCCCTCGGGATCGATCCCGGTCACGAGCGGGCGGTGGTCACCCTGGCCGAGCTGCTGGTCGCGAAGGGCGATCCGACGTCCGACGAGGAGGCGCTGGCCCTCCTCGCACGGATCCCCGAGTCGCCCGAGACCCGTCGGGTGGCCGCGCTGGCGCGGATCCGGGAGGCCGGCGTCGTCGAGGGCGACGACATGGAGGCCAAGCTCGACGAGCTGCTCGACCGGGTCCGGACCGACGACGCCGCCAGGCAGGAGTACGTCGACCTCCTCGAGCTGATGGGTCCCGACGACCCGCGCACGGCCGACTACCGCAAGCGGCTCACGGCCCGTCTCTTCTAGCGCCGCGGTCCCGGCGTGCCCGCCGCACCCCCCGGGTTCCGCCCGCCCCCGCCGCGGGGCAGACTGCTCGACCGTGAAGCTCGCGCTGGGTGCCCGGATGTTCGACGTCGGTACCCGAGCCCTCGTGATGGGCATCCTCAACCGGACCACGGACTCGTTCTACGACAAGGGCGCGTTCTTCGAGATGGACCGGTTCCTCACGAGGGCCGACCAGCTGGTGGCGGAGGGGGCCGACCTGCTCGACGTTGGCGGCGTCAAGGCCGGGCCCGGCCCGGAGGTCACCGAGGAGGAGGAGCTCGACCGCGTCGTCCCGGCCATCGAGGCCCTCCGGACCCGCTTCGACGCGCCCGTCTCCGTCGACACCTGGCGGGCGTCGGTGGCCAGGGCGTCGTACCGCGCCGGCGCCGTGGTCGGCAATGACATCAGTGGCTTCGGCGATCCCGACTACCTGGCGGTCGCGGCCGAGGCCGGCGCGACGGTCGTGGCCACCCACATCCGCCTGCGGCCCCGGGTCCGTGACCCCGAGCCCGTGTACCCGGGTGGGGTGGTTCACGACGTGCGGGCCTTCCTGGCGGAGCGGGCGCACCGGGCGGAGGCGGCCGGCATCCCGCCCGAGCGCATCGTGATCGACGCCGGGCTCGACCTGGGGAAGACGACCCCCCAGTCGGTCGTGCTGCTCCGCGAGTCCCGGCGACTGGCCGAGCTCGGGTACCCGCTGCTCCTGTCCGCCTCCAACAAGACGTTCCTCGGCGAGCTCCTCGGGCTCCCCGTGGGCGAGCGCCGCGAGGCCTCGCTGGCGGCCGCGGCGCTCGGCATCGCCCGCGGTTGCCGGGTCCTGCGCGTCCACGACGTGGCCGCCCAACGGGTTGTTGCGATGCTCCATGGCCAGCGTGCACCGCTCTCCGCGCTGGCGGGGTCGGTGGACGGCGACCTCATCGCCGTCGGGGCGCGCGATGGCTCGGTGCGGGTCCATCGCTGGGAGACCCGCGAGCAGGTCGCGGCCTACCAGGAACACACCATGG
>Ga0209048_10006682_pt1 | contig 10762 bp, 7 predicted proteins | sample FrelakmetCRP12CR_FD_187146 | JGI IMG/M metagenome (GOLD analysis project Ga0209048, IMG submission 187146) | Freshwater lake sediment microbial communities from the University of Notre Dame, USA, for methane emissions studies - CRP12 CR (SPAdes)... | ecosystem: Environmental > Aquatic >... | reverse complement strand
AGGCTGCCAGCCTCGATGCCGGCGCGGCACGAGTGGAAGCCGACGACGCCGATCCCGACGGTCAGACGCTGCTGATCTGGTATCCCGCGGCGACACCGCGATCGGATTATGTGCGGGCAGCGATCAAGATCGAGTTGGGTGCAAAATCCGCGCTCGATCCGAACAGCGAAGTACCTATCAAACCCTATGTTGATGATGATCTGCCCGCGCTCGACTTGACCGTGCCGGCCGTGCGCACGGTCGATCCCGAACGCACCTTCTGGGACAAGGTCGTAATCCTCCACGGGTTGCGACGCTGGTTCGACAAGCGAGGCGAGCTGCGTGGGGGCGGCCAACGCGTGTCCCGTCACTACTATGACCTGCACCAGCTTGCCGCGACGCCTGCTGGCGCCGCCGCCATTGCTGAGACGGCGCTCGGCGAGGACTGCGTCGCGCATGCCCGGATGTTCTTCAATCGACCCGACTTCGATCTCGCGAGTGCTGTGCGCGGCTCGTTCGCGCTCGCCCCGCATGACGCGATGATCGAGCAGCTTCGCATGGACTATAGGGCCATGCAGGGCATGATCTTTGGCGACCCGCCGGATTTCGAGGCTGTGCTCCGCAGCATCGCCTCGATCGAAACGCGTCTGAACGAGAAGGGTGGTACGGGAACCGGGGCCACTCGATGAATCAGTAAACGGGGCTGTCGATGCAAGGCAAGATGCAGACGCGCGGGGCGGAGCTATAGTGCTCTGCGCAGCTGTGGCGCAATGCCGTGCAAAACCGGTTCGGTTCACAACGATTGTCTTCTGCACCGGCATGGCGGCGTATAAAACGCGATCCATGATCCAGTTCACCCTGATTTTGACGCCCCACGGCGCATTGTCGCTGATGAAAGCCGATGACGGCGGCGTTCTGGATGAAGGCCGGTCCGAACGCCTCCAACGCGCCTTCGCACGGGGAAGCGGACACGGCCTGCTCTCGCTTGGCGTGGACGACGCAAGGGCAATCCTTCCGCCGGTATTTTCCTGGTGGCGGGACTTCGGAGCCCGGTTTGTCGCCGCCCTCTGCGCGTCCCTGGGCCGCGACGAAAACGGCGCGGCGGTCCGGCCGCCTGCGCACGATCCTGCGGAACTGGCCCGGCTGGCGAACACGCCGCCCATCATGACAGGCGCAGAATATCTCTCCGCCGAGGTGCTTGGCTCGCTGTGGCGCGGTATGGGCCAAGCCTTCACGACAGAGCTTGCAGAAGCCAACTGTCCCTTGCAGGAATTTCTCAAGCGCCGCAACCCGGTCTGGAATTTGGTGGGCCGGGTGCATTTCAATCTGGCCGAGAACCGCCAGGATGCGGAAGCGCCTTTCGCCTTCCTCGCCACCTACACGCCGCGCCTGTCAGCACAGGCCAAGGCTCAGCATCTGCCGCTGGGCGAAGCTCTCAAGGAGTATGCGGGCGCTGCCAACAAAGACAGGCTTTTGTCGCTTCTGACCCCCGTCCAAACCGCCGCCGCCTCTTGCTCGTGGCTGAAGGCGATGGTGGACGAAGGCGAAATTTACTATCCCCTGCGCTGGACGGCGGCGGAAGCCTTGCAGTTCTTGAATGACGTGCCCGCCCTGGAAAGCGCTGGCGTGGTTGTCCGCGTGCCCGCGAACTGGCACATGAACCGCCCGCCGCGTCCAAAAGTCAGCGCATCGGTTGGCGGCGAGGAGCCATCCTTCGTTGGAGCCGAGGCACTTCTGGATTTCCATGTTCAGGTAACGCTCGGCGACGAGACGCTGAGCGAAGATGAGATCCGCGAGATCCTGCAAGGCGCCGATGGGCTGGCGCTGGTGCGTGGCAAGTGGGTGGAGATCGATCGCGAGCGCCTGCAAAAGACGCTGGCGCAGTTCGAAGCGATAGAGCGCCGCGCCGAGGCGGAGGGCCTGACGTTCGCCGAGGCCATGCGCTTGCTTGCAGGCGCAAGCGTCGGAGATGGCGCCGATGAAACCGCCCGCGGCGGCTGGGGTGAGATCGCCGCCGGGCCGTGGTTCGCCGAGACCCTCAAAGCAATGCGCCAGCCGGAAGGCCGGACCTGCGCCGACCCAGGCGAAGCGCTGCGAGGAACGCTGCGTCCATACCAGCGCGCCGGCGTGGAGTGGCTTCATCTGCTCACGCAATTAAGGCTTGGCGCGTGCCTCGCCGACGACATGGGACTGGGCAAGACCATTCAGCTGTTGTCGCTGCTGCTGGTGCTCAAGCGAGAGGCGCAAAAACCTGCGAAAGGCAAAAAATCGAAAGTCGAGGGTGAGCCGTCCGGACCGAGCCTCTTGATAGCGCCCGCCTCGCTCTTGGCAAACTGGTCGGGCGAGATCGCCAAATTTGCGCCCGGACTGAAAGCGTTGGTGGCTCACCCATCCGCGATGCCGGCCGGCGATCTCAAGGAGCTTTCCAACAGCAGTTTGACGGGCGTGGATCTGGTCATCACCACCTACGGTTCGGCCCTCCGCCTGCCATGGCTGGGCGAGATCTTCTGGCGCCTCGTGATTCTGGATGAGGCGCAGGCGATCAAGAACCCAGAAGCCAAACAGACCAAGGCCATCAAACGCCTCAAGGCGCGTTCGCGTATCGCCCTGACCGGGACACCCATCGAAAACCGGCTGGCCGAGTTGTGGTCGCTGTTCGACTTCATAAACCCTTCGCTCCTCGGCACGGCCAAGCAATTCGCACAGTTCGTCAAACTGTTGGAGGACCGGCCTCATAACCCCCACGGCCCGCTGCGGGATCTGGTGCGCCCCTACATCCTGCGCCGGCTGAAAACCGACAAGAGCATCATCGCCGACCTTCCCGACAAGACGGAAGTGAAAGCCTACTGCCCGCTCAGCCGGAAACAGGCGGCGCTCTATCAGCAGGCGGTGGCCGACCTCGCCGAACGGCTCCAAACCGCCGACAACATCGAGCGCAGAGGGGTTATTCTGGCCTCGCTGATGCGCTTCAAGCAGATCTGCAACCACCCCTCGCAATGGCTTGGCGACGGCGACTGGGCTGAGGAGGACAGCGGCAAACTGGCGCGCCTGCGCGACATCGCCGAGGTTGTCGCCTCGCGCCAGGAGAAGGTCCTGGTTTTTACTCAATTCAAAGAGACCACGGGTCCGCTTGCGGCTTTTCTTGGCGGAGTATTCGGGCGCGCCGGCCTCGTCCTTCACGGCGGCACCGAGGTGAAAAAGCGCAAGGAACTCGTGAAGCTGTTTCAGGAAGACGAGACCGTTCCGTTCTTCATCTTGTCGCTGAAGGCCGGCGGGACAGGCCTCAATTTGACCGCCGCCTCGCACGTCATCCATTTCGACCGCTGGTGGAATCCGGCCATCGAAAACCAGGCCACCGACCGCGCCTTCCGCATCGGCCAGACGCGCAATGTTCTTGTGCACAAATTCGTCTGCCGGGGCACCGTGGAAGATAAAATAGATCAAATGATTGAGTCGAAGAGCCGTCTTGCCGGAGATTTTCTGGAGGGCGGCGCTGATATGCGGCTGACGGAAATGGACGACAAGGAACTCTTGAGAATAGTGGCTCTCGATCTGGCTGCAGCCGCGAGGGAGGGATGAGCCCGTGGCCTATTTTGGGTGGAAGCCCTATGTGCCTGTCGCAAAGCGACGCCAGCAGGCGGCGGCTTGCGTCAAGAAGCTTGCGAAAAAGGGCTTGGCGGTCGAGCCCGTGATCGTGGAAGGCCGGACGATCGCCAGAACTTTCTGGGGCAAGTCCTGGTGCGAAAATCTCGAACGCTACAGCGATTATGAGAGCCGGCTGCCCCGCGGCCGCACCTATGTTCGAAACGGCTCGGTCGTCGACCTTAAGATCGTCCGGGGCGAAATCGCGGCCATCGTCAGTGGATCGGAAGTCTACACGGTGCGAATCGCCATAAAGGCCGCCTCGCCGTCCTCATGGCAGGCATTATGCGAGGATTGCGCCGGCAGCATCGACTCTCTTGTCGAACTGCTGCAGGGGCGCTTCTCCAAGGGCGTGATGGAGCGCGTCTGCCTTCCCGGCACGGGGCTTTTTCCGACTCCCCAAGAGATCACGCTGTCTTGCAGCTGCCCCGACTGGGCTGACATGTGTAAGCATGTGGCTGCTGTGCTTTATGGGGTTGGCGCGCGCCTCGACGCCAGCCCTGAGCTGCTGTTCATCCTGCGGGGCGTAGATCACGCGGAACTGGTGGCGAAAGCGGGTGAAGGATTGCCGGCGGCAAAGAGGCCGATAAGCAGCAAGCGTGTTATGGCCGGGGGCGATTTGGGCGCACTCTTCGGCGTGGAGATGGCGGAAACCGGCGGCAGCACAGACGCTTCGCCAAGAGCACACGCGAAGAAGGGGCAGGGAAAAGGAAAAGCCCGCGCAAAAACGCCAGGGAAGGCGGCTTTGGCTGCGCCGGCGTCGAGTCGCAGCTCGAGGGCTAAGTCAGCCAAGTCTCCGCCGACCGATTCCACCCCCGCGGTTAAGCCGCTGCCGCCGGCCGGCGCCGTTCGAATGGCGGCGCCCAATGCCGCGCTCAAGATAAAAGGCCGAAGCCCACCAATGGCGAAGGGAGCGGCGCGGGTGCCGACAAAGCCAATAGCAGCGGCAGCCAAGACTTCAGAGGCCGGGGGCGTCATCAAAAGCGAGGCGCCAAAAAATACTGCCGTGCATAGGTCTGGAGCGAAGAAACGCCACGCAACCGGCAAATCATGAGGGGAGCAGGGGGTCGGCCATGACCACAGCCCCCTCTGATGATCTCGCGTCTTTCTCTTGGCCGCTAGCCCGCTCGCAAGCCGACTTGATGCCGTCCGGTGTGTGTGCTCGGTTAGGTTGTGCGTGAAGGAAAAATTGGGTGTCTGAAGGGCCTGCGACCGTCCTTCAGACGGGCGCGTCGGCTGCTTCAGACGCGCCGGGGGTATATAGGGGGAGAGTGTGAAGGGTCCGTCTGAAGTCGTTTGAAGGCCTTTCAACGCGTGTGAAATGGCGTCTGAACCGGGGTTTGAAGGCGTTTGAAGGGGGGTAAAAAGCGTCTGAAGGGCGTCTGAAGGCCTATCTCCGGTCGTCTTCATGCCGCCCTCACAATCTGACGAACCTGCCGTGACGATGGCCCTACAACCTCAACGCTGATGCGGGAAGCAGTGAAAAGGCGTTCCATTGCATGCCTGAATTGATCCCTTGTGATGCCATTGGCGGCGGGGTGTCCCTCAAAAATTTTGGGGGCAAAATTGATTCCTGGGCGGTCCGATACGTGACGTTTTTGACTGTTCCGCTCATCGAGAAGTTTCAGGAACATCTCATCTGCCGCGACGCCTATTTCCATTTTGCGAGCGGCATTCTCGCCGGTCCCCTCTGGGACGAACACGCCGTTTTTCCAGCGTAAGCAGAGTTTGAATCCGCGCTGTGCCCGATTGGATTTCATCAGTTCCAGAATGCGTGCATCGGTATCAGCTTCGCCCTCGCCAGGAGACGGGGCGCTAAAATAGAGTCGGCTTCGAACGCTGTTATTCCAGGCGGTTGAGCCTGAGTAGTTGCGCCCTGTCTTCATGCCGTCGACCGATGGATGTGAAAGAAGGAGGATGGCGCAGTCATTGCGCAGGGCTATGCCGCGCAGCAGCTGGATGAAGGTCCGTACCTGTGCTCGATTGTTTTCCTCGCCACCATACAAATCGGCCGCGGCGTCGAGAACAAGCAGCTCCGCTTTGAGACGTCGTACCCACACCTCGACTGAGTGCAAAAGCGGTGTCGGCCGCAAAACACCGTCTCGCTCAGGAGCGGCCAACACGTTATTCTTCCCGGCCCGATCAATGATGTAAAGTCGATCTAAGTTGGCCGTAGGTTCGTGAGCCTGCAGTTTCTCGATGCGGTAATGCAGCTCGTCCTTATCGTCTTCGCAGCTCACAAAAACAGCGGTACAAGAACGTGTCGCGATCCCCAGCCATTCGCGGCCAGACGCTGCGGCGGCGCAGAGTTGTAACCCGATCAGGCTTTTGCCTATGCCGCCATCGCCGGCGAGTAACGTGACCTCTTTGTGCGGGATGTAGGGTTCCACGAACCATGCCCTTTTTGGCGCCGGTTTTTCCAGAAGCTGGGCGGCTGAGATAAGTTCAAGGATTTCTTCGGCGGTTTCCGCAACCCTGCCCTTAGCGCCCTCCATAGGAGGATGCACACCGTTGCTCCGGTACGGTTTACTTGCATCAAACGATCGAGCGAGGCCGTCGCGGCCTTGATGTTGAGCAATGTCGGCAGGGTCGCGGGCCATCAGTCTGCCCTCCACTCGCGAACCTCGATCCCGCGCGCTGCGATGCGGCGCATGAGTTCTTCGGCGTTTCGTCTGCCTGCCGCATCGGCCTCAACGAAAACGGTCACACATTCGATGAACGATGGAAGGGCGTCGACAAGGGCTGGCATGAGTGTCGCGCTTCCAGCCGCCCAGATGCCGAGCCCGGATGCGAGATAACCGGCAAGAGCGGACTCAATGCCTTCGGCGATCAGCAACCCGTTGCCATCGTTCGGCGGGATGAGCGCGAACGGCGCGTTTTTGATTCTGCCCAACATCCGGCGAGGCGGATTAACCGCCGCCTTGCCGCGTCCGTCCGGATGCAGATAGGTTATATGGACGCCGCGAAATTGGTTCGGCTCCATATCGTATGCGCCGCAAAGTGGCTCGCTGGCCAATCTCGCCGCGCATATCATTGCAGGATGCGGATGCCGCGCGCTCGGCGGTAGAAATCGGATCGTGGGCGGGAATGGATCGAGGTCGATCCCGCGCCATTTCAAATATTGCGTGACCACGGTGCCAGGCGCTGGTCGTGACAATTTATGCCATAGCCACCACGCGGTGCGGACGTTGGACGCGTCGACCTTGTTCTGGTGCGCGACGGTGATTTTGGTTTTGAAGGCGACGCCGACTCTGCGGTCGAATTTACTGGGCCGCGATAGTATTCCTCGCGCCCGCCACTCCGCTTTTATAGCCAGCACGTCATCGCCGGCGTGAGAATAGATGCAAACATCGTCAGGATTAGTTTGATGATTTCGAACCGTCACGGATCGATCGCAATCAGAATGCCATGGTCCCGGCACTGTTCCGTAGTGGCCATACCAGTTGCCGCCGAGATCATAGACTATTCGCTTTGCTAGACTGTCGTTTTCGCCCATTTTGTTCTCGCGTGTCCATCGCGAAAACCTTGCCAATTGCAAATCAGACTGCGGCAAGCTATCTTCTTTTCGCCATTTGGAATAGCGATTCGCATCCGTGTTTCCGCGTTGAGTTCAACTCACGCATAACCATTCGCCCGCGGAATTCCCGCCGGCGTTCTTTCAGGTCGCCTTCATTGGTTTAACGTTCTCGTCGAGGTAGCGATTAATCTCGCTCATGCGGATGCCAAGACGCCGCGGCGAGAGTTTGAGAATTTTGATTTTGCCGGCCTCGCTTTGCCGCAGCAACGTCCATCTGGAAATTCCCAGGATCGCACCTGCCTCCTCGATTAGCACGACACGATCAATGAACTGCATTTTTGAATCCATTTGGCCCTCCCGCATCTAACGAACAGTTGTCGCTCTGCTATGCACCGCGCGTAAATTAGGAGCGAGTGAGGCGTGTTTCAAGAAAAAAAATCGGGACACATACTATAAATCAAGTCGGTTTAGACTATTGGTTGTCAGAGCGACAAGTAAAACGCAATCTAAGCCAGCTAATGGGCAGATTATTATGAATCTTGTTAGATCGCTATTTTTGAGATGAAATAAGCGCCCCAGGCATCAAGTGCCTTTCGTTTTTCAGTTGCATAGGCGGCACGATTATAAGTTCCCGCGACGCCTGCCTTGTGACCAGATACGTGATTAACGACGGCCTCGATGATATGCGGGGCCGCAAAGCCGCGCTCGTTCAGGGCGGTGACGACCGAACGGCGAATGTCGTGAACGGTCCAAGGAGGCAAAGGCTCCTTCCCCGCCTTGGCGCGCACCGCATTGATGCGCCGATCTAATGCCTCTTTCGACCGCGACCAGCCTGAGAAGCCGCCAACGCCTTCGCCAAAAAGAAGATCGCGTCCCAGCCGAACTGGTATGGCGTCAATTACCACAAGCGCTTCGGCGGAAAGCGGAACGAGATGCGGTCGCCGGTTCTTAGTCCGCGCGGCGCTTAGGTCAATCACAGCGCTGTCCCGATCGATCTCAAACCAGCAAAGTTCAGAGATTTCAGCCTTTCTCTGCGCCGTCAGGATCAAAAGCCGAATGATAGACGCATAATCGCCATCGCCGCAGGCATGCCAGATTTCGGCAAGCTCTTCATCAGAAAGCACGCGATCGCACGAGACTCTCTTGCAGCGCTGCTTGATGTTGGATGAGGGGTTTATGTCGATAAAGCCGCGCTCAATGCACCAACTAAAAAAAGGGCTGATCGCCCGCTTCCAATGGTCCGCTGTCGATTCGCCCTTCTCCTCAGAGATTTCATCGACGCATCGCACGACATGCTTGCGCGTAACCTCATCAATCGCGAGTGCGTGCAAGGATTTTGCATAAGTTTCAAGGTAGCGACGGATTTCGATGAAGTGCCGGTCACTGACTTGATTGCGCCGTTCGGCGAGATACTTGCTTATGAGAGTTTCGACCGCAATTGACCGCTTCGCCGCCATGGCCCGCTTTTCGCCAACGATGTCTCCTCCTCCTTTCGCTTTGAGCAAAATGCCTGCGGCCTGTTTTCGCACTTCGCTTTCAATTCCGGGAATGGCCACACCGAGCGAGAGCTTACGCTGCTTTCCGCTAGGCAAGCTGTACTTGACGACATAGGACTGTTTGCCGGTGTCGTATTTCCTGATGTAAAAGCCGGGCAGGTCATCGTCAGCTACGTGCACGTCACGCTTGCCGGCCGGAATGGGAGTTTTCGCGGCTTTTCTGAATAGTTTGGACATGATCCCCGCCCTTCTGCGGAACGTCAGCGGAACGCAACATGCGCTCATTTTTGCCCCGTTCCGCTATAAATTGACAGAAGGTCTAGGGGAAAGATCACGGATTTAAAAGGCTTTCCGCTTCGTTCCGCACACTTATGCTCATGATATAAATCTGCTTTGGGAGCAGAGGGTCGCGTGTTCGAATCACGCCGCCCCGACCATTCAAGCCCCTGATAAACAAGGCTAACCACTAGCCATCCAGCTCAGGATAGCAGCGGAAGATGTCCTCCTCGCTGAAAGGCAGGCGGCGTTCGCTGGCGAGATAAGCCTTGATGCGGGGGCGAGCGGCGGCGGCGCGATGAAGAGCTGCGACATGCGGCGCCGAGGGAAGCACTCGCTCCATAGCTCGCGGGAAGGCATAAGTAAGCCCCTCCACCACCTGAAACAGCGAAAGGTCAGCGTAGCTCAGGGATTCGCCAACAAGATGTGCGCTCCCTTTCGGGTTCCGGCGAAGGATGTTTTCGAGCCAGCCAAGGTATTTGGGGATCCGCCTCTTGCGAAAGCCTTCCGCACGGCGCAACGCCTCCGGCTTCTGGTCTTCGTAATAAAGGCCGCCGCCAATGGGGTGATGCGTGTCGTGAACCTCGCTTATGAGATCGTCGATGGTGAGCTGAATTTCATGAGCCCAAAGCCGCTGAGCCTCATCTCGCGGCGCAAGGCCGTGCTTCGGGCCGAGATAGAATAGAATGGCCGCCGTCTGCCCGATCACCGTATCACCATCCTTAAGAAAAGGCGCCGCGAAAGGCGGGTGTTCCTCGTTCTCGTCCTCGATCAAAGCCATCATCTTGGCAATGCCTCCCGTGCCGCGCGCGACATCCTCATAGGCGGCGGCCGCCTCCTCCAAGGCAAGGCGCACAAATTCCCCGCGACCCTGGAGGTGCGGCCAGTAATAGAGTTTGTAGACCATCGGAAGCTCCGTGATTGACGAGGCATGCGCTCGCAGCGATTGGGCATAGCAGGTTGCGGCCGATTTTAACGCATTCCCGGCGCTGCGCCTTGCTTTCCGCGCGCCCCCTCCCTAAAACATCGGCAATACAAAAGCGACGATGGCGCGAGCCCAAAAAGGGTCAGGCATGACAAGAACACTCTACGATAAAATCTGGGACGACCACGTTGTCGAGACGCAGCCGGACGGCACGAGCCTCCTTTATATAGACCGCCACTTGATCCATGAGGTAACGAGCCCGCAGGCGTTCGAGGGCTTGCGCGTGGCCCGCCGCCGCGTCCGCGCGCCGGAAAAAACTCTCGCCGTCGTCGATCACAACGTGCCGACCACCGACCGGAGTCACGGCATCGACGACCCGGAGTCCGCGCTCCAGGTGAAGACGCTGGCGGATAATTGCGCCGAGTTCGGTGTTGAATATTACAACGAGCTTGATCATCGCCAGGGCGTTGTTCACATCATCGGTCCGGAGCAGGGGTTCACGCTCCCAGGCACGACAATCGTCTGCGGCGACAGCCATACCTCGACGCACGGCGCTTTCGGCTCGCTCGCGCATGGGATCGGCACATCGGAGGTGGAGCACGTGCTCGCCACGCAGACGCTGATCCAGAACAAAGCGAAAAACATGCTCGTAACGGTGGATGGCGCGCTGCCCTCCGGCGTCACCGCGAAGGACATCATCCTTGCCATCATCGGCGAGATCGGCACGGCGGGCGGCACCGGCTACGTTATCGAATATGCCGGGGAAGCCATCCGCGCGCTTTCCATGGAGGGCCGCATGACTGTCTGCAACATGTCCATCGAGGGCGGCGCGCGCGCGGGCATGATTGCCCCGGACGAGAAAACCTTCGAGTACATCAAGGGGCGGCCCCGCGCGCCTAAGGGAGCGGCGTGGGATATGGCCCGCAG
>Ga0209048_10006681_pt1 | contig 10763 bp, 8 predicted proteins | sample FrelakmetCRP12CR_FD_187146 | JGI IMG/M metagenome (GOLD analysis project Ga0209048, IMG submission 187146) | Freshwater lake sediment microbial communities from the University of Notre Dame, USA, for methane emissions studies - CRP12 CR (SPAdes)... | ecosystem: Environmental > Aquatic >... | reverse complement strand
CACCGACAAACCGTTTAAGGTAAGACTGGCGCGTTCCGGCGAGGTCATCGAGGTGCCGACCGACAAGACCATCCTCGAAGCCTTGCGCGCACATGGCCTCGATGTCCCGAGTTCCTGCGAAACCGGCACCTGCGGAACTTGCCGCACCAAGTTACTCGCCGGCGAAGCCGACCACCGCGACCTCGTCCTTGCCGCAAACGAGCGCGCCGACAACATCATGATTTGTGTTTCGCGCGCCCGCTCCGACGAAATCACTATCGACCGTTAGCTCATGATCCCGAAAGAGCCTGCCCCGGACCCGACCGGGGGCGGGAATCCGATTTCGAAAAAGGTTGTGCGTGAGAAAAAAGTTGCCGCGAACGCAACAGAACCAGGCGGGCGCGGCTAACCTTGGATTATTGCTGGATCGTTTGCAAATAGGCGCGCACTGCGTGGGCGTCTTCGTCGCTGAACTTGAACTCGGGCATATCAGGATGCCCGGACGAGATGCCAAGTTCGAGCAGCCGCGGAAACTGATCGAGATCAAAGCTGCGGCCCAGGGTACGAAACGGCAGCGCATTACGGTGGGGGCTGTTGCCGGTTTTCCCGATGGCGTGGCAGCGGCCACAAAATTCTTTGAGCAGTGCGCGGCCATGCCGGATCGGATTCTGCGCTTGAGCAGAGGAGTCAAGGATCAGCAGCGCTAGCAAGCAAACGATGAGCGGCATGATCGTCCTCGGCAACTTTTTCATTGCAAACCTTTTACGCGCCGAAGCCGTGGCGCGCCGGAAGGGATTCAAACCCCTGATCCCTAGATTCGAAGTCAGCACCACCGTTCCGACGGGTTAACTACACCAGCAATCAGGAACGATCACAAGCGTTTGTAAAAACGGCGGCGACGACGCGCCATTTTTTAATTCATGGCCTCAACCTTTCTTCCAAAAGCTCGGGAAAACTTCAAAAATCAATTTACAACAGCATCGACCCACTGCGGACATGCGGGACAGAGAAGAGCTTAATACGCTTTCCTTTCATACTCTTGCAACACGCCATACCGCGGGGACAGCATGCGTATCGTTCGGGTTGCATTCGAGGTGGTCTTGAGCCGCGGGGGCTACATAAAACAGCGCAATTTCATCAAAGTGATTGCTGGCTCAGCCGCAACGCGGCCGCTCTCTGGGCGCGCGCAGCAGTCGGGAAGTATGATTATAATTATCGTCCATTTTCGCCGGGCACAAGCTCCGACATCTTGGCGCGCGCGTTCGGAAAACGCGTTGGAGACAGCCGGTCGTTGTCGACAACAAGTCGGGCGCCAACGGCAAAATTGGGTCCCAGGTGGTGGCGCCGCGCCAGTCACACGCTGCTGACGAACGCCGATTTGCCTTTCACCGCGAATATTAGCCTAATGAAGAAAGTTCTTAGGATTCATTTTCAGGGGGAGGATCATACTCACCTCTCACAGCCGAGCGTTTTGCGCTATATTGGCGGCTCAATCGCTACGAGGTAGCGGCATGTCTGAGCGCCGGCTTGAGAGCGATTTATCGTCGCTGTGAGGGGCAAAAGATGGATTGTTTTAAGGAGCAGCCATGACTTTGGGGCACTTATACGACGATGAATTTTTTGACTGGGTTGAAAGTGGTGGAATTCGCTCAGCTAAAATTATTTTACCATTCGTGAAAGAAAGAGTCGGAACATCTAGTGTAGTCGATATCGGTTGCGGCTCCGGTGGTTGGCTTTCTGTATGGTTGGAGCTTGGTGTTAAAGATATTCTTGGTGTGGACGGAGACTATGTTTCAATAGATCGTCTTAAAATACCTGTCGAACAGTTTCGAGCCCGTGATTTAAATAAATACTTTGCTCCGAAGAGGAAATTTGACTTGGTGCAGTCGCTAGAGGTCGCGGAGCATTTGTTGCCTGAAAATGCCAACAGGTTTGTGCAGCAGTTATGTGATCTCGGCGATGTGATCCTTTTCTCCGCAGCGCAGCCAGGTCAAGGAGGGGAGTGGCATGTAAACGAGCGTCCACTTGAATATTGGCGGGGCCTGTTCCGGTCACATGGTTTTGCTGTGTTCGATCTGATTCGCCTTTCTTATAATCGAGATACTCGTATTGAGCCCTGGTATCGCTACAATTCACTTATCTTCGCAAATTCGAAAGGCCGCCTGAGGTTGTCGGATGATATATTGAGCAGTGAAATTTCTGATGATCATCAGCTTGTCGATTACAGTGATTGGAAATGGCTATTTCGCAGGCTTATACTGCGCCGACTGCCCATCTCGCTTGTGACGAGCCTTGCTAAAAAAAACTATTATTTAAGAAACGCGATAAGGAGAGGCCTGAGAGTTAGGAGAAAGCTGTGAAATTCGCAACGGCCTCGATAGTCGGCCAGTTCAAGCAAGATAGCGAGGCCGACCCTCGGCCGGTCCATCGTACCCCGGGGGCTCCCTCCCCCGGTTAACGCACGGCGCCGTTCCGCGATTTAGCAGGCGAAGCATCGGATGAATGCGGGACCGTCCACAATGCGCACGTTTCGCCCAGCACCATGTAACCTCAAAACCCGAGAATAGACCGAAGAACTCTGATCGGTGTGACCTTCGGCAAAGGCCCGAGTGGCCTCGCCGACGGCTCGGCCGTCATGTGCCCTAAGCCCTAATACCAATTGTCGTTACTTGCGACTAACCCGAGGCGCCCTGCCGGGGCTTGTCCCGCCATCCAGGAGTTTGATTCGACTCGCGTTTTTGGGCGTGCATGCCTGACGCAAGACTGCGATGAAGAGTCAGCGTTTGTGAGCTTTGGTATGAGCCCTAAGCCCTGAGCAGCGCAGGCTGCGCGCGCGGGATGGCCCGCGACATCTGTCTGGCCCTGATCCTTCGCAGCTCTCAAAAAGATCCGGAGTGGTGGGTAGGGGCGCGCCCCCGGATCGCGCTCGCTCAGGAAAATTCGGAGTGCTCTTTTTGCACGCGACGTTTTAGAAATCGGAAATTAACCATTGGGGCCCGCGCGGCGGAATCTCGCTGATGTCAAAGAGATCCTTGAGCGGAGCGACACTCCTTAACTCGTGTTACTTCGCGACAGCCGGCTCCCTCTTTGCGAGCGAGCTTTTAACCAATCTGAACCAATTTATGTTGCAGCGCAATATTGGTTTTTGGCCGGCGCACCGACCTCGGCAAAACTTCGATTTTTAAGGGTCTTGCAATGTAACGGACCTAGTTTGGCACGGTCATGGCCATCGCCGTCGTCCAATCCGGCGTCCGGCCTGAGTGCCGCCTGAGGCGAGTCCGATATGTCCGACCAACCCATTTGCCGCGCTAGCCAAATTGTCGATTCACAGGCAGCCATTCCGTGGCTCGTGGCCATGGGGATTTATCTTCTGCTGATCACGCTGGGACATCAGCTGCTTGCCGATGCGGACAGCTATTCGCACATCGCACTCGGCCGCTGGATCCTGGAGCAGCATGCGGTTCCGTCCGCAGACCCATTTTCGCAAACGATGCGAGGGGCGCACTGGGTCGCCTTCGAGTGGCTGTCCCAGGTTGCCTACGCGATCGCGTACGCGCTGGGCGGCTGGGTTGCGGTTGTCGTGCTCGCGGCGTCCGCGGCAGCAGCAGCGTTCGGCCAGCTGACGCGATTTCTGCTGCGGCAATGGCAACCGATCCCGACCATAATCGCGGTGCTTGTCGCGCTCGTGCTGGTTTCACCGCATATCCTGGCGCGGCCGCATATGTTGGCGCTGCCGCTGATGGTGACGTGGGTCGCGGCGCTGATCTGGACCGTCGACACAGGACGTGCGCCGCCATGGCACATGCTTCCACTCATGATGCTGTGGGCGAACCTGCACGCCAGTTTTACGTTCGGGCTTGCGATAATCGGCCCGATCGCATGCGAGGCGCTCTGGTGTGCGCCGCGTTCGGAGCGCCGGCGCGTGGCGCAGCAATGGATGCTGTTCGGCGTTGGCGCGCTGGCCGCCGCCTGCCTCAATCCATACGGCCCGGAAATGATTCTCGTGACATTTCGTACGGTCGCGCTGGGCGACGCATTGACGATCATCACCGAATGGCGGCCGCAGGATTTCAGCAAGCTTGGTGCATTCGAGATCATCTTGCTTGCCGCGTTTGGTTTCGCTCTTTACCGCGGCGTGAAATTGCCTCCGCTGCGAATTCTCATGCTTTTTGGGGTTCTGCATCTCAGCCTATCGCAATCGCGACATGCTGATCTTCTCGGAATGCTCGCGCCATTATTTCTGGCTCGGCCGCTTGCCGAGCAATTCGGCTCTCTCGCCGTGGGCCGGATAGCTGCGGACGCGCGCACCGGAGCGTGGCTTCCTGCTGCGGCAGGTCTGATGTTGCTTGTCGCTGTCACGGGCTTGGTCGCTGCACGGCGTGACATGGTACCCGCCGCCAACATTACACCTGCAAATGCAGTCAAATCGTTCGATTTCTCCAAGGCCGGCTCGATCCTCAATGATTACGATTTTGGCGGCTATCTCGACTTCATCGGGATTTCTCCCTTCATCGACGGCAGGACGGAGCTTTACGGAGAGGCCTTCACGCTCCGATACCACCGCGCGGTGAGTTTGCAGAATCTTCCCGACTTTCTGCGATTGCTGGACGAGTACCGGATAGGAACAACCTTGCTCGCTCCGACCACTCCGGCCATCGCTTTGCTGGACAGGTTGCCGGACTGGCAGCGCGTCTATTCAGACGACGTCGCGGTCGTACACAGCCGCCGCGTATCTCATAAGGAGTAATCGGCAGCGATCAAGCGACGGAATTTTTCCGAGTATCAGGGACTTTGAACGCATCCATTCCGGATCGCGCAATGGCGGCACGATCGAAGCCGATCTTTTCCGACACAATATAGAGCGGGCGCCTTTTCACTTCGGCATAGATGCGGCCGACATACAAGCCCATAATTCCGGTCATAATCATGTTGATGCCGGACAGGAACGATACGATGAGGACGGTCGAAGCCCAGCCGACCACCAGGCCGGGGTCGTCCGCCAGCCAGCGGATGATCACTCCGATTCCGTAAAGAACACCGAAGGCCGAAACGGCGAAGCCGACCCAAATTGCCAGCCTCAAGGGCGCATCGGAAAATCCGATCACTCCATTGGCCGCCAGCCGGATCATCTTCCAAAAAGGATATTTCGTTTGGCCTGCAAATCGCGGCAATCGATGAAACGCAACCTCGGTTTGACGAAATCCCAGCCAGGCGAACATGCCGCGGACAAAGCGATCTTGTTCCGGCATGGCGCGGAAGGCGTTGAGAACCTTGCGATCGATCAGCCGAAAATCGCCGGCATCGCGCGGCATGTCGACGGATGACAGACGCCCGAGCAGCTTATAGAATAAGCTCGCGGTCCAACGCTTGAACCGGCTCTCGCCTTCGCGGGACAATCGTCGGCCGTAGACGACCTCGTAGCCTTCCTTCCAGCGCTCGATCATCTGTCCGACGACTTCGGGCGGATCCTGTAGGTCCGCATCCATGACGATCACGGCATCGCCGGCGGCCACATCCATGCCGGCGGTGATTGCTATCTGATGGCCGAAATTCCGCGACAGCCCGATATATCGATAGCGGGGATCGTCCTTCGCCTTCGTGCGCAGGACGATCGAGCTACAATCGGTGCTGCCATCGTCGACGAAGATCGTCTCGACCACGCCGTCGAGATCCTGCATCAGCAGGTCGAGGCGCCGGAGCAGAACCGGTAGCACCGCTTGCTCATTGTAGACGGGGACGACGATGCTGTAGCGAGGACCGCCGTCGGAATTCTTGATCATCGCAATACCCAGATATCGATCGGAATTGATGGTAAAGCGGGGTTATTAAGGAAACTTTGTCGGATCGAGCTTTGGCCCGCCCCTATCCGGAAAAACCGGGTTCTGGCAGGCTCTTCGCAAGGTGGGCATGCTGATGGAGACCCTTCCGACCCCGATGCAATGCATATCTGGCAGATGTTTCTACCCGCCTAAGCGATTGAGTTAGGTTTTATTGAACGGGCGGATAAGGAGCGAACATCGCGACAGCTGGCACTTGCATCGGCACCGACGGCGCGTCTTTGCACGCCCGCATCCCGGGCCAATAGCAGCATGGTGTGAGCCCGCCGCACGCATAGCAGTGATTGAGATCTAACCCAGGTCGATAATGGCCCAACAGGATTAGACCTGCTACTTGCAGGCGGCAGAAAATAAAAAAAAGACCCCCGGCGTTGGCACGAGCACCGAGGGCCTATCGTCGCCACGTGTGCATTGATTCTTATTAAGGTGCAATCGCGTTCGAGACTTTGCCAAAAGTCAGGTTCAGGTTGCTACCGAGTGTAGTAACGACCGTGATGATGGCAACCGAAATGCCGGCCGCGATGAGGCCGTACTCGATGGCAGTAGCTCCCGAGTTATCTTTCAGGAAACGCAGAAAAAGCTTGCTCATGATATTGCTCTCATGCTGATAGAGACCCTTTCGGCCTCAATGCGAAGCGTATCTGGCAGATGTTTCTAACCGCCTAAGCGATTGGGTTAAGTTTTATTGAACTGCAATCGCCGGCCGTCGCGATCGTTTCAGTAAATATGAGGCAACAGACGGGCCGTGTGTGCCATGTAGTTCCGGTATTCCGGAAAGACGCTCGACAAGACCCGCTCCTCGCTGGTCATGCGCCTGACCTGGCAGGCGCACTGTAGGCCAAAGATCATCAGCGCCCATGGCGACATGAATTGTATCGTTAAGCCAACGAGAGCGATCGCTTCGCCGAGATAAAGCGGATGGCGGATCAACGCGTACGGCCCGCACGTTACCAATTGCCGCGCCTCCGGTAGAATGCTGAGTGAACGACCGAGCTTGAGCACGCTATATAGCGCGAAGACGGTGCCGCCGAGAATCAGGAGTGTTGCGAACAAGTAAAGCGGCGCCGAAAGATCCGCTGGCGGCAGCAGCACGATGCCAACGCCGAGGTATGTTCCGGCGATCGCGGCAATGCGCGACACCAGGCCCAAGTTCCCGGCTCGCGGCGTGTGGCGCAGCACCAGCAGGACAATAAGCGCGATGATGAAGATCACTGAGGCACATTTCGACCCAAGACTTGAGATCGCCGTTATGTCGGCGGCTGCCCAATCCATGACCATGATCTGCCGCACCAGTTCGGGAAGCCGCGCCGCGACGCATAATCCGAACCAAACGATCAGCGGCGCCGCTGCGAGCAGGTCGTAGATCTTGGTTCCCCGCAGCGCCTTGAGGCGCGCGGCAAACGAGATCGTTTGGGTTTCGCTTGTACCGGTGTAAACCATCGCAGTCGCGTACTTGCTCCAGGAAGCTCATGCCCGGCAGCGCCGAACGCGCCACGCACCATGACCTTAGATCGCCGAAGTAAAAGAAGCATTGAAAGGAACGCGAAAGATCGCCACAAGACGCCCCGCGCCGGAATTTTGGCGTCGTAGGAGAAAACATAGTTTTTTCAGTCAATTACTGGCACGCCGGAAGGGATTCGAACCCCCGACCCCCAGATTCGAAGTCTGCCATATGTGATTGAATCTATTACATATTTCTGCAAACCACCACTATCATGATCACCAGCTTTCGATGAGTTGCATGGGGTGTCTGCAAACCGAATGGCTGCTCGGAAATGAGACCTCTCAGCTTAAAAAGAATCCAGTTATTATGACCGCTCAACAAATCGCAGAAGCTCAAACGATGGCACGGAAGTGTCAGGCATCGCATTACAAACAGTGCGATCGATCGGGGTTATGAACGAACGCATTCGCATTCAGTTCCGAAACTTTCCGACGGAGAGGTATCAATATTTAAATTATTCCGTAGCCTCACTCTTGTTGCGGCAATGATAAATTGTGAAGCCGCATTAGCGGAATATAGCACAAATTATTTGTTGAAGGACTATGATCAAGGCGACCTGAAAGAACGGCAGCTTATCGAAACCATAGTGCAAGCCAACCAAAATGGATTTTCTTGGGCGAATCACTTCTTAGACGCTCGGAAGATGTATTGCCCACCACATAACATAGCTCTTACTGGTCAGCAAATTATCGACATGCTCCGCCGAACAACAGAAAATATTCAGACTGTTGAGGAAATGCCTTTCGGAATGGCTATACTTATGACGTCCACTTTCCTTGCCCCAAATAACTCAGGCTTAGGTCAATAAACGGAGGTTAGAAGCTGCACAACCAGTTAAGGAGTGAATGTGTGCCCGCTGGGAATGCGCCGATTTAATAAGGTAAAACGCTCTCGCGCACCGTTCGCTGTTACCTTGTCATTTTTACCCGTGCAAAGGTGGCAGCTCCGCTTTTGGACCGTAGCGGACAAAGGTCGTTTTTGGCTCATGACGGTTTATCTGCTTTTGAGCCGAAGTGGACATTTTTCAGAAGCTGTCGCAGCGAAAGGTTTAACGAAGTCGAGAACGATAATTGCCAATCGTTAATTTCACCGTCATCTCGCGGCAATTTGGCGCCCTTTATTTAGCTGACCCAGCACGCCGCCATTGGCGGCACCCATCGAAATGGAGACGCGACCATCATGATCCCAGAAAAGAAAAGGCGCATTCTTTCCACGCGCCGCCTCGTCCTGCTTGCAACAGTCACCAACTTTGCCGCGGCCACTTTGGTGGTCGGGCTCCAGTTGCCTCAGTCTAACATCCTCGCAGTTTCGACGGCCAACGCCGCGGAAAGCACGCAACGGCCGGTTGGGTTCGCGGATATCGTGGAAAAGGTGAAGCCCGCCGTGTTCGCAGTCCGCGTCAAAGTGGACGCCGATAAGAAAACGACAGGCTTCGACGGCAATACGCCATTCCCTCCGAACTCGCCGATGGAGCAATTTTTTCGTCGCTTCGGAATGCCAGATGGCAGCGGCACTCCTGACGACCAGCATCAGCCGCGCAATCGTTCCGTGACTGGCCAAGGTTCAGGTTTCTTTATCAGCGCCGATGGCTATGCGGTGACCAATAATCACGTGGTCGACAAGGCGCAGACTGTCGAGATCACAACTGACGACGGCAAGACTTATGGCGCTAAAGTCATTGGCGCCGATGAACGCACTGACGTGGCCCTGATCAAGGTCGATGGCCGCAGCGACTTCCCCTACGTCAAGCTTGCGGACAAGGCCCCGCGCGTTGGTGATTTGGTCCTGGCGGTTGGTAATCCGTTCGGCCTCGGCGGCACGGTGACAAACGGCATCGTCTCCGCACGCGGCCGCGACATTGGCGCCGGTCCTTATGACGATTTCATCCAGATCGACGCGTCGGTCAACAAGGGAAATTCCGGCGGCCCAACCTTCGACATGGATGGCAACGTCATCGGGGTCAACACCGCAATTTTCTCGCCCTCTGGCGGTTCGGTCGGCATCGCCTTCGACATTCCGTCGGAAACGGTGAAATCGGTGGTCGCTCAGCTCAAGGACAAGGGTGTGGTCAGTCGCGGCTGGATCGGTGTGCAGATCCAACCAGTCACGACCGAAATCGCTGAGAGCCTCGGCATGAAGCGGAGCGAAGGTGCGCTTGTCGCCGAACCGCAAGTGGGCAGCCCTGCGGCCAAGGCCGGCATTCTTTCCGGCGACGTAATCACTGAAGTCAATGGCCATGCGATCAAGGATGCCCGCGAGCTTGCCAAACAGATCGGCGCCATGGCACCGGGCAATACAGCCAAGCTCACCGTATGGCGCAAAGGTGAGGAAAAAAGCGTTTCGCTGACGCTCGCCGAACTGCCAACAGAGCGTGAGGCTCGTGCCGCTACGCCAGACTCCAGCCCAACAGGCAGCGACGTGCCAAAGCTTGGCTTGATGCTCGCTCCCGCCGGCCAGGTTGCAGCCAGCGGCACCGAGGGGGTCGTCGTGACCAACGTCGATCCCAACGGACTTGCCTCCGAGCATGGCTTCAAGACCGGCGATGTCATCCTCGACGTGGGTGGCAAGAAGGTTTCTGCCCCGGTCGACGTGCGTAATGCCATCAGTGACGCCCAGAAAGATGGCAAGCGCACTGTGCTGATGCGGTTGAAGTCGGACAACGCGATGAAGTTCGTCGCTATCCCGATCGCCCACGCCTGAGCGGGATTAGGAAATTACTCCGGCATCTGCAGTATTGACCGGACAAAACACCTCAGGGACAGGCACGAAGCCTGTCCCTGGCTACCTGTCCCTTCCGAAAATCATATCCGCGCGTAGCGATGATGCAGCTTCGACAGAACGGGCGTAATGGCAATGTGTCGGTATTGCTGAACTGTTCGACCCAGCAGCGCATGAACATCAGGATCGCGTCGTAGGACTTGGAGCCGGCCTTGCTCTTCCGTTTCTCAGGCTTCAGCCGCACCGCCGCCTCGATCTCCGCCTAACAATCCTCCCATGACATGGTTTTGTTGATGATCTCCAGCGGATCACCCTTCGCACTTATCGCGTCCCGCCGCCTGTCGAGATCGAAGAACCCCATCTGCCGTATGGCTGGTCAAGCCCCTTCCGCCTTTGCCACGCAGCTTCACGAAATCTTATATGCAGACAGCCGACTAGGGCCAATTATTCGAGGCGACCATAACTATTTGCACTTGACTTGCCCAAGCGCGCTGTCCGCTCCAGTTGTATCAAAATCGACAAACGCCTCTGGCGCGCCAACGGGAAATATCTGTACCCGCAATCGTTTTGCCTTGGCGAGACGCTTTGCAGCAGCTGCCGGATCCCCGCTCCACAGCGACAATTCACGTCCGTCTCTCGAAACAGGCGCGGTACGCGGCACAACAGGATCATCATCGAAACGGTGTTTTGTTTTGATGCGGAGGAACGAGACCTGCGTGGGAAAG
>Ga0209048_10006680_pt1 | contig 10763 bp, 9 predicted proteins | sample FrelakmetCRP12CR_FD_187146 | JGI IMG/M metagenome (GOLD analysis project Ga0209048, IMG submission 187146) | Freshwater lake sediment microbial communities from the University of Notre Dame, USA, for methane emissions studies - CRP12 CR (SPAdes)... | ecosystem: Environmental > Aquatic >... | reverse complement strand
TCATCACGTCGTTGTGGCCGACTTCCGGCTTTTTCACGCGCGTGAGCGTCAACCCCGGCGCGCGTTCCAGCTTGGCAAGCACTTTCATGGCGATATCCGTTTCATTCATTGCACGACCCCGAGCGCGCGGCCGACCCGCCCGAACGCGGCGATCGCGCGGTCGACCTGCGCCGCCGTATGGGCAGCGCTCATTTGGGTCCGGATGCGCGCTTTGCCCTTCGGCACCACGGGGTAGCAAAATCCGATCACGTAAATGCCTTCGGCGAGCAGCGCGTCCGCCATGCGCGTGGCGAGCTGCGCATCGCCCAGCATCACGGGGATGATCGGATGATCGCCGGGCACGAGATCGAAGCCGAGCGCCGTCATCCCCTTGCGAAAGCGCGCGCCATTCTCGCGCACGCGGCGGCGCAGCGCGGCGCCTTCGCTGCTTGCGAGGAGCTCGAGCACCTCGAGCGACGCGGCGGCGATCGACGGCGCCAGCGTGTTTGAGAACAGGTACGGGCGCGAGCGCTGGCGCAGGAGGTCGACGATCTCGCGCCGCGCGGCGACGTAACCGCCGGACGCGCCACCCATCGCTTTCCCGAGCGTGCCGGTGACGATGTCGATCCGGCCCGCAACACCGCAATGCTCCGGCGTGCCGCGGCCGCCTTCGCCGACGAAACCGACCGCGTGCGAATCGTCGACCATCGTCAGCGCGCCGTGGCGGTCGGCCAGGCCGCAGATCGACTCGAGGTCGGCGACGATGCCGTCCATCGAGAACACGCCGTCGGTGGCGATCAGCGTAAAGCGGGCCCCCGCGCCCTTCGCCTCGGCAAGCTTCGCTTCGAGGTCCGCCATGTCGTTATTGCGGTAGCGGTAGCGCTTCGCCTTGCAGAGGCGAATGCCGTCGACGATGCTCGCGTGGTTGAGCTCGTCGCTGATCACGGCGTCCTCTTCTCCGAGCAGCGTCTCGAACAAGCCGCCGTTCGCGTCGAAACAGCTGCCGTACAGGATGGCCGCTTCGGTCCCGAGGAATGCCGCGAGGCCCGCCTCGAGCGCGGTGTGCACGCTTTGCGTGCCGCAGATGAAGCGCACGGACGCGAGGCCGAATCCGTAGCGCACGAGGCCGTCGCGCGCGGCGCCGACGAGGCGCGGATCGTTGGCGAGGCCGAGGTAGTTGTTGGCGCAGAAGTTCAGGACCCGCGCGCCGCCCTGAAGCTCGATCTCGGGCGACTGCGGGCTCGAGATGACGCGCTCCTTCTTCTCGAAGCCGTCGGCGCGGATCTGGCCGAGGATGTCGCGGAGGTGAGTGACGTAGTGATCGTTCATCGGGGATCCGGCGGCGGCAGGCGAGCCGAGGCGAGAGAACCGAATGATAGCGGGCCGGCGGCGGCGGCGGTCGCGAGCGCCTCGTCCTCGGCGAGAGGCGACAAGAGACCCGGCATGCGCTGCGCGAGCATCGACTTTCCGGTAACGGGCGGGCCGATCATCAACAGGCTGTGGCCAACGGCCGCGGCGATTGTGAGCGCACGCTTCGCCTGCGCGTGGCCGTCCAAGAGCCCGACTACGAAGACCAAAGTTTCGGGCACGCCGAGCCGACGAACGCGGATTGTCAGTTCCTGTCGGCACGGTATCCTATGCGCTCCGTCGCCCGCCCCGTCCAGGAGCGTCCATGCATCGCGCGCAATTTTTCTCGCTCGCAGCCTTTGCGCTGGTTCTGCTGTGCTCCGCGGCGCAAGCGGTCGACAACACGACCGTCGGCACGTCGTTCTACCTGTCGCCGGACGGCGTGCTGATGGAAGACACCATCCCGCCAACGCAGGGCACCGGCAACAACGCCGGAACGCCGCAATGGTTCGTGTTCTGGGTCGAAACGCGGCGCTCCTACGTATTCGAGGTCGTCAGCAAGGGTGTGTACTTCTTCAACACGCCGCCGCAACCGATACCGACATTCTTCGAGGGCGACGGAACGACGCCGCTCGCCGGCGTCACGCTGACGGAAATCAACTCGTGCGACCCGCGGTCCGGCAACTTCGCCCAGACTCCGGTCAGACGTTTCTCGCTCGTCAACAACAGCGACACGGCGAAGTTCGTCACCGTGCGCATAACGTCGGGCCTCAACTTCCAGACGGTCGAGGATTCGCCGTTCGCGGTTCGCCTGGTCGACACCACGCTTGCCTCGGCGCGCTGGACGACCAACGGGTACAACAGTTTCGTCGCGCTGCACAATCGTTCGGCGTGCGTGGCTACCTACGTCATGATCTTTTACGACGAGGCCGGCACGAACTTGTTGACTCTGACCGGATCGATCCCCGGCCGTGGATCGACGCAGATCTCCAAGCCGGGCAACGATCCGGTCGTCGGGGCTAAGAAGGGAAGCGTCGAAGTCCTGCTGGGGGGTGTCGCTGCCGGCGATATTCTCGGCGGCGTCATTGGGCTCAATCCCGTGACGAACGGACTCCTCCAATTTCCGCTCGAACGCCGCGGCTACGCCACGCCGTAACCGTCGAGACGCGCGCGCAGTCCAGCGGTGCCCAGTCCGGCATCGGCGTCAAGTCGATCACGAACGCGCTGATTGACCTGTTGGAGTGCGGGACGTCCGAAGACCTTCCAGCTAAATCCGGTCGAAACGTCGGTACCCGACGGCTTCGGCGACGTGCGCCGCGCCGATCGTGGCCACGTCGGCGAGATCGGCGATCGACCGCGCGACCTTGAGGATCCGGTGATAGGCACGCGCGGACAACGACAGCCGCGCCATCGCTTGCGCCAGCAGCGCGGCGCCCGCGGCATCGGGCGTGCAATGCGCCTCGATCTCGCGGGGGCCGAGGCGCGCGTTCGGCTTGCCTTGCCGACACGTTTGCCGCGCACGGGCGCGCATCGCCCGTTCGCGGCTCGCATTGCTTGCCGTCTCGCGGGATTGCGCACATGCCTCTGCGGATGCGCGCGACGCCATCGCTTCCGGCGTGAGCGCGGGAACCTCGATCCCGAGGTCGATCCGATCAAGGAGCGGTCCCGACACGCGCCCGCGGTAGCGCGCGATTCGGTCCGGTGTGCAGTGACAGCGCCCGCTGTCGTGACCCAGCCATCCGCAGGGGCACGGATTCATCGCCGCGACGAACTGGAACTGCGCCGGAAACGTGCTCTGGCGCGCCGCGCGCGAGATGTGGATGACGCCCGACTCGAGCGGCTCGCGCAGCGCTTCCAGCACCCGGCGGTCCCACTCCGGGAGCTCGTCGAGAAACAGGACGCCGTGGTGCGCGAGCGAAATCTCGCCGGGCCGCGGATCGCTGCCGCCGCCGGTGAGCGCGACCGCGCTCGACGTGTGGTGCGGCGCGCGAAACGGCCGCATTCCCCACGCCGCCGGATTGAAGCGGCCCGCGAGCGATGCGATGGCGGCGGCCGCGAGCGCCTCGTCCTCGGACAAGGGCGGAAGGAGCCCCGGCAGCCGCTGCGCCAGCATCGACTTACCCGTGCCGGGCGGCCCGATCATCAGCACGCTGTGTCCGCCCGCGGCCGCGATCGTCAACGCGCGCTTCGCCTGGACCTGTCCCCGGACGTCGGCGAGATCGGGAAACGCCGATTCGTCGATGACGGACGTGGAGGGCACGAGCGCCGGTATCGGGTCGCGTCCCGCGAGATGCGCGCATACCGCGAGCAGCGTCGCGGCAGGGTGCACGACCGCGTCGCGCACGAGGGATGCCTCGGCTGCGTTCGTCTCCGGCAGCACGAACGCGCGGCCGTCGCGGCGCGCGCCCAATACCATCGGCAGCGCCCCGCGGATTGCCCGCAATGCGCCGCCCAGTGCAAGTTCGCCGGCGAATTCATGCGCGGCAAGCGCGTTCGCGGGGATCTGCCCCGTCGCCGCGAGGATCCCGATCGCGATCGGCAGGTCGAAGCGGCCCGATTCCTTGGGCAGGTCGGCGGGAGCGAGGTTGACCGTGATCTTGCGTGCGGGGAACTCGAACTGCGCGTTTTGCAGCGCCGCGCGCACGCGTTCGCGCGATTCCTTCACTTCGGTGTCCGGAAGACCGACGAGATTGAACGCCGGCAGACCGCCGGCGAGATGGACCTCGACCGCGACCTGAGGTGCCTCGAGGCCGGCAAGGGCGCGCGACTGGACGACCGCGAGCGACATCGGCGCCTCGCCGGTTAAACGCAATCTGGGAAAGTAGGCGGGCGCCGCGCGCCCGCGGCGTTAGCCGGTCTTGCCGGGCGGCACGCGCTTCTCGATCTCGGCCAACCGCGCTTCGAGCGCCTCGAGTTTTTCGCGTGTCTTGAGCAGCACCTGCGCCTGCACGTCGAATTCGGCGCGCGGCACGAGGTCGAGGCGGGCAAGTCCCGACGACAGCATCGTCCGGACATTTTTCTCGATGTCCTTCGCGGGGCTGTTTTCGATGGCCTGCCCGATCCGGGCGGCGAGATCGTCGAATGCCTTGCTGTTCAGCATGGGAGGGCCTCCGGGGAGCGTCAATCCTGCGCGTAATCGATGCGGACGAGTCTAGCAAACATCGTCGCCACGACGCCTTCGACCGTTTGGCCGACGCGCCCGCATGCACTTGATGGTCGCCCCAACGCCGTGCAGACGTCCGGAAACGCGCACCAAGAGAGTGCGTCTGAAGTCCCGCCGAAATGGCGCGCCGCTCGAAAACGCATCACAACATATTGATTATATTCATTTTGCTGCAGTGGCACACGAAATGCTGAGGGGAAGACGGAAATACCGTTCTTCGCTTCGTCTTTCGTCAACCGTCAAGGGAATCACCATGTTCTCGAAATCTCGATCGCTTCGCTTCGCCAACTTGCTCACCGTGGCCGCCATGGCCTCGGGCGTCGCGCTGGCTCAGACCGCGACTCCACCTCCGCCCGCGGCCGCCGCCCCGGCGCCCGCCGCAGCACCTGCCCCCGACTACACGTTGACGGCCAATGTCGGCCTGTTCAGCCAGTACGGGTTTCGCAGCATTTCGCAGACGGCCGGAAAGCCGGCCGTGCAGGGCGGATTCGACTGGGCGCATTCGAGCGGCTTCTACCTCGGTACGTGGGCGTCGAACATCAGCTGGCTCGAGGACTTCGGCCTCTACAACCGGTCGAGCCTCGAATGGGACTTTTACGGCGGCTACAAGAACACGTTCCCGGGCAGCGAAGACTGGTCCTACGACGTCGGCCTCTACTACTACTACTACCCGGGTCAGCGCATCAACAGCCCTGGCATCTACAACGCCAACACGTTCGAAATGTACGGCGCGATCGCCTGGAAATGGATTAGCGCCAAGGCCAGCTACAACTTCCTGAACTATTTCGGCGCGGAACCGACGGGTCAGAAAACCGACGGCACCTGGTACATCGACTTCACGGCCAACTATCCGTTCGGCGATTCCGGTTTCACGCTGCTCACGCACTACGGCATTCTCGACGTGAAACACGACGGCAGCGGCAACACGAAGGTCGGCTACGACGACTGGAGAATCGGCCTCTCGTACGTCGTGCCCGACGGGTTGTTCAAGAACGTCGAAATCGGTGCCTACTACACCGGCAATACGGCGAACGCGGGTTTCTATACCGACCTCACCGGCTACAACACTGCCAAGGACGCCGGCATCGTCTACGTCAAGAAAACGTTCTGACCCGGCGGCGACGCCATTCGAGCGACCACGAGAAACATGAGGAAATCATGAAACTGGTTACCGCCATCATCAAGCCGTTCAAGCTGGACGAGGTCCGCGAGGCCCTGTCGGCCATCGGCGTGCAAGGCGTCACCGTCACCGAGGTCAAGGGCTTCGGACGGCAGAAAGGCCACACGGAGCTCTATCGCGGCGCCGAGTACGTCGTGGACTTCCTGCCGAAGGTCAAGATCGAGGCCGCGATCACCGACGAGCTCCTCGAGCGCGTGATCGAGGCTATCGAGAAGGCGGCCAACACCGGCAAGATCGGCGACGGCAAGATATTCGTTTTCGATCTCGAACAGGTCGTGCGCATCCGCACGGGCGAAACCGGCGCGCAAGCGCTGTAAGGGGAAAAGAAATGAAACGCATGCTCGCAATGTTCGCGGTCGCCGGCGCCCTCGCGCTCGCCGCCGCCACCCCGGCACTGGGCAACGACGTCGCCTTGGCTGCACCGCCCCTGCTGCTCGCGCAGGCGCCCGCCGCCGCACCCGCGGCGGCAACACCTGCGCCTGCAGCGGCGCCCGCCGCAGCGGCAGCCGCACCTGCCGAGGCGGCCGCCGCCCCCGCCGCAGCGCCGCCCTCGCCCAACAAGGGCGACAACGCGTGGATGATCGTCGCCACGCTGCTCGTGATCATGATGTCGATCCCTGGCCTCGCGTTGTTCTACGGCGGCCTCGTCCGCTCGAAGAACATGCTGTCGATCCTGATGCAGGTGTTCGTGATCTTCTCGCTGATCGTCGTGCTCTGGGCCATCTACGGCTACAGCATCGCGTTCACCGAGGGCAACGCCGGTTTCGGCGGCCTCGATCGGCTGTTCCTGAACGGCATTTTCACGATCAAGGACGGCGTGGGATCGTTTGCGACGGCGGCGACGTTCAGCAAGGGCGTCGTGATTCCCGAATACCTCTTCGTCGTGTTCCAGGCGACGTTCGCGGCAATCACGGTCTGCCTCATCGTCGGCGCGTTCGCCGAGCGCGCGAAGTTCTCCGCGGTGCTGCTGTTCGCAGTGCTGTGGTTCACGTTCGCGTACCTCCCGATCGCGCACATGGTCTGGTTCTGGCCCGGCCCGGACGGGATCAAGGACGCGGCAACGCTCGCCTCCGAGAGCGCGAAGGGCGGCTGGCTGTGGCAGAAGGGCGCGCTCGACTTCGCGGGCGGCACGGTCGTGCACATCAACGCCGGCGTCGCCGGCCTGGTGGGCGCCTACGTGATCGGCAAGCGCGTGGGTTACGGCAAGGACTCGATGGCGCCGCACAACCTCACGTTCACCATGATCGGGGCATCGCTCTTGTGGGTGGGCTGGTTCGGGTTCAACGCCGGATCGGCGCTCGAAGCGGGCGACACCGCGGCGCTCGCGTTTATCAACACGCTGGTCGCAACCGCCGCCGCCGTGCTGTCCTGGATGTTCGCCGAGTGGATCGCGAAGGGCAAGCCGTCGATGCTGGGCGCGGCGTCGGGCGCCGTCGCGGGCCTGGTTGCGATCACCCCCGCCTGCGGCTTCGTCGGCACCAACGGCGCGCTGGTGCTGGGGCTCCTCGCGGGCGTGGTCTGCCTGTGGGGCGTCAATGGTCTCAAGCACATGCTGGGCGCCGACGATGCGCTCGACGTATTCGGCGTGCACGCGGTCGGCGGGATCCTGGGCGCGATGCTCACCGGTGTCTTTGCGGCGCCGGCGCTCGGCGGCCAGGGCGTCTACGACTACGTCGCGAACAAGATCAGCCCCGACTACCATATCAGCGAACAACTGGTCATCCAGGGCACCGGCGTGCTGACGACGATCGTATGGTCCGGCGTCGTTGCCTTCATCGCATACAAGATCGTCGACATGCTCGTGGGCCTGCGCGTGACCGAGGAACAGGAGCGCGAAGGGCTCGACATCTCGTCGCACGGCGAATCCGCGTATCGCATGTAAACGGTTGTCGGCGGCGCCGCAATCCATCGCGGGCCGCCCGCAAGGCGGGATCCTCCTCCCGCAGGTTGTTGCAATCTCTCCTCAGTGGCTATTCGGGGCGCCCCCAAAAGGCGCCCCGTTTTTTTCCATATACAATTGCCGGCTTCATGGTTCCCCATCTCACCACCGCGCTGCAAGGGCCGCTCCTCGAGCTCGAGCAGCGCTTTCTCGACCGGATGCCCGACATCGAGCGCTGGCTGCGCACGCACTGGCAGGAGCAGGCGGTGCCGTTCTATGCGTCGGTCGATCTCCGCAATGCCGGCTTCAAGCTCGCGCCGGTCGACACCAACCTCTTTCCGGGCGGCTTCAACAATCTGAATCCCGCTTTCCTGCCCCTGTGCGTGCAGGCGATCCAGGCGGCGGTCGAGCGCGTCTGCGCCGATGCGCGCGGCGTGCTGCTCGTCCCCGAGAATCACACGCGCAACACCTTCTACCTGCAGAACGTCGACACGCTGCGCAACATCCTCGCGCAGGCGGGCATGCGCGTGCGCATCGGCTCGCTGATTCCCGGCCTCGCGGAGCCCACGACGGTTCCCTTGTCCTCGGGCGGCGCGCTCACGCTCGAGCCGATCGTGCGCAACGGGCGCCGCGTCGGGCTCGCCGACTTCGACCCGTGCATGGTGCTGCTCAACAACGACCTCTCGGCCGGACCGCCGGCGGTGCTGCAGGGCATCGACCAGCCCGTGGCCCCGCCGGTCGAGGCCGGCTGGTACAACCGGAAGAAGTCGCATCATTTCGGCGTCTTCCACACGCTGGCGAAGGAATTCAGCGCGTTGCTCGGCATCGATCCGTGGCTGATCGACCCGTATTTCGGCGTCTGCGGGATGGTCGATTTCGAGGACCGCGCCGGCGAGGAGTGCCTCGCCTCGAACGTCGCGACGCTCCTTGACCGGATCCGCGTCAAGTACGCGGAGTACGGGATCGCGGAAAAGCCGTTCGCGATCGTCAAAGCCGATGCCGGCACCTACGGCATGGGCATCATGACGGTGCGCGATCCGTCCGAGGTCGTCGGCCTCAACCGCAAGCAGCGCAACAAGATGGCGGTCGTGAAAGAGGGCCTGGAAGTGAGCTCGGTGATCATCCAGGAGGGCGTGCCGACCTTCGAGTCGATCCACGATGCGATCGCCGAGCCCGTCGTCTACATGATCGACCGCTTCGTCGTCGGCGGCTTCTACCGCGTGCACACCGAGCGCGGCAAGGACGAGAACCTGAACGCGCCGGGCGCGCGGTTCGTGCCGCTCGCGTTCGAGGCGCCGTGCATTCCCGACCTCGCGGAGCCGGCCGGCTGTCCGCCGAACCGCTTCTATGCGTACGGCGTCGTCGCGCGGCTCGCGCAACTCGCCGCGGCGATCGAGGTCGAGGAGCTCGCGGCAGCCGCCGACGCCGTTCCCGCGTGATTGCCCTGGCCGCGATGATCGCGCCGTCGTACTGCCAGGTGATGGCGCGCTACAACCGCTGGATGAACGAGCGGCTCTATGCGGTGCTCTCGGAAATCGAGGACGCGCAACGCAAGCTCGATCGCGGCGCCTTCTTCGGCTCGATGCACGGCACGCTCAACCACCTGCTGTGGGGCGACCGGATGTGGCTCGGCCGCTTCGTCGGCGAGCCCTGCGCGGTCCCCGCGTTCGGCGCGGACATGTATGCGCAATTCGACGAGCTCGCCCGCGAGCGCGAGCGCACCGACAAGAGCATCCTCGATTGGGCGGGCAACGTGACGCCGGAATGGCTCGGGGGGGCCCTCGTTTACACGAGCCGTGTGGACGGGCGCACGCGCGAATTGCCGCGTGCGGTTGCGGTCATGCACTTCTTCAACCACGGCACGCACCATCGCGGACAATTGACGACACTGATGAGGCAGGCAGGCCGCGATCCCGGTGTCACCGACCTCCCGTGGTTGCCCGGCGTCGTGCGGATCGTCGACTAGACCGCATCCCGGCGCCAATGAAAAAAGCCCCCGGGGAGGAGAGTCCCGGGGGCTTCCGCGTTGCCTGCGAGCGCAGCGGAGGGGATCGTAGTTACCGGATGAATCCGATGTCCGCAGTTGCGAACTTCCCGATGTTGGGAAAGATCTGGGCCACATCGACGGGCGACGCGCCAAACCACTTGGCGAGCGTTGCGCCATATTGATCCATCGCCGTCGTCGGAATCCACCGGCCCTGGCTGCCCGAGTCGTTCGGACCCTTCAGCGTGAGGTCGGGGTACAACCCGAAGAGGTTGTTGCCGTTCACGGTGCCGGCCGAGAAGCCGTCGCCGCCGACGATGAAGTGATGGCTGCCCCAGCCGTGGTCGGTGCCGGCGCTGTTCGGAATCATCGTGCGTCCGAAGTCGGACAGCGTAAACGTCATCACCTGGTTCGCCACACCCAGTCCCGCGGTGGCGAGGTAGAACGCGTTGATGGCCTTCGACATCTGCGGGTACAGGCTGTTGTGGCTGCTGATTTCGCCGGAGTGCGTGTCGAACCCGCCGATCGAGACGAAGAAGATTTCGCGACCGGGCGCGTGGCCCAGCGTCGCGCGCTGCTCGATCACCTTGGCCACTGCCTTCAGTTGGCTCGCGAGACCCGAATTCACGCCCGCGAACGCCGTCGTGATCACGGTCGAACCGGCGCCCTGAATGATCGGATTCAACAGCTGGCTGGAGCTCAGCGCCACGCCCATCGTACCCTGCGCGGCCTGCACGATTTGGTTCGAGTCCGGCAGCTGCAGCAGCGACGCCCGGGCAGCGGCGCGCGCGACCTGCGTTGCGCTTCCGCCATCCCCCGAGAAGCCGAAGTTGCCGCCGGTCGGCAGCGACAGCGAGCGCACGTTGACGCCGTTGCCGAACGTCTGCGACCCGGAGAACGACATCGAAATCGGCGTCAACGGTGTCGGAAGCTGGCCCAGCATCGCGTCCAGCAGACGGCCGCCCCAGCCCGTGATCTTGCCGAGCGAGGCGTTGTCGACCGCCGTCATGAACTGCTGCTGCTGGTCGCTGTGCGAGAACAGATTGTCCGGGACCTTGATGCCGCCGTGGTTGGACGCAATGTACTGCGCGCGGGCAATCGGCGCGGACAGCGAACCCACGTTGCACAGGATCGCGCACTTGCCGACGTTGAAGAGGTTCTGCAGCTCCGGCATTCCCGGATGGAGCCCGTAGACCGCGCCCGGCGCGTTGGCCGGATTGATGGGCAGCAT
>Ga0209048_10006679_pt1 | contig 10766 bp, 6 predicted proteins | sample FrelakmetCRP12CR_FD_187146 | JGI IMG/M metagenome (GOLD analysis project Ga0209048, IMG submission 187146) | Freshwater lake sediment microbial communities from the University of Notre Dame, USA, for methane emissions studies - CRP12 CR (SPAdes)... | ecosystem: Environmental > Aquatic >... | reverse complement strand
TGTGCGCCAGCCGCGCGGCCTCGACGGCCTGGCGGTCCGCGCTCTTGCCGCCGAACCCGCCGCCGACGAAGGGAGTGATGACCCGAACGGCCTTCGCGTCGAGGCCGACGGCGCTGGCGGGCGCGGCAGGACGCCGCATTAAGGGACGCTAAAAGACCGGGCGGACGCGCGGCGCGTCGGTAGGCTCGCCGTGTGAAAGAAACCAAGGAGGCAAATCCCATGTGTTCCAAGAACCGATTCCGCGCCCTCTCGTTCGCCGGTCTCGCCGCGGCGGCCCTCGCGTTCCTGCTCCTGCCCTGCGCGGCCTCTGCCGCGACCCGCACCGTCGAGATCGGCCCGGGCGGCCAGCTGAGCTTCGTCGACGACGTCAGCCACACGAGCACGACGACCATACAGGTCGGCGACACCGTGAGCTGGACCTGGGACAGCGGGCTCCATTCGACCACGTCGGGAGGCTGCTCGGGCGGATGCGCCCCCGATGGCCACTGGGATTCCGGCCAGCACACGGGCCCCCACTCGTTTTCGAACGTCTTCAACACGGCCGGCACATTCCCGTACCACTGCTCGGTGCACGGCAGCATGATGCAGGGAACCGTCATCGTCCAGCCGGCGGGAACGGCGCCCACCGCGAACTTCACGTTCACGCCGGCCAACCCGCAGATCGGGACCGGGGTCAGCTTCACGGACACGTCTACCGGCAGCCCGACGTCCCGGCTCTGGAATTTCGGCGACCCGGCTTCGGGAACCGCGAACACGGACACGACTCAGGGCCCGATCCACATCTTCCAGTCGGCGGGCACGTTCACGGTGTCCCTCCAGGCCACCAACGCCTCCGGCAGCAACACGACGACCAAGAGCGTCACGGTCTCGAGCGGAGGACCGGTGATCTGCACGCCGACTCCGGAGACGCTGTGCCTGAACAACGGGCGCTTCGCCGTGACGGCCGAATGGACGAAGGCGGACGCGACGTCCGGCCACGGGACAGGGGTGAAGCTGACCGGCGACTCCGGCTACTTCTGGTTCTTCGACCCCGCGAACATCGAGATGGTCATCAAGGTCCTGAATGGCTGCGCCATCACCAACAGCTACTGGGTCTTCGCCGCGGGGCTGACGAACATCCAGGTGCAGCTCAAGGTCGTCGACACGACGACGGGCGTCGAGTACACGAAGGAAAACCCTCTCAACACGGCGTTCGTGCCGATCCAGGACACGGCGGCGTTCCCGGCTTCCTGTCCATAGGACTTCGGAAGGAACTCCAGGGACCATCCCATGTCACGCTCACTCAGGTCGGCCTTCCCCGGTACGGCAGCCTTCGCCCTGCTGACGGGGCTCCTCCTCGGGGAGGGCTCCGCCCTGGCCGCGACGACGTGGATCGTCCACGTGGGCCGCAACGGGACCAATTTCGTGGACGACGCGAGCGCAACGAACGTCTCGACGGTCCAGGCGGGCGACACCGTGACCTGGGTCTGGGAAGGCACGATGGAGCACAGCGTCACGTCGGGAACGTGTCCCGACGATCACGGCGGCGGCGGGGGTGGCTACGGCGGATACGGCGGCGTCGCCGTAACCGCGACCTGCACCGAGAGCACCGAGTGGGAGACCTCGGGCCTTCATCAAGGGTCCGGTTTCACGTTCTCGCACACGTTCCCTGCGGCGGGCACCTTCAACTACTTCTGTGCCATGCACCAATCCGCGATGACCGGCAAGGTCATGGTGCAGCCCGCTTCCGTCTCCGGCTCGTGCACGCCCGGCGAGCACACGCTCTGCCTGAATGGCGGCCGCTTCTCGGCCACGGCGCACTGGACGAGGCCGGACAACTCCGAGGGCGAGGGCACCGCCGTGCCGCTGACCGGCGACTCGGGCTACTTCTGGTTCTTCGACCCGACGAACATCGAGGCCATCGCCAAGGTCCTGAACGGGTGTGGTCTGACCAACAGTTACTGGGTCTTTGCCGCGGGGCTCACGAACGTTGCGGTGCACCTGACCGTCACCGACACCGCGACGGGCGCCGTGTATGTCCGCGACAACGCCCAGGGAGCCGCCTTCTCGCCCGTCCAGGACACCGCGGCGTTTCCCTCCTCCTGCCCCTGAGGCGCCGAACCGGCGCGAGCCGGGGCTCGGACGCCGGACGGGCCCGCGGTGCGGCCGGACACGTGCCGCATGCCCGTTTTTCGGGCATAATTTCTCGGAAGACACCCCAAGAGATGCCATCCGATCCCAGTCCGGCCCGGGGCTCCAGCTCGCGCGCCGGCGACGCCGCCGCAGGCCTGCGAGTTCTCGTCATCGACGAAAATCCGCCGGACCGCTCGAGGATCGCCGACGCGCTGCGCGAGGCTTTTCCGGGCTGCGAGATTCTCGAGGTCCTCGAGCCGGCTGCCCTGCCGGAGCTGCTCGAGCGCGGCGGATTCGACGTCGTCCTCGCCGACCACCGCCCGGGCTGGATCGACGCCTTCCACGTCCTCGGTCAGGTCCGCGAGCGCCAGCCCGATCTTCCCGTCATCCTGTGCACGGGGACGGGCAGCGAGGAGCTCGCGGTCGCGGCGATGAAGGCCGGATTCTCGGACTACGTCCTCAAGCACCCGCACCATTTCCCGCGCCTGGCCTCCGCGATCCGCTCGGCACTCGAGGAAGCCGTGCGGCGCCGCATCGGCCGGGAGGCCGAGACGCGGTACCAGAAGCTCTTCGAAGGCGTCCCGGTGGGCCTCTACCGGTGCACGCCCACGGGCCAGGTGCTCGACGCCAACCCGGCGCTTCTGCGCATGCTGGGGTATCCCTCGCGCGAGGCGCTGATGGCCGCCAGCCTCTGCAGCCTCTACCTCGACCACGGGGCCCACGACCGGGTCCGCCGGCAGCTCGACGCCACGGGCGAGGTGCAGGACCTCGAGGTCTGCTGGCGGCGCTACGCGGGGCAGCTCATCTGGGTGCGCGAGAACATTCGCGCGATCCGGGACCCGAAGGGGCGCCTGCTGCACTACGAGGGCCTGGTCGAGGACATCACCGAGAGCCGGCGCGCGCGCGCGGAGCTCGAGGAATCCAACCAGTTCCGCGACGAGATCATCTCGGGCGCGAGCGAGGGCATCGTCGTCTACGACCGGTCCCTGCGCCGCATCGTCTGGAACCGCTACATGGAGGAGCTGACCGGGGTTCCGGCCGACCGCGCGCTCGGGGGCCGCGGCTTCGACATGTCCCCCGAGGCCAGGAGCAAGGGAGAAGCGCTGCTCAAGCGGGCGCTCGAGGGGGAGACCGTTTCGTCGGGCGACATGCACATCGCGATCGCTCAGACCAACCGGTCCGGCTGGGTGGTCGGCACCTACGGCCCGCACCGCAATGCCGCCGGCGAGATCGTCGGCGTGATCGGGGTCATCCGCAACGTCAGCGAGCGCCGCCGCAACGAGCAGGCCCTGCGCGAGAGCGAGGAGCGCTTCCGCCTCATCGCGGACGCGGCGCCCGTCATGATCTGGATGGACGACGCGGAGGGGATGTCCACGTACTTCAACAAGCCCTGGCTCGACTTCACGGGGCGCAGGCTCGAGCAGGAGCTCGGCCGCGGATCCCGCGATGGGATCCACCCCGACGACCTCGTGCAGCGGTTCATCGCCGTGTACGACAACGCCTTCACGGCCCGCCGGCCGTTCCAGACCGAGTACCGGCTTCGCCGCGCCGACGGCGTATACCGCTGGGTCCTCGAAACGGCGACGCCCCGGTTCACGGCCTCGGGCGACTTCGAGGGGTTCGTCGGCACGGCGATCGACATCACCGAGCGCCGCGGGGCGGAACAGACGCTGCGCAAGGAGCGAGCCTTCCTGCGGCAGGTCATCGACATCAATCCCAACTTCGTCTTCGCCAAGGACCGCGAGGGACGCTTCACGCTCGTCAACCAGGCCGTGGCCGCCGCCTACGGCACGACCGTCGAGCGCCTGATCGGAAAGACGGATGCCGACTTCAACTCGAATGCCGACGAGGTCGAGGCCTTCCGCCGGGCGGACCTCGCGGTGATGGACACGCTCCGGGAGCTGGTCATTCCCGAGGAGAAGATCACCGACGCGACGGGCGGCGTGCGCTGGCTCCAGACCGTCAAGCGGCCCGTCCTCGGCGAGGACGGCCGCGGGCACCAGGTCCTCGGCGTCTCGACGGACCTCACCGAGCGGCTGCGCGCCGACGAAGCCCTCAAGGAAAGCGAAGCGCGCTTCCGGCTCATGGCCGACGCGGCGCCGGTCCTGATATGGGTGTCCGACTCGAGCTCGCGGTGCACGTTCTTCAACAAACCGTGGCTCGACTTCACGGGCCGCGCCCTCGAGCAGGAGGTTGGCAGCGGATGGATGGCCGGCGTGCACCCGGACGACCTGTCTCGCGTGCGGAGTTTCGACGAGTTCGAAAGGACGCAGGAGCCCTACCAGTACGAGTACCGGCTGCGGCGGCACGACGGCGAGTATCGCTGGATCCTCGACATGGGGGTGCCGCGTTTCACTCCGGAGGGAGAGTTCGAGGGTTACATCGGCTCGGTCATCGACATCACCGACCGCCGCCGCACCGAGGAGGCGCTCAAGGAAAGCGAAGCGCGGTACCGCACGCAGGTCGAAAATGCGCCGGAGGCGATCGTGGTCTTCGACGCCGACACGGGCCGGTTCGCCGAGGCCAACGACAACGCCCTTCGCCTCTGGGGCCTCTCTCGCGAGGAGTTGCTCCGCGCGGACCCCGCGGTGCTCTCCCCGGCCGTGCAGCCCGACGAGAGGCCCTCGGCCCCGGCGATGGCGGCCAACCTGGGCCGCGCGCTCCAGGGCGAAACGCCTGTCTTCGAGTGGACGCACCGCGACGCGCGGGGGCGCGACTTCCCCTGCGAGGTGCGCCTCGTGCGTCTGCCCTCGGCGACCCGCCGTCTCATCCGCGGCAGCGTCACCGACATTTCGCAGCGCAAGCGGGCCGAGAAGCTTCAGTCGGCCCTCTACCGCATTGCCGCCACGACGAGCGCGACCGAGGACCTCGACGAGTTTTATGGCGCCATCCACCGGATTGTCGGCGAGCTCATGTACGCCGAGAATTTCTACGTCGCGCTCCACGACCCTCGCACGGACACGATTTCCTTCCCGTACTGCGTGGACGAGGTGGACCCGACGCCGGGCCCGATGCGGCCCGGCAACGGCCTGACCGCCTGGGTGCTGCGGACCGGGCAGCCCCTGCTCACGCTCGACAACGACTTCCACGAGATGGTGAAGCGGGGCGAAGTCGAGCTCATCGGCTCGGACTCGGAGGCCTGGCTGGGTGTCCCGCTCCAGGGCCGGGGCAAGACATTCGGAGTCCTCGTCGTCCAGAGCTACGATCCGCGGGTTCGCTTCGACGAGTCCGACAAGGACCTTCTCCACTTCGTTTCCCGCCACATCGCCGTCGCCCTCGAGCGCCGCCGCGCGCAGGAGGCAATGCGGGAATCGGAAGAGCGGTACCGGCTCCTCTTCGAACGCAACCTCGCGGGCGTGTACCGGATGACCCTCGTCGGCCGCATCCTCGAATGCAACGACGCTCTGGCCCGCATCTTCGGCTACGCCTCGCGCGAGGAGGTCGTCGACCGCGACATCGCCGTCCTCTACCCCGACACGCGCCAGCGCAGGGGTTTCTTCGAGGCCATCCTGCGCGAGCGCAGCCTCGCCAACTACGAGATGCGCGGCGCGCGCAAGGACGGGGGCGCGGCCTGGACCTTCCAGAACGCCGCCCTGCTCGCCGACGAGCAGGCGGGCGAGGTCATCGTCGAGGGCACCGTCGTCGACGTGACCGAGCGGCGCCAGCTCGAGGACCAGCTGCGCCAGTCCCAGAAGATGGAGGGCATCGGGCAGCTCGCGGGAGGCATCGCGCACGACTTCAACAACCTGCTCACGACGGTGCTCGGCTACAGCGACATGGCCCTGTCGCAGCTCTCGCCCCACGACCCCATCCGCGACGAGATCGAGGAGATCCGGAAGGCCGGCGAGCGGGCGTCGAACCTGACGCGCCAGCTCCTCGCTTTCAGCCGCAAGCAGGTTTTCGATCCCAAGGTGGTCGACCTGAATGCGCTGCTGGCCGACTCGAGCCGGATGCTCGCGCGGCTGATCGGCGAGCACATCCGGTTCGTCACGCGGCTCGAACCCGAGCTCGGCAACGTCCGCGCCGACCCGGGCCAGATCGAACAGGTCATCGTCAACCTCGTCGTCAACGCCCGCGACGCCATGCCCGACGGCGGGGCGCTGACCGTGCGCACCGAGAACGCCGACGTGGACGCCGCGGCTTCGCGCCGGCATTTCGGCGTCGCTCCCGGCCGCTACGTCGTCATGGCGGTCGAAGACACCGGCGTCGGCATCGACCCGGAAACCCAGAAGCGCATTTTCGAACCCTTCTTCACGACGAAGGAAACGCCGCGCGGCACGGGCCTGGGCCTGGCGACCGTGTACGGCATCGTGAGCCAGAGCGGCGGCCAGATCTTCGTCTCGAGCGCGCCCGGGAGGGGCGCGACGTTCGCCATTTACCTGCCGCGCGTCGACGAACTGGCGGCCGCGGCGGCCGCGGCACCGGCCGGCGTGCCCCACCGGGGGTCGGAGACCATCCTCCTCGTCGAGGACGAAGACGCCGTGCGCGGGCTCACGCGCCGCTGCCTCGAAGCAAGCGGCTACACCGTGCTCCAGGCCTCGAACGCCGAGGACGCCCTCGAGATCGCCGCCCGGTTCGCGGGCCGGCTCGATCTGCTCCTGACCGACGTGATCATGCCCGGAGCCTCGGGGCCGGAGCTATCCCGGCGACTCACCGAACACCGCCCGGGGACACGCGTGCTCTACGTCTCCGGGTACACGGACGCCGCGATGGCATCCCACGTGGCCCTCGACGACGGCGCATCCTTCCTGCCGAAGCCGTTCACACCCGACACTCTCGCTCGAAAGGTCCGGGAGGTCCTCGACGCCCGCGAACCCGCCTCGATCGACGGGTGACCAGTGGGGTCAGGTCTCTACAATTGCGCCTTTACCGCGGCTCCAATGACGGATCCGGCCGATAGCAATGGTCCGGCATCGCAGCCATAGAAATGACCAGTGGGGTCAGGTCTCTACAATTGCGCCTTTACCGCGGCTCCGATGACGGATCCGGCCGATAGCAATGGTCCGGCATCGCAGCCATAGAAAAGGCGCAATTGTAGAGACCTGACCCCACTACTTCGGCGTTGGCGTCGGCGCATCGAGCTTCAGCACCATGCCAGCGGGCGTGCGCAGCGCTTCGATCGGCGTCGTGTCGGGCGTGGGCGAGGCGGGGGCCGGCGTCGCCTTCTCGGCGGCGTGGTGTCCTTCGTGCGACGGCGATCCACAGCCGGTCTCGAGCAGGACCGTCGTGGCCAGGATCAGAAGCGCCGCGGATACCTGGTTTCGTCTCAACTTGACCTCCCGGATCGCGGCGGATTCTACCGGCAAAACGACAAATATTGTCGCTGGAAGAAAATCCTGATGCCGGGAGTTGGCGCGGGCCCGCACCCGCCCCGGCGAATCCCTAGGAAATCGGAGGTTTCCCCTATCCCGGCGGCCTGGTACGGGGCTTGAAGAGACAGGGAGTCAAGAAGGGTGTCGGCATGGGAGTTCCGACACTGACGGGAGAGGGGGGAATCGGCCGGTTCCCCCCTTGTTTTTACCGCCGCTCCCCGCGGATCGCGCTGCTGCGCGAGCGCTGCGGGCTCCCGCTACAGGTACGGGGCCGCTCGGCGAGCCTTCGGTGTCCTATTCCATGAAACGTTCGAGGGGGCTGAGCTTCCTTCGATCGCCCGCCAGGAGCATCCAGAGCGAATCTCCGCGGTCTTCTTCCTCCACCACCCGGAAGGCGGCGCGCGCGGTGGCGATCGCCCGGGCGCTCGAATAGGGAATCCGCACGCGGAACTGCTCGGACTCGGGCGCGAGGCGGCGGACGATCTCGGCCTCGAGACGGTCCATGCCCGTCCCGTTCAGGGCCGAGACGGCCAGACCCGAGCCCGCGAAGCGGCCGAGGGCGTCCACCTTGTTGCGGACCGACAGGATGCGCTCTTTCGGCACGCCGAGCTCGTCGAAGGTCTCCATCGCCACGCGATCCTCCTCGTCCACGCGCGCCGAAGACGCGTCGAGAACGTGCAGCACCAGGTCGGCCTCGCGGATCTCGGACAGCGTCGACCGAAAGGACGCGACGAGGGAGGTGGGTAGTTTTCGGACGAAGCCGACCGTGTCGACGAAAATGACATTCGAGAGCTTCGCCGACGCGGCCCGGGCGGCGCGCGCGTCGAGAGTGGCAAAGAGGCGGTCCGCGGCGAAGGCCGCGTCCCGCGTCAGCCGGTTGAAGAGCGTCGTCTTGCCCGCGTTCGTGTACCCCGCGATCGCCACCTGGGCGTGGCGGCGGCGGCCGCGGCGGCGCACGAGGCGGGCGACCTCGATCTTCGCGAGGTCTTTGCGCAACCGCGCGATGCGGTCGCGGATCTTGCGCCGGTCGAGCTCGAGCTTCTGCTCACCGGCGCCGCGCCCCCCGATGCCCCCGCCCACGCCGGAGAGATGCCCGTACCCACCGGCCAGCCGGGGCAGCAGGTATTGGAGCTGGGCCAGCTCGACCTGCGTGCGCGCCTCGCGCGTTCGCGCGTGCAGGGCGAAGACGTCGAGGATCAGCCCGGGGCGGTCGAGCACGCGGACGTCCTCGCCCCACGCCTTCTCGAGGTTGCGCACCTGGCCGGGAGACAGCTCGTCGTCGAAGACGATCAGCCGCGCCTTCCCGTCGCGGGCGGCCTCGCCAATCTGCTCCACGGCGCCCTTTCCAATGTAAGTCTTCGGGTCGGGAGCGATGCGTTCCTTGACGAAGCGGGCGATCACCTCGCCGCCGGCGGTGTCGACGAGCCGCTCGAGCTCGTCGAGGTGGTCCTCGGCGACGGCGCGGGGCACGCCCTTCGGCGAAACGCCGATGATCAAAACGCGCTCGCGCGCCGCGGGCCTGGCCACGCGCGAATTGTACCGGGGCGCGCGGTAGGATGCAGGCTTGAGAATGCGCGCGCTCCCCCGCTCGGCGGCTCTTCTCGGGGACCGGCTCGAGTCGCTCTACCGGCTCTATGGCCCGGAGACGATCGCGACCGACCCGATCCTCTTTCCCCGGCGCTATGCCGCGCCGGACGATCGGGAGGTGGCGGGCTGGATCGCGGCGGCCTTCGCCTACGGACAGGTGCGGACGATCCAGGGCAGCGTCGGCCGGATTCTCGACACACTCGGCCCGCATCCCGCGGCGGCCCTCGGCGCGATCTCGGATTTCGGCGCCTTCGCCCTCGAACGCCTTCCGGGATTCCGGCACCGCTTCCACGGCGCCCTCGACACGGCGGCCCTGCTCTTCGTGATCGCGCGCGCGCGGGAGGAGGCGGGCTCGGCGCGCGCCTTTTTCGAGCGCGAGGCACGCGCCGGGGATCCGGACGTCGGCGGGCTGCTCTCCCGCGCCGTCGGCCGGATCCTCGACTTCGACTACCGGCCGGTCCTCGGGACGCGGCGCCTGCCCCCTCGCTCGCCCGTCCGATTCTTCTTTCCCGATCCGGCCGACGGCTCGGCATGCAAGCGCTGGAACCTGTACCTGCGCTGGATGGTCCGCAAGGACGCCGTCGACTTCGGCCTGTGGCCGGGCATCCCGACCGACCAGCTGGTCATCCCGACGGACACGCACGTCCACCGCATCGCGCGGCGATTGCGCCTGACCCGGCGCAAGACGGCCGACTGGCGGGCCGCGCGGGAGATCACGGCTTCGCTCGCCCGTTTCGACGCCGCCGATCCCGTGCGCTTCGACTACGCGCTGTGCCGGATCGGGATCCTCGACATCTGCCAGCCGCGCCTCGGCCACTGCCGCTGCGAACTCTGCCCTGTGCGGGACGCCTGTACGGCGGGACAGAGACGGGCCGACGGGCGGCAGCCCACTGTCGACGGCAGGCACTTGGAACCTGTCGCCTGTCGCCTGTAGACTGTCGGCTCATCATGACGACACGCTCGCTTCTGACTCTGATCTTCGCCGTCGCCCTCGCGGCCGTCGGGGCCGTCTGGATCAAGTCGCTCGTCCCGCCGGACTCGCCCTCGGGATCGCTGCAGTTTCTTTCGGCCGCGGCCGAACTGCCCATCTACGACAAGGCCGGAGCGAAGACCGACCTCACGAAGGAAAAGGGAAAGATCTCCATCATCCACTTCTGGGCCACGTGGTGCCCGCCTTGCGTCGAGGAGATCCCGGCGCTGTCCCGCTTCTGGGACAAGTACCGCACGCGGCAGGACATCGGCCTCTACGCCATCTCCGTCGACAAGGACTGGAAGACGATCGACGCGTTCATGCAGAAGAACCCGAGCTCGATTCCGCTCTTCCTCGACCCCGGCGCGGCGACCGCGAAGCGGTTCGGCACGACCCAGTACCCGGAGACCTACGTGGTCAACGACAAGGGCCGCGTCCTCTTCCGGGTCCAGGGCGCCGTGAACTGGTCGGACCCCGAGTTCCGCAGCCGCATCGATCAGCTGCTGGCGAGTTGAGCGAAGCGAGGGATCCCGGACTGACGGCGCCGTGCGCCGTCATCCTGAGCGAAGCGAAGGATCCCGGAATCGACGCGCTTCAATCTCAATCGAGCGCGGGATCCCTCGTCGCTCACGCTCCTCGGGATGACGGCTAGAGGAACGCTCCTCGGGATGACGGCTAGAGGAACGCTCCCCGGGATGACGACTGGAGGGGACGCTCCTCGGGATGACGACTGGAGGAACGCTCCTCGGGATGACGGCTGGAGGAACGCTCCTCGGGATGACGAC
>Ga0209048_10006678_pt1 | contig 10766 bp, 5 predicted proteins | sample FrelakmetCRP12CR_FD_187146 | JGI IMG/M metagenome (GOLD analysis project Ga0209048, IMG submission 187146) | Freshwater lake sediment microbial communities from the University of Notre Dame, USA, for methane emissions studies - CRP12 CR (SPAdes)... | ecosystem: Environmental > Aquatic >... | reverse complement strand
AATCGCGTGTCCGCCCATCTCCGGGCGGTGAAGCCATGCTGCAGCGCGCCGGCGACCTGGCCGCGTGTCAATGAATGAAAGCGTCCTTTATCAATCATTGACTAGAGGGCGACGGAGGGTGTGACTTCGCACATTAAATGGCACGGTCCTCCACACATTATTTGGCACTCCCGTTCACGCGCCGCCGATCACGAGGACCTCCCGCGCAGCGTCGACGATCTCCACGGTGATGGTATCGAGACCGTTGATGTCGAGCACGCGCTCGATCTGGGTCAGAAGTCGTACGACCAGGCGCAGGTTGCCGCCGGTGATCTGCAGGATCGCCGCCAGCACCGACGGGTCGGCCAGACCGTCGACTCGATGCCGATTGACCCACCGCCGCACGGTGCGCAACGTGTCGCCTCATAAAGCTCGGCAAGCTGGCGCACGTCGCGCCTCGCCAGGGTGACAACTAATGTGCGTAACTTAGTGCCAAATAATGTGCGTGGCTACAGAAGGAGGGAGCTTCATGGGCCTGCTCGGGTACCGATTGATTCCGCAGGCGGCGCCACGGCGTCCATGTCATCTAGCGGCCCTAGTGCTCAGGGCGTCTCATCGCCGCCCTTGCGCGGTCGCACCTTCCGGCCAGCCCTACGCCAAGCGGCGAGAAGGATCACGACGACTATTAGCTCGCCGAGAAATAGCGAGGACCAATACACGGCATCGAAAGGCCGGCCGCTCCATGGCGAGATCAGCAACAACACCGGCGGAATAGAAATCAGAAACGTTACAAGCATCGTCGCCAGTACGGGCCGCTTGCGAAACGCCAATCTGAAAGGATGAGTACTTAACGAGTAGCGGTAATCCGACGAGTGTGGTCTATGCGGCTGATCCAGATTCTTAAGACCGATTTGGCTTCCTCGGAAAATCGATTTGATGAGGGCCACGGACGCAACGCCTGCCAGAATCAGTGCGGCCAGTCTACGCAACCCGGCTTGGTCGAACTCCAGGATGGAATCGGGGTGCGCTAAGTAGAACCGGCCCAACGTAGCCAGGGCAAGCAGCGACGTCAGCAATACTCCCCATCTGGCCAGTCTGACCATACGTCAACACTCCATCGCGAGTGTCACACCAATCACTGACATGGCAACATCGTGTCAGACAGAATCGGCGAGCCCACACTGTTGAGAACATTGAGGGTAAAGCCGCTGGCGCCAACCCTTCCCGCACGTACAGCATCTGAGATGCCCTTTAGGCCTAATCCCCAATTCAGAACGTCACCGACTTCCCTGCCGTTCTCACCCGCCATATTCTCCCCGATGTCTCCAAAGACCGAGCCGCGCGAAAGGCCATCAAATCCTGTATGCACCATAGAAAAGCCGTCACGCATTGCCACGGCTCCTAGTGCCATCTCTCCAATTCCCTTGGCAGAGAACAGCAATCCTGCACCAAGAGTTTCAGGCGTAGCCGCCAGTCCGACAAACGCTTCAATAGTCCCCTCGGTGGTTTGGGCCGCTCCGAGGCCGATGGCCAGCAGGCCAATAGCAACTTGGGGAGAATTCACGCATATATGCGACGCGTTCGGCGCACGATCTGCGTCACCAACCGCGCGACTCGTCACGAAGCCGAGTATCGCCTGCTGCGCCTCCCTGAACGCATCCCCAAACGTCCCACCCTCCAGCGTCGTCGTCTCACCAGCCTTCGCACCGGCATCGATCGCATTGAAGAAGCACCCATTCGACACCGAGCCCCCGGTAGTCGGTGAGAATTTGGCGCCCGTGTAGTCGGTAAACGCCGCAGTCAGGGCACCCTGCCCGCAGCTGCCGCCGCCAAGCGCCGAGGTGGCACAGCCCGCCACCGCGCGCACCATGGCATGACCGAGCGATCCCGCGCTGCCGAAGTATCCGCTATGCGCGAGTACGCCGGCCCCGTAGGCAATTGCCCCGGTGAGACCTCCCAGCAGTGCCCCCTGCCAGGTACCTGTCGCGACACCACCGGCGAGCATGCCGGTCGCAACAGCGGCGGCGAAGTCGCCCAGCAATGGCGCCAGCGCATAGGGCGCAACGAACGCAATGACGATCGCCGCGATGATTCGCCAGTACTTGGAGATGAAATTCCCGATCGCATGGAACGCACTGCTGAGCCACGAGAACCCACTCGGGTCGATCATCGACAGCGGGTTATTGAGTACGTAGCTGTAGCGATTCAGGCTCTGCGACATGAACGGCGCCTGGATCGTCGGGTCGGCCGAGATGAACCGGCCGAGCGTCGGGTCGTAGACCCGGCCATTCATATGCACGAGGTCGACCGTATCGAGCTGCTCGTGGAACGTGAACCCGCGGTGCGTGGTCGCAGCGATGTTCGTCCAATCACCAGCGGACGGTGAACCGGACCAGGCCGAGCCGCGGCGTTTGCCAAAGGCGTCGAAACTCAGCCTGAGCACCACCGCGCCGAACTCGTCGGTGATCGTGTCGACGCTGCCGAGGTGGTCCTTGTGCAGGTAGCGCACATCATTGACGCTGTTGGATCGGAGCGTGCGGATCGCGACCGCGTCCCCACCGGCCCCGATGTAGTGCTTGTACTCGATGACGCCGGAGGGCTTGGTGACCTTCTCGAACAGGCCCCCTACGTAGACGGTCGTCTCGGTGCCGGCCGGCAGCGAGCCGCCGGCCCCGGCAATCGCGATCTGCTTGTAGCGCCCTCGCCCGGCCCCGTAGAAGAACTGGCTGCTGCTGGTCCCCTTGGTGATGAGATTGGGAAGGTTGTAGGAGAACCAGCTGATCGTCTTGCCGGCGCCGGCGGTCATATTGCCGTTCGGATCGTAGGTGTACGACTGCCCCCCGGCCGTCGAGACCGCGTGCGGCCGCACGGAGGTGGGTCCCGAGGCAGGATACGTATAGCTGCCGACATCCGACTTGGTGCTGATGTTGCCGGACGCGTCATAGCTTAGGGTCAGGTTGGTATTGGTCGTGCCTCCCACGGTGAGCCGGGACTGCGTGAGGCGATTGAGATCGTCAATCGTGAAATCCTCGGCGAGATGCTGGTTCAGGTCCTCGCGGTGCGTGAGGTTGCCGACCTTGTCCCACGAATAGGAGAGGTTCTGGACCGCCGAGCCGCTGCCGGCCAGTCGCGACCGCAGCAGGCCGTCGACGGCATCGAACGCCGAGTAGGTGTGCAGGCCGTTGCCGAGCTGCTCGTCGATCACGTGCCCAGAGGCGTCCGCAGAGACCGCCTGCCAGTAGACGGTACTCGGCGTGTAGGCGTCCCGCACCGCCTGCAGCTGGCCGTAGGCATACACGTACTGCGTCTTCAACCGTGAATTGGTGACGGCGCTGGTGCTGGTGGGATAGGTCACCGAATCGAGCAACCCGGTCAGCGAGTCGTAGCCACTCGTCACCACATACCCGGTGCCATCGATGGTGCTGGTCACGTCCTGAGGACGACCGAGGCTGTCGAAGGTATAGGCTTCGCTATACGGGCCCGGCGAGGTCACGGACACCAGTTTGCCGACGTTGTGGGCCGTGGCCGAGACCCCGTAGGTCCAGGTCGTGGCGCCTTCCGGCTCGGTCCGGGTTAAAGGCCGGGCGACGCGGTCGTAGGTGAATGTGCTGGGCTGTCCCTTGGCATCGGTCTGGGACTTCAATTCGCCGGTCGGGAAATAGTCGTAGCTCCACGCGCCCATGTCCGGATCGGCCAGGGTCATCTTGAAGCCGCGGATGTTGTAGGTGGTCACGATCGCATTGCCGAGCGGATCGATGACCTTGGACGGATTGCCGAACGGATCGTACTGATACTGGGTAATCCCGTTCAGCGGGTCGGTCACCTGCACCGTCTGGCCGAGCGCATTGACCTGTTTCTGGGTCACACGCCCCGCCGCGTCGGTGAACGCCTGGATCAGTCGTTTGTAGCTGTAGCTGACGGTCTGCGTGCTGGCGTCGGTCTCGCTGACCCGCCGCGACTCCGACAGCGGCCGACCCACGAGGTCGTAGCTGTACGTGGTGGGGTACGCGTTGCCGCCCGCGAAGTACGGCCGGCTGCGGTTCGCGACACGGCCCTGGGTGTCGTAGCTGGTCGCGACCGTCGCGGTCGTCCCGGTGACCGTTGGCCCCTGCGCGTACTTGGTGCGGGCCATGGAGTCGAACATCTGCACCGCGCTGCGCAGCACGGCCCCCGCCGCGGTGAACTGCTGCTCCTGGACTTCGTAGCGCAGCAGGCTGTCGCCGCAGTACGCGTTGGTCGCATCACAGTTGTACAGCGTCCAGGTCGCATAGGTTCCGTCGGCACGGTTCTCCCGGGTCTTGCGTCCAAAGCCGTCGTACACCCAGGCGACGCTGATGCCATTCGGGTCGGTCTTGGAGAGCGGCGCGCCGAGGGCGTAGTCGAAGCTGGAGGTGGTGGTCTCACTCTCGGCATTGGTCACCGAAATCGGGAACACGCCCTTGGTGCCGTAGCTCGTCGTGGTGACGCGATTGGCGATGCCGGTCGCGGCAACGGTCTCGGAATTGATGTGACCAAGAGTGTCGAAGCCGTAGGTCGTCGTCACGGTCCAGGGGCTCGACGGCTCGACGATCTTCGAACTCGGCCGACACTTCGCCGGCGCGCCGGCGTCCTTGACGAACTGCACGGTCCGCGTCTGGGCGCTCTGGCCTGGCACCGTGTTGGTGACCTGCTGTTGTGTGACGAAGCCGAGACACCAGTTGGTCGGGTCGTCGTTAAGCGTCGCGGTCGTCGCGACGGTGCGCGCGAGCACGGCGGAACCGCTGGTCATGTCGTACGTCGACTCGCTGACGCTCTGCGTGGTGCCGTAGCCGTCGACCGTGGCGCTCGATGTGACCTGGGACACCGCTTGCCCGTCCACCGACGCGTCGCTGGCATTGACCTCGTAGGAGGTCTGCGTGCTGCTGTCGACGTAGGGAAAATGCCGCTCGTTCCAGGCCGTCGCATTGGTCACGAGGTCGGTGTAGTGCGTCGTGGTCTGGGCGATCGTCTTGCCGTTTGGCTGCGTGACCGTGGCCGACGCCACGGTCCCGCCGAATGGAAAGGCCTGGTTGAAGGTACGGGTGGTCTTGATGCCGCTGCGGCCGTCGGTCTCGCTTTGCGTCGCGAAGCCCTCGAAGCCCCGTCCTCTGACGTTGAAGCGTGCCCCTCCGTAGGTCTCCGTCACGGTGAAGATCGCGCCGAGACCGTCGCTCGACGTGTATTGCTTCACGGCATGCGCCGGCGGCTGTATGTCGACCTCCGGATAGGTCGCGGTCGTGCCCTTGGTATAGATGCTGCCATCCGTGAGCGGCGCATAGCTCAAGGCGACCGTATTGCCAAAGCCGTCCGTGATCGAGGACACCAGGTCCGGAAGGACGCCGGCGCCGTTGTGAACCTGGTAGTTGATTGGGAATGGGGCTGAGGTAGCCGTGTAACCCAGATCCTCCAGTCCATCGCCATCCGCATCGAAGGTGAAATAGGCGCGCACGGGCAGCGACGTCGTCACCATGGGGTTGAACGCCCCGCCGATCGACTTGTAGACGCCGACCGAGCTGCCGCTTTGCACCAGAAGATCCGTCTGGCCGTCGCCGTCCCAGTCCATCGCGACGAGGGGCGTGATGCCGGAACCCACGGTGATCGTGGACGAGGCGGTGTCGGCGCACTTGGACACCAGCACATAGGTGGCGAACACCACGTCGGTGCAGGCGTCGCCGTTGATGTTGGCGAAGCCGTAGATCGCATCGCCATTGGGATAGTTGACGGACTTCGTGAACACCGTGTCGTTCGACAGCAGCACCGAGTAGCGCAAGAAATCGGCCTGTTTCACCGTGACCCATTTCCAGGCCACGATGTCCTGGCGCCCGTCGCCGTCGAAGTCGAGCGCGGTGAGGCTGCTGAAGCCGGGCGTGGGGTTCGAGTAGATGCCGCCATCGCCGCCGGGTGCAACGCCCCAGTTGTAGGCCTGGCTGGCCGTCGCGCTGAACGTCGGCGAGGCGCCCGCACTGGTATTCAGCCGAATGTAGATCCACTTGTCCGTGCGCAAGGTGACGAGATCGGGCAGGCCATCGCCGTTGGTGTCGGCGAGCACGTTGTCGCTCGAGGCGTCGTAGGCGACGCCGGTCGAGACGCCCGAGAACGCGGAGCCGTTGTAGGAGTAGTACCACCAGGTTCCGCTGACATTGACCAGGATCCCGGCGCGGCCATTGCCGAGCACGCTGCCGAACAGCATCGTCGTTCCGGTGATGCCGGTGTTGATCGGGGCGGCGTAGCCGCCGGTCGGCGCGGCCAGCGCGACCACCCAGGCGCCGCCGGAACTGTAGAACAGATCCGTGCGACCGTCGCCGTTGAAATCGTAGCGCTGAACGCCCGTGCCATCGCTGGTTGCGACCGCCGTCGAACTGCTGGCACTCACTCCGGCCTGGCCGTCCTGCCAGGCCACGGTCGTCGGCGACAGGCAGGCGCCGTTGCGATCGCACTCCTGGATGGCGGTGATGCGGCTGCGCGGGGTGACGGCGCTGGTGCCGTAGGTCAGGTTGTAGCTGCGCACCAGCCGGTAACTGCCGACCGCCGGATCGTTGTATTGGGTCTCAAGGTGATTGAGGCGGTAGGCCTCCACGACCTTGCCGCCCGCCACGTACTGCTGGGGGTTGTCGCTGGCTGGCCGGTTTTCCCAGAAGAACTTGAGTTTGTAGACCGCAGCGAGTCCGGCCGTGCTGTTCGAGGTGTAGTTGAATTCGAGCGGTCGATAGCTGCCGTTGCCGGCCGCACCGTCCTCCTGGTAGGTGATCGTCATGGCATTGCCATCACGATCCGAGACGCGATTCAGCAGCCAGACCCGCGCGGTCGTCGTGAAGCCGGTGGCGGTCGACTCGATGCGCGAGTCGGCGGTATTTCCGTACTCGTACTTGAGTCCGTTCTTGCCCTCGACGATGAAGTACGCGGGCCCGGTGCCGGCCGTGCCGTACGCAGTCACGCGCGAGAACTGCTCGAGTTCGGTCTGATAGGTGGTGTTGGCCGCGCCGTAGGGGGTCCCACCCGTCAGGCGCAGCCGATTGCCGTCCAGGCAGAAGAAGTCGGTTGCCGTCATGGTCACGGCGCCGTTGACGTTGTCCTCGGCGAGCGTGCGTTTGCAGCGGCCGATCTGCGACAGGCCGGAGATGTTCCAGCCGACCCCGAGCCAGCCATCGGCACCGCCGCTTTGATAGGTGATCGCCACGGACGGCTGGATGCCGGCCACGCCGGGCGGCACCGCAACCGGAATCGAGTAGCTGGCGGAACCGGTCTGCGACACCGCGAAATTGCCGACCGTGCGTCCCACCGCCGTCGGCGTGACCGGAGCCCCGGCGGCGGCGGCCATGGCCATGATCGAGCCGTCCGCCTGGACTGTGAGGCTCCCGCTCGGCGGCGGCGCCTGGGCCGTGGTGACGCTTGCGCCCGAGACCCGACCGACGAAGCTCGCTTGCGTCGCAGTGCGAGCCTGGAGGTACAGGCCCATCCCGTCGCGACCGGCAAAATTCCCGGCAATCAGGTGATACTGGTCTGCCGCGAGGTTGGTGCTCGACGACAGCGCCGCGCCTTTGCCACCGAAGACCGGCCCCGCCGCACTGCCGTAGAGCAAATAGCTCGTACCCGGTGATGTGTTCGCCTGCAGCAGCACGTCGCTGCGCGTGTCGCCGTTGAAATCGGCAACGACGGGCGTACTCGTCAGCGGTGACCAGTCGACCCCATACCCGGTCCGGCTCCAGGCCTGCACGCCGGCGAGCGCAAAGGTCGTGGGTCCGGCGCTCGCGAGCACGACCCCGTTCAGGTTCGGCGGGTATTGCGCGACGAGCTTGCCGTTGACCTTGACGAGGTCGGGATAGGCCTGCAGCAACAGGTCCGAGCGACCGTCGCCATTGAAATCGCCGGCGGTGACCCGCGCGCCGGCCGTTGACCACTTGAAGCCCAGGTAGCCCTCGGCCCACGCCTGCGCGGGGCTCGCCGACGTGAAGCGACCTTCGCTGTCTGCAAGGACGATGGCATTCGTGCCCGACGCGCCGGTGGACTGCAGGAAGAGATCCGCACGGCCATCCGCGTTGAAATCGCCAGCCATCACGCGGTGCTGGTCACCCGACCAGCTGAGACCCATGGCGCCGTTCGCAATGGTCTGGCTGATGCCGTTGATCCTGGCCGACGTATCCGTCAGCAGCAGGTAGTGATCCCCGGGAACCGCGCGCTGCAGGAAGATGTCGGAGCGACCGTCACCGTCGAAATCCGCGACCACCACGTTGTACGCATTGCCCGACCACGGAATGCCGAGAAAGTTGCTGGTCCAGGTCTGCCAGATGATCGTCGGTGCCTTGCCGTCCGACAGCGCAATGCCGCTCACCTTGCTCGGATCTTTGGCGATGAACAGCAGGTCGGTATTGCCGTCGCCGTTGAAATCGCCGCTGTAGAGGTCGTAGTCCTGGGCATTCCAGGTCGTATCCGCGTACGCGAACGTTGTGTACAGCAGGGCCGAGAGCACGATCAGCGAGCGAATGAATGTCTTCACGACGGGATCCTTAGTTCGAGTTCTTGCTTCCCTGACCGGTGGTCGCAGCGGCGACAGGCAACGCCGCCCTGGACGCCGCGATGACGGCCCCGTCCATCGAAATCGTCACGAGGTGACCGTTCCGCAAAACGCTGGCCGTGATGGCGCGCCCCTGCGTGAGAGCTTCCAACTGGTCGATCGTCGATGCCGCATCGATGACCGCTGCGCCATCGACGGCCGTGAGGACGTCACCGCCCTGCAGACCCAGCTGGGCAAACGTGTCGGCGTGAGTGCCGGGGTAGACCTGATAGCCCACGAGCCTGGATCCATCGAAGACCGGGCTCGGCCGCAGGTAATCCGTCAACGCCTCGGTGGTTGTCGAGATCGCTGAAGCCGCAGTCGACTGCGTTCCGCCCATCGTCAGCAGTGCATCCGCCGCCGACGGCTTGCCGTCGGCCGGGGCGTCGTTCACGCCAAGCCGCGCGGTCCGACCGTCTTTCTCGAGGATCACGTGATCCGCATAGATCTCGCGCAGTCTTGCGCCGTTGGCGAGGATCGCCCCGGCGACATAGGTCTGGGGACTGCTCGAGCTGACGCCCAGCCGGGCCGTGCCCTCTCGCGGATTGCGGCCGGGACGCGTATCGACGAGTACCAGCCGCCTGGGCGTCGTGGAAATCGAAGAGTCATTGCCGGTCGGGGCCGGCGGCGTCACGAGCACCGCGCCGTTGAGCGGCCGCTGGGCGCTTGCGCCCGACGTCGTACCGTCGGACGTATTGGCAACAATCGGAACGGATCGCCACCAGTCCAGCAAAGGCTCGATCGAGAACCGGCCGCTCAGCAGAGCCAGTATCGTCAGCAGCGCGGTCCCGCCGATGACGGCTGTGCGCATCTGCCACGGCCATTGGGCGCCGCGCATTCTCGTCGTGTCCATCCGCCCCCCCAAGGCATCGAACGACTTGCTGCGACACCGACCGAGTGGCGATCGGTGGCCGTTATGGGACCGGCCCCTGTGTCAAGCCCAATTCATGGGCTTCTTGCTGCAATACTCGTCTTTTGTGGTCTGAACGGACCATATCCGGAGCCGTGGACAGGGTCAACAGCTAATTTGCCCGTCCAGGATGCCGCGCCGCTTGTGTACGTTGCGCTGCAAGAGGGCGCGGCGACTTGCTGCCCGAAGGCGATGCTTGATGGCGGGAACGATCGTGTAGTCCTCGCCGCGGCCAGGCCGCCGCGATGGTCGTTGTGGGACGCGAATGTCGTCCTCACGAACGATCGAGGCTTCAGAACCGCGTGAAAGGCTGCGCGCTTACCGGCCTTCAAACGTCTCGGCCAAGTCCGCGGGACGTCAGGGCACCGCACCTGCATCGAATCGCTTACCGACGCTGCCACCGTCACATTTCGCCGCCTCAGTTACAAGAACCGAGAGAAGCTCAGTAATACAGCCGAACAGCTCCTCGGTCCTTCTAGTCAGTACATCTCCTAGACCTAGAAGTGCCGGGCTCGCACCAAGACCCAGCTCTTCGCCCCCACCCATGAGAATGAAACCACGAGAACTGATGTTCATAACGCCGGCGGGCACGAACTCGCGATGCGCAATTCGATCGCGCACGGAACTTGCGCCGGGCGCAGAAAGGACAAACTGGAAGTGGGCCGAGTGACGGACGATGACCGCAGAGATGGATTCTGCGACCGATCGTGGTTTTGCCTTCTCGAGTAGCTTCGGTAGGCGTCGAAATGAGTCGTGGTCGTTCCGAAAGTACGCTGCCAGCGAGCGGGCGAGGTGGTCCAGGCAGCGCCGGTAAGCCAGTACGTACGCCTGGTATTCGAAATCAAGCGCAAGCGTATTGCCGCCGCCGACGGTCGAGTTACCCAAGCGATCCTTGACGCCCGCTTTCTCGAAGCAGGAATGAGCGGCCACTTCAATTGCCCGGGCGCGTTCCTGGTGATAGCGAACACACGCAAAGCTGTCTTGAACGTTCCCTAGAACGCCGTGTAAAAGAAGGTGATACCAGCGCTCCTTCTCGGGATCCGCTCTCCACTGTGTGATGAATGGAGGCTCCGGCTCAGTGATGTATCGATGAAACAGAAGGAACGGTTCGCACTCTGCTCTGGACAGGTGGAACCCCGCAGTCTCCTGTATACAGTCCCAGAATTTGCGCATCTCCTCGCCGCCCATCAGCGCGAGTGACTGCTTCAGGAACGCGTCGGCATCCATATCACTCGCCTCTACCGGAGTGTGTGCCCACCCACACCCGATGCCGCTTCATCTCGGGCACCTCCTGCCGATCGAGCAACC
>Ga0209048_10006677_pt1 | contig 10767 bp, 11 predicted proteins | sample FrelakmetCRP12CR_FD_187146 | JGI IMG/M metagenome (GOLD analysis project Ga0209048, IMG submission 187146) | Freshwater lake sediment microbial communities from the University of Notre Dame, USA, for methane emissions studies - CRP12 CR (SPAdes)... | ecosystem: Environmental > Aquatic >... | reverse complement strand
CCCTACTACTCTATCGCCCTATAGAAACAGGTCCGGTTGCCGGTGTGGCAGGCGCCGCCTCCGTGTTGCCTGACCTTGAGGAGCAGCGTATCAGCATCGCAATCGTACAGCACCGCCTTGACCTCCTGCACAGCACCCGAAGTTTCGCCCTTTTTCCAGTACTTCTGGCGAGACCTCGACCAGAAATGGGTAAAACCGGTCTCGATAGTCTGTTTCAGCGATGTCTCATTCATGTAAGCCAGCATAAGAACATCACCGTTTTCAACATCCTGTACTATGGCTGGAATAAGACCTTTATCGTCATACTTGAGTTCCGGCAGCATCTGTCCTCCTTGATTGTGTATAAGAACGGGCAAGCCATACCCCTACAATTTATATCCAATCTTTCTAAGGAATTCCTTCCTCGTTGCCTTATCTTCGTTCCCTTCGACACCCATCGGGGAAAAACCGTCGATGACTCCTATAATACCATTTCCCTGCTCTGTGGAGGCAACGATGACTTCCAGGGGGTTAGCAGTTGCGCAGTAGATTGAGCATACCTCCTGGCAGTTCTTTATCTGGTTCAGGACATTGACGGGAAAGGCGTCCCTCAGGAGTATGCAGAAAACGTGACCCGCCCCCACCGACTGAACGTTTTTGATACAGGCGGCCCTGAGATCGCCGTCATTGCCCTCGCTACGAATGAGGCAGGGACCCGAAGCCTCGGTAAAAGCGACCCCGAATTTAGCCTGCGGGACAGAAGTGACAAGGATTTCGTAAAGGTCCTCCGCCGTTTTAATAAAGTGAGTCTGGCCGAGGATGATATTGCATCCTTCGGGTATGTCTATTCTGACTGCCTTGATCTGCATGCTTCCCTCCTTGTTTCAGAACATATTGTTAATAATAGCCGTAGTGTAAGGAATTCAGCCCAATTTAATTGCTGTTTCTGCCTGTGCAAATCCCTCCAGTGCGGAAATATCGTCCCTCTGCACTATGGTATAATGAAAATTAATTTCTTCTTTTATGTCAAGGGGTAATACACATACAATCGTGAAGACGGTGCTGAAAAAAAACGGGGATTCCGCCTTGGGACGCATCCGTGAGGCATTACTTTTGTTCTTCGTCATCTTGGCGGTCACATGCCCTGCGACATCAGTTTTTTCCTCTGAAATCGCAGCGGTCTCCATTAAACAGGTCAATAGCGAAATATTTGTAACCACAGCCCTTCAGCCAGATCAAAAATTCATCGAAGACCTGAACAGCGGACTCTCTAAGGAGATCGTATTTTACATCGACCTCTTCAGGTACTGGAAGCTCTGGCCCGACGAATTTGTCCTCGGACAGAGGATTGTCCGTATCCTGCAGATTGATCCTATCAAACGTGAGTGCATCGGCACAAACATCGAAGGGAACATCAAGACGCTCAAGAGATTCAAAGACCTCGATTCAATGATCGCGTGGGCAGCAAACATCACCGACCTCAAGCTCACAAATGTCAAGGTGTTGGAAGCCGACGACTACTATGTGAAGGTGACAGTTGAATCGAATCTTAAGAAGCTGCCTGCTGTAGTCGGGTATCTCCTGTTCTTTGTTCCCAGCAAGGAATTCAGCATACAGAAAGATTCCTCGGCATTCAGAATCCCCTCTCTGCAGGTGTCAAAATGAGCATTCTTAGACCGCTCCTGATTACTTTGGCATTGATCCTTTGCGTCGTCCTCATTACACTCATACAGATACATTTCATCAAACTGCCGGGGCTCGATGTAACGACCCGTATTCTGCTCACCTGTCTTCTCACCTTCAATATCGCTGCGTTGCTGACACTCATCTTTTTCGTTGGAAAAAATCTTTACCGGCTGTTCATGGATATGCACTATAAGGTTCCCGGATATAAATTCAGGACAAAGCTCGTCGCTATCTTTGTAACCCTCATCATGATTCCCTCACTCTTTCTTTTTCTTGCGGCGAGCGGACTCGCAACCGATTATTTCAACCGCATCTTTTCTCCCCAGATTGGTGAACCCATAAACAGGTCCATCGAATTGGCTCGTGCTTTTTACGATTATGAAAGAGAAAGAGTATTGCTCGTTGCTCGTCATGCATCCAAAGGCGAGATCACCTCGATGCCCGGGATGTCAATAAAAAGATTGAGCACACTGCCTTCCGAAGCCGGCGATGTCATAAAAGAGGCATTTTCCGGAAAGGAGGGGACCGAAGTAATCTCGCTGGCTGAGGGGGACACAATCAGGGCTGTCGTGCCCTCCGCAACCGGCGGAGGTGTGGTCGTCGCAGAGGTGATACTTCCTCAAGCAATCGCAGAAAAATCCGAAAAGCTCCGGTCTCTTCATGAAGAGTACCTGAAGCGTGGGCAATTGAAAAAGCCTTTGAATCTAACCTATATTCTCACGCTTGGATTTCTCACGCTCATCATGGTCTTCAGCGGTTTATGGTTTTCACTCAAAATAGCGAGAGACATAACTATTCCCATTCAGAGCCTCGCCATGGCAACCGGAAAAGTCGCCTCAGGAGATCTCAACGTCGCGGTACGCTTAACGAGCAAAGACGAGATCGGGTTCCTTATAGATTCGTTCAACCAGATGGTCGCGCAACTCAAGGACAACAAGATATCCCTCGAAAAGGCCTATCTCGAATCAGACCGGCGAAGACTTTATCTCGAAAACATCCTCCAAAATATCACCTCAGGGGTAATATTCCTCGACACGACCGGGAGGATACTGACCATAAACAAATCTGCCTGTAAGATTCTTGATATTGATGAAACACGGGTCGTGGGCACTGATTACCGCAAACTAATCGCGGGACTGCATTCCGAAGACCTCGTCATTATGATTCGGGACATGGAGGGCAAAGAAATAAGAGAAGTAACACGGGAAGTGAAGGTCACTCTTGGCGGCAGGCCTATGATCATCAGAGTAACGATATCAGGCATACGCGAGTCCTATTCATCCTCCGCTCTCGGCATGCTCGTCGTTTTCGATGATCTCACTGATGTGATCAAGGCCCAGAAGACTGAGGCGTGGCAGGAAGTGGCACGCCGGATTGCCCATGAGATCAAAAATCCCCTCACACCGATCAAGCTCTCCACAGAGCGACTTATGAAGAAGTGGCTGCATAAGGATGCGGACTTCGACACCGTATTTGAAAAGTCAACGAAGACGATTATCACCCAAGTTGAAAGCCTCAGAAGGCTTGTGGATATTTTTTCAAAATATGGCAAGATGCCTGAAATCACGAAGGCGCCGACCGATTTGACGGACCTTATCGACTCAGTCATCGGGCTTTATAAAGGCTACCGAGATATAATAATTCATGTCACAACCGTAGACGGTCTTCCCAAAGTTACTATCGACAGCGAGCAGATAAAGAGGGCCGTGATCAATGTGATCGACAATGCTATCGAAGCGATGAAACAGGCAGGCGAAATAACCATCTCACTTCGAACAGCCGATCACCATGTTTCGATCGGTATCGCCGATACCGGGCCGGGCATCCCGGATGATGAAAAAGAAAAACTTTTCCTTCCCTATTTCTCCAAGAAAAAGGGCGGCACGGGGCTTGGCCTCGCGATCGCTGATAAGATTGCGACTGATCACGGCGGCCATATCATAGTAAAGGACAACTATCCCAAAGGGAGCATCTTCATCATAGATATCCCAACCGGTGAGCATAGTTAAGGAGAAAAATGCATGTTCAAGAAGACTGTTTTAATCGTAGATGACGAGGAAGGAATCAGAGAGAGCCTAACCGGTATATTTGAGGATGAAGGGTATGAAGTCCTCTCCGTGCCGTCGGCGGAAGAGGCTCTCGCCACCATTAAAGATCGGACACCCAATATCATCTTTTTGGATGTCTGGCTCCCTGAGATGGACGGCATTGAAGCGTTATCGAGGATTAACGAGATGGAAAGAGATGTCCCGGTCATCATCATTTCGGGGCATGGCAATGTAGAACTTGCGGTCAAGGCAACCCGCCTCGGAGCTTACGATTTTCTCGAAAAACCTCTGTCCCTCGACAAAGTCCTTCTGGTTGCCCAAAGAGCGCTGGAACGCAAGAAGCTGGAAATTGAGAACAGGGCGCTCAAAGCTGATCTTGAAAAAAAATGGCAGCTTGTGGGTGACTCCGAAAAGATGCGTGCCCTCACACAGCAAATAGAGATGGCTGCCCAGAGCAACTCGCGTGTCCTCATCCTGGGTGAAAGTGGCACCGGAAAGGAACATGTCGCGCGGCTGCTCCATGAAAGAAGTCCGCGACCAAATGGTCCCTTCATCGAGGTCAACTGCGCCGCCATACCTCAGGAACTGATCGAAAGCGAGCTCTTCGGCCATGAAAAGGGATCCTTTACGGGGGCCTCGGAACGCAAGATTGGCAAGTTTGAACTTGCCAATGAAGGCTCACTTTTTCTTGACGAGATAGGCGACATGACGCTCCAAACCCAGGCAAAGGTCCTACGAGTTATCGAATCGCAAGTTTTCCAGAGGGTCGGCGGGGCAAAGAGCATAAAGGTCGATGTCAGAATCATCGCGGCAACCAATAAAGACCTCTCCGAAGAGGTCAAAAAAGGCGGTTTCAGGGAAGACCTTTTTTTCCGGCTCAACGTGATCCCGATTACGGTACCGCCGTTACGCGAACGAAAAGATGATATCCCGCAATTGGCGAATTTCTTTATCGAACTCTTCGCTGCTGACAGCGGGACCAAGCCCAAGGGACTGGAGCCCGAGGTCATCCGCATGTTCCAGTCCTATGGCTGGCCGGGCAATATCAGAGAATTGCGCAATGCCGTAGAACGGCTCATGATAATGGTTCCTTCGCCGGTGATATCTGCAGCAGACATTACGGCCCTGGGGCTGTTTGATGCCGGACCAGGAGTTAGAGAGAGCGATTTCTTGTCGTATGCTACACTAAAAGAAGCACGTGATGCATTCGAAAAGGATTACATATGCCGGAAACTCCAGGAAAATGACTGGAATATATCCAGAACCGCAGATGCCATCTCGGTAGAACGTAGCAATCTCCATAAAAAGATCAAGTCGTATGGGATCTCTGAAAGCAGGATTAAAGAGTGAGTGCAATAGTTGCCATAATAGGACGGCCCAATGTGGGCAAATCATCCCTCTTCAACCGGATGGTTAAGAAGCACAAGGAACGGAAACCTGCAGCGATCACCGAAGAAACCCCGGGAGTCACGCGGGACAGAAACTACGGCTCTGTTGAATGGGAAGGCAAGAGCTTTACTGTTATCGATACCGGAGGGTTTTATCCAGAAGGACTCCCCCATGAAGGCAAAGAGATCGCCGAGCAGGTCAGGGAGCAGGCGCTTTTTGCGATCGACGAGGCAGACTTGATCATCCATCTGTTGGACGGAAAGGAAGGTCTCATCCCGTCTGATCGTGAGATGGCGGACATGCTCAGATCCTCGGGGAAAAAGGTCTTCTGGGTGGTAAACAAGATCGACGTCCCTTCAAGAGAAGGCAACATAATTGATTTCTACGGCATCGGAGCGCAAGACATTTATCCGGTCTCGGCAATCAGCGGTCTTGGCTTCGACGAACTTATGGAGAGGATCGCTGCTGAAATCTCCCCGTCCGGCGGCACTGTTGATGCATCCCTGCAAAGTCTTCCGAAGGTTGCGGTTATTGGGAAGCCGAATGTCGGGAAATCGACCCTCATCAACGAACTTCTCGGAAAGAAGCGACTCATCGTCAGTCCGGTGCCTGGTACGACGCGGGATTCGATCGATTCAGTCTGCACCTACTATGGGGAAAAATTTCTCTTTATCGATACGGCTGGGATAAGGAAGAAACCCCGGCAATACTCGGTGGAAGGACTCTCGTTCATGAGGACGCTGCGCAGCATCGAAAGGGCCGATGTGGTCATCCTTGTCGTGGACGCATCGCAGGGCATAGGAGACCAGGAGCAAAAGATCGCGGGTATGGCGGAAGAATTGGGCAAGGGGGTGATTCTCTTTTTCAACAAATGGGATCTCATCAAAAACCCCGAAGCCGCATTCAAAGAACTGGGGGATGAGATCAAGAGAAAGCTGTGGTTTATGGAATATGTGCCCTGGCTCACTGCCTCGGGCCTTGAAAAGACGAGAATCACCAACATCTTTCCCCTCATCAAGGAGATCATCGCCGAAAGACGAAAAAAGATAAAGACGCACGAATTGAACGAGCTACTGATAAAGATGCTGCAACGCAAGCCATTCCCGCTGTTCCGGGGCAAGGAGCTTAAATTTTATTATATCACGCAGACAGGTATCGAGCCGCCCACCTTCAGGATCTTCGTCAATTTCCCTGCCGGTATCAAGGCACAACAGGTCGGTTATATTGAAAAGGCGTTGAGATCACGCTATTCTTTTAAAGGAACGCCGATACGTCTTTTTGTCAAGGCGCGGCGGATTATGGTAAAATAACCTGCCGGTGTGTCTGTGTTCCGGCATGTGCCCTTTGGAAGGGGTACACGACAGCACCTTTGATGTTTAATTACTATTGCATTACGGTCTCTAGCGAAGGAGGAAAAAAATGCAGAAAATAATGGTCGCCCATGACGGCTCCAAATCATCCGACAAGGCGTTAAAAAAAGCGATTGAGCTCACCACAAGCTTTAACGCCTCACTCACCATTCTCGCCGTCGTTCCTGAGCTCTACCTGACTGAACTCCCCGATGTGGATCGCAATCGTATCACCGATTCTTTGACACAGGAGACCAACGATTCAATGGAGAAGATCAGGAAAGCCCTATCCGGGAAATCGATCGATGTGAAGACTGTCATAAGGCAGGGAGACCCTGCTGAAAAGATTCTCGAGACGGCCCAAAAAATGAAGGTCGACCTTATCATAACGGGGTCGCATGGAAGGCACGGAACCAAGAAATTTCTCCTTGGCAGTGTCTCGTCAAAAGTAGTCGATTATTCGAAATGCCCTGTGCTCGTAGTTAAATAGATCTACTGGAACCGGCCATAGACTACCATATGAGCCGGGCCTTCCGGTTGGCCCAGCACGAAAAAGAGATATCTACAAAATAGGACTGAGGATGGCGGTGCGCTACCGCAATCTTCACGCCGATCGCAGTAACATTCCTTCCCAACCCCTCCAGCTTTTTGCCGGCTTCATTGACATCCCGTAATATTTCAGCCTCGAGGGCCGCGAGCCGCTCATCGGGGTTTTGCACATTGATCCTCCCGACGAGCTGTCGCCGGGAGAGAAAAGCGACCTGGTCCCTCGCCCCTCCGATCGCGATTCCGATCGTGTAGGGAGGACAGCCCCGGCCCTTGGTCTTAGCAACAGCATCGAGGACACAGCGTTTCACCCCTTCAAAATTACGCTCTACGACAAACTCGCGACACTCGCCGGACTGCCCGTTTCTCGAAATGAGCTGCACAGGAAGCTTATACGTATTGCCCAGATTTTCGCATTCCGACCCCTGAAGGAGCAGATCAATGGTAAGAGTATTTTTATCGGTCTCTTCGATGTGGATGAGTGGGAAGTACAACCCTGTATTGTCCCCGCTGTTGACGCCCGACAGGATATCGACGGCGTTGGGGCTCAGGGGAACCTTCTTTGTAGCAAGTCTCGTGGCATCGATGATCATCTCCCGGACGAGCTGCTGGCTCAGTCCCCGCGGAACCCACACGAAAAAGAAGGGGATGCCTGTATCGAGGCAGAGAGGACGTGACGCCTGCCGGGCCGTCGAGATCTCTTTAAGAAGCATCCCGACAGATTCCTTCATACTCGGCGCGCTTTCAGCCTCGTAAGCCTTTCTCAGGCCTTCCTCAACATCGGTCGGAATAGCTGATGCCACTTTTTTATAAAGCTCTACAATCCCGTCGCGAAGCTTCAGCACAGGTGCCTCATATCGGGGGATGTCCGAAGGGGAGAACCGTCAATAACCGGCATAGAGGACTTCCTTCAACGATTTTACTAAAAGAATAGCAGAATCGAGGAGGTTTGGCAAATTTTAAACTATGAAACACCCGCGACTGACGCTTTTGCTTTCAGTCGAGTCTTCCGCATCAACGACACTGGGTGCTGAGGGCATAGCCCAAAGCATGGCCCCGGCGCCGCAGCCATGCGCCGGCTACCCGGCAGGTTCGGAAGCAGTTCCCGCCGCTGCCGTATCACTACGCAAAACCCTCATCTCTATCACGCTGGCCGCATTATGATCCCTGTCCTTTGTCACTCCATAATTAGGACAGACATGCAGCCTTTCCGCAAGACTCTTGGGTCCCTGGTGACCACATATCGGACTATCCTGGCTGCTGCATGCCGGGTCCACCCTGACCAGTTCGCTGCCCGCCTGAACATCACACTCTTATTGGCAAGCGTATTGGGCCAGGTTGCCCCATGCCGCGTCCACAATCGCTTTAGCAAGGTGCTGGTTCCGCACCATGCCGGCAATATTGAGCTTCTCGTAAGCTATAGAGGCACAGTGCAGCACCGGCAACAATGCCAGCTCGTGCAGAAAGTCTTTTCTCTGGCTAGCTATGTGCTGGTGCGCTGCGCATGGCGACTTCTTGCCCTGAAAGTTGAATTCCTCAGTTCATGCCCCTTCTCATCCTGTGCCCCTTCCAAAGAGGCATGCAGGAAGAATCACGGAACGATGAAATTTTTCCGGTGGAGAGATTCTTTAATCGGCTTGCGACAATATAGAGATTTCCGTCGCGAGCAATATACTTGGATCCGGTCACTTCATATGCTGTCCCCTCTGTGAGTGCGATCCCTTCCTGCGCGAGGTACCACGGCGGTGCCGTGATGACCTTATAATCCTTGCTCCCGGACTGCAGTATGACGATTACCGGACCTCTCATCCCACGCAGCACCTCTTTCATAGTGCCCTTGACGGTTACTTCGGTATTTTCATCATACCCTTCGGTTACCTCGCTCTCCGCATAGGCAGATGAAAAGAAGCAGACCAAAAAAAGGCAAGCTAGCAATGCCCGTTTTAGGTAAGTATTCACGCTTTGCTGATTAATCCCCACTATCAACTTTAAAGTGTATGCCTTCAGCGGTAAGTACTTTAAGGACACAGAGCTCCAAGCATCCTTTCTGTGCCCGCTATTCATTATTTACCTCCATCCTTCCCATTGTGCCCATATGCTCCGCGCCATACCCGCACGCGCCGAATCCTACACCACCGAAACCTTTTCCAGACACCCTTTTAGCATCTCAGTCCTCACATCGACCATCTCTTTCTGCTTGGCCGGTATTGCGTTCCAGTCTGTCGGCGTCTGGACACTCAGGGACATAAGTTCCGTCCCGAGCTGAACTACCTTATGCTTCAGCGGAAGAATGTCACTCTGGAACTTCGCGAACTTCTGAGATTGATCGGGTGTCACAGCGCTTCCCGCCAATGGGCACGTCCCGCCTCCAGCATCCGTTGCTTTGCCATATCCGGTGCCAAAGGCAAAAACCCCTGTGACGAAAACTGCACCTAAGGCAATTGCCAGAGTTGCTCTTAAAAATCTCTTCATGCTGCTCACCTCGCCTCTGTGATCAAATCGTATTTGACCATAGATTAGCAACCGGCGTGCCATCGCAAAAGAGGCTGATTTATCTATTTTTTCCAAACTAATCATTAACATATCTGCAAGTTTTGCACTCAATTTGGATGCAAAAGTTGCACACGATATCACGCTATGCCGTATTGCTTTATTTTGTACTGAAGTGACCGTAATGATATCCCAAGCATCTCCGCAGCACGTTTCCTGTTCCCGTTCGTGTGCAGAAGGGCATTGCGTATCGCTTTCTGCTCAACGGCCTTGAGGTCGCCGCTGTCCTGGCGCTCTTTTACTGTTTCCACCCCCTCGCCGAGGGCAGCGATCTGCAACTCGGTTCCTTTGCTCACGATAATTGCGCGCTCGATTACATTTTCGAGCTCGCGAATATTGCCGGGCCAGTGGTATCTCCCCATAGCAGCCAGCAACCCCTCCGGCACGACCTTCGGCGCCTTGCCGAGCCTGCGCGAGATGACTCCGGCAAGATAAAGTGCAATCTTTTTGAGATGCGATCTACGTTCCCACAGCGACGGGATGGAGATAGGAAACACGTTGAGACGATAATAGAGGTCATCCCTGAACTTGCCCGCACTCACCATCTGTCTAAGGTCCCTGTTCGTGGCAGCAATGACCCGAGCATTTGTCTTGAGCGTGTTGAGCGAGCCAAGCCGCTCGAAAGTCTTTTCATGGAGCACCTTGAGGAGCTTGGCCTGCAAGGTGAGGCTCATCTCCGAAACCTCGTCGAGCAACATCGATCCGTCGTTAGCGAGCTCGAATTTTCCTTTCTTCTGGGTCAACGCACCGGTAAATGCGCCCTTCTCGTAACCGAAAAGCTCGGATTCGAGCAGATTCTCGGGGATGGCAGCACAGTTGATATCTACAAAGGGGCCCCTCATGCCGCTCATCCTGTGCAGGACCTTTGCCACAAGTGTCTTACCCGTTCCGGTCTCTCCGTAAAGCATGACCGTAGCATCGGTCGGGGCAACATCCTTCACTTCCCTGAGCACATCTTCAATTCCCGCAAAAATGACATCGAGTGGAGGGACATCTTCGAAAAAGGCCTCTTTCAATAGCGCATTCTCCGTGACGAGGGCCTGGCGATCAAAAACCTTCTCCACTGCTATCCTCAACTGATCGGGATTTTTTAGAGGCTTGGTGATGTAATCCGACGCGCCTTTTTTCATGGCCGCAACCGCGGTCTCGACAGTCGCAAAAGCGGTTATCATGATGAAATCGACCTCCCTGTTTTTCCTCACCTCTTCCATGAAGCGTAT
>Ga0209048_10006676_pt1 | contig 10772 bp, 7 predicted proteins | sample FrelakmetCRP12CR_FD_187146 | JGI IMG/M metagenome (GOLD analysis project Ga0209048, IMG submission 187146) | Freshwater lake sediment microbial communities from the University of Notre Dame, USA, for methane emissions studies - CRP12 CR (SPAdes)... | ecosystem: Environmental > Aquatic >... | reverse complement strand
CTTCATGCGCGACCAGATGCAGGTCGGCGACCGCGTCTTCTTCTATCACTCGAGCTGCCCGGAGCCTGGCATCGCGGGCATCGCCGAGGTGTCCTCGTCGGCCTATCCGGACGCCACGCAATTCGACAGGAAGAATCCTCATTACGACCCGAAGTCGTCGCGTGATGCCCCGCGCTGGATCAACGTCGACGTCAAGTTCGTTGAAAAGACCCGCCTCGTTTCGCTCGCCGAGTTGCGGACGCACCCGGAGCTGGCGCGCATGCTCGTCCTGCAGCGCGGCAACCGGCTGTCGATCACGCCGGTGGGTTCCGACGAGTGGGCATTCATCGTGAAGCTCGCCAAGCGGCGCCGCTGAATTCAGTGGACATTTCGTTGATCGCCGCCTTCGTGGCAATGGGCGCGATCATCGGCTTTCTCGCCGGTTTGCTGGGTCTCGGCGGCGGGATGACGATGGTTCCGCTGCTGACGTTTGCCTTCATGCGCATGGGCTTCGCCACCGAGCACGTCGTGCATCTCGCGGTCGCGACCGCGACGGCGACCATCCTGTTCACGTCCATCGCATCGACGCGCGAGCACCACCGGCACGGCGCGGTGCTTTGGCATGTCGTGGCGGGGATGGCGCCGGGCATCATCATCGGCTCGCTCGCGGGGCCGCTGATTGTCGCCGGCATGTCGACGACGGTTCTGGCGGCGTTCTTCGGGTTGTTCGTCGCCGCGTCGGCGACGCAGATCTTGCTGGACCGCAAGCCAAAACCGACCCGGGAGTTGCCGGGCCACGCGGGTTTGATCGCCGTCGGCGGCGGCATCGGCCTCCTCTCGAGCATGGTTGGCGCAGGCGGCGCCTTCCTGACGGTGCCGTTCATGGCGGCATGCAACATCAGCCTGCGAAAATGCGTGGCGACGTCGGCGGCGCTGGGGCTGCCCGTGGCGGCCGCCGCGACCATCGGCTTCGCCATCGCCGGATATCACGCGTCCGGCCTGCCGCCGCTGTCCGTCGGTTACGTCTACGTGCCCGCGCTGCTGGCGATCGCCGCCGGCAGCGTCGTTTGCGCACCGATCGGCGCGCGCGCCGCGCATCGCTGGCCCGTCAGGACGCTGCGGCGAGGGTTCGCGCTCATGCTCTACGCACTCGCGGCGTACATGCTGTGGACGGCGTGGCGGGCCACGCACGGTTGAATGCGCGGGTCAGCGAAGGTCAAGGCTTTCCGCCAAAACGCTCGCGCAGCACATTCTTTTGCACCTTGCCCATGGCGTTGCGGGGGAGTTCGTCGACCACGTGCACGCGCTTCGGCACCTTGAAGTTCGCAATCTCGGCCTTCAGCGCGGCGATGACGTCGGATTCACGCAACTCGTGCCCTGGCCGGGCGACGACGACCGCGGTGACCGCTTCGCCGAAATCCGCGTCGGGCACGCCGATCACCGCGGATTCGGCGACACCCGGCAGCACGTCGATCTTCTCCTCGATTTCCTTGGGGTAGACGTTGAGGCCGCCGGTGATCACGAGGTCCTTGGCGCGGCCGACGATGCGTACGTAGCCGTTCGGGAGGATTTCGCCCATGTCGCCGGTGCGGAACCAGCCATCGGCGGTGAACTCGTCGCGCGTCTTCTCGGGCATGCGCCAATAGCCGGCGAAGACGTTCGGACCCTTGACCTCGATGCCGCCGACGCCTTCCGCCGCGTCGGCAACGCGGACCGACACCCCGGGCAGCGGCGGCCCGACGGTGCCGGCGATGCGCTCGCCGTCGAGCGGGTTCGACGTGTTCATCCCGGTCTCGGACATGCCGTACCGCTCGAGAATCGTGTGGCCAGTGCGTCGCTTGAACTCGTCGAACGTGTCGGGCAGCAGCGGCGCCGAGCCCGAGATGAAGAGCCGCATCGAACGCACATCGTCGGCGCCAAACGCCGGATCGGCGAGGAGCCGCGTGTAGAACGTCGGCACGCCCATCATCACGGTGGCGCGCGGCAGCAGCGCGCGGACCTCCGCCGGGTCGAATTTCGCGAGCCACAACATCCGGCTTCCCGAAAGCAGCGCGCAGTGGATGCCGACGAACAGGCCGTGGATGTGATAGATCGGCAGCGCGTGCAACAGCACGTCGCCGCGCGTGAAGCCCCAGTGCTCGACCAGCGCCAGCGCGTTGCTGCCGAGGTTGCGGTGCGTCAGCATTGCGCCCTTCGATCGCCCCGTCGTGCCGGACGTGTAGACGATGGCCGCGAGATCGTCCGGCTTCGATTCCACGGTGAAGAACCGGTGAGGCTCGTTGGCCGCGCGTTCCAGCAGCGACCCCGTCCCGGTGCCGAGCGTCAGAACCACGCTTTCCGGGCGAATCGCCGTCACCGCATCGGCGGCGCCGGGCCGGCAAACGATCACCCGCGGTTCGGCGTCAGCGAAAAAATACGCGAGCTCGCTCCGCTGGTATCCCGTGTTGAGCGGCAGGTAGACGAAGCCCGCGCGCAGGCACGCGAGATAGAGCGCGAGCGCCTCCCAGCATTTGTCGACCTGCACGGCGACGCGATCGCCGGGCGCGCATCCCGCGCGGACCAGCGCATGGGCGACGCGCGCCGACGCGGAATCGAGGAGGTCGTAATGGATGACGGGGCCACCCGGGATCAGCAGGCAGGGCTCGCCGAGCCGCTCGTCGAAATGACTGCGGAGGAGCGCGTAGAAGTTGGCGTTCATGCAGGCGCCATCGACGGTCCGCGCCGGAGCGCGAGGCCGACATTACAGCACAATGCGCGCCGCAAGCGTCAGATCAGGCCGGCTCCGCGCGCCCACTTGTACTTCGCGCCCAGCACCATCACGGGCATCTCCGTCGAGTATGGATACGCGGGAATCCCGTGGTCGAACAGGTATTCAGCGGCCTCCTCGACCTCGACATCGCCGGCGAGCGACACGACAACGGGCTTGTGGATCCCTTTCGCCTTCATCTCGTCGACGACCTCGACGATGATTTTCGCGAACACCATCGGCGGCGTCACGATCGTGTGCCAATAACCGAGGATCAGCGCGTGGATCCGCGGATCCTCGAGCCCCAGACGCACCGTGTTCTGGTACGTCTTCGGCGGCTCTCCGCCGGTGATGTCGACCGGGTTGCCGGCCGCGCCGAACGGCGGGATGAACTTGCGGAACGCCGCGTCGAGATCGGGCGGCATCGCCATCAGCTTGAGTCCGTTGTCCACGCACGCATCGGACAGGAGCACGCCCGAGCCGCCGGCGCCGGTGATGATCACGACGTTTTCGCCCTTCGGTGTCGGCAGCACGGGAATCCCGCGTGCGTATTCGAGCAGCTCGCGCAGCGCCTTGGCGCGGATCACGCCCGACTGCCGCAGCACGTCGTCGTAGATCTTGTCGTTGCCGGCGAGCGCGCCGGTGTGCGACGACGCGGCGCGCGCACCCATGCTCGTGCGCCCGGCCTTCAGCATCACGACGGGCTTTTTCTTCGACACGCGCTTCGCCACCTCGGCGAACGCGCGGCCATCCTTCAGGTCCTCGCAGTGCTGCGCGATGATGTGCGTGTTGTCGTCCTGCTCGAAGAACGTGAGGAGGTCGTCCTCGTCGATGTCGGACTTGTTGCCGAGACCGACGATCGCCGAGACGCCCATCTTGGCCGAGCGCGAGAATCCGATGATCGCCATGCCGATGCCACCGGACTGCGACGACAGCGCCGCGTGGCCCTTGACGTCGTACGCGGTGCAGAACGTCGCGCAGAGATTCTTCCACGTGTAATAGAACCCGTAGATGTTGGGGCCCATCAGGCGGACGCCGTATTTCTGCCCGATCGCCTGGATCTCCTTCTGTCCCTCGACGTTGCCGGTTTCGGCGAACCCGGACGGGATCAGGACCGCGCCGGGAATCTTCTTCTCGCCGCACTCGACAAGCGCTGCCGCGACGAACTTCGCGGGTATTGCGAACACGGCGACGTCGATCGTGCCGGGGACGTCCTTGACGCTCTTGTACGCCTTGATTCCCATGATCTCGTCGGCGGACGGGTTGATCGGGTAGATCTTGCCCTTGTATCCGCCGTTGATCAGGTTTTTCATCACCGAGTTGCCGATCTTGCCCGTCTCGCCGGAGGCGCCGATCACGGCGACCGCCTCGGGCTTCATGATCCGGTTCATGTCGCGCACGATGTCCTCGTGCTTCGGGCGGAATCGTGGCGCCGGCGGGTTCCAGTCGACCACGATGCGCACGTCGGCCGCGGTCGCGCCCTGGTCATCGGCGAATACCGGGTTGAGGTCCATTTCGGCGATCTCGGGGAAATCCGCGACGAGCTGTGAAACACCGCGGATCACGCCGGCGAGCGCCGCGCGGTTCACGCCTTTGGCGCCGCGCACGCCCTTCAGGATCTCTGCCGCCGCGATGCCATCCAGCATCGACAGCGCGTCGTCCTTCGACGCGGGCGCCAGCCGGAAGGTGATGTCCTTCATCACCTCGACCAGCACGCCGCCCAGCCCGAACGCGACCAGCTTGCCGAACGATGGATCGGTCACCGCGCCAATGATCACTTCCTGTCCGCCGCCCACCATTTGCTGCACCTGGACGCCGGCAAGCTCCGCCTTGCGATTGTATTTCTTGGCGTTGCTCATGATCGTCGCGAAGCCCTTCTTCACGTCGGCGGCGTTCTTCACTCCGACCAGCACGCCGCCGGCTTCCGTCTTGTGCAGGATCTGCGGCGACACGATCTTGAGCACGACGGGATAGCCCATCGCGCTCGCGATCTTTGCGGCCTGCGCAGGCGTCGTCGCGACGCCTTCCTTCGGCACCGGGATGCCGTACGCGTCGCAGACCGCCTTGCCCTCGGGCGCGGTGAGCGAGGAGCGGCCGTCGGCCTTGACGCGATCGAGAATGCGCCGGACTTCCTTCTTGTTGTTTGCCATGCCACTTCCCCCAAAAAGATACGTCTGGCGGCGCTCGGCGCCGCGGTCCGTAAAGTAATTCAGATTGCTTTTTCGGCGCGCAGCGCCGCGATAGCGTCTTTTGCGAAGCCAAGCTCGGCCAGAACTTCGTCGGTATGCTCGCCAAGCAGCGGCGACCGCTTCACGTCCGTGGCGCTGTCCGACATCTTGATCGGATTGCCGACGGTCAGGTACTTGCCGCGCGTCGGATGATCGACCTCGACCACGGTTCCGGTCTTGCGCAGCGACGGCTCCTCGGCGATTTCCTTCATCGACAGAATCGGGCCGCACGGAATGTCGTGCTTGTTGAGGATATCCATCGCCTCGAATTTGGTCTTGGTCTTGGTCCATTCCTCGATCTGGCCGAAGATCTCCATCAGGTGCGGCAAACGCGCCTTCGGCGTTGCATAGCGCGGATCGGTGAGCCACTCCGGCCGGCCGATCACCTCGCAGATGTCCTTCCAGACCGGCGCCTGAGTGATGAAGTAGATGTACGCGTTGGGGTCGGTCTCCCAGCCTTTGCACTTCAGGATCCACCCCGGCTGGCCGCCACCCGACGCGTTGCCGGCGCGCGGCACGGCGTCGCCGAACGTGCCGTTCGGATACTGCGGGTACTCTTCCATCACCTTCGTTCGGTCGAGGCGCTGCTGGTCGCGCAGCTTGACGCGGCACAGGTTGAGCACGCCGTCCTGCATTGCGGCGAGCACGCGCTGACCGCGACCTGACGTGTTGCGCTGGTAGAGCGCGGCGACGATGCCGAGTGCCAGATGCAATCCGGTGCCCGAGTCGCCGATCTGTGCGCCGGTCACCATGGGCGGCCCATCGTCGAAGCCCGTCGTGGAGGCCGAGCCGCCCGCGCACTGCGCGACGTTCTCGTACACCTTGCAGTCTTCGTACGGCCCGGGACCGAATCCCTTGACCGAGGCCATGATCATCCGCGGGTTGAGCGACTGGACCCGCTCCCACGTGAAGCCCATCCGGTCGAGCGCGCCGGGCGCGAAATTCTCGACCAGCACGTCGCAGTGCTTGACCAGCGACTCCAGGATCGCCTTGCCTTTCGCATGCTTCGCATCGACGGTGATCGAGCGCTTGTTGTGGTTCAGCATCGTGAAATAGAGGCTGTCGACATTCGGAATGTCGCGCAGCTGGCCCCGCGTGATGTCCCCCTCGCCCGCCCGCTCCACCTTGATCACGTCGGCGCCGAGCCACGCCAGAAGCTGCGTGCACGTCGGCCCCGACTGCACGTGCGTGAAGTCCAGGATGCGGACACCGTCCAACGCCTTACCCATTACGTTCTCCCACGCAATTCATCGTTTCGAAAATGCGGCGCCGATCGGCACACGTGTTCAGGGCTTCTTCTTCGCGGAGGGGTTGAGGCTCGTGATGCGGCCGCTTTCCGTGCCGCCGCCCTCGTCGATGACCGCGTTGATGAGCGTCGGCCGGCGCGAGCGAATCGCCTCTTCCATGGCCCGACGAAGCTCATCCGGGGTCTTGACGTGGGCGCCCACGCCGCCCCAGGCCTCCATCATCTTGTCGTAGCGGGCGTCCTTCACGAAGACGAGCGGCGACGGGTCCGGTCCACCGGTGGGGTTCTTCTCGTCGCCGCGATACACGCCGTTGTTGTTCATGATGACGATGCATACCGGCAGGTTGTAGCGGCAGATCGTCTCGGTCTCCATCCCGGAGAAGCCGAATGCGCTATCGCCCTCGACCGCGATCACCTGCTGGCCGGTCACGACGGCTGCGGCCACGCTGTAGCCCATGCCGACGCCCATGATTCCCCACGTGCCGACGTCGATACGCTTGCGCGGCTTGTACATGTCCACGATGCTGCGGGTGAAGTCGAGCGCATTCGCGCCTTCGTTGACGAGCACGGCGTCCGGGTTGGCCTTGACGATGTCGCGCACCACGTTGAGCGCGCTCTGGTAGCTCATCGGCGACGGATTCTTCGCGAGCGTCTCGGCCATCTTCGCGACGTTCTTGGTCTTGCGCTCGTTGATGGCGTCGATCCATTCGGCGGGCGGCTTGGCAAAGTTCGCGCCGATTTCGCGCAGCATCGCCGACACGCACGATCCGATGTCGCCGACCACCGGCGCCTCGACGCGGACGTTGCTGTCCGCCTCCTGCGGCGAGATGTCGACCTGCACGAACTTCTGGCCGCCCCACGACTTGGACGTTGCGCCACCCCACGTTTTGCCCTTGCCTTGCGACAGCAGCCAGTTGAGGCGCGCGCCGATCAGCATCACGACGTCAGCTTCCGGCAGCACATAGGACCGCGCCGCGGAAGCCGATTGCTCATGCGTGTCGGGCAGCAGGCCCTTGGCCATCGACATCGGCAGGTAGGGAATGCCAGTCTTCTCGACCAGCGCACGAATGTCGGCATCGGCCTGCGCGTAGGCCGCGCCCTTGCCGAGAATGATCAGCGGCTTCTTCGCGCTTTTCAGGAGATCGACTGCCCGCTTCACCGCGTCGGGCGCGGGGATCTGGCGGGGTGCGGCATCGATCACTTTGATCAGCGAGTTCTTGCCGGCGACCGCATCCATCGCCTGCGGAAAGAGCTTCGCCGGAAGGTCGAGATAGACGCCGCCGGGACGGCCCGACACCGCGGCGCGGATCGCGCGCGCGACGCCCACGCCGATGTCCTCGGCATGCAGCACGCGATATGCCGCCTTGCACAGCGGCTTGGCGATTGCGAGCTGGTCCATCTCCTCGTAATCGCCCTGCTGCAGGTCGACGATCTCGCGCTCCGAAGAGCCGCTGATGAGAATCATCGGGAAGCAGTTGACGGTCGCATGCGTGAGCGCCGTGACCCCGTTGAGAAAGCCGGGCGCCGACACGGTGAGGCAAATGCCGGGCTTCTGGGTGAGGAAGCCGGCAATCGATGCCGCGTAACCTGCGTTCTGCTCGTGCCGGAACGAAATCACGCGCAGGCCCGACGCCTGCATCCGGCGCGTGAGGTCAGTGATCGGGATGCCGGGCAGCCCGAAGATCGTATCGATGCCATTCAGCTTCAGCGCCTCGATGACGAGGGTGAAGCCGTCGGTTTCCTGTGCCTGGCGCTGGGATTCGCTACCGCCGGCGACTTTCTGGGCGTCGTCGGCAGGGGTCGAAGCGGGCTTGGCGGCGGTCTTGGTGGCGGCGTCGTTCATTCTTTTCTCCGTGGCCGATGCAACGATCTCGCAGTTTAGTGATATCTTGCATAACGTATTTCGTATACCAGCGAATGTCAACGGATATTTTTTTATTGCAGATCAATAGCTTGCGTGATCGTTCGACTGGCTCCGCGAAGGCGGGGAACGGAGTGTAGACCATGTCCACCGAAACCGCTGTCGAAACCGGGGTGCCCCCGCTGGCGCTGAAGCGCCTGAGCGCGAACGTCAGCTTTCGCGACCAGGCCTACGCCGCGCTGAAGCAGGCGATCCTCGACGCGGACATCTATGGCCAGGCGGAGGAGATCAAGCTCGACGAGCGGCAGCTGGGCGCGGCGCTCGGCGTCAGCCGCACGCCGATCCGCGAAGCGATGACGCTGCTGGAGCAGGAGGGCTTCCTGCGCACCGAGCCGCGCCGCGGCGTGTTCATCGTGCGCAAGACGAAAAAGCAGATCGTCGAGATGATCGAGATGTGGGCGGCGTTGGAAAGCATGGCCGCGCGGCTCGCGACGATCAATGCGTCCGACGAGGACATCGGTGCGTTGCGCCACATGTTCGACGAGTTCAACAACTCGACGCCGGCCGAGCACATCGACGAGTACTCGGACGCGAACATCGCCTTCCACCAGGCCATCATCCGGCTGTCGGGTTCGCACCTGATGGGCAAGACGATCGAGAATCTGTTCATCCATGTTCGCGCCATTCGCCGGATGACGATCTCGCAGAACGACCGCGCCGCCCGTTCGATCGTCGACCACATGGGTATCATCGAAGCCCTGGAGCGGCGGAACACCGAGCTCGCCGAGCGCCTCGTCCGGCAGCATTCGCTCGACCTCGCGGCGCACGTCGAGAAGCACTGCGACTTCCTGGACTAGCATGACCGGCAGCGCGACGATCGACACCTCCCGCCTCGGGAAGCGCGGCAAGGTGCGCGGCAAGTTGAAGGGGCGGCAGGTCGACCCGAAGGCTGCGGCGGATATCGCGGCGCTGCTGGGTTCGGCGCCGCGGCGGCGCGACCTGTTGATCGAGCACCTGCACCGGATCCAGGACCGGTACGGCTGCGTGCGCGCGGCGCATATCGTCGCGCTGGCGGCCGAAATGAAGCTCGCGCTGACCGAAGTCTATGAAGTCGCTACGTTCTACCATCACTTCGATGTGATCGATGACGAAGAGGCAGCGCCGCCGCCGGTCACGGTGCGCATATGCGAGACCTTTTCCTGCGCCATGGCAGGCGCCGCCGCGCTGCACGCGGCGGTCGAGGCGGCGGGCGACGCGAGCGTGCGCGTCATCGGCGCGCCGTGCATCGGCCGCTGCGAGCATGCACCGGCAGCGGTGGTCGGACGCAATCCCGTGGATCGTGCGACACCGCACGCCATTGCCGCCGCCGTCGCCGGCAACCGGCTCGAGCCGGAGATTCGGCACTACATCGACTTGGCGGGGTACCAGGCTGCGGGGGGCTACCAGACGCTGGTGGCATGCGTATCGGGCGAGCGTGCGCTGGACTCGGTGCTGGCCGCGATGGAGGATTCCGGGCTGCGTGGCCTGGGCGGCGCCGGATTTCCCACGGGACGCAAATGGCGCATCGTGCGCAACGAGCCGGCACCGCGCCTGATGGCCGTCAACATCGACGAAGGCGAGCCCGGAACGTTCAAGGACCGCCATTATCTGGAGCGCGACCCGCATCGCTTTCTCGAAGGCATGTTGATCGCCGCCTGGGCGGCGGGCATCGACGAGATCTACGTCTACCTCCGTGACGAATACGCAGCGTGCCGCACGATCCTCGAACGCGAGATCGCGGCGCTCGCAGCGGCGCCGCCGTGCGCGCTCCCTCGCATCCATTTGCGGCGCGGCGCCGGCGCCTACATCTGCGGCGAGGAATCGGCGATGATCGAGTCGATCGAAGGCAAGCGCGGGATGCCGCGCCTGCGCCCGCCGTATGTCGCGCAGGTCGGGTTGTTCGACCGCCCGACGCTCGAGCACAACATGGAAACGCTCCACTGGATTCGCGACATCCTCGAGAAGGGGTCGGCGTGGTTTGCCGGCCGCGGCCGCAACGGCCGCAAGGGATTGCGCTCGTTCTCGGTATCCGGTCGCGTGGCGAATCCGGGCGTGCATCTCGCGCCCGCCGGCATCACCGTACGCGAGCTGATCGCCGAATTCTGCGGGGGCATGCTGCCCGGTCACGAGCTCTACGGTTATCTTCCCGGCGGCGCGTCCGGCGGCATCCTGCCGGCGTCGATGGGCGACATTCCGCTCGATTTCGACACGCTGCAGCCGCACGGCTGCTTCATCGGCTCGGCCGCGGTCATCGTGCTGTCGCAGCACGACCGCGCGCGCGATGCGGCGCTTAACATGATGCGATTCTTCGCCGACGAGTCCTGCGGGCAATGCACGCCGTGCCGCGTCGGCACCGAAAAAGCCGTGGGCCTGATGGAGAGCGAGCGCTGGGACACGGCGCTGCTCGGCGAGCTGTCGCAGGCGATGGCCGACGCGTCGATTTGCGGGCTGGGGCAGGCGGCGCCGAATCCGATTGCGTGCGTCATCAAGCATTTTCGGAGGGAGATCGAATGAGCGGGACGCACGCGCGAGCAGGGCGAAGCCAAGGAGCGCAGCTCGCGTCTGCGAGCGCGGGCGACGGCCGACCCCAATTGATGTCGAGAACAATGCAACGGCGCGGAGGCCGTGGCAGAGACGAAAGTCCAGCCAAGGCCCGAAGGGCGCGTCGCCGAG
>Ga0209048_10006674_pt1 | contig 10773 bp, 6 predicted proteins | sample FrelakmetCRP12CR_FD_187146 | JGI IMG/M metagenome (GOLD analysis project Ga0209048, IMG submission 187146) | Freshwater lake sediment microbial communities from the University of Notre Dame, USA, for methane emissions studies - CRP12 CR (SPAdes)... | ecosystem: Environmental > Aquatic >... | reverse complement strand
CCCGCGCTCCCCGATCCTGGTCTGATAGCCATCCTTCATGGCCATGATTTCATCGTGTATGGCTGCTGCTTTGGCTGCCGCCTCCATCTCGTCCCGGGCGGCATCCGGCTTACCCATGGTGATATTGAAGGCGATGGTCTCAGAAAAAAGAATGACCTCCTGGGGAACGTAGGCAATTGCCTCTCTTACCTGAGCGAGGGACAGTTGGTTCACATCCCGGCCGTCGAAGTGAATCATGCCGTCCGGAACCGGGTAGAGTCTGGTCAGGAGGTGACACAAGGTGGTCTTGCCTGAGCCGGTTCTTCCCACGATGCCAAGAAACTGACCCTGACGAATATTCAGATGAACGTTCTGGAGCGCAAATTGGGTGTGCTGAGGGTAGGAGAAAGAAAGGTGAGTGATATCAATCTCTCCCTTCATAGCGGGCAGAGGCAGCGCTGTTAAAGGATCTTGCAGGCCGGGCCTCTCCTCGAAAAGGGCCTGGATTCTTTCAAGAGAGGTGACACCCCGTTGAAAAAGGTCCGCTACCCAGCCTATTGCCATCATGGGCCAGGTCATCAACAGGAGATAATTGATGAAGGCAACAAAATCACCTGCGGTGATCGTCCCTCCGATCGTCATCCGGCCGCCGAAGACAATGACCAGGAGCAGACTGGCATTGGCTATAAGTCCGGAAATGGGAAACAGGGCGCCGTACACAAAGGAAAGTCTGAGATTGTCACGAATGTACGTTTTGCCCATGTTTTCAAAGTGTGTACTCTGCGGTTCTTCCTGATTGTACGCCTTGATCAGTCGTACGCCTGATAACGTTGAACGGGCAAATTCCGTTAGCGCAGAAAACTGTTCCTGGACTTTCTTAAAATGCCGGTGCAGACGCCTGGAAAAATAACGGGTCAGGATGGCAAGGAGCGGCATGGGAGCGATGGCGATTGCCGTCAAACGGGGGTTGATATAAGCCATAAAGGCGATGGCAGCCACTCCCATGAAGGCCGCGTCCACAAAAGCCACCAGTCCCATACCGCTTGCCAGTTGGACCGATGATAGGTCGTTGGTGGCCAGAGCCATGATTTCGCCTGCAGTACGGCGCTGGAAAAACACTCTGTCCAGGGTCAGGATATGAGCAAACAAGCGGCTACGAAGATCGGTCTCCAGGGAGCGGGAAAAACCCAGAAGCAGGCTGCGCCAGAAGAAACGCAGAACGGCGATGAACAAGGCCAGAAGGACGATGTACAACCCGCATATCAAGAGGCTCCGCGGGGTGGCAGATCCAAACTGCAGCGCATCTACTGCTATCTTGATCACTCGCGGGATGACGAGTTGCAGGAAATCCACCCCGATAAGGGCCAGAAAGCCTGCCGAGACCCTCAAGGCATAGCGCTTGAAATAAGGACGAATGAGGGCGACTGCACCCCAGGAACTATTCTGACGGATCTTCCTTTACCTCCCTGTAGAGCTAAGAGCCAACTCTCTTCCCGCCTGATATGCCTCTTGAAGATATTCCGGGTGTTGCAGGATTTCTCCTTCATGATCCAGGCCGCGATAAAGCAACGTTCGCCAGACTTCCATGTCAAGGACATCAAAGAAATAATGAACACTGGAGAGCGCCCCGTCAAAGAGCTTTTTGCCGTGGGTGGCGCCAACGGAAATGAACAGACCTTTTCGTTTGATCTCTCCTTGACCGAAGGGGACCTTCTCGATCCAGTACTTTTTGGCCCAAAGAGACTGACATCGGTCCATCAGGATTTTGGTTTGCGCCGTTACAGCATAAAAAAAGATCGGCGAAGCCAGCATCAGTCCCTGGCATGCCAGGAGTTTATCGTAGACCTGCTGAAAGTCATCCTGGATGACACACCGGCCGGTCTTCTTGCAGCCGTAAATCTCGAGGCAAGGAGCCATCTTGAGATCGCGAAGGACGATCTCCTCGACGTCGGCGCCGGCTTCGCGAGCCCCCTCAAAAGCCTTTTCCAGCAGGAGCCATGTGTTGCCCCTGCGCCGGGGGCTCCCATAGATGGCAAGGATTTTCATTCCCGAAACCATGCTCCAAATATTAAGATGGGATAAACAGCAGTTCTATTGCTGTTTGTAACGTGCCTTTTCAGAAACTGAAAAACACCTTCTGCAACACCTTGGGGGTGATCCCGACCAGATCCAGGTACATGGTGAGACCACCCATAAAGAACGGCCAGCCGGCCCCAAGAATCATTGCCAGATCGACATCCCGGGAGCTGTCCACCACTTTTTCGTGTAAAATGAGATCCGTTTCCCGGGCGAGGTTGCTCAGAATTCGCTCCTGTATTTCTTCGGGATGGAAATCTTCTTTTCCACTCTTCACCCAGAGCTTTTCGACTTCAGGGTCAATCCCCTTCGCCTTGCCATCGCGAAGATAGAAGACGGCCTTTTTGGCTTCCACCATCGCTTTCAAGTTTAGGTTCAGCGGAAACCGCGCAGGTCCAAAAGCTTGACTGAGTGTTTCCGTAACGTGGAAAGCGACCGGCAGGCCAACCAGGTCCAGCAGTTCAAACGGTGCCATAGGCAGGCCGAGAGCCAGGAGCGCCTGATCCACCTGGCTGAAGGCCGCCCCCTCGTCGACCATGGTGAGGCAGTCAACCAGCATTTTGACCAGAATCCGGTTTACCAGGAAGGCCGGAGAATCCTTCACCAGAATTCCGGTCTTCTTCAATTTGCCCGCCAGATCGAAGGCTGCGGCCAGGGTTTGTTGGGTCGTCCGTTCCGCCCGGATGATTTCAATGAGCGGCATAACCGCCACGGGATTGAAGAAGTGGAAGCCCACCACCCGCTCCGGGTTCTTGAGAACCTTTGCCATCTCGGTGACGCTCAAGGACGAGGTGTTTGTGGCAAGGACTGCATCCGGCCTGAGGTAGGACTCAGCCTCGCTAAAGACCTGCTGCTTGACCTCCATGCGTTCGAATACCGCCTCGATCACAAAATCGCACTCGGCGAAATCCCTGTAGTCAAGCGTGCCTTTGACGAGACCTGCAAGATAGTGGCTCTTCCCTGCACTCACCCGTCCTTTTTCTACCAACTTCAAGAGCTCCTGTCGGATATAAGCGCCACCCTTGTCCACCAATTCCTGGCTGATGTCTTTAATCACTACCGGTACTTCCAGACGGTGAAGGAAAAGATAGGCGAGCTGCGAAGCCATAAGACCGGCGCCGATGACTCCCACTTTGTTGATACCTTTCGGCTTAACATCCGGCGGAGTCTTCAGCTTTTTGGCATGGCGGTTCACCAGATCAAACGAGTAGATGGATGCTTTGCATTGCCGGGATTTGACCAGGTCGCCAAGGGCCTTGTTTTCTTCTTCAAAACCCGTTTGAATGTCCCAGTCGCAGGCCCCTGCAATCAGTTCCAGAGCCCGATAGGGAGCCGGCGCAGCTCCGTGGACTCTGCCGTCCACGAAGGCTTTTGCCCGGTCAATGAGGTTCTTGAGCGCGCCTGTTTGCGCGGGTGTGCGCTGCACGCTGACCTTTCCCGAAATGAGATCGATCAGAAATTGCAGGGATTCATCCAGAAACTCGGCGCCATCAAAAAGTCGATCGGCGAGCCCAAGATCGAAGGCCACCCGGCCGCTGATCATCCGGTTCTGGTTCAGGGCGTTGTAGATGATGAGCTGCAGTGCCTTTTCCGGGCCCAGCAGCCGGGTCGCCAGGGTGCATCCTCCCCAGCCGGGGATGAGTCCCAGAAAGCATTCCGGGAAGCCTATGGCCTGAACACTTTGATGGACTGTTCGATATTTGCAGTAAAGAGCGATTTCCAACCCCCCACCGAGCGCTACACCATTGATTGCAGCCACTGTGGGGTAAGGTAAATCCATCATCCTTTTCATTACAGTGTGGCCGAGATGCCCGACCTGATAGCCCTGTTCGAACGTCGTAATGAAGGGCACTTCGGTCAGGTCGGCGCCCGCCGCAAAAATATAAGGTTTGCCGGTGAGCAACAGTCCCCGGACGTCCGTTTCCTGTGATATCACATCCAGGGTTTCGCTGAGGGAATGCATGGCAGCTTCACCGAACGTGTTGGGGCGCTTGTAGTCCTGACCATTGTCCATGGTCACGATGGCAATCTTTCCCACCGGTGAGTCATAGAATCGATTGTAAAAACGGGTAATTGGTTCGGCCATGGTCCTTCTCCCACTTTAAGGATGAATGCTAAAGGCCAAGAGCTAAGAGCCAGCGAGGTTTTCCCAGATCGCCGATCCCCCCTGGCCCAGACCCACGCAGAGCGTGCTGAGCCCGTAGCGTGCCTCGGGATGGGCGGCAAAAAGATGCATCAGGTGCATCACCAGGCGCGGTCCCGACGCCGCCAGCGGGTGGCCAAAGGCGATCGCACCCCCGAGCGGATTGAGCCGTTCATCATCAGGCATTTTCAAGCTGAACTCTTTCATGAATGCCAGGCACTGCACCGCAAACGCTTCGTTCAATTCAACGAAGCCCATATCCTCCATGGAGAGGCCTGTCTTGGCAAAGAGCTTCTTAGTGGAAGGAATCGGCCCGCAGCCCATGATTTCCGGCCGCACCCCAGCATAGGCATATCCCACCAGGCGCATCTTCGGGACCACACCCAATTCCTGCGCTCGCTCTTCACTCATAAGCAGTAGGCCACATGCGCCATCGTTCAATCCGGAAGAGTTGCCCGCAGTTACCCGGCCCTGGGCGCGAAAAGGGGCTTTGAGATCCTTTAATCCTTCCATAGTCGTTTCAGGGCGGGGCTGCTGGTCACGGTCCGCCACAACCCAACCTTCTTTGGTATAAACGGTCATGGGGACGATCATCTTCTGAATCCCGCCCTCGCCATATGCCCGGGCAGCCTTTTTCTGCGACTGCAAGGCATAGGCATCTGCCAGTTCTTTGGTGATTTCGGGGAAGAGATCGTGGAGGTTCTCCGCCGTTTTTCCCATTACCAGGGCATCTTCTGAAACCAGTCTGTCGGCGATGAAACGGGGGTTGGGGTCGGCGGTGGCGCCAAGGGGATGGTGGCTCATGTGGTCCACCCCACCAGCGATAGCGACGTCACAGGCCCCGAGCGCAATTTCAGACGCAGCTGCCGTTACCGCCGTCAGGCCACTGGCACACATGCGATCAACGGAAAAACCGGAACAGCTCTCAGGCAGGCCGGCCAGAAGAACCGTGGTGCGCCCCAGAGTCAGCCCCTGGTCGCCCTCCTGAACGGTGGCACCCCAGATATTTTCCTCAACCATTTCAGGGCGTACCTCTGGGTTGCGCCGCATGAGTTCGCGGATCACCTTCACCACCATATCGTCAGCCCGCGTCAACCAGAAGAAACCCTTTTCTCCGGCTCTGCCAAAAGCGGTGCGCACACCGTCCACTACGACCACATCCCTCACTTTCATGCAAGCCCTTTCTTGTTGTAGCTCTTGTAGCTGTTGGCTCTTAGTTCCTGGCTCCCAACTGTTGGTTCCATTCATCCGTTTCCAAGTTCCAGGAGACTGTTTGAAACTAGCCCAGCGAGAATCCATACTCCGGTATCTCCAATGCCGATTTATCGTTACTCATAATCGCGCGGGCCCTGCCATGAGCCTGGGTCAAAACCTGGTTGATGAAGAATCGAGCCGACGCAATCTTCCCGAGATAAAAGGCGGCACTCCGGTTGTTCTTCAGGATTTCCTGTTGGGCTCTCGCGTCCCCGGCGCGGTGGTCCCGATAGATCTCCTGGAGCCTGCGGTCGGCCAGATGTGCCTGCCAGAGAAGCAGAAATCCCATCGCCGCGTCGCCACACAGATCCAGGTAAGGTTTGGCGTGCAGGAGAGGGACCTGAAATTCATCCGTCATCCCTTTCAGGGCGAAAAACTTGGTAACCTGGATGACACTCTCCTGCGCCTCTTCATAGATCCCGACCAGTTCGCGCATATTGAAGTTCGTTCTGATTCTTTCCAGAATTTCAGTCATCGCCGCCATGGCGTTCTTGAGGAGCTGTCCACGCTTTTGCGTCAGCTTTCTGCCGACCAGATCGAGGGCCTGGATGCCGTTGGTTCCTTCGTAGATGGATGCGATCTTGCAGTCTCTCAGGAGCTGCTCGACGGGAAACTCCGTAATGTACCCATAGCCTCCATAGATCTGAATCGCCGTCTCACAAACCCGAAAGCCCAAGTCACTACCGACCGATTTGCAGATGGGGATCAGGAGATCCACGTACCCCTTGAAGCGTTCCTTTTCCTCTTCTGATTGCGCCGCCCGCACCCGATCAATACAGTATGCTGCCAGATACAACAAAGCCCGCATGCCTTCAGTGCTGCTCTTCATGAACATGAGCATCCGACGAACATCCGGGTGGTGGATGATGGGCACCCTGGGGGCCGTTGGGTCCTTCATCCGTTCCGCGGAGGCTCCCTGCAGCCTCTCCTTCGCGTACTTCAGCGCATGCAGATAGGCGGTGCTACCCTGGGCCAGTCCCTGCATCCCGACAAAAAGCCGGGCTTCGTTCATCATTTCAAACATGATCCGCATCCCGGTGTGTTCTTGACCCAGGAGATAGCCTATACACTTGCCGTTTTCTCCAAAGTTGAGAGAACAGGTGGCAGAGCCGTGGATGCCCATTTTGTGCTCGATGCCGGTGCAGGCGACATCGTTGTCCACGAGCCCGCCATCGACATCGTAGCGCAACCGGGGCACAATAAAGATGGAAATCCCTCTGGCCCCCTTCGGGGCCCCATCAATACGAGCCAGCACCATATGCACGATGTTTTCGGTAAGGTCATGCATTCCCGAGGAGATAAAAATCTTCTGCCCGGATATGAGGTAAGTCCCCTCGCCGAGGGGTGTAGCCCTGGTAGTCAAACTCCCCACATCGCTCCCTGCCTGTGCTTCGGTCATGCACATGGTGCCGGCCCATTCTCCGGCGAACAATTTATGCATATAGAGTTCCTGTTGTTCCGGTGTACCGAACTCTTCCAGCAGGCGGGCGGAGCCGTGCGTCAGCCCGGGATACATAAAAAGGGACCAGTTGGCCGCGCCAAAAAGCTCAACACAGGCATTGGCGACCACCAAAGGAAACCCCTGCCCGCCCACTTCAGGAGGATCGCTCATGGCCAGCCACCCACCTTCACAGTAGTGCTGATAGGGCCGATGATAAGCGTCCGGCGCCCTGACCTTGCCATTTTCGAACCGACATCCCTGCCGGTCGCCATCCCGATTTGCCGGGTAGAATTCCTTTTCAGCCAGTTTCTCGGCTTCCTGAAGAGCCATATCAAACAGATCCCGGGAAAAACTGCTGTACTTGGGATACCTGCAGAGTTCCTCTATGCGCAACTGTTCGTGAAGGATAAAACTCACATCCCTCTCGTCGACAAGCAGTTTCATCCCTGACTCCTTCTTCCTGATCCTATCCGTAACCCAAAGCTCCGATGCAAACGAGCGTCCGACGAACAACCCCCCGGAAACTCTTGATTGTAATGTATTGTATGTTTGATGGTGGCGGACTGTCAATTAGACTCTGCTGCCGGCGCGTGGTATATTCTGTGCAGCAACGAGAACGTGCAACCAAGTCGCAAGAGAGGTCGGGCCGATGGTAGGGAGAATGTACCGAGGGGGCTCTGGATGCAGGGTCGACCTATACGGTATAAGAGAGAATCCAGGACGAAAGCTGCTCTGGTTGCCATCGTTCTGCAGCCTCCGGGCAGGCATATGGAGGGTAATACCAGACCGGCATCACACGGTTCGGCACACCCTGGTATTGTGGGGATTTGCATCATATGTTAGGCGAATTAAATCAATGCATTGTATGAATGCACGAGTTGTTTTGAGATGAAGAGCTATATTTGTGATTTGATAAGGCGAAAACAATATATTGTGGCTGCTGGAGATGCCATTGCTGTTTTCGGTTCATTGCTGTTAAGTGCACCGTTAACCAGCGGGCACATGTCTTTGATTGTGTATATTGTCGTGACATTGGTAACTGTATTTTGTCAGTTGACCATCTTTTATGTTTATGATTTATATGACCTATACTACTTATACAAGATAGCAAAATCGAACAACGTAAAACAATGTATTGCTGCAATATCACTTGTGATGTTATGCAATGCATGTGTGTTAATAGGCATTAGTGATTATATAGGCAACAGTATTGGTATATTTATACTATGCCTATATATCGTTATCAATGTCATGCTAATAATAGCATGGAGATATGTTTTGAGTAAATATCTGTTGAAGACATGGAAACGAATACGACTGACCATCATAGCACCTGAGGGAATCGTTCAATCTTTAAGCACTGATCTAAGCAACATATCACTTATCTCATTATCAACATGTATTCTTTCTAGCATGGATGATAGTAGCAAGGCAAATGAACCCCATCAAAATGCTGATCCTGGCAAGGTTAATCGAATTGCTGATTTTCTGAAAAAAAGGGATTTTGATATGTTGGCATTTTACTCTGCGAATGGTTTTTTGGGCAATAGTGAAATAGAGGAGATCCTAAGACTGCCTCCTGATGGAAAGCAGGTTTATGATGTTTTCAACCTTTATGAAGATTTAACGGGCAAGGTGCCGTTAAGGATGGTTGATGGCCAGTGGTTGCTCAAACGGTCGGAATTCCAAAATACTGTTACCAAAACCTATGGCACGATCAAGAGGCTGCTTGATATTGTTGTCTCTGCGCTCATGTTGGCTTTCCTGGCGCCGCTGATGGTGTTGATCGTGGTGGCCGTGAAAGGCGGAAGCAGGGGGCCGGTGTTCTTTGCCCAGGAGCGGCTCGGACAGAATTTCAAGACGTTCAGATGTTATAAGTTTCGTACCATGATTGATGGAGCAGAAGACAAGTGTGGTCCAATATGGGCCTGCCGGAATGATCCGCGGGTTACAACCGTCGGGCGTTTTCTTCGAAAAACCCGATTGGATGAATTACCTCAACTCTGGAATGTTCTAAAAGGGGATATGACGCTCGTCGGCCCCCGGCCCATTCGGGAGTCATATGCCAGAGAATTGGAGGCAGACATTCCCTTCTACAGGCTTCGTTTTTGTGTGAAACCTGGCCTTACCGGGTGGGCTCAAGTGAACCACGACTACGCAGGGTCAATAGAAGGGCAGCTTGAGAAGTTCCAGTACGAGTTGTTTTATATCAAGAACATGTCGATTGTGCTGGATTTGTTGACCTTATTCAAGACTATTAAGACCGTCATGAGACAACGAGGAACTTAGTGTAGACCATTAACCTTGAAGGAAGTCTCAGAAATATGCTAAAAGACCAAACTTTTATTGTTGAGCTGGAGAGATCTGATGATTGAAAAGGTTGTGACCGTCGTATCTGGACTCCCCCGTTCCGGCACATCGATGATGATGCAAATGTTGGAGGCTGGAGGTATAGAGGTTCTGACGGACAGGATACGCAAGAGCGACGATGACAATCCAAGGGGCTACTACGAACTAGAAGCCGTCAAAAGGCTGGGCAAGGACCAGGCCTGCCTGGATGACGCTGAGGGGAAGTCTGTAAAAGTCATCTCGGAGCTCCTGAAGTATTTGCCGCCAAAGTACAGGTACAAAGTGATTTTCATGCTGAGAAGTATGGAAGAAATCCTTGCTTCGCAGAACGCGATGCTCGTTCGTAAGGGCAAACCCACGGGAAATGCCGGCGATGAAAAACTTTCACAGCTCTTCCAACGGCACCTGGAGCAGGTGATGGCTTGGATGGAAGAGCAGCCTAATATCGATGTCCTTTATGTCAACTATAATGAAATACTCAAGGACCCAAAGGAAGGCGTTCGCAAAATGGGTATCTTTCTGGGGAATATTCTCAATCTGGAAAGAATGGCAGGTGCTGTCGATGAGGCACTGCATCGACAGCGACGATAGCCGGTGGTGTACCCCTAGGACTGTCTGAGAGAGGACGCTTGTGACATTTCATTATTGTTGTTCAGGAAATCGCCCATTGGCCTGGAGAACATGCTAATGGCGCTCATGACAAGGCAGAGCATTTCGGTGGTCTTCCCTGCTCACAATGAAGAGGGGAATATTGTCAAAGCCGTTGAACAGGCCATCCACTGTCTGGAGCATATGTCGCCCGACTGGGAGATCATTCCTGTAAATGATGGGAGTTCTGACAAGACTGGTGAGATCATCCAAAGCCTTTCGCGGCAATATTCCAGAGTGAGGGGGGTACATCATGAGACCAACCGGGGGTATGGAGCCGCACTGAAGTCGGGTATCCAAAGCGCCTCCAAGGAGCTCATTTTTTTCTGTGATTCCGATCTCCAGTTCCACCTGTACGAACTCTTGCACCTTCTCATATGGATTGAGCAATACGATATCGTCATCGGGTTTCGGGCAAAGCGCCTCGACCGGTTGTACCGCCTGGTGAATGCGTTTGGATGGAAGACGCTGGTGCGTTGCCTTCTGGACTTGAAGGTGCGTGATATAGATTGCGCATTCAAACTGTTTCGACGCATTGTTTTTCAGGCAATTAAGATAGATGCGGTTGGCGCCATGGTAAATACGGACATCCTGGTGCAGGCAACCCGTATGGGATTCAAGCTCAAGGAAGTTCCGGTGACTCATTTCCCGCGGGTTGAAGGGGAACAGAGCGGGGCGAGACTGCGCGTCATTAGTAAGGCGTTCAGAGAACTCCTGATATTGTACCGAAAATTGAACAACATCCATCCCATCGTCTGGGATTATGATCGGCGTCACACGGAAACGACTGTTGCTGCTGAGCAGAGACGCGGGAACGATCGTCGAAAGGTGATGTTGCCGATCAATTTTTTTGACCGCCGCCGAAGGTTCGTGCTGTTGGATG
>Ga0209048_10006673_pt1 | contig 10774 bp, 24 predicted proteins | sample FrelakmetCRP12CR_FD_187146 | JGI IMG/M metagenome (GOLD analysis project Ga0209048, IMG submission 187146) | Freshwater lake sediment microbial communities from the University of Notre Dame, USA, for methane emissions studies - CRP12 CR (SPAdes)... | ecosystem: Environmental > Aquatic >... | reverse complement strand
CGCGCCGGCGTGGTGCGGTTATAGGATTCGATACAATAAAGTTTCGTTATGTGTGCTCTGATTTACTTGTATGGAATTTGTTGACGTAAAAAAATACAATCCTAAATTGGGTGGTATTCTAAACGGGCGTAAAACTCTACCAGATACATCTGAATAAAAAGCTGTTGCTAATTGACTAAAAGATTTGTATTGAGTAGAAAGAATAAAACCTTTTTCAGTCAATTGTGGCGCGTTTAATAATACACCTAAAAAAGCATCGTCATAAAGGCCAGCACAAAAACCTCCATAAATAGCAAACTGTTCGGCGGTAGCACTAAATACAGTAAAATTAAAACTACCATCAATTATATCTATCCCGTTTTTATTCTTTTGTGGTGATACTATAGGATAAAGATAAACTTGAGAGCCGCCAGCTATTCCAAAATTTTTGTCAATCATTGTCCAACTATTAAAACCACCACCACGAATAAATGATAAATCTTGCCCAATTTTTTCTTCTATATTTATATTTTCGGGTTCAAATTTATTGGTAGGTGTTGACGCATAAGTACCTATATTAGGTATCGGATTTTCTGCGCTAGGATTTACATTAAAGCGCGGGTTATCCTCTATCCATTCACCCGTTGCAGGTTCAAATACCAGCATGATTTATTTTCTCAAAAAATCAATTGCAATAATAACGAATAGAACTATCAAGCAAAATTTCACTATCGGCCAATAATCTTCTGGTTCTCCCCACGGGGCGGAAACAACAGGCGACCCCGCAACCATCACCGTTATTTTTGGTTTTAAAAGAGACAAGAAAAAATTGGGTTCACCTTTTGCGAGCGGGTCAGCGATAACAATTTGCGGCAAAAATTCGCTGTCTATTTGTATGCTGTCAATAAGCATTATTGGAGTGTCTGCGTATTATCTGAACTGCATGGGGGTGGTAAGGAATTTGCAGGTGCAAGCGATTGTTTAACATCTGAGCCAAACATCATGTCCTTTTCATACTTTAAAAAAGTCCCTAAATCGCAATACAAGGAAACATCAAGAGAATCCCGATTCTTCAAGGCAAGCTGGCATTTTTCCTCGTTTGTCATTGGTACACCTATTACGGTAGCTGCGCCCTCTATCACCCCGCTGGTCATATCCACGGCGGCTCGAGATACCGCGCTGCCGATTGCCAGCGCGTTGCCCTTGCGGGTGAGCCAATAAAACGCGGCGATTGCCAGCGCTCCCAAAATCAAATAAGTCTTTACAATCGCCGACATGATTTTACTCCTTTAAATGAATGCTGAATTTACCCGCGAATAATTCAAGCAAAATTTCAATCTTAACAATTCGCCGCTCCAATTTTACAATATAGATTAACGCGGGAATCATCAAAACATCATGCATATTCATTGTCTAACTGGCGGTGCGGTGTAATGAACAATCTTTATAACGAAGAAAAGCAACGTACCAAACAGGGCGGCATTGCCGTATGTTATTTGAGTCATTACTTCGTCTTTATTATGGACAAGGAATAATCCTACAGGTGCGAGGGCGACGATAGAAAGACCGTTCCCTATTCCGCTTCCAATTGATTGTCCCACACCACCACCAAAAAATTTTAGTAATAAATCTATCATAACGCCGCCTTTTTATCTTTCAAAATTTGATAAAGAAAATATCCAGCTAAAAAGCTAGATACGAAACCGATAATAAAAATATGTGAGAGTTTAGGCAACTTGTCCCCCGTTATAAATAAAGGTGTTTAAAACATCCTGATATTTAGTAGGATGTTGTTGTGCTGTTGAATAAGGCAAACTCGCCCATCTTTTTGATGCTATCTGTAAAGCTATATTAAAATCTCCTTCAATTAATGGTTGTAATGCTCCATCTATTTTTAGCAACCAAACAGCGGCTTCGTCTTGTGAAGCGGGACTAAAATCAGGCAAGAATGCGAGCGCTTGAATTGATAGCCATGTAGGGAAATTAATTTGATACTTTCCAGCGGCTGTGGAAAAATCATTATTCCCTTCCCCGCTTCTTTCGGGGTTGTGAAAAGGTATCCTTATATCGGGGTGCGATGATGTATCAGAAAAATGAGAACCACCAAACAGAATAAAATAATCGCCGTTACTTTCCCGCTTGGCGATTGTCTCTAAAAACGCCTTAACATTTTTATCTTGTAAAGCCGTGTTTATATCCGCTTGCATATTTCTCCGTGTAAAATAGTATGCTGCTAAAATTAAGCCAATAGGCAAGAAAAATTTTCCATTCATTATAGTTTGCGAATTATTATTTTTTGAAAAAAGAGCAGGTAATTAAGCTAGTGGTTATACCTGTATTTGCATAAAAGAATAATCCTTTATTAGGTTCAATATATATATCTCCATTTAACTGGCCACTTGAAATACAATCAGTCGCGCTATATGAAAATTGTGATGGTGATAAAATAAATAATCCATCCATAAAAGATTGTGGAGGAACATTATTAATACAAAATCCCACGTAAGATGGATTAAGAGCGGCCACCCTCACAAAAAACGAGATATTTTTTAATATGGCCCCGTTATGATTAAATTCGGGGTCGATTAAAACCACGCTTGCACCAGCAATTAACCCTAGAGAATATACAAAAGAATTTGTGATTATATTATTATTATTTAATAACCCTTTTGCCGCATTTTCATTTGATGAACGAACGTACATTTAACGCCTCATTCTGAACAGCAAAAACAGTATCAGCGCACCACCCACAAAAAGCATGATGGTTTGATTCGACATTTTAGCCAACCCCGAAAAGATATTAGGGTTTGCATTCGGCAAGCCACCAGCGCCAACCGCCCCGCTAGGAGCGGCAGCACCAGCCGTGGAGGCGCTCGGAGTACCACCAGCGCCCACGGATAAGGCGGGGGTGATCGAAAGACCTGTGATGGTCTTTACACCCGCTTCCGCCGTCTTTTCGACACTATCCCGCAACGATGTAAACCATGACATATTTTATCCTTCCAAAAGTTGCAGATTTTTTCCGCGTGAAATTTCAACCTCGGAAAAATGATTAAGGGGTGCGAGAGATACCGCACCGATAGATTTTTTAAACAACCTATCAGAGGATATTTCACGCGGAGATTTTGGGAAGCCACCGAAAGGGGAATTTAGTGCACCTATCGGGTCTGTCTTTGTATCAATGACAATCCTCTGCCCCTGTGCATCAAGAGCCCCTAGCGGGTCAGATTTTGGGGGGTGAATATTCGCGTTAATCTGAATCGATAAAGGGGTTACACGATTTTCAAAGAATCCCATGATATCTTATTTCAGGGTGCGGATCATTTCTTCGGCAACGGTGACAATTGAGTTTGCGCCCACACCGCCCTGATTAACCCAAGTATATTGAAGCACAGATTTATTGCCGGTTGCGAGTGCCGAGGGAATCGAACCATCCGCGACCCAGTCGAAAACTTCAACACCAGCAATGAGAATCTCAAGAAAGGCCGCATTTTTATTGTGTTCCTGAATCATGCGGTGAACGCGCTCTTTTTCGATAAAACGATTCTGGTCTTTAATGATGATTGTATTTTGAATCGTGTCGGCATTCACACCTGAAAAAGGCACACCAGCAGAACCCGAAGTTGAGCTATGCACATAAAGCCGCTTGATTGCCATATCCGCGCTACGCTCAATATCAATGGTAGTCAAACTGTTAGCGTCAACAGGTGGGCGATAATCGTATGAGATATGATAGTGTGGTTTTGCTGCATCAGGCAACGCACCAAGCGAGCGCTCCACTTCAATGGTGCAAGTTGCAGTAACAGACGAAGTGCCAACCGTGGTTAGCAGGTCAGCAACTGAGCCGCAAGTCAGTTGCAGGGTTACGCTGTTGTAACGCGAGGTATCAAGAATGGTATCCTCCATGCGTATCATTTTCGGGTCAGCAAAACGGACAGGCAAGTTTACATAATAGGTAGCACTCGCCGCAGCAATCGCGTCTTTATTAGGGGCGCATGAATTTTGATAGGTGGCGATTTTGTAGAGAGCGCGACCTGGCAAATTACAAAGGATTTCGCCACGGTCAGTTTTAAGCAGCACGTTTTTGATGAACAAAAGCTCACCCTCTGAAATAGGGGTAGTTCCAGTGCCGACAACAAACACGATGCCCACACGAATATTCATTGTGTACCATCCCTCACCCATCGGAAATTCTTTTGAGAAAATTGTAGATGCACCACCCACGGCAAGCGCCGCGTTTAAAACCAGTTGTGCGCGTTCAACGTATCCGCGCCCTTGCCATTTATCCATGATAAAAATCCTTTCGGTTAGAGTGAAATTTCTGTTTCGGTTACTTTGTTAGGGTCAGTGTCGGGGAGGTCATAATCCACGGTGCGTTGTGATACGACAACGACAGGTTCGGCGCGGCCTTCTTTTTGCGCTTGGGTTAGCGCGTTATTGATTGCCACTTGTGCGCCGATTTTCGAACCGGAGTAAACCGGATGATTGTCGATTCGCACATTAATGTGTGATATTTTTCCGGTTGGGGAATTTTCTTCCCCTTTTGACGCGTTAAAATCATAGGCCATTTTCTTATCCGCCTTTCTTATGCTTTAGGAGCTGGAAAGAGTTTTACCCATACCGGAGTACGGGAAAGAATCGCAACACCCACAGCCACAACAAGAATTGTACCAATCAACCAACTTATCAAACCACCAGCGCTTTTAGGCATGTTAAATTTTCCTTTCAAAAGAGATTAATGTATATGTGTATATTTAAATATTCAGATGTTCTAATATTGCAGGCGTAGTGTTTCATGGAAAAAAGCGCTTGTCAATAAGTAATTGAATATTTATTTTTTTCGCTGGTCGATGCGTCAATACAGGTCAATACCGGCAAGCTCGGCAACTCGTTTATGTCCTTTCCGAGATAGGGTTTTAACCACGATAAATCATCACCTTCTGATTGCTGGAAAGTAACGAGGCGTGAAACCTGCGACCTTAAATCTATAGGCACACTTGCTGCGCGTTGCGAGGTTACTAAAATTGATACGTTGCGATGGCGACCCAGAAAGACTATATCCCTAAGCCATACTGGAATCTTTCCATATTTATCGAATGAAATTGCACATTCTTCTACCATCAATAAACAATCACCGGCGAGCATGGATAGCGCGCCGAGTAATTCTAAATCCTCTGGATTCCCGCTCCCAACTTTAAAGTTATATCCTGCATCAAATAAACCTTTATCATAATTAATGATAAGGTTTTCGCAGTCCATATATTGACAAGGAAAATCTCGCAACGGGTCAAACGCGAAAACGCGCTTTTTAGATACACAGTATTTTCTTGTCCAGACGGATTTACCAAAGCCAGTTTTACCCAAAATGGCTATTACTTCACGGGTCATTATAGCACCGTATATTTAGGTTTAAATTTTGATATTCTGATTCTGAATAATATTGAATCATCAAAGCATAAAGGATAATCATAATACCATATCTCAAAACCATGACGGAAAGAAAAGCACAAATATTTAGCGTACATTTTTTCACCCATTTTCTTCAACCTCTTTTATGTATAGTGCGACCTTTGAATAATCCTCCCCGCAATTTTCACACACCAATTTTTCCGATGTATCAAAAGCGGCAGCGGGACGGGAAACATTTTTTCCGCATTTGTCGCACTCGCAATAAACCATCGCAACATTAATCATGTTAATCTTTCGGGGGCTTATTTGTTGCCGCTTCTTTCAATGCGGCTTTCTCACTGAAATATTGCAGTGTTCTTCCACCATAAACAGTTATCAGTGAAATAGCGAGCATTGTCAGCGCTAAATATTTGGGGTCAGAAACAGCAAAACATCTAGCCGTTACGCTGGCCTGTATAGATAATGTCCTTACTTCTTTTTCAGGAATATCCCATATCTTATTCCCTGTAACAGCCAGCGCAATATTGGCGGGAGCAGCGACGACACCCTCCCAAACAGCGGGGTCGTAAAGCCTGTCAAATTGAGCTTGTAGTTCAGCCTGTCTAGCTGCAAGCTCTGAAGATACTCCGCTTGCACCCCCTGTGTTTTCAGGTGAGCTATTAACACTCCCTTTTGGGCGGCCTCGGCTTCGCTTGACAATTTCTGTAGCGTTTGCAGTTGCCGCGCTAGTAGCGCTAGACGGTGCGCTCCCTTCGCTCGGTTTATTAGCTTGTTCATTTTCGTTAGCCATTATTCAGTGTCCTTTTTCTTGCCAAAAATACCACCGAACAATTCATCGAATACGTTTTCTTTTTCGGGTGGTGTGTTGGCTTTTTGCTTTACCAAAAAACGATTGAAAGAACCCTCAAACATTTGATCGAAAGTTGCTCGCTCTTTTTCAAAAGCGGGGTCATTGTTAAATTTTTCAATGTCAAATTCTTTGGTCATTTTTCACCTCTAAATAATATTACTGTTTTACGAATATTAGCGATTGCTAATATAAGGAAACCCTGTTTGTATTTTTTGAAATCTGCACGTATCGTGTTCACTCAATCGAAAGGTACACACCATGAGCAAACCATATAGGAGCGAACGCTACTATCAGCGCAAGGCTTCCATACTTAAAAAATTCGGCCTGATTAATTATAATTTAAATGAAAAATTAACCACAGGCCAAAAAGCACAAATAACAAAATTAACAAGCCAGCATATTGAAACACAAACAGACAAAAATGGCAATACACATAAAATAAATAAACCACCGCTCCGCGCATTAATTGAAAATCCAGAATTGTTTAAAACACGCAAGGTAAATAAAGTACAGGCTAAAAAATGGGAAGCCGCCGGATATAAGGTAATCAATGGGCGCGTTATTGTGCGCGGGGAAAAGGGGGCGGAATTTAAAATCACATCATCTGGAATTAAACTGGAAAGAAAACACATTGAAGAAAACACAAAAATATTTTCTGATTTAAAATCATTTTTAAAAACCGCTAAAAAAGCATTAAATAAAAAGAATAAAAAACGCGGAGGTTATGTAATGTTTGGTATTGGTAGATATGGAATATTCCATCGCAGATTTTTAAATTTTGAGGACTTGGAAAATTACATTCAGGATTTAATGGAACGCGTGGGTATTGAAGAAAGCGAAGATATACAATTGCAATTAATCGAGGGGTTTAGAAAATGAAATCTAAATTTATTTTATCCGTAGCCGATGCAGAGACCGACCCTTTTTTATATGGTCGCATTCCTTTCCCTTTCGCTTGGGGATTTTATGACGGTAAAAAATTCATTTATTTTTGGGGTGATGATTGCACAGAAAAATTTATTGATTTTTTAAAAACAAGTAAAAATAAATACCGTGTGCTAATACACAATGGAGGCCGTTTTGATGTGATGTTTTTATTAAAATATATTGACACGGGTTCAATTAAAATAATAAACGGTAGAATCGCGGAATGCAAAATACACGGACATATTTTCAGAGATTCACTATTAATATTGCCTATGCCGTTAGCTGGATATAAAAAGACACAAATTAATTATGATAAATTCGAGCGCGAAAACCGCGAAGAAAACAAAACCGAAATTGTGGAATATCTAAGCGATGATTGCATTTTTCTTTTTGATTTAGTCGAGGCATTTTATAAAAAATTCGGTGCTAAATTAACAGTTGGTAGCGCGGCAATTAATGAATTAAAAAAATTTAACCCATTCGATAGAATTGGACAAAGCCACGATGAAAAATTTAGACAGTTTTATTTTGGGGGGCGCGTAGAATGTTTTAAAAAGGGAATAATAAAAGGCAACCTTAAAATGTACGATGTAAATTCACTCTATCCTGATAGAATGAAAAATTGTATTCACCCATGCGGATCAGAATATAATATTTTTACGGGACACAATGCAAAATTCAATTTAAAGACATTTGATTTAATCGGATACGAAAATATCCCATATTTTATAAATTTTATTGGACACAATCGCGGAGCAATGCCGATGATTATAGAAGGGGTACTAGATTTTAATGTCCCATACGGGGAATTTTTTTGTACTTCACATGAATTTAAAATCGCAATGAAGTATAATAAAATAACCCCTGAATTTGTGCGCTTTGTTTATGTGCCATTAAAGACTATAAATTTTGCTGCATTTGTTGACCATTATTATTTTGAAAGATTAAAGGCAAAAGCGAGCGGGGATAAAATAGAGGATATTTTAAATAAGTTTATAATGAATGCTGCGAGCGGAAAGTTTGGAACAAATCCCGATAATTTTTTCGATTATCAAATTGGTGATATTGATGATAGTAAATTTTTAGATTATTGTGAAGAAAATTTATTTTCTCTTTATTCACGTGATGAAAATTTAGCATTATTCAGGCGCAAAAGTTTTATAAATAATTCTAGTTTTTTAGATGTAGCGATTGTGGCAAGTATTACCGGCGCGGGGAGGGCAAAATTAAACGAGGCAATATGGACAAGTAAAAATCCTGTCATGTGTGACACGGATTCTTTATTATGTGAAGAATTAAAGGCAACTGTTGACCCCAAAATACTGGGTGCATGGAAACACGAAAACGATATTGATACGGCATACATAGCAGCTAAAAAAATATATGCTTTATTTTTAAAAAATGAATGCGTTAAAATGGCTTCTAAAGGGGTGAGAATAAAACCGCAAGATATTATTGAATTAATTGTTAGTGGTAAATTTGAATGGTTCAACGATGCGCCCACGTTTTCACTTAAACGCACCCCCAATAATTATGATGCAGAAAATGATAAACATTTTATTAGTAGAGAATTGGAGTTTAAAAAATGAAAAAATATTGTGTAACATTTAGTATCAAAGGTAAAATTTTTGCTGGTATCGAAGTTTTTGCAATGGATGAAAATGATTTGCATATATTTATTGACAGATTCTATCCCGACACAAACTGGGATTATTGGGAAGTTAAAAATTTATATTATAATATTAGCATTTAATTATTTGCAAAAAATAATTGACATTCTTTTTATTATGTGTAGAATTGTATCTGCAAATTAAAAGAAGCCGAAAAATTTAATTAAAAACGGTGCGCCCCCTGCCGATTCAGGGAGCATTTTAAAAAGGTGAATATTATGTCTATCAAAGGAGTTGGAAAAATCACGGCTAAACAGGTAATCGGTTCTGTGTTGTCCGAAATCATGCAAAAAAATGTGGCCGCAAAAGCTAAGAAAGAATCGTACACATTCGAACGATTCGAGGCGATGCGGATTCAGGGGCGCGTTGACAAGTGCGTTGTTAAACCCTCCGCACTGAACCCTGATAATATTGACGTTAAATTGTCGGGGGAATTCATCGCAACAGACTTGGATAGCGGCGAACAATACCAAAGTGGTACGCTGTATCCGATGGGATCAGGTATGACTGATTTAATGGCGACAGCAAAAGCGGGTTCAATGTTTGCCATCCGTGTATTCATTGCACCAAGCTCTAAGACGGTGCAAGGCTACACATTCGACTTCGAGACAGCAATGGAAATCAAAGCCGATGAAGCTGTGCTGCGTTTGGGTGATGCGTTCCTGAGCTTGCCAGCACCGGCGAAGAAAGAACCAGCAAAAGAAACACCAGCGAAAAAGAAGTAAACTAAACCACCCCCGCGAAAGCAGGGGATTTTTGAAAGGATTATCATGTTACAAATAGGCGATTTTGCAATACCTCATTGCAGACACATTAAACCAATAGGCGAAGTGAAAATCGAGTTTATCGAGGGGCGCATGATTAATGGGATATATACGAGGCTGTGCCAGGTGATAGATGAGCGTGGCAAAATATATATCATTAATGAAAAGCAACTGGAAAAAAAGGAGTAATAAAATGGATATTCACACTACACGACAAGGAACCACCCACGAAATAAAAGGGGATTATATTGAAGTAATGAAAAAGGCAATAAAATTACTAAAGAAAAATAAAGATGCGAGATTTCAATATACGCAAGTGATAGATCAAAACAAAGGCACATTGCATGTTAAAGACGGTTTGATTATAAATATTTATATACCTGATAGGAGGGTTTGAAAATGTTTACACTTGTGATTTTTTCCGCCACAGTTGTTTTTTTCTGGGTGATTCTTTTTCTTTCGCGTTATTTGAAGGGGGAGTATTTTACTTTCGTTTTTGTTGTAAATCTTTTTATTCAAACAATGCTTGTTATTTATAGTGTAGGTTTTTTCTTCACAATAAAAGCACACGCAGACGAATGGAAGCCGATAGATACAAAGCGCGAAGCCGTTTATGTCCTATTACTTAGCGCTGATATTGCCACCACAAAAGACGCTATGCGCTCGGGAGGGTATGAACAAAACCCATTAATCGGGAATCACCCAAGCGCAAACAAACTCAATGCTATTTATGCCGCAAATATCGCGGGGCATTATTTGATAGCGAGTTGGCTTTGACGAAAATAACAGAAAAATTTTTCAATATCTAACCATCGTAATTGAAGGCGCGGCAACAGCGCATAATTTGAGAGTTGGATTTAATCTGAAATTTTGAAAGGAAAAATATTATGATTTTAGATTGTGCGAAATTTGAAAAAAGAAATTTGCGGGTTTTTTCTAAGGATAATATATTTAGAGAATATCTTGTGGAATTTTATCCGATACCGAACGACCTTTTAGTTTTCAGATTAATAGGTGGAAATCAAATACTAAAAGAAGTTTTCATAAATCCAGACGACCTTTTTAATGATAGCGGCGCAATGCCAAAAATTGTTAGAAAATTTTAACCTCCCCCTCCCCTAACACAGGGGATTTTTTTTGTCAACTATATCTGCATTCCCTTATGGAAAAATACC
>Ga0209048_10006672_pt1 | contig 10774 bp, 5 predicted proteins | sample FrelakmetCRP12CR_FD_187146 | JGI IMG/M metagenome (GOLD analysis project Ga0209048, IMG submission 187146) | Freshwater lake sediment microbial communities from the University of Notre Dame, USA, for methane emissions studies - CRP12 CR (SPAdes)... | ecosystem: Environmental > Aquatic >... | reverse complement strand
ATGAAGATACGCACAGCGAAATGACCCCCAACAAAGTTTCTGAATTGATCCAAGAATTAGTAAAGAAAGAGGGCTAACCGAACCGCCATGAATCGTCTTAACCACCCCGCAGAGCTGGAAATCTTCCGCCAGGACATCCTGAAGCGCCGCGAGCGGATAAAGAAACGGGTTCGGGTCTGCGCTGGACCGGCCTGCGCTTCTCAGGCGGGAGAGGCGATTGCCAAGGCCCTCCAGGACACGATAGCTGAAAAAGGGCTGCAGGAAGAATTCTGGGTTACCCCCACCGGCTGTCACGGTTTCTGCGCCCGGGGTCCGATTGCCGTTATCGAACCGGAAAATATCTTTTATGAAAAGCTTCGTCGGCACCATGTCCCCGATATCGTGAACCGGACACTGATCGGCGGGGAAATCATCGAGGAACTCCTCTATACCAACCCGGCCGACGGAAAAAAGATCGTTCACGAAGCGGAGATTCCTTTTTACGCCAACCAGGAACAGATCGTCTTTCGCGACTCCGGCAAGAATTTTTATTCGGATATCGAGGACTATATCTCCCGAGGCGGGTACACCGGACTGGTCAAAGCCCTCTCGCAGTTGACGCCTGAGGAGATCGTCGAAGAAGTCAAGCTTTCCGGTCTCCGGGGCCGGGGAGGCGGTGGGTTCCCGGCCGGAACCAAATGGGAGTCCTGCCGGAAAGCCAAGGGTGCCATAAAGTATGTCATCTGCAACGCCGATGAGGGGGACCCGGGGGCTTATATGGACCGGGCGCTCCTGGAGGGAAACCCCCATCAAGTCATCGAGGGCATGATTATCGGCGCCTATGCCATCGGGGCCGTGGAAGGCTATATCTACTGCCGCTATGAATACCCCATGGCCACGAAAAACGCCATCTGGGCCATTCAACAGGCCAAGGAATTGGGGCTTCTGGGCCCGAATATCCTGGGCACTCCTTTCAGCCTCGAGATCTTTGTGACCCGCGGCGCCGGGGCCTTCGTCTGCGGGGAATCGACCGCCCTCATGGCCTCCCTGGAGGGGAAGGTGGGGGAGCCGCGAGGCAAACACATCCATACGGTCGATAAAGGGCTATGGAACCGTCCCAGCAACCTGAACAACGTGGAAACCTGGGCTACCGTTCCCCTGATCATCAACCAGGGCGGGTCTTGGCATGCCTCCATCGGGACCGAGCGCAGCAAAGGGACCAAGATCTTCTCGCTGGTGGGGAAAATAAACAACTCGGGACTGGTGGAAGTCTCGATGGGCACCCCCCTGAAAAGAATTATTTACGATATCGGCGGAGGGATCCCCGGAGGCCGGGAATTTAAAGCGGTTCAAACCGGCGGCCCTTCGGGCGGCTGTATCCCCAAGGCCCTGATCGATCTTCCGGTAGATTATGAAAAATTGAAGGAAGCCGGTTCCATGATGGGTTCGGGGGGGATGATCGTCCTGGACGAGGAAACCTGCATGGTGGATGTGGCCCGCTATTTTCTGAACTTTCTGGAGGAAGAGTCCTGCGGCAAGTGCGTGCCCTGCCGGTTGGGGGTCAAGCGGATGCACGAGATCGTGACCAGCATCTGCCAGGGTGAGGGCAAGGAAGGCGATATTGAACGGCTTCAGTCCCTGGGCGAAATCATCACCGAGGCGGCCCTCTGCGGACTGGGCAAGTCGTCGTCCAATCCGGTTCTATCCACCATCAAATACTTCCGGGAGGAATACGAGGCCCACATCCGGGATAAGGAATGCCCGGCCGGCGTCTGCCGACGCCTTACGGGAGCCCCCTGCCAGAAGGGCTGCCCGGCCGGAATCGACGTGCCGAGTTACGTGGCCCTGACCGCTTCCGGCCATTACGAACAGGCCCTGGAAATCATCCGGGCCGACAACCCCTTCCCGTCGGTCTGCGGCCGTATCTGCAATCATGGCTGCGAAGTCACCTGCACCCGGGGGGAAGTGGATTCGCCGATCGCCATCATGCAGCTCAAACGGTTCCTTTCCGATTTCGAGGGAACCCGGCCCCTGGTCCTGCCCCAGCCGGTCCCGAAAACAAAGGTGCAAAAGGTAGCCGTAGTGGGCGGGGGCCCGGCCGGCTTGTCCGCGGCCTATTTTCTGGTCCGAAAGGGCTACCCGGTTACCCTGTTCGAGGCCTCCCCGGTCCTGGGAGGGATGCTGGCTCTGGCCATTCCGGAATTCCGCCTTCCCCGGGAGCATCTCCAGCGGGATATCCAGTATATTTTGGCCCTGGGGGTTGAAGTGAAGACCCAGACTCCCATCGGGAAAGATCTCACCCTGGAACAGTTGAAAAACCAGGGCTATGAAGCCGTCTTCCTGGCTACCGGGGCCCACCAGGGGCTGGAGATGGGCGTCTTCGGAGAAAACCTCTACGAGGGAATCATCGACGCCCTGGATTTTCTCAAAAAGGTCCACTCATCCCCGGAACCGCTGGCCGGAAAACGGGTGGTGGTGGTCGGCGGCGGGTACGCGGCCGTCGATGCCGCCCGGGCGGCGATCCGGCTGGGGGCCTCGGTCAATCTGATTTACCGGCGCACGGAGGAAGATCTTCCGGCCGATCCCCTGGAGCTCAGGGCGGCCCGGGAGGAAGGGGTGCAGTTTCATTTCCTGACCACCCCCACCAAGATCACCGCCAAGGCCAATCGGGTGACGGGTCTCGAGTGTCTGCGGCTCGAGCCGGTAAGCACCGATACCAGCGGACGACGCCGGATGCTGCCCAAGGAAGGAACGGAGTTCAATCTGCCGGCCGAGGTGTTAATTACTGCCGTGGGCTTGAAGCCGGATCTCTCCTTCTTCTCCCCTACCGCCCCCCTTTCGGTAGCCATCGGCCAGACCCTGGCTGTGGATCCGGAGACCCTGCAAACCCAGATCCCATCGGTGTTCGCCGGCGGGGACCTGATTACCGGGATGGCCTCGGTGATTGAGGCCGTGGCCGTGGGAAAGCGGGCGGCTTGGGCGATGGACAACTACCTCTCCGGCCAGGATAACAAGTTACCACCCTCCAAACCCCGGTTGCGTCTGGAAAAAGCGATCGTTCCCGAAGGGGAATCCGTACCCACGGATCGCCCGGAGATGGGCCTGGTCCCGGTCAAGGAAAGGTCAACGAATTTTCAGGAGGCCGAATTGGGTCTCAGCGAGAAACAGGCATTGGACGAGGCCCGTCGCTGCCTGCGCTGCGACCTGACGGAGTAACGAACCATCATGGCGGAACTATTGACCCGAACGACCAAGCCCCAAAAACCCCTCGGTTTACTCACCCCCTATGAAAAGCCGCAGGTGACGGTGTGCGGGGGGCACCAGCCGGAATTGCCCTGCGGGAGCTTTGCCCTGTACGCCGGGCTGAAAAAGGAGGCCGAAAGGCTCCAGTTCCCCCTGCAACTGGAAACGGCCAAAATCGGCTGCCGCGGCACCTGCCGGCAAGGCCCCTATGTCAGTCTTCCCCGACTGGGCCTTTTTTATCAGCAAGTGCAGGCCGGGCACATCCCCTTCATCCTGAAGGAGACTCTCCTTCAGGGGAAAATTCTTTTCCCTATTCTGCGCCTCGATCATTTGCAGTCTGTCCGCAGCGATCTGATCTGGGAAAAGGAATCGGAGTGCATCATGACCCTGGATTCCTCCTATTGCATGGTCCAGATGGCCCGTTATCTGGTCCAGTTCCACTCGGAGGAATCCTGCGGCAAGTGCGTTCCCTGTCGATTGGGGATCAAGCGTCTGGGAGAGGTGCTCGAGGCCATAACCCAAGGCCGGGCCGGCGGGAGCGCCCTCCAGGAAATCGAGACGCTGATCAGCCTGATGACCCAGGCCGCCTTTTGCAGTTTTGCCGGCAAGGCCTCCAAGATCATCGTGGCCATTATTCGCTATTTTCGGGAAGAATTCGAGACCCACCTCCGGGAAAAGCGCTGTCCCGCCGGGGTCTGCGGGATGATGTAAGACAAGGAAAGCACTCATGTCCAAGATTCACTTAACCATAAACGGCCGGGACGTTGAGGCCGATTCCGGTGATACGATCCTGGCGGCGGCCCGCAAGGCCGATATCCGCATCCCCACCCTCTGTTATCACCCGGCCCTGCCGCCTGAAGAATCCTGCCGCCTCTGCGTGGTGGAGATGGTCCGCGGGCGCTGGAGTTCCCTGGTGGCCGCCTGTGTCTATCCGGCCCGGGAGGGGATGGTCATTGAAACCGATACCGATCCGGTCATCAAGGCCCGAAAACATATTCTGGAGCTGATCCTCTCCGATCACCCCCTGGATTGCCTGACCTGCAATTCCGCCGGAAGCTGTGAACTGATGGATCTGGCCTACGAGTACGGAATCAAGGAAAGCTCCCTGGCCGGCGAGACCCATGAATACCCCGTGGATCCCGATCCCAATCCTTATATCCACTGGGACCTGAACAAGTGTATCCTCTGCCGACGCTGTATCCGGGCCTGCTCGGAAATGCAGTGCGCCCATGTGCTGACCAAAGCGAACCGGGGGTTCAATCAGCGGATTTCAACCGCCTTCGGCAACATCCTCGGCCAATCCGGGTGCGAACTCGACGGCCAGTGTGTGGCCCTTTGCCCGGTGGACGCCCTCTCGGAAAAGCTTCCCCGGGGCCGGGGCCGGAACTGGGAAATGAACAAGACCCGGAGCGTCTGCCCGCTCTGCGGCTGCGGTTGTGTTTTTGATCTGAACCTCAAGGGTAGAGAACTGCTTAAAATAACTTCCAATTTCAGCTCAGCGGCCAATCAGGGGGCCCTCTGCCGCCAGGGCCGATTTGAATACGCCTACCTGAATCAGCCCCAGCGTCTAAAAGCCCCGCTGATGAAACAGGGCGGGGTTTGGACCGAGGTGCCCTGGGAGAAGGCCCTGGAATTCCTGGCCGATAAAACCAAGACCCTGATAACCCAATATGGCCCGGAATCGTTGGGTCTGATGCTCTCCCCGGTGCTGACCAACGAGGAACTTTATCTCTGGCAAAAATTTGCCCGCACCGTCTGGGGGACACCCCATATCGACCACGCCGGGTCGGAGGTCTGGGCCCCGGTGCAGGAGATCCTGACCCAGCGATTGGGCCTGACCGGAATGACCAACCCGACGGACGACTTACTGAACAGCTCCGGGATCATCCTGCTGGGCTCGCAACTCATGGAAACCCATCCCATCGTGGGGATCAAAGTCCGCCAGGCCGTTCAAAGAGGGGCCCGCCTTCTGGTCATCGATGAGGTACCCCGGACCTTCCGGCGCCAGGCCGAACTCCTGCTCGGCCCAAAGCCGGGAACGGAGGCCGCCCTTCTTCAGGGTTTATTGAGCGCCCTGATTCAGGGACAGCGCTATGACGCGCCCTTTGTTGACCGGCAGACCACCGGGATCGAAGGGTTGAAATCGGCCCTGGCGGACCGTACCCTGGAATCAGTCGCCTCCGAGACGGGGCTAACGACGCGGGATCTTCAGGAGGCCGTGGACTTTGTGGCCCAACACCGCCCCCTGGCCCTGGTCTGCCCGCCCCCGCTGGGGGGCACCCCCTTTGACCGGGAACTGGTTCAATCCGCACTGAACCTGCAGTTGATCACCGGAAACCTGGGTAAAGCCGGCGGCGGGTTGGCCTTCTTGGCGCCTAAAGCCAATACCCTGGGGGCCTGGGAATTGGGGGCCGTCAATCCGGGGAATCCGGAACTCTTGGCCCGCCTGGGGACTGGAAAACTAAAAGGGTTGTTCCTCATCGCCGAGGATCCGGCCGGTCGCAGCCATTGTTCCCCCGATCAGGCCGCGGCCCTGAAGTCCTCCGGGATCTTTTTAGTCGTTCAGGACCTCTTTCTTTCGGAAGCGGCGGAACAGGCGGAGCTGGTTCTCCCGGCCCTTCCCTACTCCGAAAAAATGGGAACCTTTACCAACGTGGAAAGACGGGTACAACTCCTGAAGCCCTCCATCCCGCCCTCACCGGGAACCCTGTGGACTGGGGATCTTTTGCACCAATTCGCCGGCGCTCTGGGGATCTCCTGGCCCCTGTTGACCCCCGGACAGACCCTGGAGGAAATCGCCCGGAACCTCCCAACCTGGGCCGGATTAACCGCCCCTCGATTGGAACAGGGCGGCCTGCAGTGGCCCTGCCCGCGGCCGGACCACCCCGGGACCCCCATTTTATATACGGAGGGATTTCCTGCCGGACCGGTCCGCCTGGAATTCACCTAAAGGGAGTCCCCCTTAAGGCCCCGGCGGGAGACCGCCTCTGCCGCCCCCTTCTTAACCAACCGAATCTCCCCGGACCCTGCCTCGAGGGAGGCTGATTTGATTCCAGTCGCTTCACTCCTTAAAAAAAGCCTGGCCTGGAAAATGGGTTTTTCCGTGGGCCTTATCCTGCTCCTCTCCATCGGGTCCTTTACTTTTTTCAATATTCGCGATCTAAGACAGCAATTGCTCACCCGGCTCATACTGCGGGCCGAACGCTTCAGTGAAACCGTCCAGCGGGCCACCCGGTTTGGAATGCTGCTGAACGACCGGGAGCATGTGCGCAAGATCATCGAGGCCCTCGGAAGCCAGGAGGGGATCGAAAACATCCGGGTTTTCAGCAAAAAAGGGGTGGTCATGTATTCCTCCCAGGTCAAGGAGATTGGAACCGCCCTGACTAAACAGGACTCGGCCTGCACGGTCTGCCACGGGGCCTCCGTACCGCTGGAAAAACTGTCCCTCTCCCAGCGGGCCCGATTTGAAAAAGGAAGCGGACAAAAGCATGTGCTCAGCATCATCACCCCCATCCCCAATGAAACCAGTTGCTCCACCGCCCCCTGCCACTCCCACTCTCCCAAAGAACGCAAGCTGGGCCTCCTCGAAGTAAGTACCTCCCTGGTCCGCATCGATCAGGAGATTCGCCGCAACATCATTAACACCGTTTTGTTCGACCTGTCCTTGTTTCTATTCATTACGGCCATTATTATCGGTTATATCCTTTTCTTTGTGAATCGCCCGATTAAACGGCTCCTCCAAGGGACCCTGGAAATAGGCAGCAAAGGTCCTAAAACAACTATCCCCATACAAACCGAAGATGAAATCGGGAGCCTGGCCCGGGCGTTCAATGAAATGAGCGACCGCATTTATACCCAGACCCAGGACCTGGAAAAAATAGTGGAGGAACGCACCGATGATTTTCGAAAATCCGAAGAAAAATATCGGCTTATTTTTCAGGAGTCTCAAAATGGAATTCTATTGACCAACCCTACCGGCCGCTTATTGGATATCAATCTGGCCGGCATAAACCTGCTCGGCAACGAATCCAAAAAGGAGGCCCTGGAGGCGGTCAACGTGGCCGCACTCTTCATCAATCTCTCGGACTGGTCTTCCGTCAGGGATCAAATCCGACAATCCGGCCTGGTGCGGGATTTTGAAACACAACTGCAAGTCCGGGGGGCGGCCACGATAGAAGCCTTAATTACCGGTAATGTGATTAAGGATTCCCAATCCCAGGAAATCGGCTACGTACTGTTGATCAAGGACATCACCGAACAGAAAAAAGCGGAACGGGCACTGGTCAAGGGAAAAAAGACTATTGAAGGGATTCTGGAAGGTTCACCTATTGCCACCTTTGTCATGGACCGATTCCACCGGGTCATCCATTGGAACAAGGCCTGCGAACTGCTGACCGGGAAAAAACCAGGGGAGCTGATCGGGACCAATGGCCAGTGGCAGGCCTTTTACCCGAAGCCCCGCCCTGTCCTGGCCGACGGCATTCTGGAGGAAGATTACGGACTCCTCAAACAGTATTATGGGGATAAGGAGTTAAAAGAATCGCCCATTATCCCCGGGGCCTATCAGGCGGAAGATTTCTTCCCCTCCATGGGAGAAGGGGGGAGGCAGATCTTCTTCCTGGCCGCTCCGATCCGCGACCCCGAGGGCCAGATCCAGGCGGCCATCACCACCCTGCAGGACGTGACCGAGCAACGGCGGGCGGAACTGGTCATCCGTCGCAATATTCAGGAGATTGAACGGGCCTATGACGAACTTAAATCCACCCAGGAACAGCTGATCCAGTCGGCCCGACTGGCCTCACTGGGAAAACTGGCCGCCACCATCGCCCACGAAATCAACAATCCGATTGCCGGGGTCTTGAATTATATCAAGTTATTGATTAAAATTTTTTCCAAGGGTTCGGTCAGCCAGGACCGGTTGGAGGATATCAAGGGGTTCCTGGCCATCATGGAAAAGGAAACCGCCCGCTGCGGTGAGATCGTCAAAAACCTGCTCTCCTTTTCCCGGCCCTCGGTCGTTCGCCAAGAACCGGCATTCATCAACGACATTATTGAACAGGCCCTGAGCATCCTGACCCATAAAATAGAAATTTCGGGGACCGTGCTCTTCCGAGAACTCGGCTCCGATCAGCCGCCGGTCACCTGTGATTTCAAGCAAATCCAGCAGGCCCTGATGAATATAATCATCAACGGGGTGGAGGCCATGCCCCAAGGCGGCACCCTGACCATCGCCAGCCGGTTCCTGCCGAAAGAAAAAATGATCGAGGTGGAAATCCGGGATACCGGCATCGGCGTCCCCAGAAAGCACCTGGACAATCTCTTTGAACCTTTTTTCAGCACCAAGGCCGAGGGGAAGGGGGTGGGACTGGGGCTCTCCGTTTCCTACGGCATTATCCATAACCACCACGGGCTGATCAAGGTGGACAGTACACCGGGACAGGGGACCACCTTCCGGGTACGCCTGCCCGTCCAAGAAAAAAAGGCCCCCTAAGGAGAACCGATGACCGAACAGCCCAGAATCCTCATCGTCGACGATGAACAGATCGTCCGGGAATCTTTAGCCAACTGGTTGAAAGAGGAAAGTTATCAGGTGGATGCCGCGGAAAACGGACCTGTGGCCCTGGAAAAAATCAGACAGGCGCCCTTCCAGGTGGTCCTCCTGGACCTCAAGATGCCCGGGATGGACGGTATTCAGGTATTGACGGAGATCAAAAAGGCGTTTCCGGACATCGAGGTCATCATCATGACCGCCTATGGTTCGGTTAATACTGCGGTCGAGGCCATAAAAGCCGGGGCCTATGATTATATCGTCAAACCCTTTGACCCCGAGGAAGTGGCCTTATTGATCAAAAAGATCCTGGAACACAAAAATCTCATTCTGGAGAACATCCTGCTCCGGCAAAAATTGGAGGAGAGATATGAATTTGAGGATTTAATCGGCAAAGGCCCGGCGATGCAGCAGGTCTTCGAGCTGATTCGAAATGTGGCCCCCACTCAGGCCACGGTCCTGATCACCGGTGAATCGGGCACCGGGAAAGAACTGGTGGCCAAGGCCATCCATGCCATCAGTCCCCGTTGCTACGAACCCTTTATCGCCCTCAGTTGCGGCGCCCTGCCGGACACCCTCCTGGAAAGCGAACTCTTCGGGTACGAGAAAGGGGCCTTCACCGGGGCCGCCCATACCAAAAAGGGCCGCTTCGAAATGGCCGATGGCGGGACCCTTTTTTTGGATGAAGTCGGTGAAATTTCCCTGAAAACACAGATTGATCTATTACGGGTATTACAGGAGAAGGCCTTTCGCCGGTTAGGCGGGACGGATCTGATTACGGTCGACGTGCGGATCATCTCGGCCACCAACCGGGACCTGCCGCAAGCCATTACCCAGGGGATTTTTCGACCGGACCTTTTTTACCGCCTCAATGTGGTCGGCCTTCACCTCCCACCCCTCAGGGAAAGGCGGGAAGACATTCCCTTGCTGGCCAAGCACTTTCTGAGACGTTATGCTATTGAAATCAACAAAAAGATCGAGCGCCTGGCCCCTTCGGCCCTGGAGCTGTTGATGGAATATAACTGGCCGGGAAACGTGCGGGAACTGGAAAATGCCATCGAGCGGGCCGTGGTGATCAGTCCGGGCCATGAACTGGCGGCCAAAGATTTTACCTTTCTCCAGCCTGGCTCGGCGCTTTTGAATGAGCCGTCGGCCAGAAACCTCCAGGAGCTGGAGAAGCAGCACATTCACCGCATCCTGGAAGAAAACCACTGGAATATTTCCAAAACCGCCGTTGACCTGGGCATCGATCGGGTCACGCTTTACAATAAAATAAAGAAATATGGATTTGAGAGGAAGGGGTAACAATTGATACTGGAGTGATGATGTAGTGGAGTAATGGAGTAATGGTCTTTTAAGAGCGTCACAGATCAAAGACCAGCAGGACTCCTTCTCCTAACCCAATACTCCAATACTCCATTACTCCGTAACTCCAAATGTTCAAAAAAAAAACCTTTCGAATTTTGGAATTGGGTCATTTGAATTTGTTGCGGATTTCGAATTTTGAATTTCGAATGTAAGCCAGGCCATGTCCGAATCGGCCATCTACCTTCTACCGTTGGGATCGGTGCCTGAGGAGATTCTGCTCTACCTCCAGGCAGCGGTGGAACCGGTTTTCGGGATGCCCACCAGACTCCTTCCCTCCCGGGATTTGTCCCTGAGCTGTTATGACCCCCACCGGGACCAGTATTTTTCCAGCGGTTTATTGAAAAAAATGCTGCGGCAGTTGCCCCGCGACACATTGAAGGTTTTGGGCATAACTCCGGTGGATTTATTCATCCCCATCATGAAATACATTTTCGGCGAGGCCCAGCTGTCCGGAAAAGGGGCGATCATTTCTCTTTTTCGTCTGCGTCCGGAATCCTACGGGCTAAACCCGGATCGAGATCTATATTGGGAGCGGATCGCCAAGGAGGCGATTCATGAATTGGGGCATACCTTCGGACTGACCCACTGTCGGGACCCCTTATGCGTCATGAATTCCTCCTGTCTGATCGGGGAAAC
>Ga0209048_10006671_pt1 | contig 10777 bp, 8 predicted proteins | sample FrelakmetCRP12CR_FD_187146 | JGI IMG/M metagenome (GOLD analysis project Ga0209048, IMG submission 187146) | Freshwater lake sediment microbial communities from the University of Notre Dame, USA, for methane emissions studies - CRP12 CR (SPAdes)... | ecosystem: Environmental > Aquatic >... | reverse complement strand
GCCTTGGCGATAAAGTTAGGCCTGGTTGCCTTGTACACCTCAACTTGCACGGTGCCGAGACCTCGATGACGCATATGCAAGCTTCATACCAGTTCAGCGAACGTGTTGCGTTGACCGGTTGAATCCGCAGTCGGAAGCGGACGTACAAACGGCGGCTAAGGACGCAGAACCGAGGCCCTTGCCGCAGCGGTGCCGCGGCGCCCGCAAGCTCACCTGATCGCTGCAAGAACAGCGTAACTGCCCCCGCTAGCCCAGCAGCTTTCGCAGGACGCATAGGATGGTTCTGACCTCACGCCGCTCTTCGATAGCCGCCTTCGTGTAGCGACCGTGCGCGGCCTTCCTTCCGGCCTTCCTACCATGCATTCGACAGCGCCCGTTGACCATCGCCGGTGCCCGGCAGGGTTTCCCCGTGCGGCGGGCGACACAGTGAAGAGTGCAGGTGGGTGTTGAGCGCCACGCCGAAGCGACGGCAACACGGGAGACGCACTCGACTCTCGAGGCATCCTATGCGACGGTGCTCGAACTCTGGTGGAACACACCCTTCGTCGCGACGCTGGGCGGCAAGTTCGCGCCGATCAGTTACGTCAAGACCCAAGTTGCCGCACGCACCGCCCTAGAACAGTCCGATTGTCATCAAGCAACTGCCCACGCTCAAAAAGGTGGCCGCGTCATTATTGCCGTGGCTGAAGAAGCGACCGGACGAATCGTCACACTTGAAATCGGCAGTAGGACCGAACCCTCCCCCCACCGTGTTTGCGCTCGCGCTGGCAATGACCCCCGCGCCGCTCGCAAAGATTCCGTTGCTCTTGTTCGACTGCATCGCATTCCCGGTCAGCTGCCCGAACACGAACCCCGGGCTCATGCCCGAAAGCAGAACGCCGTTCTCGCCATTCCGATTGATGGCATTGCGGGCCAGGATGACGTTCGCCTGCGCAGCCGATAACGAGGCGGTCGCTTTCAATCCGTTGTGACCGTTGCCCGCTATCGTGGAGCGCTCGACCTGCGTATACGTGTTCGCGCCCGCGTGGGTATCGATCCAAATCCCGCTTACCCCATTGTTGACAAAGACGCTGTCGACGATCGTCGCTGTCGCTTCGACGCTCGCCGGCTGGATGTAGAAGCCATCGAAAAAGTTGTGCTCGCTGCGCACGTGGTCCAGAACGACCGACGAGTCGGCGGCAATGCCGATACCGGTGCCGCCGTTGTCGCGCACAACCGTGTCGAGAATGGTCATGTCGGAACCCTGCGCAAGGTCCGCAACCCCGTTCGAGTTCATGTTGGAAATCGTGCAGCCTTCGATGCGCAATCGTGCCACCTGATTCACGGTGATTCCGATGCTGCCGCCCACGCCATTGATCGATAGCCCGCGCAGCACGACGGTGCCGCCGGACGCGTTGATGGTGATGCCGTCGCCGCTCGACACGCTCACGCCGGCGTAGACACCGGATGGCGCTATCAGCGAGATCGATCCGCCGATTGTCACCGGGCCGTAGCCCGCGGAGTCGAGGACGATCACTTCGCCGCCCACGGTCGTTTGTGAAATAGCGGTCCCGAAGGAGCGACATGGCGCGGTGAGCGTGCACAGATTGGAATCGAGCCCGTGGCCGGAGACGAACGTGCGTTGGGCACCATGAGCGAAGCCGACAGCACCGAGGACAAACAGCACGCAAGCGAGAATCGATCGTACGAGCATGGTCCCTCCTTTCGACGCGGCTCGGGATTACGTCATGCAACTATAGTCCCGGCCATCTGGGCGGTCGAGCCCTCACTGGCGCTCTGTCCCGAGCGGCGGCCTACTTCCCGCCGACGGTGGTGATGGTGCCACTCGCGTTGAACGTGTTGTTGCTCCACTGGTTGTCCCCCAGCGAGAAGAGCGGGTGCCGAAACTGCCAAAGGTGGCCGTCAATTGCGCCACGCCGACAAAGGCGTACAAGTGCTTGGCGTCATGTCGAGGCGGTTGTCAGATCGGGGTCGTAAGCGGACGGTGGCACCGCTCCGACTCAGCTTCCTTCAACGGTAGCGCGAAAGCCTTCCGACCGGACGTAGCGCCGGGATGGGTGTCGGTGACGGCGACAGGGGGGTCAACGCGCAACGCCGGGGGGAACGTGGGAGGTAACGGCCGACTTTATCGCCAACTAGCCCCATTCTCCCCTATGACGATTAGGCCGGTTCGATTCCTACCCCCGCCTCCATCGCGTGACGCGATCTTGCGGCGAAGGGCCGGCGACGTACCGGAGGCACGTCGTGGCCTTCTCCAATATTTCGGCTCCACGGAGGCCGCACTTCGCTCCGCAATTCCGCCTGTCGGCCGCCTTTTCTTGATCTGACGCAAGTCCCAGCCACTTCTCCAGAGGCGGGGAAGTTTCAGCTTGACCTGGAGCAATTCCTTGGCCTTCCGGACTATGCCGACAGTGCCAGACTGTTCATATAAGCGCTGATGGGAATTACATGACTATGTTCTGGATTTTGCTGGGATTGATCGGCTGGGCGCTCGGTCTGGCGCTTGTGTTTATTTTGATGCGTATGGCCGGCGACTCGGATCGTGCAATGCATCGCTTGGTACAGTCGCGGGTGGAAGGGCAGCCACCTCCGGCCCGGTCAATGACGGTTGCGCAATACTCGTCCGTTGGGCACGTACAACGCCGTAGACGTGCTTATGTCGAGGGACAGGCCGCGCAAACAAGTCGAGCCGCATAACGGACGCTGCTGGCAAGCCATCGCCGCAGGTCGCAGACACTTCCAAAGGTTACATTCTGATCGGACATTGAGCGGGGTCAAGGACTACCGACCCGAACGCGCGCAGGATGTTGGCAACGGCCGGAAGCGATTGAAGTATGCTCCCCGCTGTAAGGGCCGCTCCCCCCAGGGTGGCTCTTTCTTTTTGTGTCGCGCCCGGCGCCGGATCACTCCAATGCCCGGCCCTCCAGGCGCCGGCTGCAATCAAGCTGGACGCAATCCGCTCGCCTGATAAGTTAGCTGCGAACCACCCGTCTGTCCCTCGGAAACGACCGTCCGTAGCTTCGTTGTCGAATCGAATCGTTCGTCGGGCTTGTTCTGCACAATTCTGGTATGCATTTTGCGTTTGCTCCAGCAGACCGACCAATTGGAGTGGATCGTGGGAACGCTTGGGACTGTACTAACCGTGCTTGCAGCGATCCTTGCCTTTGCCGTGGGATTGCTGATAACCATTGGAGTCATCCCGCTTAACGAGTACTTCGAGGACTTCCAGGAGAAAAGGGCAAGAGAGCGCCGTGAGCGCGAGCGACAGTCCCGCGGCTCCTTGGGTCAGCCGACAAGCGGCCGCTCGACCTCAACACACGATACGCCACCGCAGAACTAAGACATCGGCAACGCCGTTTCAAGGCGCAGCATGGTCCGCGTTCGACCCCTCATGTTCCCGCGTTGTGTCCAGGCATTGCGAGTGGAACATCCTACTTGCGCCGGACGATCGCGGGTCAGCCCGCAGATCGCACATCTATTACTGGCGCGGTGGAGGCTACCGCAATGACCTGGCCGCCGCTTCCCGAACAGCACACCTGGCGCTTCGATGAAATAATGTCCATCGACCAAGCGCGAGCGAACAGGCTTGAGAAGGCGGGATCGCCGCCGGATCTCGTGAATGCAATCAAGCACGCGCTGGCGCGAGCGCTCGATTGCGATGACGTTCGGTGGGGGCAAGAACACGCCGAGAAGCAGTCGCACGACTGTCGCGCAGTGATTCAATTCCATGTTGGAGCTGAATTGTTCGATTGGTTTTTCAATGCACGCACGGGCTATCGCGCGCACTTTCGGTCCGAATGCACGTTCGGTATCGACTTCAACGCATCGATGATCGACGCATTGCGCGTGTGCCTGCAACGGCAAGCGCCTGAAACCATCATTGGGCGCCACCTGCTTGGACAATTCGATGATGGCGGCCCGGCGGTATTTACCAAAGGATTCCTGTTGGAGTCCGTTGTGCCCGACCTGTCAAAGATCTGGTGTTGCAGCAGGCTCATTGGCAAGCGCGGAGGAATAAGCGATTTGCTTCCGGGCGTTGCCGGGCCGCATATCCTGCTGGAAGAAGGACTTCCCTGGGCGGCGCCGTATCGTGACGAGGATGCCGCATGGATGGAAATCAAGGGGGCATTTCTTCGGGCATCCGGCCCCTATCAACCGAAAGATCCGAAAATGCGTGCGCATAGCCTCAATACGACCGGAGAAGCCTAGTCACTCCATCAGGGCTCCGGTTCGTCGCCGCACAACGGACGCCCGGCGCGCTGCTGCCTGACGGTCCGCGCTATGAGTCATTCCGACTCCGACGCCCGCCTCCACTTTGCTACTGCCCGACTCGATACGCGGAGCAGGAGATTATCGATGCGGCCTGATGCCGCCAATCGACATGGCGCGCGATCATCTCCCGCGACCGAGTCAGCGCCTCGAGGGCCCGTCGTTATGCGTGGGCGGTCGAGTCTGAAGGTCAGGATCGCGCGCGCGCATGTCCCGATCGCGCTTGATCCGTAACATTGTGCCGCGCTTCTCCCACGACGCCCGGTACTTCTTGAGACGCCAGCGTTGCCGCAGAGCCCGCACGGCGATCCACAGGATGACGAAGGCGGCGAGCACACCAAAGCCGTAAAGGAAACTCATAGCTTAATTCTACTCGCAGCATCGATCCGCGCCAAAGCCCTCCATAGCGCCCATTAAAACAGATGGCCTTCGCTACGATGGGGGTGTGGGGTCGTGTCGATGTCTTTGGAGACACTCAGCTGGGCCGGACGCTGCCGGGCAGGCGAACGCGCTTCCGCGCCGTGGAAATCGCGCCGGGGACCCGGCGTTCGGTGTCGCCACAACCGCCCCGACTCCCGCCTGGGTGGCCCTTCATTTCCGCTTGCCGCACCCGGGTGATGGCAGTTTTCCCGGCTTCCGGTAATCTGCGCGCTATCGCCGCCCGGACATCCGCATAGCGGGCGGCGCCAACCGGTATGGGGAGACCGACGTCATGAACAATTCATCGCGTCTGTCTACGTCTGTTTGCGGCACGCTGCTCGCCGTTTTCGCCGGCGCCGCCGCAGCCGCCGCCGTGCAGCGCACCTTCGTGTCCACGGGCGGCAACGACGGCAACGCCTGCTCGATCGCCGCGCCGTGCCGGTCGTTCGGCGCGGCCATCGCACAGACGCAGGACAAGGGCGAGATTGTCGTTCTCGATTCGGGCGGCTATGGTCCCGTCGTCATCAACAAGTCGATCGAGATCATCGCGCCGCCGGGCATCTATGCCGGCGTCACCGCGGGCGCGGGCACGGGCACGGGCATCCAGGTCGTTTCGCCGGCGCAGACTGTGGCCATCCGCGGCATCACGATCAACGGACTCGGCACCGGCCAGTTCGGGATCGACGTGCAATTCGGCGGGACCATCACCATCGATCGCTGCAGGATCGCCAATTTCACCCAGGACGGCCTGCGCTTCGCCAATGCGTTCGCACTCTCGCTGCGCGACAGCGACATCCGGGACAACGGCGGGAACGGGGTTGTCGTCACATCCGGCACCCACAACACCGTCGAGCGGACGACGTTGCGCGACAACGGCAACAACAGCGCCGACGTGAGCGGCCCCACGATTGTCACGTTCTCGGATTCGGTCGTTGCGAGGAACCTTCAAGCCGGCATACATGTCGCGGGGGCGTTGGCGACCATCACCGGAGGCGAAATCGTGGGCAATTCCCAGCAGGGTGTTTTCGTCGATGGAAGCATTCCCGGCAGCACGACGATCGTTGCGATCGATCGTGCCAATATCAGCAGCAACAACAATGCCGGTGTACTCGCCAACGCAACGGCAACCAATTCGATCGTGCAACTTACGGTCGCGCGCAGCGTGTTAATGGAAAATTTTGAAGGTGTTATCGGTGGCACGACCTCGGGTCTGGCGGCACGGTCTTTACCCGGTTTACGAGCGCAGTCCGCGACAATACGAACAACACCGTGGGCGGTGCGTTCACGAGCCTGCCCGGGATTTGAGGCGCGCGAGTCGCGGCGTGTTTCGGCCTCCCGCCGGGCGCGCAGCCGATTCCCCTACCCCGGCTTGCCGTCGAGCCGCGAACGCGACAGCACCGGCCAGTAGCGAAACGCGAACAGGGCGAATCCGGCCGACCAGCAGATTCCGGAGCCGATCACCGTCGCGACGTACGCATCGGGAAGGATCATCCCGCCAAACACGCGGATGACCGCGGCGCAGAAAACGAGGAGAAAACACGCGACCTCGAATCGATCGGCGATCAGCGGGCGTCCCGTGTGGCCGCGCGATGTGCGCGTCATCATGCCCATCGTCAAGCCACCGATCCCGCCGATCGTCAGTGCGTGAACCGCCAATGGTTCGGCAAACAGGCCGAGCGCGGCGGCGGCGCGCAATGCGAAATGGATGACGATCCACGCGTAGGCCACGTGCAGCACCCACACCATCGGCACGCGCAGCGTGCGCCAGGGTTGCCAGAGGTAGAGTCTTGTCGCGTGCGCCGCGACGGCCACGAGCGCGATCGCGGCCAGAATGCCGCCAGACGCCTGGAACAAATCCGCGCCCAGCAGGGCCACGATACTTCCAAGCGCGACCTTTTCGACGACGGGAAGCCGCGTTGCCTTCGTGCCCGGGACGCCGTTGTTGGTGAACATCGGAATGACCCGCCCGCCCATCACGGCCATGACGAACAGCACGAGATCGAGGCCGACCTGCAGGCTTGCCACCGCCGTCCAGTCCAGGATGCCGAGAAAGGAAAGATGCAAGGCCAGTGTGGCCAAGCCGAAAAACAGCAGGATTGCGATGAAAAAGTAGTTGCGGGTATTGGCGCTTCTTGCCAGCGGGATTCCGATGCCGACCGCGACTGCCACCGGGAAGGCGGCATTCACCATCGTCGCGGCGACGTCGTAGGGCGTGTAGACCAGGATCCGGCCGGCGATCCAGAGCAGCGCATAGGCAGCCAGCACGGTCCCGGACGGCGTCGAATGTCCGGTCCAGTTGCGAACCGCGGTGAACAGGAAACCCGTGATGACGGCCAGCGTGTAGCCAAAGAGCATCTCGTGGGCGTGCCAGACCGGACCGCGCACGTAAGCAGCGGGCAAATAGCCGGTGTACTGGCAAATCCACAGCGGAATCGACACGGCGGCGAAAATGCCGGCGAGCAGGTAGAAGGGCCTGAAGCCGAGGCTCCAGAGCGCAAACGACGACGGGCCAGGCTTGACCGGCGAATTTGAAGCTTCGATCGACAGCGGTTTCGCGATCATGAGAAGCAGAGCGGCTCTCCCCGCACGTCATACGCGGAAAAGCGGCCGATGGCGCCCTGGCGCACGGCCTCGACCATGTCGTTCAGCGCCCGTTCGGTCTGCGCTTCCGACGGCGCCTGCGTTCCTCGTCCGGACAGTCCGGCAACGAACACCACCTGCCAGTCCTGCTCCGTCTGCCGCGACTCCGCCGCCAGTGCTTCGAACGTCGTCAGCGCATGTGCATCCTTGTCCACGCACAAGACGGGCTCGAGCTCGCCACCCTCGCCGGCCTCGAAACGGGCGATTTGCTCGTCGCTCGCGTCGTCCGGCAAGGCCGCGGCGGCAAACACGAACAGCAGGCGTTGCGGCTCCGGTTGGCACCTTGCCGCCTGGAGCAGCAGCGCGAAGTGCGGCTCGTTCACGGGCGTTCCAATGTCTGCGCGATCCTGCGGCATGGCGCGCCTATTGCACGAGCGGCGTATCGGCGCTGTCGAGCGATACGCCCTGCACGTCCGCTCCGCCGGCCAGCAGCTGCAGATATTGGCGCAAGGCGGTCACGTAAGACTGTTGCCGCAACGACAGGGCCACCGCGCCGCGGACGCTCTCGTACGACGGATCGGCGCCAGACTCGCGCGCCAGCACCTGCACCACGTGCAGTCCGAAGCGGCTGTGCACGAGGCGCGGCAGCACGCCTACCTCGGGACCGGCGAAGAGTTCGCGCGCGAACTCGGGCGCGCAATCGCCGCGCGTCAGCCAGCCGAGGTCGCCGCCGTGTGCGCCGGACGGGCAGTTGGACAGGCTCGCCGCGGCGGCGGCGAAGGGGTCCGCCTCGCCCTCACGATGGCAGCGCACTTCGAGCAGCGCGGCTTCCGCGCGTTTTCTCAACGCGCGCACATCGACCCCGGGCGTTACCGCGAAAAGGATGTGGCGCGCGTGAACGCGGTCGCCGGCGCGGTAGTTGGCCGCATGCGCCGCGAAGTGGCGCCGGCAGGCTTCTTCGGAGGGTTCGGGTACGGCAATCGACTGCGCGAGCAACGCCTCGATCGCGGCCGACGCGGCTTCGCTGATGATGCCATCCGTCGACGGCGTGTCGTCGGCTGCAAGCAGGGTCTCGCGTTGCGCCGCCCGGCGCAGCAACTCCGTGCAGGCGCGCTGACGCAGCTCTTCGGCACCGAGTTCCTCCCCGGCGCCGTGGAGGGCCACGCCGTCGATCCGCGCAACCGCGATTGCCGCAGGGGCATTCAAGATCGCTCTCCTTCAGATGCGCGCAGGTGGCGCGTTATGCCCAGCCGGCAGGTTGAGGCGCCGCGCGCGCACCAGCTGGTACGGGCGGAACAGGTAGGCGACCGTCGCAAAGCCGCTCCACGCATGCACGAGGCGGCTGAAGGGGAACAGCAGGAAGATGGTCATCCCCAGCAGCATATGCACCTGGAACGGCCACCCGATCGGTGCCAGCAGGCCCGCATCCGGGCGGAACGTGGCGATTCCCTGCAGGTACTGCGCGAGGATCAGCATCGCGCTGGCGTCCGCGCGATGCGCCCAGGACAGGGGCAGCGTGATCAGGCCCATGCACAGCTGCACCCACAGGATGACGAGGATGGCGAGGTCGGTGCGATGGCTGGTGAGGCGGATACGCGGATCGAAGATGCGCCGGTGCAACAGCAGCGTCAAGCCGACGAAGCAGACCGCTCCCGCGAAGCCGCCGCTGACGATCGCCACGAGCTGCTTTTGCGGCGCCGAGATGAAAGGCTCGTACATGAAGTGCGGCGTGAGCTGCCCGAACAGGTGGCCGAAGAACAGGAACAGGATGCCGGCGTGGAACAGGTTGCTGCCCCAGCGCAGCTGACCGGCGCGCAGCAGCTGCGACGAATCGCTCTTCCACGTGTACTGGTCGCGATCGAATCGCGCGAGGCTGCCCATGAGGAACACCGCGAGGCAGATGTACGGATACACGTTGAACGCGAAGTTGTGGAGGTAGCTCGAAAGGTCGTTCATGAACGCGCTCCCTGGATGGATGCCGGGCGGACGATGGCGATCGGCTGCGTCTGGCCGGGGCGCGATTGCCCGCGCGACGCGCAGCCGTCGAACGCAGCCGGTTCGGCCCAGCTTTCGTCGAGCGGCTCGTCGTCGGGCACGCTGACGGTCTTCGCCGGCTCGCCGGCCAATTCGAGCAGCGCGCCGAGTACGCTGGCATAGCGGCTGCCGCGCTTCGCCAGCGCGTTGAAGACGACATTGAGGATGTGGGCGATCTCGCTCAGGAAGGCGCGGGCCTCCGCCGGTGGCTGTGTCGACGCATACTCGAGCACCACCGGCAGGTGATCGGGCATCTCGCCTTGTCCGAGGTACAGGCCTGCCTTCTCGTAGGTCTGCGCCAGGTCGATCATCGCCGGGCCGCGGTCGCGCGAATCGCCATGGACGTGCTCGAACAGGTGCAGCGACGTGCTGCGCCCGCTGTCGAAGAGCTGCACATAATCGGCTTCGGCGTCGATGGCGCTTTGGCGCTCGATGCCCCGAATCAGCGCGTCGAGCTCGCCCAGCCTTGCCGCGCCGACGGCGCGCTCGCGATGCAGAACCGCGCGCATCTCGCCCAGGCGCGCGCGCAGCCCGGGCGTTGGATAACTGAGCAGGCGCGCAAGCACGCGCAGTGTCTTCGCTGCGTGGCGTGGTGTCTTGAAGGTGCTCATATTTCGGCCTTGATCGGGATCGTGCGCCGCTTTTCGCTGCCGAAAAGGCTGACTTCGCCCACGCCCTCGGAGCACCCGTTGCCGAACGAGAAGCCGCAGCCACCGCGGACGTTGAACGTGTTCTCCGCGTACTCCCGGTGCGTGCTCGGGATCACAAAGCGGTCTTCGTAGTTGGCAATCGCCATCACGTGGTACATGTCCTCGACCTCGGCCTCGGTCAAGCCCACTTGCGCCAGCACGTCCAGGTTGGTGCGGCCCTCGACGTGCTTGTCGCGCTGGTAGGCGCGCATCGCGAGCATCCGCTCCAGCGCACGGATCACCGGCGCCGTGTCGCCGGCCGTCAGCAGGTTGGCGAGGTAGTTGACCGGTATGCGCAATTGCTTCACGTCGGGAATCTCGCCATTGGCGCCCACCTGCCCCGCGTTGGCCGCCGCGCTGATCGGTGACAATGGCGGCACGTACCAGACCATCGGCAGCGTCCGGTACTCGGGATGCAGCGGCAGCGCGACCTTCCACTCCATCACCATCTTCCAGATCGGGCTCCTGCGGGCGCCTTCGAGCCAAGCTTCGGGAATGCCGTCGCGGCGGGCCTGCTCGATCACCGCGGGATCGTTAGGGTCGAGGAAGAGATCGCATTGCGCCTGGTAGAGGTCGCGGTCGCGCTCGACGCTTGCCGCCTCGTTGATCCGGTCGGCGTCGTAGAGCATCACGCCCAGGTAGCGAATCCGGCCCACGCAGGTTTCCGAGCAGACGGTGGGCTGCCCCGCCTCGATGCGCGGGTAGCAGAAGATGCACTTCTCGGCCTTGCCGCTCTTCCAGTTGTAGTAGATCTTCTTGTAGGGGCAGCCGCTGACGCACATGCA
>Ga0209048_10006670_pt1 | contig 10778 bp, 10 predicted proteins | sample FrelakmetCRP12CR_FD_187146 | JGI IMG/M metagenome (GOLD analysis project Ga0209048, IMG submission 187146) | Freshwater lake sediment microbial communities from the University of Notre Dame, USA, for methane emissions studies - CRP12 CR (SPAdes)... | ecosystem: Environmental > Aquatic >... | reverse complement strand
CACCGTCTCCCATGCAGGCTCGGGCTTGCGGTACTCGGCCAGGGAGGTTCGGCGCCATAGGCCGCGCGGGTTCGTGGCATCTCGCCAGAGGTTGTAGAACTGGTCACCGCGACGGACGACGTAGGGAATCTGTTCTGGCGAATCGAGCACGCTGCGGATCCCGTCGCGAATCGCAGCGAAGTCTGGCTCAGCTTCGAGCAGGTTCTCCGATTCGGCGTTGCGCGCGCGCACCCAGTTCAGCGCTACTTCTCCCGCAACATCTTCGAGCCAGAGGTAGGGGTCCGTCGTGTCGGCCAATGCGGTGTTCATGGTCAAGAGCGCCAGTGCGGCCATGAGGAGTCTCTTCATGCGCATTGCGCGTTCACGCGGACTATGCAAGCGCAAGTCGTCATCATCGCGGGCAAAGCCAGGAACCTCCGCCGTCTTTCAAAGAGACCAACAACTGGCGCACCAGGAAGATGCCCGTCATGGATGCCCGCATTTGGCCGGGAACAGGTCCCGGGGAACGCTGATGAGCGAATGTTGAATGCTACAGAGTGTCGGATAGACCCTCAGTGAGCCCCAGTATTCTTCCGGCTTCGCTGGCACTAGCACAGCGAGTGAGCTTGCGGAGCGATCGAGGCGTTGCCGTTGCGTCCGCTTCGCCCTCCATCGAACTCACCGTACCGGCCACAAGCGGGTGCTCCTGCCCGTCCGGTTCAGGCGCCCGTATCTGTGGCTCGCACTTGCTGCGGGCGGCCCAAGACATCGTTGACACCATGAGGCGGGCACCCGGAAGTAGGTGTCATCAAGGGCAATGGTGGGGCGCCGCTCGGTTTGAGACGGCGACGCGCGACAGTCTCGACGTGAGCATCACCATCGCCAAGTTGACCGGACCATCGATTTGGTACCGAGCTGCATCAACGGGGTCCATCGGATATGTGCTCACGGATTTCTCCCAGAACGATCAGCTTGGCAGCGCCGTGCGAATTCGCGTTTCGTCACCGACTTCGAGTGGGAGCGAGCGGTCGGCACACCACTCCATCAACCCCGGGCAGTAGATCGCCACGTTGGGGTGACCGAGTCGGACGAGCACGTTTGCGAGGCTCGCCGCAGCCGCTCCCGCCCCGCAGTACGTGATGACGCGCTCGGCATCGAGGATCGCGCCGAGCTTTTCGCGCAGTTGCGGAATCGGTCGGTAGCATCCCGTCTCGCGGTCCAGGATTTCCCAGGCGCTGACGTTGCGCGAGCCGGGGATATGACCGCGGCGCCCGTACTCGCTGACGTCGCCACGGTGTTGCCGCCGGCCGAGCGCGTTGACCAGGCACACGCGCGGGTTGCCGATCGACGCGAGCACTTCGTTCTTTCCAACCGTGAGTTGGGGGCGCATGCGGGGAACGAAGGTCCCCGGCTCGTACCCGCATGGCAGCTTGCATGTCGGTCCACCTGCCGCTCGCCACACTCCCCAGCCCCCGTCGAGCACTGCTGCCTCGTCGTGTCCGAAGACGCGCAGCATCCACCACAGTCGCGCCGCCCATATGTTGTCGCGCCGGTCATAGATGACCACGCGGTGCGTGCTCCCGATCCCCAGTGCCCCCACGGCAGCAGCGAACTGGTCGGCGCTCGGAAATGCGAATCGGGGCCTCGGTGCCGCCGGGTCGGTCAGGGCGAACAGGTCCACGAACGCGGTGCCGGAGATGTGCTCGCGTCGCCATTCGCGACGACCACTGCGGACGATCGGCAGAAACAGCACTCTATTGATCTGGACCGTCGCATCGAACACGCGCAGATCCGACTCGTTGAGGTGCTCTGCCAGCCAGCCGGCCGATACCAACGGATCCATGGCTTGTTCTCCCACGTCGATGGTTTCACGCATCAACCGCTGGGTGAAAGCTAGGCCATGCAGCCAGAACTGTGTTGAGGCTGCTCAGCCACAGCCCAGATTCCAGCAGCGTCCCGCGTCGCGGACGATGCATCGCGCCCGCCTGATTCGGACCTACTGCGAGTGCACGCAGCCACCAATGGCACACGGCAGACGATAACCGGCGACAGGTTGAGCCCGCTCAACGTGGCGAGCATCGTCAGTCCTCAAATGTGAAGCGTTCGCCTGGAAGTACTGACGCGGTGAGGACAGCGACGTCAGTGCAACCAGAGGTAGATTGCCTGATCCCCGCATCGGAGCGTCCCATGACACCCCTCACCGAAGACTTCGTGAAACATCTTCTCGAGCATATGGGAGATTGGTTCGATGACGTCCGACAGCTTCAGTCAGCCAGCCTGCGCAAGGACTTGTTTCCCTACACGCACTTGTTCTCCCCCATCCAGATCAACCAGCTGCATGTCAAGAACCGGATCGTGATGGGGCCGATGGCGAACACGGGCATGTCCGATGAATATGGGCGACCGAGCGAGAAGATGATCCGGTACTTCGTCGAGCGCGCCCGCGGCGGCGTCGGCTTGATCACTTCGGGAATGGTCCCCATCAGCGACCCGGCCGACCCCACAGTCACAGAGAGGGACCGTAGCACCTATTTCCCGCGACTCGGCGGCAGCCGCGCGCTCTTCTCTGGCTGGCGCGACCTGGCGGCGGGCATCCACGCCCATGGGGCGCACTTCTTCGTCCAGCTCAGCCCTGGGATGGGGCGGGTGGGTGACCCGGAGGTCCTGCTGACAAAGCATCGGCTACCCGTCTCGGCATCGTGGAACCCCAACTTCTACATGCCCGCTATCCCCTGCCGGCCGTTGACCGACCGCGAGTGCAGACGAATCGTCGAGGCCGCTGGGCAGGCGGCGGCGGATGCGAAGGCCATGACCATCGACGGCGTCTACCTGCACGGACACGAAGGCTATCTGCTGGAGCAGATGACCAACCCGGCCTTCAATCGTCGAACGCTCGGCAACTTCTCCGAATGGCAGGTCTTCGGCCTCGAGATGGTGCGCGAGATGCGCAAGCGGGCCGGCGCCGACTATCCGATCATGTACCGCATCGACCTCTCCCTGGCGCTGAACGCTACCTACGGCGCGCGCATGGAAGCGGTTGGCTCGCTGAAGAAGTTCCGGCGCGAACGCCAGGTCGGCGAGACGCTCGACTACATGGCTCGCCTGGTCGAGGAAGGCGTCGATTTGTTCGACGTCGACCTGGGTTGCTACGAGAACTGGTGGCTGCCCCATCCGCCGAACTCGATGCCCAGCGGGGCGTACCTGCCCGTCGCGCATCTGGTCAAGCAGTTCTTCGCCGAGCACGACGTTCGCTCCCATGCCGGCCTGCCCGTTCCGGTGGTGGCGGTCGGCAAGCTCGGCTATCCCGATCTGGCCGAGAAGGCATTGCGCGACGGCCTGTGCGACATGGTGATGCTCGCGCGGCCGCTTCTCGCCGACCCGCAATGGCCCAACAAGGCCTATGCTGGGCGCGTTGACGAGATCTGCCCCTGCATTGGCGACCAGGAGGCCTGCCTGAACGAGATCGTCGAAGGCGGCCACATGAAGTGCTCGGTCAATCCACGTACAGGCTTCGAGGACATTCTCGGCGCCGATGTCACGCCGGCGCCCACACGGCGCCGCATCGGCGTCGTCGGCGCCGGCCCGGGCGGCATTCAGGCCGCCATCACGGCCAGCCGCCGTGGGCACCACGTTACGCTCTATGACGCACACCAGAGGCTGGGCGGCTGGTTGATCGCCGGGTCTGTGCCGAAAACGAAGTACGAGATCGCCAACTACCTCAGCTACCTGGAAAGGCAGGTGCGGCGTTGCAGCGCCGATCACGGCCTGAGTGTCCGACTGGGCCAGACGGTCACGCCCGAATCGCTGAAGCTGGAGCGGTTCGATGCGCTCGTCTTGTGCAGTGGCGCACGGCCGGTCAAGCCGGACGTGCCAGGCGCGGACCTGCCGCATGTCGTGCAGGCGGTCGACCTGTTGCTGGACCCGCAACGGGCGCAAGGCGCCGACGAAATCGTGGTCGTGGGCGGCGGCGCCGTGGGCTGCGAGGTGGCGCACTGGCTCGCCGCGGAGCACGGCAAGCGCGTGACCGTGATCGAAATGCTTCCGTACATGATGAAGGGACTGTGCACTGCGAACCGCGGCCACCTCATTCACGAGCTGGAACGGCGGGGCGCGCGGCTGCTGAACTGCACGCGCCTGAAGGCCATCCGGCCGGGCGAGGTGATGATTGCCCGCAACCGGTCGGCCACCGTGCCCGACCCCTATGTCACCTGGGCGCCGATCCTGCCCGAGAACATTCCCAACCCGCTGGTCAAGCCAATATTCGAGGAGGTCGTGGAAGAAGCGCTGCGCGCCGATCTCGTCGTCCTTGCAGCAGGCTTGCGGTCGGACCATTTGCTGTTCGAGGCCTGCCAGGAACTGCATGCGGCCGACGAGATCGTTCCGATCGGCGACAGCTTCCATGTCGGGCAGGTGTTCCAGGCTGTCCACGCCGGATTCGGCGTCGGCAGTTCGCTGTAGCACGGCGGGGGACGCTCGACCACTGCCTGGATGGTCGTCCAATTCAGGCGCAGTGGTGAAATTCACCGCAGAGTGACCTTCGTCCGGATGCATTCGTGCCCTGGAACCGCTCGTACTACCCTGCATCGATGCGCCATCAAATTCCGATGCTCGTGGAATGCATCTTTGCGGCGACGATATCGGCCTCGTGAATGTCCGGCGCTGATGGGTCGGCTGCGGCTGCTCGGGCATCTCGACCTGACGGTTCGCTGTCAGGCTGAAGCCGCCAGCCAGCGGGTGGACGGGGTAGTGCCCGCCGCCACGCCGACGAACAAGGCCCGCACCTTCGTCGTCACTGGCGGCGACGCCATCACGCGGCTGGACGCCGAGCGCCGCTGCGCGTCCACTTCGCCGATCAAGGCTGCGTGACTAGGGCGCCCAGACGGGCGCGATCGGCGGCGCTGCGACTCGTCTCACGTACATCTAGGCGGCATCTAATCCGATTGCGCCTACACCCACGCTGGCGCTTCAGCGAGCCCGAGACGCCACACGCCGGAGCTGGATCGAGGCGTTCAAGAGTTACTTCGGGTTGGGTCAGGCTTTGCCTGCGCTGTCTGAGCCCGTCGAGTGATCATCGGCGGCGGGTCCTCGCCGGGGGACGTGGCTCGGCGTGTTGCCTAGGAGCGAGTGACTTGCGGAGCATCGCGTGACAGCAAGCGCCACGCGACAAGTGCGAGAACTGGATCTAGTACGGCAAACAGCATCAACGTGTGTGGAAAGACACCGCCCGCTGCCGCGGGCACAAGCACAAGTGGAACGAGGACAATTCGATCAAGTATTGATGCGGCGACGATCTGCCTGCCGCCAGCGCGGCCACCAAAGAAGTAGAACCATCCAATTATTGCCACGGTCATGCCGAGCACGCGCATCATTGTTGCCTCGTTTCCGACAAAGTCTGGATCAAGAAAGAGCCGTTGAACGGCCGCGGGCCAGAGTAGAAGTAATGCGCCTGATGCCATATAAAGAAGTCCGCATGTGGAGGTGAACCTCGAAGCGGATGACAGATTGCGGGGTGATTCCTTCAATGCTGCAATGAGTGTCACGGTGATTCTCCGGATTGATTGAGTGGGCGTCCGCACGCTGTTCGCAGGTCTTGTGCGGCCCAACGAGCTAAGCGGGCGACGACGGCAGGACGCCAGGCCCGGGCTGGCGAAAATGTACCGCGCACCGCCGGACCGGGCCTGGTGGCCTGCCGTTGGCGCTCCGCTTGAGCGAGGGGTTAGACCTCACGCTGGTAGGCGTACGAGAAGTTGATGGGAGGTGAAGTGACGGAAAGGTATACGAAGGGCACTTGGCCGGTGTTCTTGAAGCCGTGAGTGTCCCCGTCCTCGAAGCGCACAACTTGACCTTTGACGAAGGGCCTCGTATTGGAATCTTGTAGCAGCAGGGTGCCGCTCCCTTCAAGCGCGATCCAGATCTGCTCCGAGGCCGCGTGTTCATGTCTCGGTTGTTCTGCTCCGGGAGAAACTGAGACTGACGTGATCGTTACTCGATTTGACTTTGAATTGTGCGGCGACAGGAGTTGCACTGACTCCACACCCGGATTGGATAGATGCTTGAAGGACTCGGCGACGAGGAATTCCAAGTGTGGCCTCGATGGTGGAATTGCGGAGCGGTGAGACTGTGAGGTCTACGTGAGTTCGGGCGCAAGTCAACGCCGCAAACGGGCAACCTGGCGCGGAACTGCGCCCATAACTAGATGGTGGCGCACGCTCGGCGTGACGCTGCATCCGAGTCGGCCACGCTTGACGGGCTTGGTGCAAGGGCGGCGTCGAGCATGTTGGGGCGCAGCATACGCACTCGCTGCGCGGCCGGCCAGAAGCCCGCCGCTCACCGCGTCTGCACCCCGCAGCGAAAGCGGGCGGGTCGGGCTCCACCGTGCGATGCGCCTGATGCTGGCAATCACTCGGGGGACTTGACGACCGCCTTGACTTTCAACACCAGGTCCGCGACCCCCAGTTTCATGACTTCCTGCCACTCGTTGTCGGAGGCCACCATGCCCTTGACAATGCCGTAGCCGCGCACACGCTCGTCTCCCTTGGCAACCAGCGCGTCGCCCTTCAGAAGCAAGATGCCTTCGAACTCGACCGACACTTGCCAGAAGCCCGGCGAGAACCACGCCCAGAACTGCTGGATGTCTACTTGCAGAGGCAACGCCTTGTCGTACTCAGGTGACCGCTGATCGACGACCGCATAGCCCTTTTCGCTCACGGCCTTGGTCACCGCCTCACGGACCACTTGCTCTACCGTTCTTCCTTCGGGGAGCAGGATATCGGCCATCGCCGCGCCGAATCCGCCGCGCTTGCGCGCGATGGCACGAGAAGTGATGGCGGGGTTCGTGATCTCCTTCGGATCCTGAAGGGATGGAACCGAAGGATTACGAGGGGCCGCTTCGAATTGGCGGACGTCCTTGACCTCCGTGAGCCTGACGAACGCCTTCGCCGACACCGGCTGTGCCTGCGGAGACGGCGCTGACTGTACGTCAAAGGTCGACCGGGTCGCCGCACAACCAGCCATTAACCAGGCAAGCACCAGCACCGCGATGACGTGCCTCTTCGAACCATCCGCTTTCTTCATTGCGAGCTCCAATTCGCCAAGAACCGCTGCTGAAAGTCGCGCTCGATGGAGCCTGTCAATGCCTGCGCCGATTGCGCAGTCTCACTATTCACCGCCTTGTCCCGGCAGCGAGCACACCGCTCTGCGGTACTCGGCAAGCAAGAGCGCCTGACAGTCAACTGCCCACCGGTCACATGTTCCGGCATCGACACTTCATGACGTCCCTTGATCAGCGACCAGCGCCGAAACGCCAACTCGACTCTGCGCGCGTCGCCTCGAATCCGCGTTGACGCGTGTCAACGGGCAAATGCGGCGACACGACTTCGCCCAACGGGCAGCGAGCGCGCGCGCGGTGGCGGCGCACAATCCAATGATGAGGGGAAATAACTCCTATTTCAGAATCGCCTGCCAGCAGGCTCGAGATTGATCAGCCGTCTGGGTGATTTGCGCTCTGCTCCTTCGAAGACATGCAATGGCCAGCAAGGCCATTCGCGTTTTGGTCATTGCCTGACACCCAACAGCCTCGAACGCCTGCAATGGCCGACTGCACGTGTACGCGAGCGTCGGCCGGCTGGATGCCCATTTGGGCAGTCCCGGTGTAACAGGCCTTGCCTGCGGAACAACTCAGGACGTGAAACGGCTGCTTGAGCAATCCCAGTTGAACAGTCACTCTAGACTGACTGGGACTGTTCAGGTCAGGGTGCAATCCACGAGGCGAATCGGCCGCGTGGCTACGTAGACGCTGCCCAGGCATAGAGCCATGCCGATCCACGACGCCAGACTGGGCTGCCAGCCCTCGAGCGCCGCCGACACCGCCAGCGCGATCACCGGCACCAGTACGCCGGTGAGGGCCGCGCGTGCCGGCCCTTCGCGCTGTACCAGCTTGAAATACAGCAGGAAGGCCAGCACCGAGCCCACCGCCGCCAGGTAGACCAGCGAGCCCCACCACACTGCCGTGTGGCCCACCCGCCAGCCCGACCCCGACAAGCCGGCGACCAGCAGCAGGCTCAGCGCGCCATAGGCCATGCCCCAGGCCAGCATGGGCACCAGCGGCACGCCGCGACGCGACAGCATCAGCGTGAGTGAATTGCCGGTGCAGGCGCAGGCCACCGCGCCCAGGCTAAACGCCAGCCCGACCAGGGCCTGCGGCCGCGCGCCGGCGGCCAGCACCTTGGGCCAGAAGATCAATGCCACGCCGGTTACTCCTACCACCGCCGACACGGCGAAGCGCCACGTGATCGGCTGGCCGAAGAACCAGGCGCCGCTGGCCGCGTTGCCGAATACCATCAGCGAGAACACTACCGCCACCAAGCCGGACGGCACGTAGCGCTCGGCTTCGTACACGCTCCGGTAATTCAGCCCGAACTGCACCGTGCCGGTCAGAATCAGCCAGGGCTGCAGCCGTGCCGGCAGGCGCGGGGCCTCGCCGCGCCAGGCGGCAATGGCGAACAGCAGCATCGACGCCAGCGCAAAGCGCCAACAGTCGAAGCGGTCATTGCACAGGCGTATCGGCACAGATCTGAAGCTCTTCCCTTCAAGGCGGACAAAGCGAGATCGTTCTGCGCCTCATAGGCATGTGGCACGGCCGGTTGCATCACTCGAACAGGTCAGCATGAGTGCCGGCACGGACGAAGATGATCTCCTCGTTGGAGCCGCTGCCCTGTAGCCGATAGATGAGCAGAAAGTCACCACCGATGTGGCATTCGCGATGGTCGTCCCATTCGCCGATCAGCGCGTGATCCAACCACTCCGGCCCGAGCGACGCGTCGTTGGCAACGAGCAATTGCATCGCCTCTTTCAGGCGGTTCATGTCGAAGCGTCCTGAATGCGTGAGCCGGGTCCAGTCCTTGACGAAGGCCTTGGTGCGGTCCGACGCCCGCGGCAGGACCGCGCGCCTATCGCTTGGCGACCTTTTCAAGATCCTGAATCAGTGCCTTGGATGACGCGAAGCGTGCCGTACCGATCGTGCGCGCTTCTTCCATCGCAGCACGCGTGTCGGCATTCGGCACCTTGAGAGCGAAGGGAAACCTCTGCTCGGCCACGACCCGGGTCAGAAAGACGCGCACGGCATCCGAGACCGACAAGCCCATCGCCGCCAGCGTCTCGGTGGCCTGGGCCTTGATGTGTTCGTCCACACGCACATGGACCATGCTGGTTGCCGCCATCGCGGGACTCCTTCTTCTATCGACTGCGATACATTGTATCTCAACTCGCTGCACAGGCGGCTCCGGCTTCAATCCCTCACCATTGGAGGCACCAAATGTGCGCAGACATCACGTCAATCAGGTCGGAACGCAAGGCTCGAACGGGCGCCATTGACCGAATGGCACCGGCGGGGCGCATGTCAGTTCGTAGCACCTCAAGCAGAACTGCGAACAACGCCCCGTCGAAGCGGTCATTGCACAAGCGTATCGACACAGAGCTGAAGCTCTTTCCTTCAAGGCGATGTTTGACGCCTGGATGGCGGACGGCGTCTCCCGTGCGGACGGCAATACTGAGCTGCGGCGCACCTTCGAGAAGGCCGACAAGGCACACAACACAACCGCAAACGAACGCGCTCTCCTCGTCCGTGCGATGTTTCGGATGAGATCTTTGCGGACCACAGGTAGGCACGCTCGTGCTCGCCAGATCGGTATTGGGCGGCTTGCATCACGAGTACTCGTTCGGGCCGATGCCAGCGAACACATTCGCGCTGTCCCGAAGGCCGGAATGACGCGCCTTCGCGCGCGCCGCGCATCGTCCTTGATCTTCTCGAACGTGGTGCCTTCTTCGCCAAGTCGTCTTTGCATCGTTCGTCGAGGGACAGCCAGAATCCGTGAGATGAACTCCTGAGCAGCATGCCCAGTGCTGAGCAATTGGCTCACCAGGAACAACACGCTGCCGCAAAGTGCCTTATCCGATGCGGTGATCTTTGTGTCGGCGTAGGTTTGTGCCAGCTTTGCATCACTGCATTGCCGCGAACCAGCGGGCGCGACAGGTCGACGGCCTTCAACCGAACGGCGGCCTTGGCGTGCTCGAAGGCGCAAGCGGCGCCCAGGGCTTGCGCGTAGGCCATGCGGAGGGCAAGTCTTGCGTGCGGCAGCAGGATCAATACCGGTTGGATCTGCCCTTGGCCGAGCAGGCGCAGGCACTCCACGATCACGCCAAGAGCCAGTTCCACGGCCTGGGTGCAGGCTCGCACTTCGACGAAGTCGGTAGCGAAGCACAAGTCCACTAAATCGCTGCGCCCCGGACAAGGGCCGCAAGATAGCCGAATTGCCGGACTGTGGACTAACAGGTGGCGCGAAGCAATGTCCACCGCCTCTTGCAGGTTGGCTGCGCGCTCAATCGCCACCGGGACAGGCCCAAGGATGTCAATGCCCTGCCCCCGCGACAGCTGAAGTCCAAGATCACGACACGAGGCTTCAGCAGCGGAGTTCTCCAGCAGTTTGATCATTGCGGGGCATGGAATCATGACTTCCGGATCCCGCAGGGAGGCCGGCGAGAGGCCGACGCGCAGCAACTGAACTACTGGGTCGAGCCCGAGCGACGCTGCAAGATCTTCGTAGCCAGCAAGCGCCCCGGCCCGGATCAGTGTGCTCACTTCGCGTGCGACGCGCCGTCCGCGGCCATGCGATGGTTTGCGCATGCGCTGGGCCGGTTCGAATCAGAACGAGTGCTTGATACCGAACTCCATGCCCTGCGAGTTGCCATTGACAGCCGCGCCGCCATCGGGAATGTTGTTGAGACTGCCCACGATGAAGCTC
>Ga0209048_10006669_pt1 | contig 10779 bp, 7 predicted proteins | sample FrelakmetCRP12CR_FD_187146 | JGI IMG/M metagenome (GOLD analysis project Ga0209048, IMG submission 187146) | Freshwater lake sediment microbial communities from the University of Notre Dame, USA, for methane emissions studies - CRP12 CR (SPAdes)... | ecosystem: Environmental > Aquatic >... | reverse complement strand
CAGCGGTTACCGTCCCATTGAACGCATCGCCGCCGGCGTGGTACAGCGTCAGGACGTGGATACTCCCGTCCAGACTGGCATTAAGGCCATCGACTCGATGATCCCCATTGGCCGCGGTCAGCGTGAACTGATTATCGGCGACCGTCAGACCGGCAAGACCGCCCTTGCCATTGATACCATCATCAACCAGAAGGGCAAGGACCTCACCTGTATCTACGTCGCCATCGGACAGAAAAAGGCAGCCGTTGCGCGCACCGTGGCCCTGCTAGAGCGCCACGCAGCCATGGATCACACTATCGTGGTTATTGCCGCCGCCGATGAGTCCGCTGCGCTGCAGTACATCGCTCCTTACGCTGGATGCGCCATTGGCGAGGAGTTCATGGAAACCGGGCGCGACGCCCTGGTCATTTATGATGACTTATCCAAGCACGCCTGGGCTTATCGCCAGGTTTCGCTGCTCCTGCGCCGTCCTCCGGGGCGTGAAGCCTATCCGGGCGATATCTTCTATCTCCATTCTCGCCTGCTGGAGCGCGCCGCCCGCCTGGCGAACAAATATGTCATTGTCAGGAAGGACTTCAAACCAACCTTCGCTGTGGAAAAAGATGCCGTGAACGGCCGCCTCTTCACCGGACCCCGTTCTTGGGACGAGGCCGAGCAAGCCTGCCTGGACTTGAAGGATCCCGACGACTACAAGATCGTAAAACTGGCTGGTTCCGGTGGCTCCCTGACGGCCCTGCCCATTATCGAGACCCTGCTCAGCGACGTTTCCGCCTACATCCCCACCAATGTCATCTCCATTACCGACGGGCAGATTTACCTGGTCAACAACCTGTTCAATGCCGGCATCCGCCCAGCGGTGGATGTGGGTATTTCGGTCTCGCGCGTGGGCGGTTCAGCTCAGGTGAAAGCCATGCGTCAGGTGGCTGGCAAGCTCCGCATGGACATGGCCGCCTACCGTGAACTGGCAGCTTTTGCCTTGATGTCTTCTGACCTGGATAAAGCCACGCAGGCCCAGCTGACCCGCGGCCAGCGCATGCAGGAGATCCTTAAACAGCCCCAATATGAGCCGATGTCTCTCGAGAATCAGGTCATCGTGCTTTATGCCGGGACCAACGGCTTTGCCGATCACGTGCCGGTCGAAAAGATGAGAAAGTGGGAAGTCGATATGCTGCGCTATCTTTCCTCCTCCCACCCCGAACTTGCCAAGGATATTGCTGCCACTAATCGTCTCAGCACCGACGACAATCGGAATCTGCACAGGGCGCTGGCTGATTTCCAGGCCACTTGGCAGGGATAAAGAATATAAAATATGGCTTCAGCTCGTGAAATGCGGATGCGTATCCGCAGCGTCAAGAACATTTCGCAGGTGACGCGTGCATTGGAGGCAGTCTCTGCCAGCAAGGTCCGTAAGGCCATGGCAGCGGTCTTGGCTACCCGCGCCTACGCTTCCAAGGCCTGGCAGGTGCTGGCGCATATTGCCCGGCAGCCGGGGCGCGAGAACCTGCATCCGCTTTTAACGCGCAGGTCCCAGATCCGCAACGTGCTTGTCCTGGTTGTCAGCGGTGACCGGGGACTGGCGGGCGCTTACAACACCAACGTCATCCGCTTTGTTACCCAGCGTTTCGGTGCTTCAGGGACTCCCGTGCGTTACATTGCTGTGGGACGCAAAGGACGGGATATGCTGATGCGGCGTCGCAGGCAGGTGGTCGCTGAGTTTAGTAATCTGCCGGCTGCACCCTCATTTGCAGATGTCTCGGCGATTGGTCGCATGGCCGTGGACGAATATCTCAAAGGCGAAGCGGACGAGGTATATCTCATTTACACCGACTTCATCAACATGGTCAGGCAGGAGACGGTCCTTAAAAAACTTTTACCGCTGGAAGTGAGCGACGAAACCGGGCGGGTGGTATCCTACGAGCAAAAGCGCCTGACGGCTGCATATATTTATGAACCGACCGAACGCGAAATATTGGACGAGATCATCCCGCGCTTCACGGCTTTGCAGGTCTACCAGGCCATCCTGGAGTCTCTGGCGTCGGAACATGCTGCTCGCATGGTGGCCATGCGCAACGCTACCGATAACGCTCTCGAACTGGTGGATGGGCTGCAGTTGCAATATAACAAGGCTCGTCAGCAAACCATCACCAATGATCTCTTGGATATCGCCGGCGGTGCAGAAGCACTCGCCAAGGCAATGGAATAGTAACGACTTTGGTCGTTCACGATTTTTTTTTACCGGAGGAAGTAAATGGCGAAAGCAACTGGCCGTGTGATCCAGATTCAGGGCAGTGTTGTGGATGTGGAGTTCCCCCTTGGCGAACTCCCCGACGTTTTTGAAGCGCTCGAAATCCCGCGTCCAAACGGCGGAAATCTGGTGCTGGAAGTGGAAAAGCACCTGGGCGGGAACAGGGTCCGTTGTGTTTCGATGGATACCACCGATGGCTTAAAGCGTGGTCTCCCCGCCACGGCTACCGGAGCACCCATCCTGGTGCCCGTCGGAACTGCCACCCTGGGTCGCATTTTCAACGTCCTGGGTCTCCCGGTGGACGAAAAAGGGCCGGTCGAAGCCGACCAGCACTACCCCATTCATCGCCCTGCTCCGCTCTTCTCCGAACAATCCACCCGCACCGAGATTTTCGAGACCGGCATCAAGGTTATCGACCTGATCGCTCCCTTCACCAAGGGCGGCAAGACCGGCATCTTTGGCGGTGCCGGTGTGGGCAAGACCATCGTCATCCAGGAACTCATCCGTTCTGTTGCCACGGTTCACCAGGGCAACTCCGTCTTTGCCGGGGTGGGGGAGCGCAGCCGCGAAGGTACCCAGCTTTACCGTGAAATGCTCGAGTCGGGCGTGATGAAAGATACCGTCATGGTCTTCGGACAGATGAACGAGCCGCCCGGCGTCCGCCTCCGTGTGGCCCTGACGGCTCTCTCCATGGCTGAGTATTTCCGTGACCAGGGCCGCGATGTGTTATTATTCATTGACAACATCTTCCGCTTCACCATGTCTGGTTCTGAAGTGTCGGCGTTGCTGGGTCGTATGCCCTCCGCAGTGGGTTACCAGCCCACCCTGGCTACCGAGATGGGCGAGCTCCAGGAACGCATCACCTCCACCCGCCACGGATCCATTACCTCGATGCAGGCTGTCTACGTCCCGGCGGACGATTATTCCGACCCGGCGCCGGTGGCCACCTTCACCCACCTGGATGCTACCATCGCTCTTGAACGCTCCATCGTTGAAAAAGGTATTTATCCCGCCGTGGACCCGCTGGCTTCCACCAGCCGCATCCTCGACCCCAACATCGTTGGCATCGAACACTACACCACTGCCCGCGAGTGCCAGCGCATCCTCCAGCGTTACAAGGATTTGCAGGATATCATCGCCATTCTCGGCATTGACGAGTTGAGCGAAGATGACAAGCTGGTCGTCTCGCGTGCCCGCAAGATCGAACGTTTCTTCTCGCAGCCGTTTTTTGTGGCTGAAGTGTTCACCGGTACCTCCGGCAAGTACGTGCCTATCAAAGAGACCGTGCGCGGCTTCCGCGAGATCCTGGATGGCAAGTGTGATGACCTGACCGAACAGGCTTTCATGATGGCCGGTACCATTGAAGATGTGCGCGCCAAAGCCGATAATCTGGTAAAGGGCTCATGATTGAAGATCACGTGTCCCGAAATTTTGGTGTCACATCTCCAAGCCTTGCCGTGCACCAGAATATCTGACACTGGAGAATTGGAATATGCCCATTCGTTGTGAAATTGTTTCCCAGGACCGCATGGTCTTTGAAGGGAATGCAGATATCGTCGTCCTTCCCGGGACTGACGGCGAGATGGGCATCCTGCCTCATCACGCTCCTTTGCTTACCACACTAAAAATTGGCATCATTAAAGTGCGTTCCGGTGGAAAAGAAGAGATCTTTACGGTCGCGGGCGGCGTTGCCGAGGTCCAGCCGGATATCGTCACCGTTTTAGCCGACGCTGCCGAAAACGTTGCAGAGATTGATGTGACGCGCGCCGAAGCTGCTCGCAGGCGCGCCGAAGAAATCCTTGCCAGGGGAGTTCCAACGGACTCGGATGCTTACCTGAAAATGGAAGCCGCTCTGCGCAAGTCCAACTTGCGGCTGGATGCGGTCAGACGCTATCGACACGCATCTGCCACCACCCCCCGGATCAACGACTGAACCGAATCGAGATGATCTATGCCTCCCGTGTTCTCATTTTCTAAAGACCTGGGGATTGACCTCGGTACTATCCAGACCCGGGTTGCCGATGCCAGTGGCGTTCTGGTGGATGAACCCTCCATTGTGGCTATCGTCATCCAGGAGCAAAAGATCGTTGCGCTTGGAAAGGAAGCCCAGGGAATGCAGGGACGCGTTTCTGATGAGACCATCGAGGTCGCCCATCCGCTTCAGAACGGGGTGGTGGCTGACTATGAGATCACCGAGGCTTTGCTCCATCATTTGATTCGGCGGGTTAGTGGACCGATGCGGGTCTTCCGCCCGCGCGTGATGATCACCGTTCCCTATGGTGTGACCAGTGTGGAATCCCGCGCGGTCCACGAAGCGGTGCTCCAGGCGGGCAGCCGGGATGCCTATCTTATCCAACAGCCGCTGGCAGCCGCTCTCGGCATCGACCTGCCGGTCGGCTCGCCATCTGGGAACATGATTATCTGCCTGGGTGGTGGGGTCACGCAGGCCGCGGTCATTTCTATGTATGGCATTGTCGCTGCTGAAACGATCCGTTCCGGCGGTATCCAGTTGGACGAAGCCATTGTTACCTACGTACGAAAAAAATATGGAGTCATCATCGGCCCTTCCACTGCGGAACATTTGAAGATCAAGATTGGTGCAGCCATTCCGCAAGACAAGGAAGAGGCTCTGGAAGTCCAGGGACAGGACCAGGTCAGCGGCCTGCCGCGCCCGGTTACAATTATTACCGGCGAGGTTTCCGAAGCGCTTCAGGATCCGCTCAAACAAGTCATCGAGAATTGTCGCCGCGTGCTCGAGAAGACACCCCCTGAACTGGTTTCGGATATCATTGACCGGGGTGTGGCGTTGTGCGGCGGTGGTGCATTGCTGCGCGGGATTGATAAATTGTTGACGAAAGCCCTCGGTATTCCCGCCTACGTGGTGGACAACCCGACGACCTGCGTGGTGGAGGGAGCGGCCAAAGCGCTGGGGATGTATCCCATCCTGAAACGCAACCTGCCGCAGATTTAATTGCGAACTTGACCGGGCCATCTTTTCCCGGTCTTTTTTACAGGGTTCTTAGCATTTTTTCTGTTCCGATACTTCACGATCTGTGAAATATCCGAAAATATCTGCTTCACAAATATAGACAGGCAGCAGTCTGGGAGGCTCATGAACAATCCACGAATTCCCGAAGCCTTTAGCTCGGTCGTCGGTCTGGGTGCCCCGCGCGGCTATTTTCCTGTCAAGAGTTGGAACCGCTGGGGTAGCTTGGTATTTTTCTTCATATTATTTGCTGGAGCAGTGCTGGTCTTTGTATTGGGCCTTTATGATACCTATGTGGCATATCAGCAGCATGGCCCGGCCATGATTGACGACAAGCTCACCGGCCCGCTGGTGCTTGCCTTGATCCTGTTTGTACTTGGGTTGCTGGCTGGCTGGAGGGCGTATGCCTACTGGAATAAGGGCGTCGCGACCTACGAGCGCGGGTTTGCCTATAACGACCGGAAAGGTCTCCAGGTCTGGCACTGGGAAGATATGGTCTCGATGAGATCTGCCATTACCCGCCATTATATGAACGGGATTTATACCGGTACAACGCATATTTATACCTTTTTCAATCGCCAGAACCAGCGCCTGGTCCTGTCTGATTCATTCAGCCAGGTTGAGCAACTGGCGAAGAATATCGACGAGAATATCTTCCCGCTTTTGTATGGACCTGCCGCTGACCAGTACAACGCCGGGCAGACAATTGCCTTTGGTCCGGTGGCGATCAGCAAAGTGGGAATTGCCATCGGTAAGAAGACTTATCCCTGGACGGATGTGAAGGAAGTTTCAATCCATCGCGGGATTCTGAAGGTTTCCCGAAAGGAGGGCGGCTGGTTTAGTGGAGCCAGCGCTTCAGCCGCTACCATCCCGAATCTACGCGTGTTGCTGACCATCATCAACCAGGTGGTCGGGCTCAAGGCAATTAAGTAGTCAGCGTAACGAATTAAAAACCACGGGCGACGCGGATGCGTCGCCCGTGGTTTTAAAGCCAGTTCGGAACTATTTCTTTCTGGATGCGAACAGCTTGACGACTTCTGCCACTACCGAAGGGACCAGCAGCAGCGGCAGGATGCTTTCCCATTGTTGCCAACCGAGCGGCACGGTATTGAAGACGTTGTTAAGTCCGGGGATATAAACCACTCCCAGCAGCAGTGCCATGGACGACAGGAATGCAAGGTTCATATTCCGGTTCTTGAAGACACCGATCTTGAACAGGGGATATCGCTCCGAGCGGGAGGTGTAAGCCCGGAAAAGTTCGGAAGCCGAAAGTGTTACAAAGGCCATCGTTTCGGCTGCTTCGATATGGGCAGGGAACCATTTCAAGCCGAGGAAATATCCCGCCAGGGTTACGGAAGTGATGGCGATTGTCTGGGTGAGGATACCCACTTGCATAAACCGGTTAATGATGGGTTCCTTGGGCGGGCGCGGCGGCTGGGACATGATGTCTGGGTCGCCCTTCTCGGTACCCAGTGCCAGGGCTGGCGCACCGTCGGTTACCAGGTTCAGCCAGAGCAGTTGGATGGCTGTCAGTGGGGAGTTTTTCGTGATCAGAGTCCCCAGGAAGATGACCAGGATCTCCGCCACGTTGCAGGAAAGCAGGTAGTAGACGAACTTGCGGATATTGCTGTAGATTACGCGCCCCTGCTCGACCGCGTCCACGATACTGACGTAGTTGTCGTCGGTCAGCACCATGTCGGCTGTTTCCTTGGCCACATCGGTGCCGGTGATGCCCATCGCCACGCCGATGTTGGCGCGCTTGATGGCCGGGGCATCGTTGACACCGTCGCCGGTCATGGCAACCACTTCGCCGTTGGCTTGCAGGGCGTCCACGATGCGCATTTTATGTTCAGGGGAGACCCGCGCGAACACATCCACCTGCTCGATCTCGTTCTTCAGTACATCCTCGCTCATTCGGTCCAGGTCCGCGCCGGTCAGCACTTGGTGGCCGGGTCGCAATAGCCCAATTTCCTGGGCAACCGCCCGGGCGGTGTTTGAGTAATCGCCGGTGATCATAACCGTACGGATGCCAGCATGGGCGGCTTTCTCCAGGGCGTGTTTAACTTCCTCGCGGGGCGGATCGATCATCCCGACCAGGCCAATAAAGACCAGGTCCTTTTCCAGTACGTCCACCGAAACAGAATCGGCCTTGGGAGCCTCTTTGACCACCCGGTAGGCTAGTCCCAGTACGCGCAGGGCGTCCTGGGTCATGGCATTGTTGGCATCCAGAATGTGCTGGCGGCTGGCTTCGTTCATGGATTTGGTATTATCGTCGACGGTCTGATACGCGGTGCACAGGTCAAGGACCAGGTCGGGTGCCCCTTTTACGGCGATTACATCCCAGCCTAACAGTGTGCTGTCCGTGAATGGAGAAACATCCTTTGAGTTGGGCTGTCGGATGTCATGGATGGTGACCATGCGTTTGCGTTCCGAGTCGAAGGGAACTTCGTCTTCGCGCGGATAGGCTTTATGCAATTCTACATGGTAGGCATCCGCCTTGGCAGCCGCGATCAACAGTGAGCCTTCCGTGGGGTCGCCCACGATCCGGTAGGACTGGTCGTCGCCCTCCAGTATTTCGAGCTGGGCGTCGTTGTTGAGTGCGCCCACCCAAAGAGCAGTCTCGACGCCCGGATATTTGTGCAGGTCGACAGATTTGCTGTCCACCTGGAACTCACCACGCCTCGAATAACCCGAGCCGGTCACGGTAACAAACTGCCCGTCTACCCACAGGCGCGTAACCGTCATCTCGTTCTGGGTGAGGGTGCCGGTCTTGTCCGAACAAATGACAGTTGCAGATCCGAGCGTCTCTACCGAAGAGAGTCGGCGGATTAGCGCATGCCGGCGGATCATCTCGCGCATTCCCAGCGCCAGGCTGATGGTCACCACGGCAGGCAGGCCTTCCGGTACAGCCGCGATTGCCAGGCTGACGGCAACGATGAAGAATTCGACCAATTCAGTCTTGGCAGCTTTAAGATACACCAGGACCCCCCCCCCCGCGGCTGTCAGCAATCCCAAATCCGTATTTTCGATCACGGCCACGATGAAAACGATCCCGCACACTGCCAATGCACCCCAGCCGAGAGTCTTCCCGAGTTGGTCCAGGCGTTTCTGCAACGGTGTTTCTTCCTGGTCCACCCCTTCGAGCATCTTGGCGATCAAACCCAGCTGCGAACGCATCCCGGTCCCAATCACTACACCCCGTCCGCGCCCGTAGGTGACCGTCGTGCCCATGAAAGCGGTGTTCTTGCGGTCGCCCAGTGGGATGTTCTTCTCCAATTTCAATGCGGCGTTCTTGCTGACGGGCAACGACTCGCCGGTCAGTGCGGCCTCATCGACCTGCAGGTTAATCGCCTCGAGCAGGCGCACATCCGCCGGGACATGGTTGCCAGCTTCCAGAAAAACAATATCACCTGGTACAAGGTCATGCGAAGAAATTGTGACTCGGTGCCCATCCCGCAGGACGCGCGCTTCCGGCGCAGCCAGTTTCTTGAGCGCTGCCAATGCTTCCTCGGCGCGTCTTTCCTGGACGATGCCCAGGATGGCATTAAGCAGGACGATGGCGATGATGGCCGAAGCATCCACCCACTCGCCTAGCAGGGCGGAAATGAGGGAGGCTACAATGAGCAGCATTACGATAAAATTATTGAACTGCTCCCACAGAAGCAGCAGGAAGCTGGGCCGGGAAGCCTCGGTCAACTGGTTGGGGCCGTATTGCGCCGTCCGCTCAGCGGCCTCTATGCCGGTCAGTCCGTTCTCGCGGACTTTGAGGTGCTCAAGAACTTCATCTGCAGACAGGGCGTGCCAGGGTTCAGACTTCGTTGAAGTAGTGTTTTCCTGGGGGGAATTTTTTTTCATCAGGATTAATCTCCAAAAGTGGGTTTCAAGATCTTGAACTGGGATCAGGCTTACGGTCCAATTTTCGTGCCGGAGGGGAGTACCCCATTTTTCGGGATGACCACTATCCCATCCTGCACAACCCAATTCTCGTTCGTAATGTCGGTACCTGGCGGAAAGGGGCGGATGACTACGTCTGCGCCAAGTCGGGCGTTCTTGTCAATGATGGCACCTTCAATGTGACACCTCGGCCCGATGCCGATGGGTGGTTTGGTCGGATCAGCCTCAGCATCGTCAAGAAAATAGTCTGCACCCATTAGGATGCTATCTTTGATCATTGTCCCGGCAGCTATGATGCTGCGTACACCTATCACCGAATGAGTTATCTCTGCCAGCTGGATCTGGCACCCGTCAGCCAGCAGCACCTCTCTCAGTTTGCTGTCTTCTACAACGGAACCGGGCAGGAAACGCGAGTGGGTATAGACAGGTCGCTCGGTATCAAAGAAATTAAAAGGCGGGTTTTGGCAGGTCAGTTCCAAATTGGCTTCATAGAAGGATCGGATGGTTCCGATATCCCGCCAATAGCCGTCGAAGTCGTAACCGTAAACGGCGCATTTGTGGATGGCGTGGGGAATGATGTCACCGCCGAAATCGTCAAAACTTGGATTGTCGCGCAAGAGATCGATCAAGACCTGCGTATTGAAGAGATAGATCCCCATCGAACCGAGGAAGGGGCGCTGTTTGTCAACTCGGCTGACGAATTTGGATAGGACTGCTGGGTCTTTGGACTTTTCAGCAAAGTCACTGATCCGGTCATCCTTGTTGCGTTTCAGAATTCCCAGGCGGGGCGCCTCCTCTTGAAGCACCGGTTGGACGGCTACGGTAATATCTGCATTGTGCTCCCAGTGGAATTCAGCCATCGGGGCGTAATCCATGCGGTAGAGGTGGTCTCCGGCAAGAATTAATACATATTTTGCCCGTGCGGCACGGATCTGGAAGATTTGCTTGCGCAGGGCGTCGGCTGTCCCCTGGTACCAATCGGCGGATTCGAGGGTTTGCTCGGCTGCTAGGATTTCAACAAACCCGGTGTGGAATTGGTCGAAATTATAGGTCTGGTTAATGTGACGGTGAAGGGAATGAGAGTTGAATTGGGTCAGCACGTCGATCCGATAAATCCCAGAGTTGATGCAGTTGCTTAGGGGAATGTCGATCAGCCGGTATTTTCCGGCAATCGGCACTGCCGGCTTTGAGCGTAATTTGGTTAATGGAAATAGCCGCGAACCACGTCCACCCCCCAGGATGACAGCCAAAATATCATTCATGGCAGGCATAGGCTTCTCCTCAGTGCTGAATTCAGGGATAACTCAATGATAATCCAGAAAAAGCGGGCACGCCAGTTTGTCTTCATAATTAGGTTGGGTGACACTTGTAAATATCACAACAGAAACGCGAGACCACCTGGATGGCGGTCTCGCGAACGCTTGAAGGCGCACATGCAACCGGGACGCTTCACAACTCTGGTTGACGATCGCCTGTCCCGCAAGCGCGGGCGCTACTCCCCGACAAAGGTACCTTTTCTTGATATAATGCCGAAGGTGGGACTTGAACCCACAATCCCGTCAGGGAACACGAGTTTGAGTCGTGCGCGTCTGCCAGTTCCGCCACTCCGGCCGGCGCACCACCGAAGGCTTGAGCCGCTTGAGGCTTTGCACCA
>Ga0209048_10006668_pt1 | contig 10779 bp, 10 predicted proteins | sample FrelakmetCRP12CR_FD_187146 | JGI IMG/M metagenome (GOLD analysis project Ga0209048, IMG submission 187146) | Freshwater lake sediment microbial communities from the University of Notre Dame, USA, for methane emissions studies - CRP12 CR (SPAdes)... | ecosystem: Environmental > Aquatic >... | reverse complement strand
AGCTTTTTCCTGGCCGAGATCGGCGACAAGACGCAAATCGCCACGCTGGCGCTTGCGGCGGCCTACCCCAACCTCGCGGCCGTGGTGTCGGGCACGACGCTCGGCATGCTGGCCGCGAACGTGCCGGTCGTGATTCTCGGAAAGGCGTTCGCCGACCGGCTGCCGATCAAAGCGATCCATTACGCGGCATCGTCGTTGTTCCTGGTCCTGGGCGCACTGTTCCTGGGCCGGGCGCTATGGCATTAAACGGGCGGATCTAAGCTAGGATAGCGCGCCGGCACCCTGGAGGATTTTGGGCCAATGAATCACGTTGCAAAGGAAAAGACCAAACTGCTGAATCGCCTCAAGCGCCTGCGCGGCCAGATCGATGCCCTCGAGCGCTCGGTCGAGGCCGACCATGAATGCGCCGGCGTTCTACAACAAGCCACCTCCTGTCGAGGCGCGTTGGACGGCTTCATCGCCGAGGTGATCGAGGATCACATTCGCGAGCACATGCTCGATCCGCGCGCGGCGCGGGACGACCCGCGTGTCGTGGCCGCAGAGGAACTGGTCGACATCGTCCACGCGTATCTCAAAAAGTAACTTTTTGTTCCGGGGACCGCGCCCGTAACCTTATTGTCACGGACTGCCCACAGGCTGCAGACCCCAAATCCCACACGCCGGCTTGAAGTATAGGGGGGTATACTATATTGTTCGAGCCACGATGCCGACCCTGCTTCAGGCAATGACGTATTCGTGCGCGCGTCCGGCATTAAAGGCTTACGCGGCCGCGCTGCTTGCTGCGGCCTTGACCTGCATGCAAGGTGGGGCCTGGGCCGCGGACGAGCCCGAGACCTACGCCGTGCACGGCCAGTTCACGTTCACCGCGCAGCGAACCTCCGGCTTCAACGCCCCCTACGCGGGCACGAACAGCCTGAGCCCTCACGCCAACGCGGAAACCGTGGATGTGACCCTGTTCTTGGGAAGGCGCCTGTGGCCGGGCTCGGAAATCTGGATCTGCCCGGAAATCGATCAGGGATTCGGCCTCGATAACACCCTCGGCGTCGCCGGGTTTCCGAGCGGCGAGGCGTACAAAGTGGGGGAACACCACCCTTATGTGCGATGGCAGCGGCTGTTCGTTCGCCAAACCATGAATCTCGACGAGCGCCGAGAGTGGGCCGATCCGACGCAGCTTCAGCTCGGCGGCACTCGCAGCCCGAATCGGTTGGTGTTGACGGTGGGCAAGATCAGCGTGACCGACATCTTCGACAATAACCAGTACGCCCACGATCCAAAAAATGACTTTCTGAACTGGGCTGCCATCGATACCGGAACCTTCGACTATGCCGCGGATGCCTGGGGCTACACGGCGGGTGCGGCGCTCGAGTGGTATCGAAACGCCTGGGCGCTGCGATTCGGCGCGTTCGCGCTCTCCAATGTGCCCAACAGTATCCATCTGGAGCCCGGGTTTCACGAATTCCAATACGATTTCGAGGTGGAAAGGAGCTTTGAGATCGTCGGCCGGCCGGGCAAACTGCGGCTCACCGCGTTCAATAGCCGCGGACGCATGGGACTGCTCAATCAGGCGGTCGATCTCGCGGCCAGCGCCGGCACGCCGGTGGACATCGCCGCGGTGCGCAGCTACCGAGATCGCCTCGGAGCGGGTCTCAACCTCGAACAGCAGCTGGCGGCTGATCTCGGGATGTTCGCGCGCATCGGCAAGGCAGCGGGAAATGTCGAAGTCTATGAATTCACCGACATTGACCGCAGCGTGAGCACCGGGCTGTCGCTACAAGGCGCGCGCTGGGGCCGCCACGACGACACGGTGGGGCTCGCCGCAATTCTGAACCGCATATCCGCAGACCGTGAGCGCTACCTGAACGCCGGGGGTCTCGGCATTCTCGTTGGCGACGGCAAGCTTCCGTTTCCGGGTCCCGAAAAAATCCTCGAGACTTATTATTCACTCGCCGTGCTTCCCTTCGCGCAGTTGACGTTTAATTATCAATACGTCGGTAATCCCGCGTACAACACCCAGCGCGGGCCGGTTTCGGTGTTTGCGGTGCGCATTCATGCGCAGTTCTGAGGTAACGGGCGCAACGGCGCGCGCGCGCGGGCAGGCGTGCTCGGCGCCGCGGCTTGCTCGCCGGCACATTGCTCAGTACCATCGCATCGACGCACCTTCTGAGGAGAGAATCGTGAGCCTAGCTTCGGAATTCAAAGAATTCGCCATGAAGGGCAATGTGGTCGACCTGGCGGTCGGCGTGATCATCGGCGCCGCATTCGGCAAGATCGTCTCCTCCTTGGTGGGCGATTTGTTTATGCCGACGCTTGGCAAGCTGATCGGCGGAGTGAACTTCTCGGATCTGGCGGTCTCCTTGGGCAAGGATCCCACCGGCAAGGAAGTACTGATCCGCTACGGATCCTTCCTGCAAACGATTTTCGATTTTGTCATCATCGCGTTGACGCTGTTCATCGCCATCAAGGGCATCAACCGATTGAAGAAGCCCCACGCCTCGGAAGGCCCTCCGCCGGCGCCGCCGAAGTCCGAGGTGCTTTTGGAAGAGATACGAGATCTACTCGCGAAGCGCGCTTGAAATCGCGCCTATGCGCTAAGCGAGCGCGCCGCCTCGCGCGCCCGAGTTACGGCACGAGATTAGCCACCGACGCGGCGGTCGACTTCCTTTTCGGCTGCGAACCAATCTTCCAGCTCATGCCCGGGCTCAAACGCGCGACTTTGTGCGGCGAAGTACGCTGCCTCGGCGATCATCGCGATTCGATCCTGTTGCGTCAGCGGATTCAGGGACGGCTTAGGGGCCGAGAAGCCCCGCGCCTTCTTCGTGGTTTCGATCATGCTTACCTCCTTGCAAGCCGCTCCCAGATGAACGACAAAGAGAGCAACCGCTAAATGTTCATCCCTTGACACCCCCGGGAGTCTTACCGTCGGTGCCGGCCAGCGTATCGGTGTCATCGCCGATATCCAAGCCATCGTTGTACAAACTGTCGTCTTCGCCGTCCAAATGCAGTTCCGTATCGGGGTTGCGGGATTTTTTGTAGCTGACGTGGTCGGCGGCGTCCTTTTGATCCGCTCCTTCCAACTCAGCGCCCCGCAGGCGAGATGTTTTGGCTTCGGCGGCCGCGTCGGCCGGAACATCGCTCGATTTACGCTCCTTAGGATCACTCATATGCAAAATCTCCCTGATGTGGAAATGCTAATCGGCCGCTCGATTATACGCCAGACGGAGATTTCGCGACCGGCGATGGCAAAACTGATCAGAACGCCCGTACTCCATGCCGCAGCGCGAAAATCCAAGCGGCGACGATGAGGCCGAGCGCGGCGGCGCCTGCGCACAGTTGCGGGCCATAGGCACGGCTGCGCGGCACATGTGCGCGCGCGTAGATCCAGCCGAGTCCGATGCCCATCGCGAATCCGAGCGCATGGCCCAGCACGTCGACATGTTCGCCGCCGGCGCCCAGAAAACCTAGCAAGCACACGCCCGCGAACAGGGGCGCCCAGCGATACCTGAACCGCTCCCGCAGGGTAAGGCGCTGGCGCCATGCGAAGCCCGCGAGCAACCCCAGGGCGGCAAACACGGCGGTCGAGGCACCCACCGCGCGATGCGTGGATGGCGAGACCAACATATCCAGGTAGTTGGCGACGGCGCCCGCGCCGAGGATGCTCGCCCATGCGAGGCCGGGACCGAACACCCTCCCGGCCAGAATTCCGATGCCGACGCCGAACAGCAGGTTTCCGAGCAAGTGGGCTTGATCCAGGTGCAGCGTCAGCGCGGCTACGGCGCGCCACCATTCGCCCGCGCCCGCCGGGGGCTCCAGCGCGCCCGACGCCAGCCAATCCATACCCAACCATTGGATTCCGGCGCAATACGCCGTGAGCAACAACACCGCGGCGTAGATACCGGCACCTAAACCGGCGCCGCCAAAGGGGATGACGGCCGCCGGCGCATCCCGCACGATGCGGCGCTCCGCCGCATAACGAGCGAGCTCCTCGCGTGCGCCCGCCGCTGCCTCCGGCGATACCAGCAATACCCAACCGCCGTCGAGTTCGATCACATCGTACGGCAGGCCCTTCGCTTCCAAGACGACCCCGCACTCGCGGCAGGCCGCCCGCGAACCGCGATACACGGCGACCCGCTCCGCGGCCGGTTCAATCTCCATGCCCTGCATTCACGCATACTCGCACAAGCGGCCATCGGTTGGCGCCGCCCGCACCTTTAGGTCGTGCGCGGCTGCTCCGCCAGCATTCGATAGATCTTAAGCACCCGCGGCACGTACGCCATGGTTTCCGCGAATGGCGGAATCCGTCCACCGTTGCGGTCCACGGCCTCTTCGCCTGCGTTGTAGGCGGCGAGCGCCAGACGGATGTCCTGACCGAATCGGTCGATCAGAAATTTCAAATAATGCGCGCCGCCATGCACGTTCTGCTTGGGATCGTACGGGTTCGAAACTCCGAAGCGGGTCGCCGTGGCGGGCATCAATTGCATCAATCCGACGGCGCCGCGTTTGGAGACGGCGCGCGAGTTGAATCCCGACTCGACCACGATGACCGCTCGCAACAGATTCGGCTCCACCGCGGCGGAGAGCGCGGCCTTCTCGATGATCGAATCGTATTGCGTGGCTCGCGCCATCAGCGACAGGTCGTAATATTGGCCGCTTTCGGTTCTGTCCTGCGGCGACAACACCAGCAGCTTGTAGCGGTTGTTGTCCGGTACGTCGGTGTAATGCTTGACGCCGTCTGCATCCACGTACGTGTAAATCTTCGAGCCCGCCTCGGCAATCGTTGCGCAAAGCGCGGTCGCAATCAGCCCCGCTGCGTATAAAGTGACGGATTTCGACGGCATAAGGCGGCTTCCTGATGCAGCAGCCTAGCGCGGAGCGGCCGGCGCCCGATGGGACCTGCATCAAGAAACGGACTATCCGAGTTAACATAGCGCGCGCTCGAATACCGGTTCCGGACCATTCGAGCGCCCGCCGGCCCGCCTCGAACCTGAGCCTAGATAACGGATATTTAACCTGCCTTTGGCGCCTCCGGCACGGATTTCTCGTGGATCGGGCAGATAGAATCGTGCGCATCGGACTGGTTCGCCCAGCAGCGTTATAGGCCCTTTTGTTTTCATGAGCGTTCCAAAACCAGCCCTCGCACAATCCCTGGCCGAAACGGCGATTTCGCCCGGCGTCGGCTACATCGACGGCCGAGCCCATCGGCGCAGCGCCGTCGGATTACGGGAATGGGTGCTGACCGCCATTCTATTTCTGGTTCCGTTGGTCACCTACTGGCCGGCGACGTTCCACGATTACGGCTTGCGCGACGACTATTCGAACCTGCGCGAGGCGCATGAGGAACCCGGCAAAGTGGTTCGATTCTGCGCCTCGCATGCGCGCCCCATCTACGGCTGGTTGCTGCAATCGACGTATGGCCAGACCGCCACCGTGCAAAACCTGCAATGGATGCGTTTCTTCGCCTCGCTGTTGCTCGGCGCGATTTCCCTGGTGATGTTTCGCGGCCTGCGGAGCCTCGGTTGGTCGCAGGGCACCAGTCTGTGCGTTACCGTGCTGTTGGCTTTGGTGCCCTCCGCGCAAGTCATTGCTTCGTGGGCGCTCGGTTGGCCGTACGCGGCGGCGGCGCTCCTGGCGGTCGGCGCGTTCTTTACGCTGGAAGGTTCGTTTGCAATGGGCTTGCGGGCCGGAAACCATCGGGCGATGGGCCAGTCGATGGTCGGATTGAGCCTGCTGGTGGTGAGCGCACTCATTTACCAACCGAGCGCATTGTTCTATTCGGTCCCCCTGGCGGGCGGGCTGATCGCACACCGGCACCGCGGATTTGCGCCGACCATGCGTTGGCTCTGCGTGCATTTCGGATTCGTCGCGGCCTCTCTGGGCATCGCCTACTGCACGATGGCGAAGCTCTATGCCATGGGTATCTTCGTCAAGTCCGAGCGCGTCACGTTCGAGCACCACTGGCTCGACAAGATCGTCTGGTTCGTGCAGGAGCCGTTGCCGAACGCGCTCAGCATGTTCGTGCTGAACGACAATAACCACCGCGATCATTGGCTGTATTGCGCTTGCGCGGCGCTGGTCGCCGTGATCTTGGCGGCGGGCGGGTATTTGGAATGGCGGCGCCATGGTTGGGCGCGTGGGTTGGTCTGGCTGACCGGCCTGATCACTCTGCCGTTATTCGCTTGCGCGATCAGTTTGGTCGCATCCGAACGGTACGCCACGTACCGCACGATACTGGCGATGACGGCGGTGCTCTTGTGCTTTTTGGTCACTTCCGTGCACGCGATGACCGAACATTGGAACGCGAACAATCGCAAACTGCTGGCGACGCTCCTCGTTGCGGTCGCGTTCTTCACCGCGCAGCATCACGCGTATGCGCTCATAGCGGTTCCTCAGGGTAATGAATGGCAATTGATCCTCGAGGGCGCGCAGCGTGTGCGCCTGAACGCGGCGACGCGGCCGCGCATTTTCGCCATCGCTTCGACGCCCGCCGATATTTCCACGGCGACGATCTATCACGATGAGTTCGGTTCGTTGTCGTCGAATTCGGAATGGGTGCCGAAGGAGATGTTCAAGCGCGCCATGCACGATTTACACCCCGAGATCGCCAATATCGATGCGCGCTATGATTTCGCGACAGGACCCAAGCTGCCTCCCGGCGAGCATTACGATGTGGTCATCGACATGCACCGCTTGCGGCACTTCTATACCGAGAATTGATGCCGGCGGCGCCGCGGCGCGCCGAGGTCGAGGCCGTTCAGATCCCGAGAAAATCACGCGCGCGGCCGTGCGCGATCGCGGCTTTGACGGCAATCGGCCAGAGCGCGTGCAGCGGGATCGTCTTCATGCCGGTCACCGGCATATCGAAGGGCTCGGCCGGACTGGTAATCCGCCGTGCAAGTTGCGCACCCATCGTGGCCGCCATCGCCACTCCGCGCCCGTTGTATCCCACACAGATCAGCACACCGCGGGCCGGCTCGTGGATGTGCGGGTAGTGGTCGCGAGTCATCGCAAGCCTGCCCCCCCATGCATACGGCCATTCAACGCCCTTCAGGATCGGCCAAAGCTTGCACGCGTATGCCGACATATGCGCGATCTCGGCGGCGGTGCCCACCTCGCGCATGGGGCCCCGGCCGCCGATCAATAGGCGCTGCCCGGCGTCGATGCGGTAGTACACGGTGATCGCGCCGCTTTCGTAGAGCACCGAGCGGCCCGGCATGATGACTTGCGCTGTTTTCTCCGGCAGCCTGGCGCTTGCGGCGATCGCGCCGAATAGCGGCACGATCGTGCGCCGCAAATCGGGCCACAGGTCATCGGTGTAGCCGTTGGTCGCGAGCACGACATGCTCGGCCATCACGATGCCGCGACGGGTGTGCAGATTCCAGTAGCCGCCGGCCCGCGTCGGACGCGAAACGCGAGTGCCGCCGTACAGCGCCGCGCCCGCGCCCATGGCCGCCCGCGCCAATCCGCGCGCAAAGCTCAAGGGATTCAAATCGCCGCCGCGACGATCCAACATGGCGGCGAGGTAGCGATCGGTGCCGGTCGCCCGGGCCACCGCGGCGCCGTCCAGAAATTCAACCGGGGCGCCGCGGCGAACCAGTTGTTCGACGGAGTTGCGGATGGCTGCGGCGTGCTTGGCGCCGACCGCCGCCCGCAAGGTGCCGGTTTGCCGCGCATCGCAGCGAATCCCATGTCGCCTGATGAGATCGAAGACGAATGCCGGTGCGGCTCCCGCCAGCGCGTTCATGCGACGACCGAGATCGACGCCGTGGTCGCGCTCCACCACATCGGGATCGAGCTTCAGCCCGGGATTGACCTGACCACCATTGCGGCCGGAAGCTCCCCAGCCGGGTTCCTCCGCCTCCAATAAAACGACCTTCGCGCCCGCTTCGGCGGCATGCAACGCGGTGGACAACCCGGTGATTCCACCGCCCACCACGGCCACGTCGGCGCGCACATCTCCGTCGAGCGGCGGCGTCGATACGGCGGGCTCCGCGGTATCCCGGTATAAATTCGGCATATCGACGATCGCTAGAACCTCTGCCCGAACTTCACGCCGATGGTGCGAGGCTGATTCGGAAGGTTGTAGATGGCGATCTGACCGCAGCTCGTCACGTCGCATTCCGCATATCGGTCGAGGACCGCGCGCTTATCGAAGGCGTTGCTCACGTACAATTCGGCCGTCATTTTATCCTTCTCCACGCCGGCGGAGAAATCGGCGGTGGTGTACGCCGGCTGCTCACCGAACGCCGCCGCCGCCACATAGCGCAGATCGGCGGTGCGCGCGCCCACATGGAACACCGATGCCTGCAAATGCGCCTTATAGGCGTCGCTGAGCGCGAACGTATAGCGCGCGGTGATATCGCTCTTGAACTTGGGCGTCACCGGCAGCTGCTGCCCCGCCGGAGCGTACTGTTCGTAGCCCGGCGTGGCGCACGCCGAGGGGTTGTCGCAATATTCCTGCGTCAGCTTCGGCTGCAGCACCGAAAAGCTGCTCGACAACGTCAAGCCCGAGGTGACCGCGTACTCCAGGTCCGATTCCATGCCGACGATCCGCGCATTGCCGGCGTTCGCAATGATGGTGAGCGCATTGGACCCGAGATAGGCGAATTGGAAATCCTTCCAGTATTCGACGAAGAACGCACCGTTGAATCGCAGACGATTGTCATCCCAGGTCGTCTTCCAGCCGATTTCATAGTTGGTGAGAAAGTCGGGCTGGTAGGGAGGCAGGGCCCCGCCGCCGTTGCGGTTCACGCCGCCCGGTCGGAATCCCTTCGAGTAGGTGGCGTAGATCAAGCGGTCACTGTCGAATTTGTAGGTGAGATTGAGCTTCGGGGAGGTGCCCGAGTTGGTGGTCCGGCCGTTCAGATTTTCGCACGGCGCGCCACGATAGGGCTCTAAGGGCGTAAAGCAGGTCGCGGTTCCCTCATGGGTGCTGAAGTTCGCGTTGAATCCATAAAACCCTTGCAGCGTATTGTCGTAGCGGTAGTAGCGAATGCCGGCCGTCCCGGTGAGGTTCTTGAGAAAATCGTACGAGGCTTCGCCGAAAACCGCCGAATCGCGGTCCACGCGCTGCTGATCGGTGAGCCACAGCGTGCCCGGCCATCCGGGAACCGACAGCGAGGTGGCGAGCGGATCGCCGTTGTTCACGACGTAATCCTGCAGAATGTCGTGCACCTGGCGCTGAAAGAAAAAACCGCCGACGAATCGGAACGGGTATTCCTTCGGCGACGAGAAGCGCAATTCGTTGCTGATTTTCGTGTAGTGGTCGTCCCCGAGGATGGTCTGCGCCGGGTTGATGAGTTTGCCCGCATTGTCCAGGAAATAGGCACCCGACCCATAGGCTCGGTCGTAGAACAGGGAATAGTCGGTGTAATCCGATTGCGCGTGCACGTTGCGCGTCAGGTAGGCGCCGGCGTACACAATATCGAAATCGCTGATCTTGCCCTCGATGGTGAGCGCCGATTGAACCCAGGAATCGTGCGTCGTCTCGGGAAAATACTGCTGTATCTTAAGATCGCCCACTGCCGGATTGTAGGCAAAATTACCGTTGACCCATTGGTCCTGGCCCATGACGGTGGGCAAAATGCTCCAGTTGTCGTTCAGCTCGACCTTGATCGCGAGGCGGCCGCCCCGGGTATCGACGTCGTTGAAGTTGTTTTTGACATAAGGGGCGTTGGTGAAGGTAATGCCGGAGGTGGGGAAGGTCACCGAGCCCGGCACATTGTCGATGTATCCCGCGCTGTGCTGATCCCACCCGACCAAGCGAACCGCCGCAAAAGAACTGATGGGCAGGTTCACGAAACCCTCGACCATCCAGCCGTTGCTGCCGTATTCGACCGTGTTGCCGTCCAGGTCGTAGCCGGCTGAGAAAGCGTTCAGGTCCGGCTTGTTGGTGATGATGCGGATGGTGCCCGATTGCGAACTCGCGCCGTAGAGCGTGCCCTGGGGACCGTTCAGCACCTCGACGCGCTCGATATCGTAGATATGAACATCGAGATTGCCGTCGATCGTCGTCACCGGCTGCTCGTCCAAGTACATGCCGACGCTCGGCAGCGAGCCCGAATGATTGCCGTCCCCGCCGCTCACGACGCCGCGAATATAGGTGTGCTCAAAACCCGGCCCGGCGCTTTGAAACGAGACGGTCGGCAAAAACTTCGCGAAATCGTCGAAGCTGGTGATGCGCAATTGATCGAGCTTCTCGGTACCGAGCGCCTGAATGCTGATCGGCACGTCCTGCAGATTTTCCGTTCTCTTTTGGGCGGTGACGACCACCTCCTCCAAGGTGGCCGTGTCGCCTGGATCGGCGGCATAAGCCGCATGCATGCAGGCGAGTAGCACCGACGCAACAGGCAGGACCCGTCGCACGGCTGGTGACCGCTTAACTGCTTGAATACGGCGTAATTTTCGCAATCTGCTACGAGTCATGCATTAAATTCCATGTTGTAGATGTGCCGCTGGCGGCGCCAGCGGCACGCCAGACTAAGCCATCCGCGGGTGCGCCGCCACGAGATTTGCCAAGCACTAGGGGTTTCTCTCAAGCGAATGCCTTATGCTTGCGATCTGCCGCGCATAACCATTGCGTCACCCAGAGCCGCCGTCGTTAAAAGGAAAGGGCCATGCAAAATCGAGGTTTGTGGGGATTGCTCATTTTGGTCGCTGACGTGTGGGCGATCGTCAATATCTTTCAAAGCGGCGCGGATACGGGGAAGAAGGTGCTGTGGACCGTGCTGGTCCTTCTTCTGCCGATCGTCGGGTTCATTCTTTGGTATTTCTTGGGTCCGCGCA
>Ga0209048_10006667_pt1 | contig 10779 bp, 8 predicted proteins | sample FrelakmetCRP12CR_FD_187146 | JGI IMG/M metagenome (GOLD analysis project Ga0209048, IMG submission 187146) | Freshwater lake sediment microbial communities from the University of Notre Dame, USA, for methane emissions studies - CRP12 CR (SPAdes)... | ecosystem: Environmental > Aquatic >... | reverse complement strand
CGAGTACCGGCCGGGCCTCGGGGTCTCCGGGACGGTGGACGGCCGCAGGGTGGCGCTCGGCAGCCCTCTCCTCATGGAAGCCCTGGGAGTCTCGAACGGGACGCCCGACGCGCGGGCGGAGGCCATGCGGATCGCCGGAGGAACCGTGGTGCTCGTGGCGCTCGATGGACGCGTCGAGGGCCTCCTCGAGGTCCGCGACCCCGTGAAGCCGGGGGCGGCGAAGGCCGTGGCGGATCTCAGGGCGCAGGGCGTGAAGGTGGTGATGGTGACGGGAGACTCCCTCACCACGGCGCTCGCCGTGGCGCGGGAAGTCGGGATCGACGTGGTCGAAGCCGGCGTGCTGCCGGGCGACAAGGGAAACGTCGTGGAGAGGTACCGTCGGGACGGTCACATCGTCGCCATGGCCGGCGACGGGATCAACGACGCGCCGGCTCTCGCCGCCGCCGACGTCGGGGTCGCCATGGGGACCGGAACGGACGTGGCCATGGAAGCGGCCGGGATCACCCTTCTCAGGGGAGACCTGTCGGGGCTCGCGAGAGCTCGCCGTCTGTCGCGCGCCACGATGCGCAACATCCGTCAGAACCTCTTCTGGGCCTTCGGATACAACGCGATCGGCATTCCGCTCGCCGCCGGGGTCCTCTACCCGTCCATGGGCCTCCTGCTCTCTCCCATGATCGCGAGCGCCGCGATGAGCTTCAGCTCCTTCACCGTCATCGCGAATTCGCTGCGCCTGCGGGGCCTTCGTCTCTGACGGCGCTCAGGTCGAGCGCGGCCCCATCCATCGGGGAGCGGGAGGGACCTCGTGGTGCTCCAGGCGGTCGAGGAGCCGATCCGTCCTCCGATCCATGACCACCAGCTCTCGATGTTCCGGGCGCAGGAACCCTTCGTCGACCGCGTGATCGAGGAGCGCGACGAACGGGTCCCAGTACCGAGCGACGTCGAGCAGACCGGTCGGCTTGCGGTGAATGCCGAGGTAGCCCCAGGTGAGGACCTCGGTCAACTCCTCCAGCGTCCCGAGCCCTCCCGGCAAGGCGATGAAGGCGTCGGCGAGCGCCGCCATTCGCGCCTTGCGTGCGTGCATCGACGACACGATCTCGAGCCGGCTGAGGCCCTGGTGAGCGATCTCCCGGCGGGCCAGGGCGCGCGGCAGGATGCCGATGACCTCGCCGCCGCCTTCCAGGGCAGCGTCGGCCACCGCGCCCATGAGCCCGATGCTACTGCCGCCGTAGACGAGGCCGAGACCTCGCCGGGCGAGGGCGGCGCCGAGCGTGCGCCCCGCCCGAGCGTAGGCCTTGCGTCGGCCCATCGAGGAGCCGCAGAAGACGCAGACGCGATTCATGAGGGAATCATGCTATCGCAGGCGCCCGCGAGCACGAGCGCGACGAGATCGTGCCGCACCGCGTGATGGAGGTGCCTCCCGCGGCCGAACGCCCCGAATTGGGCGCTTTGTCCGTGCCTGACGCGCCGGTTCGCGCGGCACGAGGATATCGAGCCCTTGGGTCCACGAAAGTTGATGGGCGATCCCCCCTTCCCCCGCAGGAGGCCGGCGACTACAATCACGCACCCTAATTCATTTTCCAGGCCCGGTCGCCGCGCACACGCTCCACGCATGGCGACCGATTCTAGATACAGTGACATCTCCAGCCCTCGAGGGGTGATGATGAGCGTCGCTACCGGCAACGTCGCAGCCCCGGCCAAGGTCTCGCGCCTGGCCGTCTTCTGGCAGAGCCAGATCGGGAAGAAGTTCGTCTCGGCCGTGACCGGGATCGTTCTTGTCCTGTTCGTGATCGGCCACCTGCTCGGCAACCTCCAGGCCTTCCAGGGCATGGAGAAATTCAATGCCTATGCACACTTCCTCCAGAGCACCAAAGGCCTACTCTGGACCGTGCGGTTCGTGCTGCTCGCGGCGGTGACCCTCCACGCCACGGCCGGGATCCAGCTCTACCTCGGGTCGCGCTCGGCGAGGCCGGTGCCATACCGGGCACCGCTCGTTCCTTCGACGCCGGTGTCGTCTCGCACGATGATCTGGACTGGCCTGCTCACCCTGGCGTTCGTCGTCTACCACCTGCTCGACCTCACCTTGGGAGTGGGGCTTGTTCACGCAGGGTTCGTGCCCGGAGACGCCTACGCGAACCTGGTCGCCACGTTCCACAGCTGGGGCAAGGTGATCTTCTACGGAGCCTCGCTCGTGGGGCTCGGGCTTCACCTGTCGCACGGCATCTACAGCATGTTCCAGTCGCTCGGCTTCCGGAGCCAGCTGTGGACGCCCCGGATCCACTCGGCGGCAACCGTGATCGGCGTGGTCCTTGCGATCTTCTACATCCTCATTCCGGCCGGCGTCGTCGTCGGCTTCATCCACCTCTAGAGGAGAACCGATGGCGACCCTCGACTCCCGGATTCCCCCCGGACCGCTCGACAGGAAGTGGACCAAGCGGAAGGAGGACATGAAGCTCGTCAACCCGGCGAACAAGCGGAAGTACACCATCATCGTGGTGGGCACCGGCCTCGCCGGGGCGTCGGCCGCCTCGTCGTTCGGCGAGCTCGGGTACAACGTCAAGAACTTCTGCTTCCAGGACACTCCGCGTCGCGCCCATTCCATCGCCGCGCAGGGCGGCATCAACGCCGCCAAGGCCTACCAGAACGACGGCGACTCGGTCTGGCGGCTCTTCTACGACACCATCAAGGGCGGAGACTTCCGGGCCCGCGAGGCCAACGTCTACCGGCTCGCGGAGGTCTCCGGGAGCATCATCGACCAGTGCACCGCACAGGGCGTCCCGTTCGCCCGCGAGTACGGCGGCTTGCTCGCCAACCGCTCCTTCGGCGGCGCGCTCGTGTCCCGCACGTTCTACGCTCGCGGCCAGACCGGGCAGCAGCTCCTTCTCGGAGCGTACAGCTCCCTCATGCGCCAGGTGCAGCTCGGCAAGGTGCAGATGTTCCCGCGCACCGAGATGCTCGACCTCGTGGTGATCGACGGCCGGGCCCGCGGCATCGTCGCCCGCGACCTCGTCACGGGAAAGGTGGAGTCCCACATCGCCGACGCGGTCGTCCTGGCCACCGGCGGCTACGGGAACCTCTACTACCTGTCGACAAACGCCAAGAACTGCAACGCCACCGCCATCTGGCGCGCGCACCGCAAGGGCGCTTTCTTCGCAAACCCTTGCTACACGCAGATCCACCCAACGTGCATCCCGCGCGCCGGCGATTACCAGTCGAAGCTGACGCTCATGTCGGAATCCCTCCGAAACGACGGGCGCATCTGGGTCCCGAAGAAGGCGGGCGACAAGCGGAGCCCGGACCAGATCCCGGAAGATGACCGGGACTACTACCTGGAGCGGAAGTACCCGACCTACGGCAACCTCGCGCCTCGCGACATCGCGTCGCGCGCGGCGAAGCAGGTGTGCGACGCCGGTCTCGGCGTCGGCCCTGGCGGGCTCGGGGTCTACCTGGACTTCTCCGAGTCCATGAAGCGCTTGGGGAAGAGGGCCATCGCCGAGCGCTACGGCAACCTCTTCGACATGTACGAGCGCATCACTGGCGAAGATCCGTACACGGTACCGATGCGAATCTACCCGGCGGTGCACTACGTCATGGGCGGGCTTTGGGTCGACTACGACCTCCAGTCGAACCTGCCGGGGCTGTTCGTCCTCGGCGAGGCCAACTTCTCCGACCACGGCGCAAACCGGCTCGGGGCCTCGGCGCTGATGCAGGGGCTCGCCGACGGGTACTTCGTCATCCCGTACACCATCGGCGACTACCTGGCCCGCGGCGGCATCGCCAAGGCCGGCACCGACCACGCCGCCTTCAAGGAGGCCGAGAAGGTCGTCGACGACAGGACGAAGAAGTTCCTCTCCATCAACGGCAAGTACTCGGTGGACCACTTCCACAAGAAGCTCGGCGAGGTCATGTGGAACGACGTGGGCATGGCAAGGTCCAAGGAGAGCCTCGAGCGGGCGCTCCAGGCGATCCCGGAGATCAGGGCCGAGTTCTGGCAGAACGTGAAGGTCCCGGGCTCGGGGGCGGACTTCAACCAGGAGCTGGAGAAGGCCGGGCGCCTCGCCGACTTCCTCGAGCTCGGCGAGTTGCTCACCTGGGACGCGCTGCAGCGCAACGAGTCCGCCGGCGGTCACTTCCGCGTCGAGTACCAGACGGACGACGGCGAGGCGAAGCGCAACGACGACGAGTACGCCTACGCAGCTGCGTGGGAGTGGAAAGGTGAAGGCCAGCCCTGGGTCCTCAACAAGGAGCCACTGGCCTTCGAGAACATTCACCTCCAGACCCGGAGCTACAAGTGAGACTGACGCTCGAGATCTGGCGCCAGAAGAACGCGGACGACACCGGCCGCTTCGTCCGTTACGAGATGGAGGACGTCGATCACCACATGTCCTTCCTCGAGATGCTGGACGTGCTGAACCAGCGCCTCATCGGGAAGGGAGAGGAGCCGGTGGCATTCGACAGCGACTGCCGCGAGGGCATCTGCGGCATGTGCGGCTTCGCGATCAACGGCCAGCCGCACGGGAGCCAGCCGCTCACCACGGTCTGCCAGCTCCACATGCGCTTCTTCCACGAGGGTGAGGTCCTGCGCCTGGAGCCGTTCCGGGCCAAGGCCTTCCCCGTCGTGAAGGACCTGGCGATCAACCGCAGCGCGATGGACCGCATCATCATGGCCGGCGGCTACGTCAGCATCAACGCCGGCGGCGCGCGCGACGCGAACTCCATCCTCATCGGCAAGAAGGAAGCCGACCTGGCGATGGACGCAGCGGCCTGCATTGGCTGCGGCGCGTGCGTGGCGGCTTGCCCGAACGCCTCCGCTTCGCTCTTCACCGGAGCGAAGATCACCCAGCTGGGCTTGCTGCCCCAGGGACAGCCGGAGCGGAAGGCTCGCGCCCTCTCGATGGCGGAGAAGCACTCCGACGAGGGGTTCGGGTCCTGCACGGTCATCGGGGAGTGCTCGGAGGCTTGCCCGAAGGGCATCCAGCTCGAGGTCATCGCCCGCATGAACAAGGACTTCCTGGCGGGCTCCCTGACCTACCGAGAGGATTCGGGCGGCGGAGGCGGCGGGTAGACCGCGCGGCCAATCCTGTCGTAAGAGACGCCCGTGAGGCTTTCTCGCGGGCGTCTTCTCTTGAGGACCGGGCTGCTCCTCCTCGGCGGTACGTTCATGCTCTATCGCGCCTGGGAGGCGCGGGCGGCCGCGAAGGGACTTTTCGGCCCCGCCCGGGTGCTCGCCGAGCGAATCGCGCTCGTGCAGCTGCTCGTGGCGGCGCTGGCCTTCGTCACTGCCGCGGCGACCCTCTTCGCGCTTCGGCCCAGGGAGCGCCGCCGCAGCCTGCACCTCGAGGCGACCAAGCCAGGACTCCGGGAAGGGGACCGATCCTGAGCGGGCATCCCCTCCCTACGAGCTCACGTCCTCCCACTTGCGCGTCTTGAGCTCTTCGCGCAGGGCGGACTTCAGGAACTTGCCGGTGGCGGTGCGGGGGATCTGCTCCAGGAATACGAAACCGTCGGGCAGCCAGTAGCGCGCGAAGCGCGGTGCCAGGAAGTCCCGGAGCTCCTGGGGCGTGGCGGTGGAGTCCTGCTTCAGCACCACGCAGGCCACCGGCCGCTCTCCCCACCGCGGGTGAGGCACGGCCACCACGGCGGCCTCCTTCACGGCCGGGTGCCCCATGAGCGCGTTCTCGAGGTCGACGGAGCTGATCCACTCGCCCCCGGACTTGATGAGATCCTTCAGCCGGTCGGTGATGCGGACGTATCCTTCCGGCTCGACGGTGACGATGTCTCCGGTCCGGAACCACCCGTCCATGGTGAACTTGTCGGCTTCGGCCGGGTTCTGGAAGTAGCTCCTCGCCACCCAGGGGCCGCGCACCTGCAGCTCGCCCATGGACTTGCCATCCCAGGCGACGGGGCCGCCCTCCGCGACGATGCGCATCTCCACGAGGGGGAGCGGCAGCCCCTGGCTCGCCCGGAGCCGGAACTTCGCCGCCTCCGACACCCCCGCGAGCTCTGGCGTCAACCGGCTCACCGTCCCCACGGGCGTCATCTCCGTCATGCCCCAGGCGTGGATGACCTGGAGCCGGTGGCGCTTTTCGAAGGCCTCGATCATCGACTGGGGAGCTGCCGCCCCGCCCACGATCATGGCCTTCAGGGAGGACGTGTTCCACCCCGACGGGTTCTTGTCGAGGGCCTCGAGAATCCCGAGCCACACGGTGGGCACGCCGGCGGTGACGGTCACCTTCTCCCGCTCGATGAGCTCGAGGAGGCTCGCGGCGTCGAGGTGCGGCCCGGGGAAGACCTGCTTCGCCCCGACCATTGCCGACGTGAACGGGAGGCCCCACGCGTTCACGTGGAACATGGGGACGACGGGCATCATCACGTCCGCCTGCGACAGGCCGAGCGCGTCGGGAAGCGCGCAGGCGAGCGAGTGGAGCACGAGTGCGCGGTGGGAGTAGACGACGCCTTTCGGCCGACCGGTGGTGCCGGAGGTGTAGCAGATGCCCGCCGCCTGCCCCTCGGCGAGGCGAGGGAAGGCGAACGTCGGCATCTCGGGCTCGATCAGCTCCTCGTAGTCGACGAGCCAGTCCGGCGCGGGATGGCCATGGGTCCAGACGATGACTTCGTGTGGGCTCACGTCCCTGTGAAACCTCTCGTACACGGGCACGAGAACGTCGTCCACGATGAGGAATCGGTCCTCGGCGTGGTTCATGATGTAGGTGAGGTCCTGCGGCGAGAGGCGGGGGTTGAGCGTGTGAATCACGCCGCCGGCGAGCGGGATTGCAAAGTACGCCTCGAGGTGGCGCTCGTGGTTCCACGCCAGGGTCGCGACGCGGTCCCCAGGTTTCAGTCCCATGCGCGTGAGCGCGTTCGCGAGCTTCTGCACTCTCTTGTGGAAGTCACCGTAGGTAGAGCGGTGGATGGACTTGTCGGGCCAGCGGGAGACGAGCTCGGTCCTGGGGAAGTACTGCCCGACGCGCTCAAAGAGTGGGTACAGGGTGAGGTCGTAGTCCATCATCAATCCGTCCATCGCTCCTCCAAGGCTGGGCTCGGCCCGGATGCCGCCTGCGAGCCCTCGCAGGCACCTCAACTGCGAGGGTAGCCAGTCGCGAGGCGAGTGTCATGCCGTGGCGCATCTACCCCCAGGGGCGCGTGCCCTTTCGGGTGCATGACGCGCCGGCGGTCTCTACCCATGGTCTGCTTCTTTCTCAGGGACAGCCATGGACCGGAACCGCATCGACCAAGACCTCGCCACCCTCACCTCCCGCAAGGACGAGTGGGCGCGGCTTCCCTTGCCGGAGAAGCTCGACCTCCTGCGGTCCATCCGGCCGCGCACGGGCGCCACCGCGGAGCGGTGGGTCGGGGCCGCAGTGAACGCCAAGGGTATCCCTCTCGGCTCGCCCTGGGAGGGCGAGGAATGGACGAGCGGCCCGTATGCCTTGCTGTACGGTCTCGGGGCACTCGAGCGCACGCTCGAGAGGATCGCCCGCGGCGAGGTGCCGGTTCCGCCGCCCTCGGCGCTTCGAACGCGGCCCGACGGACAGCTGGTGGCGAGGGTGTTTCCTGCCGACGCCTACGACCGGATCCTGCTCTCGGGAGTTCGGGCCGAGGTGTGGATGGAGCCGGGAGTCACCGCCGAGAACCTGCGGGAGAACGTGGCCCGGTTCTACAGGCAGCCCGCCCGCTCGGGGACCTTGGCCCTCGTCCTCGGCGCCGGCAACATCGCCTCCATTCCTCCGCTCGACCTGCTCCACAAGCTCTACGCCGAGGGACAGGTGGTGCTCCTCAAGATGAACCCGGTGAACGAGTACCTGGGGCCGCTCTTCGAGGAGATCTTCGCCCCCTTCGTCGAGCGCGGCTTCGTGCGCTTCACCTATGGGGGCGCCGACGTGGGCGCGTACCTCGTCGATCATCCCCTGGTGGAGGAGATCCACATCACCGGAAGCGAGCGGACCTACGACGCCATCCGCTTCGGGACGGGAACGGAGGGTGCCGAGCGCAAGCGGCGAGGCGAGCCCCTGAACACGCGCCGAATCACGGCGGAGCTCGGCGGCGTGGGCCCGACCATCGTCCTTCCTGGGCCATGGCGGTCGTCGGACATCGCCTTCCAGGCCGAGCACGTCGCCTCCCAGAAGCTTCACAACGGAGGGTTCAACTGCATCGCCACCCAGGTGCTCGTCCTCCCGGACCGGTGGTCCCAGAAGGACGAGTTCCTCGAGGTCCTGCGCCAGACCTTCCGCTCGCTGCCCGTCCGCGCCCCCTACTACCCGGGCGCCGCCGACCGGCAGCGGCGGGCCGTCGAGGGCCATCCCACGGCAGAGGTGCTCGACGCGGACACTGCGGTGCCTCGCACCTTCATCCCCAACCTGAATCCCAGGGACCACGGCGTTCCCGCGTTCAGCGAGGAGTTCTTCGGGGCGATTCTCGCGGAGACCTCGCTCCCTGGCAGCACTCCCTCCGAGTTCCTGGAAGAGGCCGTCCGCTTCGCCAACGACACCCTGCGAGGAACGCTGGGGGCCAACATCGTGGTCCATCCGGCCACGGCGGCCGCGCTCGGCCCGAGGCTGGAAAGCGCGATCGCGGCGCTCCGCTACGGGACCGTCAGCGTCAACACCTGGGCCGGGGTCACCTACCTCTTGCCCCAGGCGGCCTGGGGCGCCTACCCCGGCCACTCGGATTCCGACATCCAGAGCGGCCGCGGCTTCGTCCACAACGCGCTCCTGTTCGACCGTCCCCAGAAGACCGTGGTGTATGCGCCCTTCCAGCCGTTCCCGCGCGCCTGGCTGAGCGGGCACCTGCATCTCGGGCCGAAGCCGCCTTGGTTCGTGACCCACCGCCGGGCGCACGAGGTGGGCAGGCGCCTCACCCGGCTCGCCGCCCGGCCCGGCATCGGCCAGCTGCCGGGGCTCATCTCGGCCGCGCTGAGAAGCTGAACCGATGCGGAGGCTCCCGCCCACCGCGCTCATCGTCACCGCGCTCGCGTTCGCGACCGCCTGTGCCAACGCTCCCCCGGTGAAGGGCGGGGCGGTCACCGACGTGCCTGCGAGGGTGGACGGGGCGACCGCCCAGGCGCTCGCGAGAGCTGGCGCCACGCTGGTCGACGTGAGGAGGCCCGACGAGTACGCCGACGGGCACCTCCCCGGAGCGATCAACATCCCCTACGACCAGATCGCCCGGCGGGTCCGCGAGATCGGTCCGAAGACCACCGACGTCATCGTCTACTGCCGCTCGGGAAGGCGGAGCGCCGTAGCGGCCGCCACGCTCGAGGAGCTCGGGTACAGCAAGGTGCACGACCTCGGCCCGATGTCCGCCTGGCCCGGCGGGGCGCCAGCCAGGTCTCAGTAGACCCGGGCCACCTCGGCCCCGGAGAAGTACGCCCGCAGGATCTGGCGGTAGTCCTGGCCAGCCGCGGCGCGACCGATGGCACCCCACTGGCACATGCCCGCGCCGTGGCCCCAACCGCCGCCGCGCAGCACCCAGGTGTCGCCGTCATGGCCGACGAGGAACATCGCCGAGGGCAGGTTGCCGAGCAGGCGGCGGATCCGGAGCTCGCCCCGGACCGCGGCGGTGCCGCCCTCGCCCCCCACGCGCAGGACGCGTGCCCGCCCCGACCTCCCGCGCTCCGCGACGGAGAGCGTACGCACGCTCCCGACTCCCAGCGGCGCCACCATCACGTCGAGCTCGCCGCCGGTGAGGCGGCGCTCCCAGCGATAGCGATCGGGCCGCGCCCCCGGCGCGCGGGCACACCATGCGAGCGGAGCATCCTCCAGGAAGGATCGCAGGCGGGACTCGGAGGCCAAGCCGCCCGCCCAGGCGGCGGCCGCCGCCGGGGGTAGATCGGGCCGGCCTCGAAGGCTCGGGTCGGGTGAGTTCTCCCACACCGCGTCGTTGTCCTCGCCGTGGCCCCCGCACATGGCCGAGTAGACTCCGTCCACCAGGCGCCTGTCGTCCCGGCCGAACAGGGCCTCGCCGACGGTCGCTCGAACGGCGGCGTCGGTGGCCGCGGCGTGGGCTCCCTCGCCTCGGTACGCCTGGCAGTGTACGTCGCTGCAGAGAGCCCATGGATCGGCGAGGTGCCGCGTCCCAATCTGCGCGAGAACGTTCGAGCGGGCCGTCACCGCCTGGGCCTTCAGTGCCTCGCTCGGGGATCCCGCAGGCATCTCGCTCGGGACGAGGCCGCGCAGCAGCGCCTCGAGCTCGACCGCGTTCACCGCGGCGAGCTTCCCGCTCCGGTCGATGGTGACGAGCAGTCTCCCGTGGTACGAGCGGTCCTCCGAGCCCCGTGCAGGCTGAGCCGAGTCGCGCGCGACACGCTCCAGCGTGAAGCCTTCGCCCCCGGCCGTCTCGAGTACGACCACCGCATCGCCCGAGGCGAGCACTGCGCCCTCGTCGTCGAGCAGCTCCACCTCCCCTGCCGGTCTCGCGATCACCTCCACGTGGACCTCGGGGCGCTCGCCCCATCTCTCAAATGCGTCCGCGGCGAAGGCTTCGGCGGAAGCCTCGGTCCAGGTACCGTCGGCGAGGACGAGCAAGCGGCGGTTGTCGATCACCCTTCCGGCGATCCCGTAGATCCCGCCGGCCGCGCGAACCCGCGTCCGCACCCCACGCCGCTCCCAGGCATCCCGGATCCGATCGATCGAGGTCCGATCCCGGGCCTCGACCTGTGCGAGAAGGGGCAAGTAGGACAGCGCCGCGGGCCGGGCGTTGCGGGCGCGCGCGCGCAAACGGCTTCCGCCCGCCACTGGGACCGCGGCACCGCCTCGAGGCTCGACGCGGGCCGGCCCGCGCGGG
>Ga0209048_10006666_pt1 | contig 10779 bp, 9 predicted proteins | sample FrelakmetCRP12CR_FD_187146 | JGI IMG/M metagenome (GOLD analysis project Ga0209048, IMG submission 187146) | Freshwater lake sediment microbial communities from the University of Notre Dame, USA, for methane emissions studies - CRP12 CR (SPAdes)... | ecosystem: Environmental > Aquatic >... | reverse complement strand
ACCCGGCCGTCGGCCGACACGACCCAGTACCCGCGCCCGGACGGCGTGGGGGCCAGGCCTGCCGTGCGGACCCCCGGCCATCGCCCGCTGGCGGACCCGAGGAAGGCCGCGTCGCCGAAGCAGAACACCCCGCCGTCGGCCGCGACCAGCCAGTAGCCGTTCCCCGAGGGGGTCGACGCGGCCCCGACGATCGGCGCCACCAGGGTGAGGTTCCCCGTCGAGCCGTAGAAGCGGGCGTCGCCGAAGGCGAAGATCCCGCCGTCCCTGGCCACCAGCCGGTAGCCGCCCGGGCCCTGGCCCGGCGGGTTGAGCGAGGGCGGCTGGGGCCCGCCCGCGACCGCGCCGGAGTCGGGGCTCACCTGGAGGCCGGACTCGTCGACCGCCTCGAACGCGGAGGCCGGGATGCGCTTGAGCTCGTCGAGGAAGTTGGTGTCCCACCCGTTGTCGGCCGCGCCCTGGAAGTACCAGTTGGAGCCGTTGTCGGCGAGGATCAGGCCGTAGTGCTGCATGGCCCGCAGGACGACCTGGGTGTCGGGCCGGTAGCCGGCGATGGCGAAGGAGGACTTGAGCCGGAAGCGGGCGCCCATCGGCGGGAGGCCGGGGCTGGTGCCCCTGCCGGCGTCATGGCGGGCCGGCCAGAGGTGGCTGGAGGCCGTCTGGACGGCGGTGAACCGGATGGCGTGGCTCACGACGCCCGAGGCCACCTCGTCCGGGCGCAGGAGCCCGGGGAAGATGGGGAGGCCGGCGGCGTCGGCCGACGTCCAGGTGTCGGGGCGCAGCCCGTCGGCTCGCAGGTTCCAGATGGCGCCGGAGCCGGCCGTCGACGCGCTGGGGGCGTACCGGGCGTCGTAGAGCTCGTAGAGGGTGCAGGTGCCGGCGTCGACCATGATGGCGTGCCGGTCGCCGCTGGAGGCTGGGCCGCCCTCGATCGGCGTGTCGGTGCCGAAGGGGTAGGGCCCCGGGTCGCTCTCCCCGGCGTACTGGAAGGCCACGTTGACCTTGGGGTGGGAGCTGGGCACGACCGTGTAGGGGATGCCGTAGGGGACGGCCGGGTCGCCCGAGGGCCCGAAGTCGGGGTGCAGGTTGGTCGAGCCGGCGTTCATGGTCGCCAGCCAGGCCCCGCTGCGCGGGTGGACGGGCAGCGCCGCGATGTCCGTGTTCCAGACGTTGTCCGCCGGGAACACCGGGCAGCCGGGCGCCCCGGGCGGGCTCAGGCCCGCCGCGCCGACCGCGTGGGGGGGCCCGGACGTCGGGACGGTCGGGGTGGCACCCCCACCGGACGCGGACACGACGGCCGACCCGACCGCGACCGGGAGCAGGCCGGCGGTCACGGCGAGGGCGGCGCCCAGGCGCACGAGGGCGGGATGTCCCACGCCACTCAATCGGCAGCCCGGGGCCCGCGCCTTGAGCCCCGTCTCGGGCCGGGAGTCGGCGGTGCCTCGCGGGTGTCGGCGGTGCCTCGCGGGTGTCGGCGGTGCCACGCGGGTGTCGGCGGTGCCACGCGGGTGTCGGCGGTGCCACGCGGCCGCACCGGCGGCGCTCCGTCTGCGGGGATCGGGGCGCTGGCGGTAGCGTCGCCGCCGATCGGGGCGGCGGCCCGCCGCCCGGGAAGGGGCGAGGCGTGCCGAGGGAGACGGTGGTGCGGGCGCGGGTCGATCAGCTGCTGGCGCGCTGCCGGCGCGACGTGGAGGAGGGGATCCTGCCCTCCTGTCAGATGGCCGTGGCCCTCGACGGGGAGCTGGTCGTGGAGGAGGCGTTCGGCGAGGCCACGACCGAGACCCGCTACGTGGTCTTCTCGGCCACGAAGCCCTTCGTCGCCGGCGTGATGTGGCAGCTCATCACCGCGGGGCTCGTCGACCCGGCGGAGCGGGTGGCGGCCTACCTCCCCGACTTCGGGACCAACGGCAAGGACGTCGTCACCGTCGAACAGGTCATGCTCCACACGAGCGGGTTCCCCAACGCCCCGATGGGACCGGGGCGGTGGCAGACCAGCGCCAGCCGTCGGGAGGTGTTCCGGCGCTGGCGGCTCGAGTGGGAGCCGGGCACGACCTTCGAGTACCACCCGACCTCGGCGCACTGGGTCCTCGCCGAGCTGATCAACGAGGTCACCGGGTCCGACTACCGCGATGTTCTGGAGGAACGCATCACGGGCCCCCTCGGCCTGCCCCGGGTGCTCGGCATCCCGACCGCCTCGCAGGGCGACATCGCCGAGCTCGAGGTCCGGGGGGAGGCCATGAGCCCCGACGAGCTCGAGGCCGTGCTCGGCATCCGGGAGATCCCCGAGACGGAGGTCACCGACGACGCCCTGCTCGGGTTCAACGAGCCGGCCACCCGCGAGGTGGGGGTGCCGGGCGGGGGCGGCGTGATGCGCGCCGCCGACCTGGCCCGCTACTACCAGGCCCTGCTGCACGACCCGGGCGAGCTCTGGGACCCGGCGATGCTGGCCGACGTCACCGGCCGGGTCCGCAACAACTTCCCGGACCGCCTGACCGGCGTCCCCGCCTGCCGCACGCTGGGGCTGATCCTGGCCGGCGACGACGGCAGGTCCGCCCAGCGGGGGATGGGGCATACGGTCTCGCCCCGGGCGTTCGGGCACAACGGCGCCGCCGGCCAGCTGGCCTTCGGCGACCCGGTCACCGGGCTGTCGTTCGGCTACTGCACCAACGGGATCGACGCCAACCAGCTGCGCCAGTGGCGGCGCGGCAGCGGGATCGCCTCCCGGGCCGCGTCGTGCACGACGCCCCAGTGAGGCGGCCCGGCACCCGCCGCTCTCCGCACGCGAGACTGCCGACGTGATCTTCTACATCATCATCTTCAGCCTCCTGGCCGTTCTCTGCGTCGCCGCGGGGGCGAGCGTCGTCGCCCGTCGCCGCCGAGCCTGGGACGAGCAGGAGGAGGAGGGCGGGTCCGGGGGCGAGCCTCCCTCCTGACGGCCCGGCGACCCGGCTGACGCCGGGACCGCCGCGGGTCCGGCGGGACGCTCAGGCGGCCGTGATGGCGTAGTGGGTGCCGACGCTGTTGGCGACGAACGCGTCGGGGAGGGCGGCTGCCAGCGCCGCGGTCGCCTTCATCCCCGTGCAGTGCGTCGGCACGATCAGCCCCGGCCCGATGGCCGTGAGCTCCTCGACCACCCGGGGCAGCGTGGGCTCGTAGAACGCGCCGTTGAGGTGGAATCCGCCGATGAGGGCGTGAACCCGGTCGACGCCCGTGAGGCGCATGGCGTAGCGGGTGATGTTGACGATGCCGGCGTGGCCGCAGCCGGTCAGGACGACCAGGCCCTTGTCGCGGACGTTGAGGATCACCGCCTGGTCGTCGATGACGGTCGGGTCCGTCGACCAGGCGCCGTGATGGAACCACTCGTGCGGGGGCGGCATCCCCGCCTCCCACCCCGTCGTCCGGTCGACCTCACCCGTGACGAGGATGCATCCGTCGAGCAGGAACGACGGCGTCCGCTCCTCGATCAGCTCGAACCCGGCGTCGAGGACGGCTCGGCGGCTCAGGGTGGGCAGCTCCCACGGGTCCTTCCCGGGGACGGCCAGGCGACGGCGGGCGAAGGCCTCGGGATGCAGCACGACCGGAAGATCGGCCGGGCGCCCGAGCACACGGGCGAGGCCGTCGAGCCCGGTCGTGTGGTCGAAGTGGCCGTGACTGAGGACCACGGCGCCGACGTCGCGCGGGTCGAGGTCCAGCCGGGACAGGTTGGCCACCATGCCGTCGGGGGAGACCCCCGTGTCGAACAGGACCCGGTGGGTCCGCCCGGCGCGCTCGACCGTCAGCAGGGCGGAGAAGCCGTGCTCGGCGACCAGGCCGTCGAGGGCCCCGGGCGCTTCGAGGATCCCGGCGGGACGGCGGGGCAGCGCCGGGGGCGGCGTGCGTCGGGCCGGGCCCTGGTCGGGGAGGAGGATGTCCACGGCGTTGTCGACCAGGCACGTGACGGTGACGGCGTCCAGCGGCTCGAGGGCGATCGGCTCGACCCGGCTCGTCGCCCAGGCCCGTCGCCAGTCGGGGTCCGGGTGATGGAGGTGATCCGGGTCGTCGGCGCACATGGGGCGATCGTAGAGAAGCCCGTCGCGCCCCGACACCCTCACCCGGGAGCCCGGGATCGGCCGTGAACGCCCGCCGGCGCACTCCCGAAGGGCGACGGAGGATCCCGCCAGGGCATAATCTGACGGCCAATCAGCAAACCGAGCGGGGAGAAGGCATGCTCGACTACCTCATCACCGGCGCGACCGTCGTCGACGGAACCGGGGCACCCGGCCGTCGGGGTGACGTCGGCGTCCGGGACGGGCGCATCGTGGCGGTGGGCCCGGTGGACGAGGCGGCGAAGACCACGGTCGACGCCACCGGCCTGGTCGTGACCCCCGGGTTCGTCGATCCGCACACCCACTACGACGCCCAGCTGTTCTGGGACCCGTTCGCGACCCCGTCCAACGAGCACGGGGTCACGACCGTCATCGGGGGCAACTGCGGGTTCACGCTCGCCCCGCTCAGGCCGGAGGACGCCGACTACACCCGCCGCATGATGGCCAAGGTCGAGGGCATGCCGCTCGCCGCCCTCGAGAACGGGGTGGACTGGCGCTGGGAGACCTTCGCCCAGTACCTCGACGAGCTCGAGGGCAACGTGGCCGTCAATGCCGGGTTCCTCGTCGGCCACTGCGCGTTGCGCCGCTACGTGATGGGCGCCGGGGCCACGTCCGGCGAGGCGACCGAGGCCCAGGTCCGGGACATGGTCCGGGTCCTGCACGAGGCCCTGGCGGCGGGGGGCCTCGGATTCTCCACCACGAGGTCGTCCACCCACTCCGACGGCGACGGCAACCCGGTGGCCTCGCGCCAGGCCGGGCGCGACGAGATCCTCGCACTGTGCCGGGCGGTCTCCGAGCACGAGGGCACCACCCTCGAGGGCATCGTCGAGGGCTGCCTCAACCTGTTCAGCGACGACGAGATCGACCTGCTCACCGCCATGTCGGTCGCCGCCAGGCGGCCGATCAACTGGAACGTGCTGACCGTCGACGCGGGCGCGCCCGACCGGGTGCCCCGCCAGCTCGGGGCGTCCGACGCGGCGACCGCGGCGGGGGGTCGGATCGTGGCCCTCACGATGCCCGTGCTCGTGCCGATGAACATGAGCTTCCGCAACCACTGCGCCCTGTTTCTCGTGCCGGGGTGGACCGACGTGATGCGCCTCCCGGTGCCGGAGCGCATGGCGAAGCTCCGTCAGCCCGAGGTCCGTGCCGAGCTGCTGGCCCGCATCAACAGCCCCGAGGCGGGCGTGTTCCGCCGGCTGGGCAACTTCAAGCGCTACGTCATCGGGGACACGTTCTCGGACGCCAATGCCGGCCTGAAGGGCCGGGTGGTCGCCGACCTGGCCGCCGAACGGGGGCAGGAGCCCTTCGACGCCCTCCTCGACGTCGTCCTCAACGACGAGCTCAGGACGATCCTGTGGCCGATGCCGACCGACAACAACGAGGAGAGCTGGGCGCTGCGCCGCGAGGTCTGGGAGGACCCCCGCGCCATGCTCGGCGGGTCGGACGCCGGCGCGCACCTGGACCGCATGTGCGGCGCCCCCTATCCGACCCGCTTCCTCGGCGACATGCTCCGGGGCCGCAAGCTGGTGCCGCTCGAGCGGGCCGTCCAGATGCTCAGCGACGACCCCGCCCGGCTGTTCGGGCTGCGGGAGCGTGGGCGGATCACCGAGGGGTACCACGCCGACCTCGTGGTCTTCGATCCCCAGACGGTCGGCTCCGAGGACGCCATCCTCGTCAAGGACCTCCCCGGCGGCTCGGCCCGCCTGACCGCGGGCTCGACCGGCGTGGTGCGCGTCCTCGTCAACGGCGTCGAGACGATCGTCGACGGCAAGGCGACCGGCGTCACGCCGGGGACGGTGTTGCGGTCCGGGCGCGACACGCGCACCGTCACCCCGACCTGAGCCGGGTGGACGGGAGCCGGCGCGGCTCCCGTCCCGTCCCCCGGGTCCGACGCACGCGGCGTCAGGCCGGGCAGGCCTCCCCGTCGCAGGCCGACCCGCCTGACGTCACGGCATCCGCCACGTCCGCGACGGCCGCCGCGTCGGCGACGTCGGCGGCATGGCCTGCATCCTGCCAGGCCCGCTCCAGCACCTCGAGGAGCACCTCGGCCGGCTGGGCTCCCGACACGCCGTAGCGGCGTCCCACCGCGAAGAACGGCACGCCCGACACGCCGAGGTCCGCCGCCTCCTCCTCGTCGCTGCGCACGGCGGATGCGTAGGCGTCGCCGTCGAGCACGGCCTTGGCCTCGACGGCATCGAGGCCGACCTCGGAGGCCACGGTCACCAGGGTCTCGACGTCGCCGACCGCTCGCCCCTCCGTGAAGTAGGCCCGGAGCAGGCGCTCCGTGACGGCGTCCTGCAGCCCCCGTTCCGCGGCGAGGTGGACGAGACGGTGGGCGTCGAAGGTGTTGCCGGGCTTGGCCCTCGCCAGGGCGAACTCGAGGCCCTCGGCGGCGGCGAGGCCGAAGATGCGGGCGCTGGCCGCGTCGGCCTGCTCCGGGACAGGCCGTACGCGCGGGCCAGCAGGTCCCGCAGCCCGCCCGACGCGGCGGCGCGCCCGGGTCGAGCTCGAAGCTGCGCCACACCACCTCGACCCGGTCGCGATGGGGGAAGCGGGTGAGCGCCGCTTCGAATCGGCGCTGGCCGATGGAGCACCACGGGCAGACGACGTCGGACCAGATCTCGACCTTCATGCCCTCCTCAGCGCCCCGGGGCCCGCCGGTCATCCCTTGGGGCCGCCGGTCATCCCCGGGCACCGGTCATCCCGCGGGCGCCGGTCATCCCCGGCTGACCGCTCCGGCGTCACCGCCGGGCGGCACCGTGGCCGCGTAGGTGGCGAGGCGCTCGGCGAACCCCGTGACGGTGCGATGGAGGAATCGGCGGAACAGGCCGCCGGTCCCCGGGATCGACGGCTCGAAGGTCGAGCGCCACCGGATCGCCGTCCCGCCCGCGGCATCCGGGGTCATCTCGACCACCGACCGGTACCGGCGGATCGGCAGGCCGGAGAGCAGGATGTAGGCCAGCCGGGCCGGCGGCTCGTACTCGACGATCTCCTCGCGGCTCCAGACCGGTGGGCTCCCCATCTTGCGGATGGCCCCCACCCCGTTGCGGTCGTGGGCGCCGGGCCGCTCGAGCACCGAGGTCGGAGTCAGGCGACCGGCCCAGTCGCTCCATCGGGCGGCATCCGCGAGCACCGCGAAGACCGCCTCCCGGGGCGCGGTGGATCGGGTGACGACCTCGAAGGACTGCTCGGCCACGCCGTCACGGTAGGCGCCGGCCACCGGCACGCGCACCCCGTGCGGCGAGAAGGTCTGACACACCTCGGTCGGCCTGGCGCGATCCAGCCTCAGTCCGCGTGGAGGACGTCGTCGGCGAAGCGCCGAACGGCGTCGATCGCCTCCTTGGAGCTTCGCCAGGGGCGCACGACGATCCGGTCCACGCCGGCCTCGGCGTAGCGCTCGAGGTCCGCCGGCGAGGTGGCCGCCCCTCCCAGCGTGATCTCCGCGCGCCCGGGCCGCCCCGCCCGCTCCCGCAGGTCGGCGATGCGGGCGACGGCGGCGGGGATCTGCTCGAGGGAGTGGTTCATGGGGATCCAGCCGTCGCCGACCGTTGCCGCCCGTCGGAGGGCGGCCGGCCCGTCCCCGCCGATGTGCAGCGGGGGGCCGGGCTGCTGCACCGGCTTGGGCTCGAACATGACCGGTCCGAAGTCGAAGAACTCGCCGTGGTGCTCGACCACCGGGTCCCGCCACAGGCGGCGGCACACGTCGAGGGCCTCGTCGACCCGGCGCCCGCGGCTGTGGAAGTCGAGCCCGACCGCGTTCCATTCGGCCTCGAGCCAGCTCGCGCCCACCCCGAACTCGAGGCGTCCGCCGGACAGGACGTCGAGGGTCGCCGCGGCGCGGGCGGCGATGAACGGGTGGCGCAGGCCGATGTTGTACACGTGGGTCCCGAAGCGGATCCGGCTCGTGCGCCCGGCCAGGAAGCCCAGGTAGGTGAAGGCGTCGAAGACGGGAACATCGGCGGGGACGGGCGGATGCTCCTCGCCGGCGAAGGGGCTGCCCGCGGCCTGCACGGGGATCACCAGGTGCTCGGGGAGCCAGACGGACTCGAACCCCAGGCGGTCGCCCTCCTCGGTCACCGCCACCCACAGGCCGGGGTTGAGCGCGCCCAGCGAGATCCCGACCTTCATCGCCCACCCCCCGGATCCCCGGCCTCCCCGATGGGGACCCAGGGCCGACCGTAGCGCTCCCGGTGGGCCTTCTCCGAGACCGGGAGGCGGCGAGGCGGGCCGAGGGGCCGGGCCGGCCACCCGAGGGGCACGACCGCCACCGGCTGCACCTCGTCGGGCAGGCCCACGAGCCCCCGGAGCTCGGCGCCGAAGGCGGTGGTGAGCGTCGTCAGCGCCGACCCGAGCCCGAGGGCCGTGGCGGCCAGGAGCAGGTTCTGCACCGCGGGGAAGATCGACGACGGGACCGTCGGCTCGAGCGCCAGGCGGGTGTCCCCACCCACCACGACGAGCACGGGGGCCGCGCTGATCGCGCCCTCGGCCCCGCGGTCGACGTCGGCGAGCAGGCCGGGGGCGAGGCGGCCCTCCTCGAACGCCCGCGCCCCGCCACGCCAGGCCCGCCGGGTCAGCTCGCCGATCCGGGCCCGCACATCGGGATCGCGCACGACCACGAACACCCACGGCTGGCGGTTCTCGGCGGAGGGCGCGTGGACGGCGGCGGCGAGCACCCGCTCCACCAGCGCGTCGGCGACCGGGTCGTCCGCGAACCGGCGGCAGGCCCGCTGTGCGCGGACCACATCGAAGAACTCCATGTCCCCCCTCCCGCCTGCGACCAGGCCCGGTGCGTCGGGCCCCGGTCAACGTAGACCATGGGCTCCGGCCGACCCGTGTGGTCACCAACCCCCGCCTACAGCAGCCCCCAGGCCTGGGCCACCTCCTGGACCTGGATCGTGGAGCCGTTCTCGAAGGCCTCCGGCGGGGCGTCGAGGATCCGGGCGATGGCCTCGCCCACGGCGGCCACGGGAGCCGCCACCCGGGCCACGAAGGCGAGCTTCTCGCCGGCGGCGAGCACCCGCTCGGTGGCGACGGCGCCCGGTTGGAGGTTCAGGGCCCGCACGCCGTCCGCGCCGTGCTCGGCGACGAGCTGGGGCACGATGCGGTGGAGCCCGGCCTTGGAGACCCCGTAGGTGAGCGCCCAGCCCCCCTCGCCGATGGCCGCGGGCGGGGGGGCGTAGCCGGCGGCGCTGGTGATGTCGGCGATGGTCCCGCCGCCGTGCTCGACCATGTGGCGCAGCACCGGCTGGGTGAAGATGAGCTGGGCGACGACGTTGGCGAACACGCGGCGCTCGATCTCCTCGGGCGGCGTGTCCAGGAACCGGCGCTCGCCCGCCGGCCCGACGTAGATGGCGTTGTTGACGAGCACGTCCACGCGGCCGAGGGCGGCGATCGCCGCCTCGGCCACGGGCTGCAGGCGGTCGCGGTCGAGGAGGTCGAGCACCAGCGGGACGGCCCGCCGGCCCTCGGCCCCGATGGCCGCGGCGGTCGAGTCGAGGCTGCCGGCGACCCTCGTCAGCTCGGGCAGCGAGGCGGCCTCCGGGAAGTGGGCGGCGTCGCCCTCGTGGCGCGTGCGGCCGGTGACCGCCACGTCGTAGCCGAGCCGCGCCAGGGCGACGGCCGTGGCCCGGCCGATGCCTCGCGTCGCGCCGGTGACGATCGCCGTCCTGCCCACCGGCGCCACCCTACCGGTGGGCGCGCGGCCGTTCCGGGGCCAGGCGCACGTGACGCGGGGACGCGGACCGGGCCGCGCCGGCCCCCGCCCAGCCGGCCCGACCCCTGCCCAGCCGCTCCGGGCCCTCCCAGCCGGCCCGGGCCCTGCGCAGCCTCGCCGAGTCCCTGCTCAGCCGGCGCCGGCCAGGGCGCGAGCCTCACGGGCGACCCGCCTCGCCTCCTGCAGCGGCACCGGGGTGCGCGCCGCCTCGGTCGAGGCGACCAGCACGACGTGGGCGGCCGTGTCCGCGTCCGTGCGCCAGCCGGCGTGGGCGACCACCGGGCGGGCGCCCGTCCGGGTGCACACCCAGCGCCCGACCACCACCTCGCCGAGCCGCACGGGTGTCGAGGCACCCCGCGTCAGCGCGGGAGGATCGCCGCACGCCACCAGTGGCCGGTGGGTGACGCCGACCGTCGGAAGGCCGGTGACCGCCCCCAGGTGGACGGCCAGGCCGGCGCCCCTCGGGTGGTCGGACCCGGTCGCGTCCACGAGCAGGACGTCGGGCCGCAGATCGAGGGCCTCCACGACGGCGGCCAGGATCGGCCCCTCCCGGAGCGCGAGAAGGCCCGGGGCGTAGGCGGACGGAACCCGGTCGGCGACCACCGCCTGGTCGTCGACGTCCGAGGAACGCCGGGGCGCACCCGCGGCCGCCCGTCCCCGCAGCGCCCGGCCCGTGCTGCGGGACGGTCCACGCGCCCGGCCGTCGCGAAGCGAGCCGGCCCGCCACACGACCGCGGCCGCCCACGCCCGGTCCCCGGCGTGGCCCGGGCCGGCCTCGCCGCGGGCGAAGGCGACGAAGCAGCCACCGACGAGGGGACGGTCGGGCAGCGCCCACCGGTCGGTGGCCAGCGCCGTCACGGCCATCCCGCGGAGGTGCTCCTGGAGCCGCATCAGCTCCGCGGCGGACGCCGGCCAGGGCAGGTCGAGCCGTTCCACCCGCTCAGGATCGCACGGGGCCCCGGGTCGGTCGGCGCCGCCAGGTCG
>Ga0209048_10006665_pt1 | contig 10780 bp, 5 predicted proteins | sample FrelakmetCRP12CR_FD_187146 | JGI IMG/M metagenome (GOLD analysis project Ga0209048, IMG submission 187146) | Freshwater lake sediment microbial communities from the University of Notre Dame, USA, for methane emissions studies - CRP12 CR (SPAdes)... | ecosystem: Environmental > Aquatic >... | reverse complement strand
CAGCGATGGAGTCGGGCCCTCGTGTGTGCGCCCAAAGGCTGTGCGCACGTTCGCTGGCAGTTTTTTTCGTTCACCGAGTGCCCCGCTATCGGCATTCCGCCATTGCCCCAAGAACGATCCAGTTCGCACAAATAACCAGGCTACCGCAATGCGCCCCACCTACGGCCTCTTCGCCAAGTTCCACAGACAGCTTTCGAGTGAGCGCAACGACTGGAGTGGGTCGAAAGTGCCACTCCGATCCGCCACCGGCAACGGCTGCAAGCCGTCCGTTGCTGACGTTCGACCGAGACGTGCTAGGCGACCAATGAATCGCTATCGGGCAGATAGCGGCCGCACGCTGTGAGGCGGTCAATCGACCGGCAATCTGTGGTCAACGATTCTGGCGACAGCGGTCAGGTCCTCGGGTGACCTGCGTTCAACCCGGTGGCAAGGGGCGATGCCGCACCGGGCTCAGCCTTCGTCCTTGAAAATCACGGTGAACGGACGTGGCACGTTGTGCAGGCGATGGAAGAATCGGATCTGCACGAAGCTGCTCAGATTTTCGAACAGGTCGCGGATCTGCTCGGGCCCGCCGGCGGGAGCGGTGGCGCGCCCGACAACCGAACGGGCGCCTGGCGCGCGGCGGCGTCCGGTGACTCCGACCGCGAGTTCCGGCAATTCCGGCTCGCGGCTCATGTAGGCGCCATGCACGGCGAGCGCTTCGATTTCGTACTTGTTCCCGGACGCCGTGCGATTGAAGTGCGCGGCCAGATCGGCCATGTGCGAGAGCAGGAGTTGCGCGCGCGTGCGGGGAAGCGGCTCGACGATGCGTGCCGCTGCGTATTTCCGGAATTTTTCCGTGAGGCCGAATTCAGCGTCATCGGGCCGCGGCCGTTCGAGCAGCCCGGCCTGCAGCATCTGTTCGACCATGGCGCGACTCTCGCGCGCGTCCAGCCGAAAGTCCTGCGCCAGTGTCTCGATGCCGACGGTGGCGCGGTCCGGCGGCCGCCCATGGACCCGCATCAACACGCGTCCGGCCGCGATCTGCAGGCGCAACGGATCGACGCCGAAATAGAGATGCCTGGTCACCAGCTGAAACGCGTTCATGGTCCGCTCCACGAGTTTCCGGACCATGACATTAGCATATTTTCAGGCTGGCGGGAATTTTCGGGTCCGCCCTTGCGGCCCGCCGATCCGCAGCCTGGCCGCGCGCGTCACATGCTGCGCCGATACTGCCCCCCGACTTCGAACAGCGCATTGGTGATCTGCCCCAGCGAGCACACGCGCACGGTCTGCATCAGCTCGGCGAAGACATTGCCGTCCTCGATGACCACCTGGCGCAGCCTCGCCAGCGCCGCCGGCGCTTCGCCGGCGTGCCGCTGGTGGAATTGGGCGAGCCTCCCGAGCTGCGACTGCTTTTCGTCGTCGGTGGAGCGGGCGAGCTCGACTTTTTGCGGTGCAGCACTCCCGTGCGGGCTGCGGAACGTGTTTACGCCCACGATCGGGTACGTCCCGTCGTGCTTCATGTGTTCGTAATGCATCGACTCTTCCTGGATCTTGCCGCGCTGGTAGCCGGTTTCCATCGCGCCCAGCACGCCGCCGCGTTCCGAGATCGCCTCGAATTCCTTCAGCACGGCCTCCTCGACCAGGTCGGTCAGCTCCTCGATGATGAAGCTGCCCTGGTTGGGATTCTCGTTCTTGCCGATGCCCCACTCGCGGTTGATGATCAACTGGATCGCCATGGCCCGCCGCACCGACTCCTCGGTGGGCGTGGTGATCGCCTCGTCGTAGGCGTTGGTGTGCAGGCTGTTGGTGTTGTCGTAGGTGGAGATCAGCGCCTGCAGCGTCGTGCGGATGTCGTTGAACGCGATCTCCTGCGCGTGCAGGCTGCGCCCCGACGTCTGTGAGTGGAACTTGAGCTTCTGCGCGCGCTCGTTGGCGCCGTAGCGCTCGCGCATCGCCACCGCCCAGATCCGCCGGGCGACGCGGCCGATGACCGCGTACTCCGGGTCCATGCCGTAGCTGAAGAAGAACGACAGGTTCGGCGCGAAGTCGTCGATCCGCATGCCGCGGGCGAGATATGCCTCGACGAACGTGAAGCCGTTGGATAGCGTGAATGCGAGCTGGCTGATCGGGTTGGCGCCGGCCTCCGCAATGTGATACCCGGATATCGACACCGAGTAGAAATTGCGGATGTCGTGCTGGACGAAATACTCCTGGATGTCGCCCATCACCTTCAGGCTGAATTCCGTGGAGAAGATGCACGTGTTCTGCCCCTGATCCTCCTTCAGGATGTCGGCCTGCACCGTGCCGCGCACCGTGGACAGCGTCCAGGAGCGAATCTTGGCGTCCTCGTCGTCGGTAGCCTCACGCGAGTTGTCGAGTCGGAATTTGTCGAGCTGCTGGTCGATCGCCGCGTTCATGTACATGGCGAGGATTGTCGGCGCCGGACCGTTGATCGTCATCGAGATCGACGTCGCCGGATCGGTCAGGTCGAAGCCGCCGTACAGCACCTTGAGATCGTCGAGCGTGGCGATCGACACGCCGGAGTTGCCGACCTTGCCATAGATGTCGGGGCGGATCGCGGGATCGTTGCCATAGAGCGTCACCGAATCGAACGCGGTCGACAGTCGCTTCGCCGGCATGCCGTCCGCGAGCAGGTGAAAGCGCCGGTTGGTGCGGAAAGCGTCGCCTTCGCCGGCGAACATCCGCGTCGGGTCCTCGTTTTCGCGCTTGAAGGCAAACACGCCGGCCGTGAACGGGAAGCTGCCCGGCACGTTTTCCTTCAGCTGCCAGCGCAGGATTTCCGCCGCGTCCTCGAATTTCGGCAGCGCGACTTTCGGAACGTGCGTCCCGGACAGTGACGTGCTGGTCAGCGCACTGCGAATTTCCTTGCCGCGGATCTTCACGACGTACTCGTCCCCGGAGTAGATCGCCTTGGTCCGCGGCCACATGTCGAGGAGCTTCTTTGCGCGCGGGTCCTGCCTGGCGTCGCGGTCTGCGATCAGCGCGTCAATATCGGAAATGTCGTCATTCCCGCTGATCTTGATAAACGAGCCCGAATCCAGTGACTCCGCATTTGCATCAACGACACTGGGTCCCCGCCTGCGCGGGGACGACGCCAAGAGCGCTTTCGTCGCTGCCAACTGCTGCCGCTCGCGCGCGATCCGCGTCTCGCCTTCGGCCCACCGGTGGTAATGCCGGACCGTCTCCGCGATTTCGGCGAGGTAGCGAACGCGCGCCGGCGGCATGATCGCGTGCTGCGCGGTTGATTGCCGCGTCGCAACCGGCGGCAACGTGCCGGGACGCAACTTGAGTCCCTTGCCGACGAGGTTCGCAGCGAGCGCCTGGTATAACGCGGTCACGCCGTCGTCGTTGAAGCGCGACGCCATCGTCCCGAACACCGGCATCGTGTCCGGCGCCTGCTTGAACAACTCGCGGTTGCGCTGATACTGCTTGCGCACGTCGCGCAATGCGTCCTGCGCACCTTTGCGGTCGAACTTGTTGATGGCGACGAAATCCGCGAAGTCCAGCATGTCGATTTTTTCCAGCTGGCTCGCCGCGCCGAACTCCGGCGTCATCACGTACAGCGACGCATCGACCAGCGGGACGATCGCGGCGTCGCCCTGCCCGATGCCCGAGGTCTCGACGATGACGAGGTCGAAGCCCGCGACCTTGCAGGCGGCGATGACGTCGGGCAGCGCCTTCGAGATTTCACTTCCTGCATCGCGAGTGGCCAGCGAGCGCATGTAGATCTGCGGATGCTCGATCGCGTTCATCCGGATTCGGTCGCCCAGCAGCGCACCGCCGGACTTGCGCCGCGACGGATCGATGGAAATGATCGCGATCTTCAGCGCATCGCGCTGGTCGATGCGGAACCGGCGTACCAACTCGTCGGTCAGCGAGCTCTTGCCCGCGCCGCCGGTCCCGGTGATGCCCAGAGTCGGCACCGCGGCCTTCGTTGCCCTGGCCAACAGTTCGGCGCGCAATTTCGCCGGTACCGCCCCGGCTTCGAGCCCGGTGATGAGCCGCGCCAGCGCGCGCGTGCGCGCAAACCGGTCGCCGTCGGTCAGGGCGGCGAGCGAGTCGGGCAGCTCGTGCGCAAGATCGGCGTCGGCGGCGGCGACGATCTCGTTGATCATGCCCTGCAGGCCGAGCTTCTGCCCGTCCTCGGGCGAGAAGATGCGGGTGACGCCGTAATCGTGCAGTTCCTTGATCTCCGCTGCGACGATGACGCCGCCGCCGCCGCCGAACACCTTGATGTGGCCGGCGCCCCGCTCGCGCAGCAGGTCGAGCATGTACTTGAAGAACTCGACGTGGCCGCCCTGATAGGACGAGATGGCGATGCCGTGCGCGTCTTCCGCAATCGCGCAATTGACGATCTCCTCCACCGACCGGTTGTGGCCCAGATGGATGACCTCGCAACCGGACGCCTGCAGGATCCGTCGCATGATGTTGATCGACGCGTCGTGGCCGTCGAAGAGGCTCGCGGCCGTGACGAAGCGGACCTTGTGGACCGGCTTGTAGACCAGCGGATGGCGGATGCTTTGATCGTTCATCGCAAACCTCGCGTTCATGCCGGTGGCGACACATCGGGCGGCTGCGGCCAGCGGCGGAAGGCAAGCTTACCGGAACCGGCCGTCCCAGGCCCCGCCCGCGGCGCGGGCCACCCAGCAGGACGGGAAACCATACATGCCGTTTACGTAAACGTCAATCCAAGCCCGGGATGAAGCCGGCATACTGTCGCGTTCAGTTGCGCTTAATCTGCCCCGCGCCAAGATACGCACCGGCAGCGCGACGCTCCGCCCTTCAATCACCACTGAGGCACCCTTTCATGGCTTTCCCGGCACCGCTCCTGCGCCGACTCTCGGCGTTCCTTGTCCCGCTGTTCGTTGCCGCCGGCGTCCACGCCGCGCTGCCCGCGGGCGTCACGCAAGGCACCAGCATCGAGGGCATCACCGAGTACCGGCTGGCCAACGGTCTCAAGGTACTCCTGTTCCCCGACGCGTCGAAGCCGACCACCACGGTCAACGTCACCTACGAAGTCGGCTCGGCGTATGAAAACTACGGCGAGACCGGCATGGCGCACCTGCTCGAGCACCTGGTGTTCAAGGGCACGCCGAATCGCGGCAACGTCATGACCGAACTGGGCAAGCGCGGGATGCAGTTCAATGGGACGACCAGCTGGGAGCGCACCAACTACTTCGAGTCGTTCACCGCGAACACCGAGGACCTGAATTGGGCGCTGGCGATGGAAGCGGACCGGATGGTCAATTCCTATATCCGCAAGAGCGACCTCGACACGGAGATGACGGTCGTGCGGAATGAACTCGAGAGCGGCGAGAACAACCCCCAGTCGATTCTCTACCAGAAGATGCTCGCGACCGCCTACCAATGGCACAACTACGGAAAGGAGACCATCGGCGCCCGCTCGGACGTGGAAAATGTCGACATTGAACGCTTGCAGGCGTTCTACAGGCAGTATTACCAGCCCGACAACGCGGTACTGATCGTCGCCGGGAAATTCGACCCCGACGCGACATTGGCCCTGATCGCGAAGTACTTCGGGCCGATCCCCAGGCCGACGCGCAAGCTTCCGGCCATCTATACGCTGGACCCGGTGCAGGATGGCGAACGGTCGATCACGCTGCGCCGCGTCGGCAATTCGAAATTCCTGGCCACGATGTTCCACACGGTCCGCGGCGCCCACGCCGATTGGGTCGCCACCGATGTCCTGGGCGACGCGCTTACCATCAAGCCGGCCGGCCGCCTCTACAAGAGTCTCGTGGAGACCAAGAAGGCCTCGGCCGTGGAAAACTGGAACGAGTCGCAACGCGACCCGGGCACGCTGACGTTATTCGCACAGATTCCGGAAGGCGAGGAGATCGCGCCGGCGCGGGACGCGCTGTTCGCGACGATCGAGAATCTCCGCAAGAACCCGATCACGGAAGCCGAGGTCGCGCGAATTCGCACGAAGGCGGCAACGTACTACGACGACGTCATGGCGGATCCGCAGAAATTCGGCCTCGCCATCTCGGAGGCCATCGCTCTTGGTGATTGGCGACTCTTCTTCCTGCGTCGCGACGCCTTCCGTACGGTCACCGCGGCCGATGTGCAACGCGTCGCGCTCGATTACCTGAAGCGCTCCAACGTCACGGTCGGCGAATTCGTCCCGGATGCGGCGCCCGACCGCGCTCCGGTGCCGCCGGTGGTCGACGTCGCCGCATTGGTCAAGGATTACCAGGGTGATGCCGCCACCACCGCGGGCGAAGCCTTCGACACCAGCATCGCCAATCTCGACGCGCGCACGCAGCGCTTCACGCTCTCCAACGGGATGAAAGTTGCGTTGTTGCCGAAGAAGACGCGCGGGGAATCCGTCAATTTCGTGCTGTCGCTGCACTTTGCCGACGAAAAATCGGCGTTCGGCAGGAAAGCCGATGGCCAGTACACCGGCAGCATGCTGAGCCACGGCACCACCCGGCAAAGCCGCCAGGAAATCGAGGACGCGTTCGACAGGTTGCGCGCAAAGGTCCATGTCGACGGCACCGAAACGGGCGCGTCTGCCACCGGACAGACGTACCGCAAGGAACTGCCCGACACGCTGCGCCTGACCGCGGAAATCCTGCGCCAGCCGGCCTTCCCGCCGCAGGAACTCGAGACGCTGCGACGTGAACGGACAACGGCGCTCGAAGCCTCACGCACCGACCCGCAGCAGGTTGCCGTGCGCGCGCTGCGCCGCGAAGGCAATCCTTACCCGGTCGGCGACCCGCGCTACGCGCCCACGCTCGACGAAGAACTCGCCTGGTCCAAGGCCGTCACGCCGGAACAGCTGAAGAAGTTCCACGCGCAGTTCTACGGCGCAAGCAATGCGGAACTTGCGATCGTTGGCGACTTCGATCCCGAGGCCATGCGCACGCTCGTCACCGAACTCTTCGGCAACTGGATGAGTCCCGGCCCCTATGCGCGCGTGCCCGATCCGTTTGTCGCGAAGAAGCCGGTCGCGCTCAAGTTCGACCTCGCCGACAAAGCCAACGCATTCCTGATCGGGCGCCAGGCTCTCGCCATGAATGACCTCAGTGCGGACTATCCCGCCATGCTGGTCGCAAACTTCGTGGTCGGCGGTTCGTCGTCGTCGCGTCTGCTGGGTCGGCTGCGGCAGCAGGACGGCCTGTCCTACGGCGCAGGAAGCTTCTTCCAGGCAAGCTCGTTCGAGCCCAACAGCCGTTTCGGCCTCTATGCGATCTTTGCACCCGAAAACCTCGACAAGGTCCGCCTGGGCTTTACCGAGGAAATCGCGAAGGCGGTCAAGGACGGCCTGACGGATGGCGAAATCAAGACCGCCAAAGACGGCGTGATGCAGGAGCGCCGCCTGAGTCGCAACGACGATGGCGTGGTCGCCGACACGCTGGCGAACCAGTCCTTCCTCGGCCGCACCTGGTCCACGTCCGGCCAGATCGACGCTGCGATCGAGAAGTTGTCCGCGGCCGACGTCAACGCTGCGCTGCGCAAGTATTTGCAGCCGGACGAATTCGCCTTTGCGTTCGCCGGCAATTTCGCCGCGAAGAAATAGCCGCGCACTATCGTGCCAGACGCCCCGGCGATTTCCCGCCGGGGCGTTTTCACGAGCGGATGTATCATCCTGTCGTTCGGCACCTTCCGCTGACGTCACCCGTGCCAATGCCAGCCGCCGCCGCTTCGCACCACCCGCTCAACCATCCTCTGCCGCAATCCGCGCAGCGCACGATGCGCTTCCCTTCGTCCTGCGCCTGATGACTGCGCGCCTGCCGGCGACGATCAGGTTCCGAGTGTTGCGCTGAAAGCCCATCTTTCTTCGCGCGACCTCGCGCTGACGATCGCCGTCGTCACGCTGTGGGGATTTTCGTTCGTCCCGATCAAGATCGGACTCCGAGAAATTCCCCCGTTCGCGTTCGCGGCACTGCGCTTCCTCTTGGCCGCCGTCCCGCTCGTATTCTTCATCCGGCGCCCGCAGATGCCGTGGCGATTCGTCGTCGCCTACGGCTTCGCCATCGGGGTCTGCCAGTTCGGACTCCTGTTCCTGGGCATGAAGCTCGGGATGCCCGCCGGATTGGCGTCACTCGTCATCCAGGTGCAGGTGTTCTTCACGATCGGACTCGGATTGTTGTATCTGGGCGATCGACTTTCCCCGCAGAACCTCGTCGGTGCCGCCATTGCTGCGGCGGGGATCGCGCTCCTGGCCGCGTACAAAGTGACCGAAGGAGCGACGTCCACGTTCGCGGGCTTCCTGCTGGTACTGGTGGCCGCGCTGGCGTGGGCCGTCGGCAATGTCGTCGCCAAGCGCGCAGCCGGCGATCACGAACCGGACATGTTCGCACTTGTCGTGTGGTCGAGCCTCGTGCCGCCGCTGCCGCTCGCCCTGCTGTCGTATGGTTTCGAAGGCGGTGCCGCGGCGTGGGACGCGGTCGTGCATGCGAGTGCGCTGACGTGGGGATGCGCGGTGTTCCTGGCCTGGGGCGCGACACTGTTCGGCTTCGCGTCATGGGCCGGCCTGATGCACCGATACCCGACCGGACTGATCTCGCCGTTCGCGCTGCTCATTCCGGTATCCGGCCTCGCCAGCGGCGCGCTGTTCCTCGGCGAATCGCTCGCGGCCATGCAACTGGCCGGGGTGCTGCTGGTTCTCGCGGGGCTGGCCGTGAACGTCTACGGAGCGCGAATCAAAGGCTGGCTGGCGCGGTGATCGCGCCGGCACCTCACTGCGGCGCGCACATGGCGACGCTGTCGGGACCGCTGCCTTCGGCGACGTAACCGCGGGCAATCATCTGCGCCTTGATCACCGGGTCTGCCGTATAGCGGTGGTTCGAGTCGAAGCGTCGATTCCACAGACGGTAGACCGGCATCGTCCCCGCCGGGCAGGCACCGGTCAACGTATTCGGAACGCCCAGAAAGAACGCACTGGCCGTTTCCTCGACATAGCCGCTGAAGTTCGGGTCCGTCTGCGACTTCGCGATGGCCGCCGCACATTCCACCGGATCCACCGAGAAGAAATGCGAATCGCCATGCTGCGGCGGAATGTAGAAACGGCACACCGGATAGTTGGCGACGCCGGCCGCGGCCGCGGTTGCGGTCGCCAGGCTGCCGTACACCGGGAACGACTGGCCGGTGCGCGTCCATCCCGCATGCACGCCGAGGTCGAGGTCCGCAACCTCCTGCGGGTTCATCGACATGAAGTAATGGTCGAGCGCAGCGTTGTAGAACTCGATCGCCGCGGAGGTGCCGCTCAAGTAGTGGGCAATGGCGAAATTGTTGGCTGACGACGTTCCACCAAGGACCAGGTCGCCGTCAGGCATCAATGCGATCGCAGCAATGCCCGGCAGCGAGGAAGAGATGAACGTGCCGGCGACGCCGAAAGTCGTATCGGGCGCCCCATCGACAGTGAAGCGCATCAGGCGATGCGTGGCGATGTTGAAATCGGAACTGAAGGCCACCAGCAGCTTTCCGTCGGGCTGGGTCGTCGCGTCGCGCACTTCGATGCTCGGCATGGCGTCTCCCGTGGCGACCCTGACCACGCCGGCCGTGCCAAAGCCGCCGTCCACGCTGCCGTCGTCGGCCCGAAAACCCACGAGCTGCAACTGCACGCCGTGGCTGCCGATGACCACCAATCGGCCATTCGGCTGCCGCAACAGCGCGGCGGCATCGTCCTGATCCGTGCTCCCGAAAGTCGCCGACGTTCTGCCGTTGTTGCCGAACGTCGTGTCGGGCGAACCGTTGGCGCGGTACCTGACGAGAGTGAACTTCCGCGCCGGGCCGACCACACTGCTCGCGGCCACGACCAATTTGCCGTCCGGCTGAATCACCAGTCCCGCCGCCTGAATGTCGATGTCGGCGTCTCCGTGCGGAACGATCAGCGCGCCGACATAGTTGAAGGTCGGGTCCAGCGAGCCGTCGACATTGAAGCGCAGCAGGACGATCGTGTAGGAGGCAATCCCGGCGAGGACGATCCTGCCGTCGGCTTGCTGCGCCAGGGCGCCCGTGGACATGCCCGCGAACCACGGAATGCCGATCGCTCCGTCCAGCTTGAACCCGGGTTCGGGCGACGCATCCGGCAGGTATCGCGTCAATCCGGTCTGGCTGACGCCGACCATCCTGCCGTCGCGTTGCAGCAGCCGGAAATAGGCACTGGACGGGTCGACGATGCCCTGATTCCCGAATCCCGTGTCGTGGGATCCGTCCGCGTTGAACCGCGCGAGGACGCCGGTGGAGACGGGAATGGCCCCGCGTCCGGCACGCCCGTAGACATAGGAACCGCTCGCCAGGATCCTGCCGTCGCGAAGACCGGACACGGAGTACACCGTGCCTCCCATCCCCAGGAAAGGCTGTTCGACCATGCCGTCGACGCCGAAGAAAGGATCCAGCCACGGCGCGGTCGCGAAGGCCGGCATCGTGGATCCCAGCAGCAACGCCAGCACAGCAACGCGGCGCAACCGGACGGCAAAGCGGCTCATCAGCATCGGCGAAAGATCGCGCATCGGTCCGGTCAAAGTTTGACCGCAGGAAGAGTATGCGCCTTGCCGCGCCTGGGGAATGGTGGGCGGTGAAGGATTTGAACCTTCGACCTACGGATTAAGAGTCGCGGGAAACGAGAATACTGGAGCACTCCAGAACACGCGAGAGCAATTGGACTTGGCGGTCATCCATTCCTGCTTCGTGTCGCCTCTTCCTTTTTTCTGCTGGCAGATGTCCCGCCTGTGTCCGATCGATTCCGCGCCTGCAGCACACGCGGATTCAGTGCCCACATTCTTTTGCCCTGCGAACAGACAGA
>Ga0209048_10006664_pt1 | contig 10781 bp, 11 predicted proteins | sample FrelakmetCRP12CR_FD_187146 | JGI IMG/M metagenome (GOLD analysis project Ga0209048, IMG submission 187146) | Freshwater lake sediment microbial communities from the University of Notre Dame, USA, for methane emissions studies - CRP12 CR (SPAdes)... | ecosystem: Environmental > Aquatic >... | reverse complement strand
CGGCCAGACCGACGCCACGGTGACAGACTCGATCGAGGACACCGTCGACTACGCCGAGGTATGCCAGCTCGTCGCGCTGATCGCGCAGCAGCGCTCCCACAAGACGCTCGAGCGGCTGTGCAGCACGATCGCCGACCGGCTGCTCGCCGACTATGAGCTCGAAGGGATATGGGTTAAGGCGACCAAGCCCGAGCCCCCGATCGCACTGAGCGTGGACGAGGTCTCGGTCGAGATCTGGCGCGAGGCGGAAGGGTAGGCTTCAGGGATGACCCCCTCGGCAGGGTTCCGCCAGGCGGTGGAGCAGTGGGACCTCGACGCGATCGGCGAGCTGCTCGCGCCCGACATCGTGTTCCACAGCCCCGTGACCTTTCACCCCTTCGTCGGCCGCGAGACGGTCACGCGGCTGCTCGGCATCGTGGCAGAGACCTTCGAGGACTTCCGCTACACCGACGAGCTGCACGCCGACGGGGCCCACGCGCTGATCTTCCGCGCCGCGGTGGGGGACAGGCAGATCGAGGGCGTCGATCTCCTGCGCTTCGACGATCAGGGCCTGATCGCGGACTTCACGGTCATGCTGCGCCCGCTCTCCGCGCTCGTACCGTTCGCCCAGGCGATGGGCGAGGGCGTCACGCGGGCCGGCCTTCAGACGACGCGCGCCTGAGCCGCCGCGCGCGAGCATGCCTCTGCGGGTCGGACTCCTCGGGCTGGGCTCGAACGTGGGTGAGCGGCGCGCGCACCTGCAGGCGGCGGCCGACGCGCTGACGGCCGCCGGCGTAAGGGTGCTTCAGAGCTCGAGCACCTACGACACCGACCCGGTGGGGGAGGTGCTCGACCAGCCGAGCTTCCTGAACGCATGCCTGCGCGTGGAGACGGCCCTCGAGCCTCTGGAGCTGCTTGACGCGGTGAAGCGCCTGGAGCGGGAGCTGGGGCGGACCCCCGTCGAGGTGCGTCACGAGCCGCGTGTGATCGACATCGACGTGCTGCTGCTCGGGGACCTCGTGTTGCGCGAGGAGCGCATGTCGCTGCCCCACGAGCAGCTGCTCGCCCGCCGCTTCGTGCTGATTCCCGCGCTGGAGCTCGACTTCGAGCTGCGCGCCCCCGACGGGCGCCGCCTGGCCGACGCGCTCGCTGCGCTCCCGCCCCAGGAGGGGGTGCGCTGGGCCGGCCCGCCGCTCTACGTTGGCGACGCCTGAGACGAGGAGGGCGAGGCGCCCCAGCTGGCCAGCCGCAGCAGCGTGGCGCTGTCCACGCCGCGTCCTGAGACCACGCACAGGTGCCCGTCGCGCAGCCACGTCACGACCGTGGCGCCGTTCACCGTGAGCAGGCGGTAGACCGTTCCCTCGCGCAGGCTCGAGACGCCCCCGCTCGGCGGTCGTGGCTGGACGCCCGCGACTATCGCGTAGCCGATTCGCCGTCCCTGGGCGTCGGCGTAGAAGACCGTCGTGACCGCCCGGCCGCCGATCCGGTCGGTGCGCGCGCCGGTCGAGCGCCAGCCGAAGTGGTCACGCCAGTAGGGGAACGAGACGCCGTCCACCGCAGCGGCCAGCTCGGCGGGGTTGCCCGAGCTCTCTCGCGGAGCGGGCGCTGTCGCCGCCCGAAGCGTGAGCGCGGACGCCTGGCGCAGGCTCGACCCGGAGCTGCCTGCGCCGGAGAGGCTCACCGCGAGCGCCACCACCAGCACGGCGACGAGCGCGGTGGCCACGGCGAGCCCGGCGGGAAGCCAGGATCGCCGCTCGCCGGATGACCGCCGCCCGTGCCGGGCGCCCGCAGATCGGGCGGCCACGAGCGACTCCACGCTCGAGTGCAGCGAGTCCGGCGCCCGCACGTCGGCGGATCGCACGAGCTCGACGAGCTCGGATTCGGTGAGTGCGGGCCTGTCAGTCATGGCGTTTTCCCGTCTGGTAGGACTCCACCGGCCCTCAATTCTTCCGGACGGACCGGTGCCGGGCGCGGGCGCGGCGGGGTGGCCGGGGCGGCGGGCGAGCCCGGCCCGGCGCCCGCGGCATCCGCGGCGGCCCCGGGGGCGAGCCGTTCGGTCAGCTGCTTGCGCGCGCGGAAAAGCCTCGTCGTGACGGTCGCCTCGCGGACGCGAAGCGCGCGCGCCGCCTGGCGGTAGGAGAGCCCGAGGACGTCCACCGCAACGAGCGTCATGCGGAAGTCCTCCGGCAACTCCGCGATGCCCGCGTAGACCTCCTGCATCTCGAGCGCCTGCTCGGGCCGGCCCATCGGCTTGGGGTCCGCCGCGGCGACGTCCTCGAGCGTGGCCACCGTGACGGGCCGCCGGCCGGCTGTGCGACGGCTGGTCAGGAACGTGTTGCGCAGGACCCTCATCAGGTAGTAGAGCTCGTCGTCGTTCTGCAGAACCCGGGGTCGCGAGAGCACGCGCGCGAACGTCTCCTGCACGAGATCCTCGGCGTCCTCGCGCGAGCCGCAGAGCGCCCATGCGGCCCGATAGAGACGGTCGACATGCTGCGCCAGCGACTGTGGGTCCAGGGTGCGCATGGAGTTTGGGGTTGTTGGTGATGGCGCCCGGTACACGTGCGCTTCCTGCGACTGTAGCGCCCGGGAAGTATTCGGATGCCCCGGCGTCCGTGTTCGTGATGCCGACGCGAAGGCGACTTCTGACCCCGCTGGCGGCCCTGCTCGGAGCGGGCGTCGTGGTCCTGCCGGGCGCCTACGCGCCCGCGTGCGCGGGCACCCACTCGGCGGGCAGCACGCCCGGCTCGATCGCGCCGGCGAGCGGCGGGAAGTAGCGGGTCAGCCGGGCCGCCGGACGCCCCTCGATGAGCGGCCGGACGTCGCCGATGCTCATGAGCAGGCGTATCGTGCTGCCGATCTGCAGGTCGGCCGCGTTGGGCCGCTCCCCGCCGAGCAGGCCCTCGGCGATCCAGGCGTCCACGCGATCGAGCTGCCCGGGGAGCGCGGCGAAGTCCGCCCGCGCCGAGTCGTCGCGAGCGTGGTTGCGGACCGCCATCAACTTGGCGGTCAGGGGGAGCGCGGGGCGCATCAGCGGGCGCGGCAGCGGGAGCTTGGCGTCGCCGGCGTAGCTCTCCATCGCGTCCGGGCGGCGCAGGAAGGACACGTCGAGGATCCGCCGGGGCACGCTCTGCAGGACTTCGTCGCCCCAGCGCTCGGCCTCCAGCACCTTCGCGCGGGTGGGATCGCTCGGCGCGGGCAGCAGCGCGGGCTCGGCGACCAGGGTGTCGAGACGGCGCATGATCGGCCGCGATCCGACGATCCGCTCGCCGTCCAGGCGCATCCCGGGCACCGTCGTGCCGCCGTAGCGCAGCGGACCGATCAGGATCTGGCTCATCGGCAGCAGGTCCACCCGCTGATAGGGGATCGACTTCAGCGCGAGCGCTGCTTCCACCGCCGCGCACGGGTGCGAGCCGGGGAGCACGTAGAGCTTCGTCGTCATCCTGTCGAGTGCCTCATGGCTGTGTTCGCGAGCATAATGCGAACCGATGCTCCTCGTCGTCGACGTCGGCAACACGCAGACCCACTTCGGAACCTTCCGGGGAGAGGAGCTGCTCGAGCACTGGCGGTTCGCCACGGTCCGGCAGTCCACGGCCGACCAGCTCGGCGCCGCGCTGCGCAACCTCCTCGAGCTGCGCGGCTACGGGTTCGAGGACATCGACGGGTCGATCGTCTCCTCGACGGTCCCGCAGCTCGAGCCGGAGTGGACCGAGATGGCGGGCCGCTATCTGGGACAGGAGATGCTCGCTGTCGGCCCGGGCACGAGGACCGGCATGGCCATCCGCTATGACAACCCGCGCGAGATCGGGGCCGACCGGCTGGTCAACGCGGTTGCCATCCGCGAGCGCTTCGGCGGTCCGGCGGTGTGCGTGGACTTCGGCACGGCCACGACCTTCGACGTCGTCTCGCGCGACGGCGAGTACGTCGGCGGGGCGCTCATGACCGGCATCGAGATCTCGCTGGAAGCGCTCTCCGAGCGCGGCGCGCGGCTGCCCAAGATCGACCTCGCGCCGCCCAAGAGCGTGATCGGGAAGAACACCATCGACGCGATCCGCTCGGGCGTGGTGTACGGCTACGCGGGCGCCATCGACGCGATCCTGCGCCGCCTCTACGAGGAGCTCGGCGAGCGCGCCGACGTGATCGCCACCGGCGGCCTGGCCCGCCTCGTGGTCCGCTACACCGAGGAGATCCAAGAGGTGGACGACCTGCTCACGCTCACCGGCCTGCGCCTCTTGCACGAGCGCAACTCATGACCATGCCCCCCGCCCGCCGCCTCACCGACCCCTGGACGCTCGGCTCGCTGCGGGTCAAGAACCGCGTGATGCTGGCGCCCCTGGCGGGGATCGGCAACTGGTTCGTGCGCTTGCAGGCAAAGCGCTACGGGGCGGGGATGACTGTCTCCGAGATGGTGTCCTCGCATGCGATCCACTACGGCAACCGCAAGACGTGCGTCGAGATGCTGCGGATCGACCCGCGCGAGCAGGCGGCCGGGCCGGTGTCGATCCAGCTGTTCGGCGAAGACCCGGCGATGATGCGATCGGCGGCCGCCCGGGTGGCCGAAGCCGGGGCCGATGCGATCGACATCAACATGGGATGCCCCGTGGAGAAGGTGCAGAAGACGGGAGCGGGAGCCGCGCTCCTGGCCGATCCCGACCGCGCGGTCGCGGTCGCGCAGGCGGTGGTGGATGGAGCGGCCGGCGCCGCCGGGGGGCTTCCCGTGACGGTGAAGCTGCGCGCCGGCCTGCGGCCGGGGGAGAGCAGCGGCTTCGAGCTGGCGCACCGCCTCGTCGGCGAGGCGGGGGTGGCCGCGATCGCTTTTCATCCGCGCTCGGCGGCGGTGCAGCACAAGGGCGTGCCCGACTACGAGATCGTGGCGCGGCTCGTCGAGTCGTTGCGGGCGCCGGTGATCCTGAGCGGCGGTCTCACGGACGCCGAGCGCGTGCGCGAGGCCTTCCACACGACGGGTGCCGCCGCGGTGATGCTCGCACGCGGGGCGCTCGGGAACCCCTGGCTGTTCGCGGAGCTCCTCGACGGCCGCGAGGGCGGCCCGAGCAGGGGCGAGGTCCTGGCCGAGCTCGACTGGACGATCGACCGCGCCGTGGAGCACCTCGGCGAGCCGCGCGCGACGCGCTACCTGCGCAAGTTCTATCCGTGGTACCTCGCGCGACTCGCCCTGGAGCCCGGCGCCGCCAAGCGCCTGCAGTCGGAGCTTCAGTCGGCGGACTCGCTGCGGGCGGCCAGGGAGCTGCTCGAGATCGGGCGCGAGCCCGCGGCCGCGGCGCGCTGAGCTCCGCCGCGGCGCCCAGAGCAAGGCTTGAGAGGGCGGGTGGCCCCGCTATACTGCTGCGCTCGCCGCAGCCCCGGGCCGCGACGTGCCCCGCTCGCGAGCGGGGTTTTGTACGTCCCGGTCACCCACGAAACCCGCGATCGAGGGTCCCATGCCGAAGGACGTCATCCTCACCCCTGAAGGTCTGAAGAAGCTCAAGGACGAGCTCGAGCGGCTGTCGACCGAGAAGCGCCGGGAGGTCGCCGAGCGCATCAAGGAGGCAAGGGAGTTCGGGGACATCTCGGAGAACTCCGAGTACGACGACGCCAAGAACGAGCAGGCGATGGTCGAGAGCCGGATCGCGCAGTTGCAGGAGAAGCTCCGCATGGCGACGGTCATCCAGACCGAGGACCTCTCGACCGACGTGGTGCAGATCGGCTCGGTCGTGCACGTCAAAGACGAAAAGACCGGCAAGTCGGTCAAGTACACGATCGTGGGCTCGGCCGAGGCCAAGCCGGAAGAGCACAAGCTCTCCAACGAGTCGCCGGTGGGTCGCGCGTTGATCGGGCGCAAGCGCAACGAGACGGTCGCGGTGAAGGTGCCGCGCGGCCCGGCGCGCAAGCTGAAGATCACGAAGATCGACGTCGGCCTGAGATAGTCTCGCCGCCATGAGCGGATCCGAGGCGACCCCGGCAGAGGCCGGGCCGGGCCGGCACGGCCTGCCCGAGCTGATCGCCGAGCGCCGCGCGAAGGCCGAGCGCCTGCGGGAGTCCGGCACCGGCGACTTTCCCTACTCGTTCGCGGGCACCGAGCCGATCGCGGGGATCCTCGAGGCCTACGACCACCTGGCCGCCGGCGATGAGACCGAGGACGCCCACCGGGTCGCGGGGCGGCTGGCGGCGCGCCGCGGCGCGGGAGGGGCGGCGTTTCTCGACCTCGTCGATCGCACGGGGAAGATCCAGCTGCACGCGCGCCTGGACGTCCTCGGCAAGGAGGCCTTCGAGCGGCTCACGTCGCTCGATCTCGGCGACCTCCTCGGAGTCGACGGCGCCGCGCTGCGCTCCAAGCGGGGGGAGATCTCGCTGCGGGTGGACGGCTTCCAGGTGCTTGCCAAGGCACTGCGCCCGCCGCCCGACAAGCGCCACGGGTTGAGCGACGTCGAGACGCGCTACCGGCACCGGGAGCTCGATCTGATCGCCAACGAGGACTCCCGCGCGCTCTTCCTCGACCGCGCGAGGATCATCTCGGCGGTCCGCGCCTACCTGGACGGGGAGGCCTTCGTCGAGGTGGAGACGCCGGTGCTGCAGCCCCTCTACGGAGGCGCGCTGGCGCGGCCGTTCACGACCCACCACAACGCGCTCGGCCGCGACCTGTACCTGCGCATCGCCACCGAGCTGTACCTCAAGCGGATGATCGTGGGGGGCCTGGAGAAGGTGTACGAGCTGGGCAAGGACTTCCGCAACGAGGGCATCTCCACCAAGCACAATCCGGAGTTCACGATGGTCGAGTTCTACGAGGCCTACGCCGACTACGAGGACGAGGCCCGGCGCCTGGAAGAGATGGTCGCGCGCGCCGCGCGCGCGGTCGCCTACGAGGGGGAGCTCGACTTCTCGAGCCCCTGGCGCCGCGTCGGCTTCTTCGAGGTGCTCGAGGAGAAGACGGGCATCGACGTGAGGGCCCATCAGGACGTCGACGAGCTCAGGGCGGCGATATCCGACGGTGGACTGGACGTGCAGACGGACGGCCTGACCTGGTTTCAGATCGCCGACGATCTGCTCTCCAAGCTCGTCGAGCCCGGCCTGATCCAGCCGACGTTCGTCCTCGACTACCCGGTCGAGCTCTCCCCGTTCGCGCGCGAGCACCGTTCGAAGCCCGGCCTGGTAGAGCGCTGGGAGGCGTTCGCCGGGGGGATGGAGATCGCCAACGCGTTCAGCGAGCTGATCGACCCCGACGTGCAACGAGAGCGTTTTCACGCCCAGCAGGGCCTCGAGAGCCTCGGCGACGCGGAGGCTCAGCCCTTCGACGAGATGTTCCTGCAGGCGCTCGAGCAGGGGATGCCCCCGTCCGGCGGGGTCGGGGTCGGCATCGACCGGCTCGTCATGCTGCTGACCGGGCGCGAGTCGATCCGCGAGGTGGTCCTGTTCCCGGCGATGCGCGACTGACGGCGCGCCTCAAGTCGCGGGCTCGCCGTGACGATTGACCCACAGGCGGCGACCGGCCGGTTGGTAGACTGCCTGGAAAGATAATTGGACCACATAGCTCTGAGGCACCGTCCCGGCAGGAAGCTTGAGGCACCGTCCTCGCAGGAAGGAATCAACCATGTTCGAGCGATTCACAGAACGGGCCCGGCAGGTGGTCGTTCTCGCGCAAGAGGAGGCGCGGACGCTCAAGCACAACTACATAGGCACCGAGCACATCCTGTTGGGTCTGCTGCGCGAGGAGGAGGGTCTCGCCGCGCGGGTGCTCGAGAGCCTCGACATCACCGTCGAGCGGGTGCGCGCGCAGGTCGTGCGGATCGTGGGCTCCGGCGAGGAGGTCACCTCCGGGCAGATCCCGTTCACGCCCCGCGCCAAGAAGGTGCTCGAGCTCGCTCTGCGCGAGGCGCTCAGCCTGGGCCACAACTACATCGGCACCGAGCACATCCTGCTGGGCCTCGTGCGTGAGAACGAGGGCGTCGCCGCGCGCATCCTGCTCGACTTCGACGCCGACTCCGAGAAGATCCGCAACGAGGTCATCCGGATGCTCTCCGGCCCCGGCGGGCGGCGTCAGGGCCAGTCCGGCAGTGGGGCCGGCGCCGGAGCGGGCGCAGCTCCGGGCGAGGGCAAGAAGTCCTCCAAGCTGCTCGACCAGTTCGGCCGCAACCTCACGAAGCTCGCCGCCGAATCCAAGCTCGACCCGTGCGTCGGGCGGGAGACCGAGATCGAGCGGATCATGCAGATCCTCTCGCGGCGCACGAAGAACAACCCTGTGCTGGTCGGCGAGCCGGGCGTGGGCAAGACCGCGGTGGTCGAGGGCCTCGCCCAGCGCATCACCGCCTCCGACGTCCCGGAGCTCCTGAAGAACAAGCAGATCTACACGCTCGACCTGGCTGCCCTGGTGGCCGGCTCGAAGTACCGCGGCGAGTTCGAGGAGCGGCTGAAGAAGGTCATGAAGGAGATCACCCAGCGCGGCGACATCATCCTGTTCATCGACGAGCTCCACAACCTCGTCGGCGCGGGCGCGGCCGAGGGCGCGATCGACGCCGCCTCGATCCTCAAGCCCGCGCTGGCCCGCGGCGAGCTGCAGACGATCGGCGCGACGACGCTCGACGAGTACCGCAAGTACCTGGAGCGCGACTCCGCGCTCGAGCGGCGCTTCCAGCAGATCCGCGTGGAGGAGCCGTCGATCGACCAGACCGTGGACATCCTGAAGGGCCTGCGCGACCGCTACGAGCAGCACCACAAGGTGCAGATCACCGATGAGGCGCTGCGCGCGGCGGCCGAACTGGCGAGCCGCTACATATCCGACCGCTTCCTGCCCGATAAGGCGATCGACCTGATCGACGAGGCCGCCTCGCGTATGAGGATCAAGTCGATGACCTCGCCCCCGGCGAACCGCGAGCTCGAGGGAGAGGTCGAGACGACGCGCCGCGAGAAGGAGGCGGCGATCGAGGCCCAGGAGTTCGAGAAGGCTGCGGCGCTGCGCGACAAGGAGCGCAAGCTGACCAACAAGAAACGCGAGCTCGAGCAGGAGTGGGAGTCCGGCGAGACCGGCGAGCGCCCGGCGATCGGCGAGGAGGAGATCGCTGACATCGTCTCGATGTGGACCGGGATCCCGGTGTTCAAGCTGACCGAGGCCGAGACCCAGAAGCTGATGCGCATGGAGGACGAGCTGCACAAGCGCGTGATCGGGCAGCACCCCGCCATCGAGGTCATCTCGAAGGCGATCAGGCGCTCGCGGGCGGGGCTGAAGGACCCGAAGCGCCCGACCGGCTCGTTCATCTTCCTCGGCCCCTCCGGCGTGGGCAAGACCGAGCTGGCTCGCACGCTGGCCGAGTTCCTGTTCGGCGACGACGACGCGATGATCCGCATCGACATGTCCGAGTACATGGAGAAGCATGCGGTCTCGCGGCTCGTTGGCTCGCCCCCGGGCTACATCGGCTACGACGAGGGCGGCCAGCTGACCGAGGCGGTGCGGCGCAAACCGTACAGCGTGCTCCTGCTCGACGAGATCGAGAAGGCGCACCCGGACGTGTTCAACATCCTGCTGCAGATCCTCGAGGACGGCCGTCTCACCGACGCCCAGGGCCGGACCGTGGACTTCAGGCACGCGATCGTGATCATGACCTCGAACATCGGCGCCGCGGAGATCGCGCGGAACACGCCGCTCGGGTTCGCGGTCTCCGACGACGAGACGGGGATCACCTACGAGGACATGAAGAACCGCATCATGGGCGAGCTGAAGAAGGTCTTCCGGCCCGAGTTCCTGAACCGCATCGACGACGTGATCGTGTTCCACAAGCTGCAGAAGGAGGAGATCAAGCAGATCATCGAGCTGCTCCTGCTGCGGATCCGCGAGTCGATGGCCGAACGCGAGCTTCAGCTCGAGCTGACCGGCGAGGCGAAGGATCTCCTGGTCGAGAAGGGCTGGGACCCGTCGATGGGCGCGCGGCCGCTGCGGCGGGCCATCCAGCGCTACATCGAGGACCCGCTCGCGGACTTCGTGCTGCGCGAGCAGCTCACCCCCGGGGCCACGGTCGTCGTGGACCCGGCGCCTGAGGACGTGGAGGGCGAGGTTCGCCTGACCATCGTGAAGCCCAAGAAGCAGAAGACGCCGGTCGGCGTGGGGGCCGAAGGCGACGGCGGCGGCGAGCTCCCCGAGGGCGAGGACCGCCCCGAGGACGAGCCGCCCGGCGAGCAGTAGCAGCGGGCGCGGGCCCCTGAGCACCTCGCTGCAACGGATCGTCCTCGCGCCGCTGACCGCCGGGGACTGGCCGGCGGCGGCGCGGATCTACGAGGCCGGGATCTCGGCCGGAAACGCCACCTTCGAGGCCGAGGCGCCGTCCTTCGGCGAGTTCTCGCGCCACCGCGAGGGATGTCCGGGGGTCATCGCGCGGGGGCCCGGCGGGCAGATGCTCGGATGGGCGGCCCTCAGCCGCGTGTCGCCTCGCCCTGTCTATCGGGGGGTGGGCGCGGTGAGCATCTACGTGGACCCCGCGCATGCCGGCCGGGGCGTGGGCCGCAAGCTGCTCGAGGCCCTCATCGAGGCCTCCGAGCGCGCGGGGTTCTGGACGCTCGAGGCGGGGATCTTCCCCGAGAACGCGGCTTCGATCGCGCTGCACGAGGGCTGTGGCTTCCGGCTCGTGGGCATCCGCCAGAGGGTCGGCCAGATGCCGGACTCGCGCTGGCGCGACGTCGCGCTGTACGAGCGGCGCAGCCGGACCGTGGGAGCGGACTGAGCCGTCCCCGCCGGCCCGTAGGCTCCGGCGGTGCCCCGCACTACCGTCCACGTATGCTCGCAGTGCGGGTTCCAGTCCGCCCAGTGGCACGGGCAGTGCGGC
>Ga0209048_10006663_pt1 | contig 10782 bp, 12 predicted proteins | sample FrelakmetCRP12CR_FD_187146 | JGI IMG/M metagenome (GOLD analysis project Ga0209048, IMG submission 187146) | Freshwater lake sediment microbial communities from the University of Notre Dame, USA, for methane emissions studies - CRP12 CR (SPAdes)... | ecosystem: Environmental > Aquatic >... | reverse complement strand
GTTGTCTTCTCTACTCCCTTTATCTGCCCAAATGCTGCCTCCACACCCCAGAAACATCCTGCGCCAAAAACCGCTTTTTGTAGAGTTTTGTGAATTTCTGCAAGCTTAAGAACAATAGCATTAATACAATAACGTTTAACTGTCGGCGGCGGCCCGTCGTTAAATACATGCCCTAGATGAGCATCGCATCTGGCACAAAGCACCTCTGTCCTGTGTATATTTAAACTATTATCAGGCACAAGCTTTATATTTAAATCTGAAACCGGCTGCCAGAAACTTGGCCAGCCTGTTCCTGAATCAAATTTCTCTTCGTATCTGAATAAATCCGTGCCGCAACCAGCGCACTGATAAACCCCTTGCTTTCCTTTTGGCGGGACTGCGCAAGTCCTGGTGAATGGGGCTTCTGTTGCCTTAAGGCGCATAACTTGATATTGTTCATGCGTAAGTATCTTTTTCCATTCTGCGTCTGTTTTATGGACCTTTTCTACTTGCTCTACCTTAGCCGTAAGAACATTAAAAATAGGTATTTTTTCTGATTCTTTCATTTTTCCTCCAATCAAGAAAGGAAATAGCGCTAAAATTACGCAGGCGGTCTTTAACTTTTTTGAATTAGGCATTTATTTATCAAGCTTCTTTTAACTTGCCGATCAAAGGCAAGCATAAGAAACTAGTTAATGCTGATAAAATAATCAACCATTTCAATCCCACTATCGATAATAGGTACGCGCCGGATAAATTGCTGGCAGTCAAAGCTAAGTTGCTCACGCTACACAAGAGCGCAAATGAAGTTGCCTCAAAACCTTTTGTCGTATTTCTCGCCATAAAATCCATGACCATCAAGAAAATGAACATTCCGATAAAGCTATATAAAATATTATAGATAACCGCGGTTACCGGTGTGTAGTAAAGATAGCTTAGCGTAGTTACTGCGCCTAAAAATACGGAGAAAAACAGCCATTTTTTGATTTTTATTTTCTGGCTGAACTTATAATAAAGAAGCGCACCGCTTATTTCAAAGACTGTCCCTATCGTGTTAAGCGCTCCGATCCAGACCTTGCCCCATTTGAAAGCATCTCTCTGGATAAAGAAAAGCGGGGTGCCGAAAGAGGGCGAATATTTATACAGAAATATAAATAATGCCACGATGATTAATCTTTTATCAGTCAACAATTCCTTTAAATGTCCGAATAAAGAAGCTTTACTACCGTTGTTTACGCCAGGCGTTTCTCGATAAAACGACGTAATTAAGCCCACCAGGATGTAAATCGGTATTAAGCACAAGAATGCGGTGCGAAAATCCCACTTTTGCGCGATCAGCCCACCTACTATGCCGGTAATCAGGCCAGAAGCTGAAATGGCTATCCATTGGATGCTTTGGATCTTGCCTGTAGCATTATAGTTCTTGCCCTCTACGCACATAATCCCGTCTGCGCTTACATCCCTGAATGCGGCGTTGGTGGAATTCATCAGCAAAATAGCAATTAATATCATAACCGGCATATTTAATAAGCCGATGAGCAAAACTGTAACCACATCTAACGCCAGAGAGATAAAGATCCACACCTTTTTACTGAAGGAGTTATCTATGACGTATCCGATAACGGGCTTTATCAGCCAGGCTGAGATAATGATGCTGTTTATAACCATTATCTTTTCGGGAGAATAATGCAAGGCTTCCTTAAGGTAATAAAATAGCCCCTGGGAAGGAAGGCCTTCAATGCCTTGCGTAAAATAAACAGCACTGCTTAATGCAAATACCCAGAATAATCTCTTATTCTTCATCCTGCTAAAAAACCTCCGATACTAATTTAATGATTGCAGAGTATAAAATAAAAAGACTACCACTTATAGGTGACAGTCTTTTTAATAAATCCTTATGCTAAAGGCGCACAAACCCCCTCCTTTTTTTAAGGCGTGGCGGTTTGATTTTGCCCGGCTGGAACTGAGACTGGTGCCTGCTCAACTACTGGCTTGGGAGTTTCTACCGGCGCCGGAGCGGATGGTGTTTTCTGCTCTGCAGCAGATGGAGTTACAACTGGTGATGTTGTTGTAGTAGCTGTTGCCGGAACTTTGGTTGCTGGCGTTGTCGGAATTGCTGGTTGAGTCTGTTGGTTTATTGGAGTTTTTATCTTAATACGCTCTAAAACTGATTTACTTCTTTGGTTAGACATTAAAGCAAGAAGCAGACAGGTAATAATAAACGTGGTTGCTAAAATAGCAGTGGCCCGGGTTAAAAAGGTGCTTGTTTTTGTCCCGAACATGGATTCAACTCCGGAGAAACTATCCACTAAACCGCCGCCTCTACCTTGTTGTATAAGGATGATTCCGATTAAGAATGCACATGCCAAAATGTGGATAATTAAAATGAATGTAAACATTATCGTTTAGCTCCTATAGAATTATTTATAATTGCAGCAAATGAGTCTATTTTAAGGCTTGCGCCGCCTACCAATGCCCCGTCTATGTCCGGCTGCTTCATTAATTCTGCTGCGTTTTCCGGCTTAACACTGCCGCCATATTGGATCCTGATGGCTTGCGCCGTATCATTATTATACATCTTTACCAATAAATCGCGAATGAATTTTTGCACTTCCTGAGCCTGGGCAGGTGTGGCTGTTTTTCCTGTGCCAATGGCCCAGACCGGTTCGTAAGCAAGCACCAGCTTAAGCGCCTCTTCTTGCCCGACATCTTTCAAGCTGTTTTCGACATGGTCTTTGACCACATCAAAAGTCTTATTCTTTTCTCTTTCTGATAAATTCTCGCCAACGCATACAATGGGCGTCAACTCGTGCCTTAACGCTGCTTTTAATTTCTTATTTACTGTTTCATTTGTCTCGTGAAAAAACTGCCTTCTTTCAGAGTGGCCTATAATAACGTATTTTACGCCTGCATCTTTTAAGAAAAGGCCGGAAATTTCACCGGTGAATGCGCCTTCGTCTTCCCAATACATATCCTGGGCGCCTAATTTCATGTTTGAACCAAGAAGTACCTCAGCCACTTCGGTTAATGTAGTGTATGGCGGGCAAAGCACAATGTCTATTTGATCCGGATCTACCTTGTATAATTCTCTCTTAAGGCCATTGGATAGTTCGATAGCCTGCGAGATAGTTTTATACATTTTCCAGTTTCCGGCAATAATGGGTTTTCTTGTCATTTGTCTGTAAGCGCAGCTATGCCCGGTAAAATTTTTCCTTCTAGAAATTCCAGTGATGCCCCTCCGCCTGTTGAAACATGGCTCATTTTATCTTCTAATTTGAATTTGGCTATAGCAGCTGCTGAATCACCGCCGCCGATAATCGTAGTAACGCCTGATCCGGCAATATACTTGGCAATCTCTTCTGTACCCTTGGCAAAAGGATCCATTTCAAATATGCCTAAGGGCCCGTTCCAGACTATTGTATGGGCGGTTTTTAAATTGTCTTTAAAAAGCTGTATGGACTTAGGTCCGATATCTACACCGATTTTTCCATCAGGAATATTTTCACCGACTATCTCGGTTTTTGCACTGGCGTCAATCTTATCCACCACCACATTATCGATGGGTAAGATTATCTTAACATTGGCTTTTTTGGCTTTTTCTAAAATATCCTTGGCCACATCCAATTTATCCGCTTCTAATTTTGAATTTCCAATGGTTTTTCCTTGAGCCTTCAAAAAGGTGTAGCACATGCCTCCGCCAATCAGAATCATATCCGCTTTTTTAAGCAGGTTTTCAATAAGCATAATTTTATCAGATACCTTGGCGCCTCCTAGGATCACTGCGTAAGGTTTTTTAGGATTAAATGCTGCCTGGCCTAAATACTGCATTTCCTTCTCCATTAAGAATCCAGCCACCGCTGGCTTAATAAATTTAGTTACGCCTTCTGTAGAAGCGTGTGCACGATGTGCAGTGCCAAAGGCATCATTTACGTAAATCTCACCTAAAGAGGCTAATTGCTTGGCAAAATTGGCATCGTTTGCTTCTTCTTCAGCATGAAAACGCAGGTTTTCTAAAAGAATCACTCTTTCTTTGGCTGAATCTATCTCTTTCTTTACTGTATCGCCGATGCAATCATTGAGCTGCTTTACCGGCTCTTTTAATAGTTCGGCTAATCTCTTGGAAACGGGTTTAAGGCTATATTTCTCAACCACCTTGCCATCTGGCCTGCCTAAATGGCTCATCAGGATAAGCTTTTTTACTCCTTGTTTAAGGCAATATTCGATGGTAGGCAGCGCTGCTTTTATGCGTGTATCATCAGTTATATTGAGCTTATCATCCAGGGGCACGTTAAAATCTACGCGCATGAGCACTAACTTACCCTTAAGATCTACGTCTTTTATGTTCAGTTTGTTCATATTTTTTGTGACCTCTCCTTAATCTCGAAATATCTTATTATATACAAAAATGCCTGCTTTGCAAGATTAATTATTGCGAGGTTAATGGCGGGTAATTATTTTGAAAGAAGATAGATTCCGACGTTTGCAAAGAGATTAGGCAATAGGGATACCTTTCTCTTTTCTCCCAGGAATACACTGCGTTCGATTTTTGCATTCCTGGAATCACAATAGTGGATAAAATCGGTCATGCTTAAAAAATGCACGTTAGGAGAATCGTACCAGCTGTAAGGCAGCGACCGAGTAACCGGGGCCTTTCCTAAAAAGAACAGCTGCAGCCTTGCCTTGTAATGAGCGAAATTCGGCAGGCCGACTATAACTTTTTTGCCTACGCGCAGCGCCTCGCGAAATACGGTATCAAAATGATCGACCTGCTGCAGACTTTGGTTAAGGATAACATAATCAAAAGAATTATCGCTGTACTCTGAAAGCCCGCTGTCTATGTCTCCGTGAAGGACGTTTAAGCCCTTTTCCACTCCTTCATAGATCGCTTGTTCGTCTTTTTCTATGCCGTGAGCAGTGCATTCCTTCTCGGTAACCAGCAAGGACATCAAATCGCCGTTGCCGCAGCCTAAGTCCAGTATGTTTGACTTCGCTTCAATCAAATCCGATATAACAAGATTATCCAATCGCGCATTTCTATGTTCCATTCTTTTCTATATCTCCATAAACCTTTTTTAAGAAATTTTTTACCAGGTGCGTCTCTTCTTTGGTCTCAAGCAGAAATGCATCGTGGCCGTAAGTAGAATCGACCTCGCAATAAGTTGCTTCTAACCCTGCGAGCTTACTGGCCTTGACTATTTCTTTTGACTGATAGGCAGGATACAGCCAATCAGACTTAAAGGCAATCACCAGCAATTTTGCTCTTATCCCTTTAAAAAGAGTCTGTATGGTTTTTCCTTCTAAAAGGTTAAAATTATCCATGGCCTTGGTAATATAAAGATAGGAATTAGCATCAAACCTTTTTACAAAGTGTTCACCGCGGTATTTGAGGTACCCTTCGACTTCAAAATCCGCAGTAAATTTAAAAGGTTTAATTTCCTTCTTCTTTTGTCTTCCGAACTTATCTTCCATGGATTGGTCGCTCATGTAAGTGATGTGGCCGATCATCCTGGCTACAGCTAAACCCTTATCCGGGCCAGCCTCGTCGTAATAATTCCCTTCTTTCCAATGAGGATCTGCCATAATTGCCTGCCTGCCGACTTCATCAAAGGCAATCTGTTGCGGAGAATGTTTAAGCGCAGTAGCAATGGGTATAGCGCTACGTATTTTCTCAGGATATTTAACCAGCCAGGTTAATGCCTGCATTCCGCCCATTGAACCGCCGGTAACGGATAACAATTTCTCAATACCCAAGTGGTCGATAATATACCTCTGGCAATTTACTATATCTGTAACAGTAATTACAGGAAAATCCAGGGCATAAGGCTTGTTTGTTTTAGGATTATTGCTGGACGGACCAGTTGAGCCTTTACATCCGCCTAGGATATTTGAGCAAATAACAAAATACTTATCTGTATCAAAGGCCTTACCGGGACCAATCATGGTATCCCACCAGCCCGGATACTTATCATCCTCTTGATGAAAACCCGCTGCGTGCGCATCGCCTGAAAGCGCATGCAGAATCAGGATGGCGTTTGACTTAGCCGCGTTAAGCTCACCATATGTCTCGTAAGCCAAGGTAATAGGCCCTAGTTTCTCCCCGCATTCAAGCTTGAGCTCTTGTCCGGCTTCGGCAAAAGTAAAATATTCTGTTTTTACTGTTCCTATGCTTTTTTCTTTCATCACGTTAAATACTCCTGGAATAACCAAGTCGAAAGGTAGCGTTCGCCTGTATCTGGCAAAACAACTACTATTATTTTATTTTGCGATTCTTTTCTTTTTGCGACTTCTAATGCTGCCCACATCGCAGCGCCGCTGGAAATGCCTGCGAAGATTCCTTCTTCCCTCGCTAAGCGCCTAGCAATGCTGCCGGCATCTTCATTTGTAACTTTAATAACTTCGTTAAATATCTTCTGGTTAAGAATCTGCGGTATGAAACCAGCCCCTATACCCTGAATCTTATGCGGGCCAGGTTTTCCTCCTGACAAAACAGGAGAATCGCTTGGCTCAACGCCGATAATCTTAACATCTGGCTTTCTCTTTTTTAAAACCTCACCGACTCCTGTTATTGTACCACCAGTTCCTATGCCTGCAATAAAAATATCTACCTCGCCGTCCGTATCTTTCCAGATTTCTTCGGCTGTGGTTTTACGGTGAATCTCAGGATTTGCCGGGTTATTAAACTGCTGCGGCATGAAACTATTCGGCGTATTTTTGACCAGTTCTTCGGCTTTTTCTATTGCCCCGCGCATGCCTTTTGCGCCCTCTGTTAAAACAACTTCTGCTCCAAAAATTTTTAACAGCTGCCTACGCTCTAAACTCATAGTATCAGGCATAGTCAGAATAAGTTTATACCCTTTTGCTGCAGCGACAAAAGCCAAGGCGATGCCTGTGTTTCCGCTGGTAGGCTCAATAATCACTGAGCCCTTCTTTAACTTACCGTCTTTCTCCGCAGCTTCAATCATAGCCACGCCTATCCTATCCTTAATGCTGGAAAGCGGATTAAAAAACTCTAATTTTGCTAAAATTGTTGCGTTTAAACCCTTATTTAATTTATTTATTTTAACCAATGGCGTACGACCAATGGTTTTAGTAATATCTTCAAATATGCCGGACATATATCCTCCTCATAAATCTGATTGTTTTAGTTGATCGGCTATCGTTTGCGGATACGTATCGTTAATCGGTTGTGTCAGTGACCACGCATCTTCTGTCGTAACTGAGACGCTACCGATGACCAAGACCAAACCGATACTTAGCCGCAAACGCAAACGAAACCTACTAACTAGTTTTTTTCAATGCTTGTTCAATATCTGCAATAATGTCATCAATATGTTCAATTCCTATGGATAACCGTATAAAATCTGGCGTTACTCCGGTTGCCAGCTGTTCTTGAGCTGATAGCTGCTGATGCGTAGTGGTCGCGGGATGAATAGCCAGGCTCTTAGCATCACCCACATTAGCAAGGTGCGAAATCAATTCCAGAGAATTAATGAATTTCTTGCCTGCCTCAAGGCCGCCTTTAATACCAAAGCCTATTATTGCTCCTGCGCCTTTGGTTAAATATTTTTTTACTTTTTCTTTTTCCGGACTTGAATCTAGTCCAGGATAGTTTACCCAGGAAACCTTGGGGTGTTTCTCTAAATATTTAGCCACGGCCAGCGCATTCTCAGAGTGCCTGGGCATTCTCAGGTGTAATGTCTCCAACCCTTGCAAGAAAAGAAAGGAGTTAAAAGGCGACAATGCCGGGCCTAGGTCTCTTAAAAGCGTGACACGCGCCTTTATGATATAAGCAATATTACCTAAAGGTTTCAATGCCTCTACAAAGTTAATACCATGATAGCTGGGATCTGGTTCGGAAATTAAAGGAAATTTCCCGCTTGTCCAATCAAATTTTCCCGAATCCACGATTAAACCGCCTAGCGAAGTTCCATGGCCGCCAATAAACTTTGTGGCTGAATAGACTACTATGTCCACTCCAAAATCAATCGGCCTTAACAAGTATGGAGAAACGGTATTATCCAATATAAACGGCAAGCCGTTTTTATGCGCCAGTTTGGATATACCCTCTAAATCTGCCACATCTAGCTTAGGATTGCCGATAGATTCCGCATAAATAGCCTTAGTCTTAGGGGTGATTGCTTTTTGAAACGCGCTCAGGTCATTGGATTTGACAAACTTTACTTCTATGCCTAACCGAGCAAAGGTATAATGGAATAAATTATATGTGCCTCCGTAAAGATTATCTGCGGAAACAATTTCATCGCCCGCCTGTACAATATTCAAAAGTGCCAAGGTAATAGCTGATTGTCCGCTGGCCACGGCTAGGGCCCCTGCTGCGCCATCTAGAAGTGCTATTCTTTTTTCCAAGACATCCGTGGTCGGATTCATCAGGCGGGTATAGATGTTCCCGAATTCTTTCAAGGCAAAAAGATTGGCAGCGTGTTCAGTATCCTTAAATTGGTATGAAGTAGTCTGATAAATTGGTACTGCCCGAGAACCCGTGGTGGGATCTGGCTCCTGTCCGCCGTGTAATGTCAAAGTTTCTATCTTTAATTTGTTATCAATTTTACTCATAACCTCATCCCTCCCTTTTCCTAGAAAGAATACTGAGCGCTTAAAACTACGCCATCGCCCAGTCCTACTTTATCCTTAGATTTATGATCTCCCGCATTAACATAAGCTACAATCAAAGAAAGATTTTTATTCACCAACCAACCTATATGAGCATCCCAATAATCAGCATTCTTAAAATCTGGGTAACTCGCTCCTTGTTTATATTCAAAACCCGCAACTATATTATCGGTAAGCAAAAGATCGATGTTGCCAAAAAATACCTGTCTTCTTTTTTCATCAAAACCCAGGACTCCAGTAGCCCTTCCTTTAGTTGAGAGAACACCAGCTGAAAGCAATACAGGCCGTGGCAGTTGTGTAACTAATTTTGTTGCTACCAAGTAATAATCCGCTGCGCTTGTATCAACCCCCGCACCTACATTAGAAGTATGTTTCCAAATACTGCCAACTGATAACGCCGGAATAAACTTGTAATCTTTAAAGTTTTCCGGAACAAGCAAAAGTTTGGTTCCGATATTATTCTTATGCCTGGTCGGATTTTCACTTAGCGCAATAATTTCGTATCCGTAAGAAACTTCAAGGCGTTTAAAAAATGTATCCGCTATTCCGAAAGTTGCCCAATCGACCTTAACATCGCCTAAATTAACATACCAACCTCCAAAACGAGGTTTTCCCAAGACATCAGCTTTACCAATTGTAAAATGGCTGTTATCGCCGCTAGAATCTGCAAGATATGCTAATGGATTAAGCGCTACTCCACCAACGCCTTCTAAGTTGTTAAACGGAACTCCTGCCTCTGATTTATTAAAATAAGATACAACCACCAAAACTGAAATTGCTAAACTAATGATAACCTTTCTCATTGAATTTCTCCTCATTAAGTTTGCGCCGCAACTCCAGTTGACTGGTTGTATCAGGCTTAATAGTCATAATTATTTCACAAAAGAACAGTTAATCCGGTGGACCGGAAAAAATACAGCTATTGCACTTTACCTATATACCACCTCCTTCCTTATGCCATATACCATCAAAACGATTCTTCTTAGTAACCTCTATCTGAACTATTCTAGAATCATGAACCGTAACCACGACTGTTCCGTATTCTAAGCCATGGATAGATTCACTGATATCTTTTATAATTGCATCATTTATAATATTCTTTTTATTCTCCATTATATTCCTAATTTATATTTGATAAACTGCTGTTTCTTTTTGCGCGTTTGTTTGATTCACTAAATCTTCAAAAGTAACATTATCAACCACCTTGCATATCGATAAGTTTATTTCCTGCCAAACTTTCCTAAGAACACATCTACCTATTATGTTACAGCCTGAATATCTTTTCTCAACACAAGCTATTGGTTCAATCGGACCGTCAATAAAACGAATGACATCGCCTAATTTAATCTGGGCAGGATGTTTGGCTAAAAGATAGCCTCCGATTTTTCCACGCTTGCTCTTAACAAACCCGCCTCTTTTTAAATCCAGAAGTACCTGCTCCAGGAATTTAATAGGAATATCCGAGCGTTTAGCTAAGTCATTTATAGTCGCCAGGCCCTTGTTATAATGAAGGGCCAGGTCCAGAATTGTATTTATGGCGTAATCGCCTTTATAAGTTATGCGCATGTTTTATTCCCTATAATGTCTATCATAATAGTAGAGTATACATTAAAAAAAATAATTGTCAAGTAAAATTTTAAAGGTGTTGCGCAGGCAGCCAGTGCATGTTACGGTTTTGTTTTCTCCATTTACTAATAATGGTATATCCCATAAAATTAAAAAACGCATTTCTCAAGCGTAATTTTAGCAGCGCAGAAAAAAACCTGAACAATGAATAAAATTTGGTATAGGCCTTAATCATGTTAATCTGCAGCTCTTTAGCAGAAAGTTGCTTCGGATTAAATACAATATGGTGGCCGTCATAAAGACTCCAGTCTTTGGTAAAGATTCTTTTTTCTGCCTCCAGGTCTTCGTAAACCTTTGTCCCTGGAAAAGGCGTTAGAATAGACATCTGTAGGGTATCAATACCCTCTTTTATAGCAAATCTAACCGTGTCCCGGATAGTTTTTTTATTATCGTCATCGCTTCCCAGGACAAACATCCCGTGTATCTTTATTTTTTGTTTATGAAATAAATGTATAGCTTCCTTGATCTGGCCTACGCTTTGTTTTTTATCAAACAATTGCAGTGTCTTCTGGTTAATAGACTCAAATCCAACGCAAACCACCTTGC
>Ga0209048_10006662_pt1 | contig 10783 bp, 11 predicted proteins | sample FrelakmetCRP12CR_FD_187146 | JGI IMG/M metagenome (GOLD analysis project Ga0209048, IMG submission 187146) | Freshwater lake sediment microbial communities from the University of Notre Dame, USA, for methane emissions studies - CRP12 CR (SPAdes)... | ecosystem: Environmental > Aquatic >... | reverse complement strand
GTCCCACAGAAACAAATGGCGGTCGTACAGAGGAGGAGGATCTAATCTGCAGTATCCAGAATAGATCCTACTTTTTTTCCAGGTTTTTATGCTGGTCCAGCTGTGACGTGCAATCATCGCAGAACATTTTTTTCTTGCCGTCGAGTTCATCGAGCGTGTCGGGCCTGAACATGATGCACTCCGGGACCGTGCAATGCCCGAGCCCGAACAGGTGCCCGATCTCATGCGCCCCTTCCTTTGAAAGCCGGTCGATCAGGTCATCATCGTGGTCAGTCTTCCCGTAATACCGGTTCCCCAGCCGAGCAACAGAAACAACCGCAGCCCCGACCGATTCCCGTGCAAGCCCGAAGACAAAGCTGTGGCCGTTCCTGAAAATATCCTGGGAGATTACGAGGAGCACCGGGTCACTCATGTTGTGGCGATGTTTATACGCCTGGATGCTGTCGAGAAGTGCCTGTGCGTTAATCTGCTTTCGCGCCTGATCATAGCCCATCATGCGCACGGGATTATCGCTGATGCTTGCCTGCACGCCGAGCATGGCTGAGAGGGTGCGTGCGACCGGCATCTGGAGCCCCGCCGGAGCGAGGGAATCCCAAAAAATATGGATATGCATCGCTATATTCTGTTGGAATGGGTGAGCATAAACATATTGAGACGTGCATCGGTGCATACATCGCTGCACATTACCAGTCCGCAGTGGAGATCGGGATCGGGAAGAATAGAGCAGCAGCGGACATAATCCATGGTGCGGGAAAAACCATCAGGTGCACTGATATTAAAAAAACGGTTCCGGATACCGGGCTTACCTTTATGGCCGATGATATCTTTGAGCCCGACATCGGCTTTTACAAAGGGGCAGATGTCATCTATGCCATCCGCCCCGCTGTTGAGATGATCCCCCCCCTAATTTCCCTTGCCCGTCTCATCAACGCGGACCTCCTTGTCTACCACCTCGGTTTTGAATCGTACGGGGATGGCGGGGAACCGATCGACTGCGGGGTTCTTCTCCACCGTTACTATCACAGTCAGAAACCATCAAACAGGCTCGACTGATTGTTGGACTGCAGTTTCTTTTCGGGCGTAACCTCGGGTGCAGGAACATCCTTGGGGATACGGGTTCCCGCGGGGGTTTTTGCCTGTGCTTTTGCCTGTTGTTCCTTCTCTTTCTCCTCTTTAAGGATCTCCTGTTCCACCCTTTTTACCACTTCTTTTGATTTTGCCATATCATGTAAAAAAAAGTTCAGGGATTCTGCATCAAGGTAAAGTTCCCTACAAAAGGCTTCCGGATCATGTTCCACGAGCAGGGAGAATGTTCTGAGGTATTCCTCACGCAGGGTAATCTGCGGGATTTGCATCATGCCCGATACTTTGTTCAAAAGTATCGTGCGGATTGCCTTTGCTTTTTTCGCGCCCGACATTTTCTGCCAGCGGGACGGGGGCATGATCTTTGCATGGATACCCTTTCCCGCTGCCGCATCGGCAACGCCAAGCAGCATCATCGCATTTGCATACCGCCAGAGGGTATGGTATTGCCGGCGGTAGGTAAATCCCAGATACTCGTCAGCCCGTGCGAGGTGCCGGTACGCGATCCCCATCCGGTCCGGATCAACGAACAGGTGAATGTTGCTTTCGATCCACTGCTCGATGCTCTCCGGCGCATCCTCCACTTCCCATGATAACCGGATCAGGTCCTCATCCGTTGTCCTTGCGGCAAGTGAAGAGATCAGGGCAAATATTGAGATCCGTTCATCCTTCTGTGACGCATGTACCTGTGCATCATCGAGGTGCTGTCTCCCGATTGCCGAACCATAGAGCATGTTCACCGCAGACCTGACATCACCTTCCGCGCTCTCTGCAATCTGCCGGACTGCAGCGTCCGTGCATTCGATCTTTTCTGCCGCGCAGATGTATTTGAGGCGGGGGGCGATTGAGCGGGCAGGAATTGCCCTGAACTGCACGGGTTCGCACCGCAGGCGCAGCTCCGGGGCGAGATCGTAAAGGTCGTTTGCGATCAGGATCACCGGCTGTTGGGCATGCTTGATGCACTCTATGATGGCACGGGCACCCCCCCGGTCTGCGGTCCCATGAAGGTTGTCCGCCTCATCGATCACGACAAGTTTTCTCTGCGATCCGGTCAGGCTTGCGGTCGTGCTGCCGCCTCCAACGATCCGATCTATCACCGCAGCAGTCCGCTGGTCGCTCGCATTCAGCTCGATCACATCCCAGCCCATATCACGGGCAAGTGCATGGGCGCTGGAGGTCTTGCCGATGCCGGGCTTTCCGTAGAGAAGCAGGGGCTTTGACCGGGGTGTCCATGACCGTGCCCACGCCGCCATCTGGTGGATCGATGCCGGGTTTCCGATAATATCCTGAAGCCTTATCGGGCGGTACTTCTCTGCCCAGTCCATACCAACACGTTGACTCGATATCAAATAAATTATGTCTGATGAGCCTCCAATACCATTACACGCAATCCTCCACAAGACGTGATATGCGGGTGGTATCGTGGAAAAGAGCTGCTCCACTGAAATAATCGCAAATGCGGTCAGGGAATACGAGGGCGTAAAGAGGAAGCATGCCATCGGCGAGATGGTCAATGCGCTCAGGATTGACGCCCCCCACGTCATCGCATCCTTTGGTGAAGACGCCGCCGTTATCGAGCACCATGGGGAGGCGCTGCTGCTTGCTGCCGATGGCATCTGGAGCAAGCTCATGGAGGCTGACCCGTACTGGGCGGGCTATTGTTCAATACTGGTGAACATCCATGATATCGCTGCCATGGGTGGGCGCCCGCTCGCGATGGTCGATGTCTTTTCAATCACAAAGGACAGCCACATCCACGAACAGGTCGTGAAGGGGATGCATGATGCATCGCTCCAGTTCGGGGTCCCCATTGTCGGAGGGCACCTCCACCCCGACGCACCCAACAGCGTGATCGATGTCTCCATCCTTGGCTGTGCTCGGCTCGATTCGATCATTTACAGCCACACTGCAGAGGAAGGAGACCTCGTCATGGCAGCGATCGACCTCAACGGCCGGGTCCACCCCTCGTGCATGCTGAACTGGGACTCGGTGACCATGAAGTCGCCGGACATTGTCAGGGCACAGATCGCCCTTCTGGAGCAGGTCGGCAGGGACCACCTGGTAACTGCCGGAAAAGACATCAGCAACCCCGGCCTTATCGGGACGCTGGGCATGATGCTCGAGGTGAGCGAAAAAGGTGCCTGCATCGACCTCGGTCTCATACCCAAACCCGACCTTGCCGCACATAATATGACGTTCGAACAATGGGTCAGGATGTATCCCGGCATGGGCTTTGTGCTTACGGCAAAAGAGAAGAATGTGCCGGAACTTATTGAACGGTTTGCCTCGGTGGGAATGGCGGCAAAGGCTATCGGGACCGTGGACATGACAAAAACATTGCGGATATATTATGAGGGGAACGAGACACTGGTGTTTGACTTTATCAAGAACGGCATCATGCACCTCTTCTCTGAAGACCTCCCATGTCACCTGCATTAAAACGGATCGGTATCGGCATCGGTGACGCTGCAGAAAACGTGATCGGCAGCGCGACTGGTCTTGGCACCCGTGTACAGGTGATCTGTTACTGCCATCATGAAACGATCCTCACAACTGCACCATCCTCATCCACTCAGGTTACGTTTTCCCGTCATACAAAACCCGAAGAGGCGTTGATCGCAGACCTGATGTCTGGGGCGATCGATGCCGCGGTGAGAGGTACACTTCCGGCAAATACAACACTCAAAGCCCTCAAGCAGGCAGCCGGTGTCGATCATCTTGAACGCATTGCCCTTCTCGAGACGGTTCACGGGAAAAAATTTCTGCTGGCACCGGTCGGTGTGGATGAAGGCTGGACGGTTCATGAAAAACTGGCATTGATAAAGAAAGGCAAAGCGATTGCACAGCGGTTTGGCATCTCCGAAGAGGTTGGCATCCTGTCAGGAGGACGGTTCGGGGATATCGGCAGGCATCCCCAAGTGGATGCCACCATGGCGGATGCAGAACTCGTCGCCCGGATGGGTGGTGCTCGGCACTTTGAGATCCTGATCGAAGATGCGGTTGAACGGTGCGGGATCATCATCGCTCCTGATGGCATCTCCGGTAATTTAATCTTCAGAACGCTCATATTTCTCGGAGGGGGGCACGGACACGGGGCGCCTGTGCTAAATATCGATAAAATATTTGTGGATACCTCGCGCGCCTCCCCAAATTACACCAATGCGCTATTGCTTGCCGCATCTTTGTTGGATTAAATTAAAATCGATTTAAATCATTCTTTTTAAAAATTGCCCGATTTAATCAGAATTAAAAATATTCTGCGAAATTTTGCCGCTCGATTCCGCTTAACGTTGCAGCACGCCGTCCGATGCTCCATTGGAGGATAAATTGAGGCTTTTTTACAGAAAGTATTTATATCTACCGATATATTTCTTTTTTGAGGTATTATACATGGCAGATTTACCCATAGCCGCAGTTGTACGGATTGCAAAGAAGAATGGTGCAGAGAGAGTTGGCAGTGATGCAGCAGAGGCGCTTGTCGTGCGGGCAGAAAAATACATCGCCCAGCTGACCAAGGAATCAAACAAGCTTGCAGAACACGCCGGCAGAAAAACGATCAAGAAAGAGGATGTTGACCTAGCAGCAAAATCCTAGTAATCAACTCTTTTTCTCTCCGCCATTAGTACAGCGATTCTGTTTTTTATACCGGTTATTGTTCAATATTTGTTTTGTTGAAACAATGTAAATCAAGGCAGAAAAACATACAAAAATTCTCATTGCACAATGAAATAGGTACCAACTTATTCGGTACCTTGGGTGGTGGGGACAGCGGGGGCTATTTTCCGAACTGCCGGGAAAGTTATTAGTATGTTACAGCCGTCCCTTCGTGCTCGGAACGCCCTTTTTCCCGGTCAGCGCAACCGCCTGCGACAGTGCAATGCCAAACGCCTTGAAGACCGCCTCGGACTTATGGTGGTCGTTCCTGCCGGTGAACGTGATATGGGCTGTTATGCCTGCGCGGATACAGAGGGAATGGAAGAAGTGCTCAATGATCTCGCTGTGGATGCCCCCCATGTTCAGGTCGCCGAACGAGCCGGTGTAGACAAGGTAGCCCCGTCCGCCGCAGTCGAGCGCAACGGTCGCCATTGCCTCGTCCATCGGGATGATCGCGTGCGAAAACCGGCGGATCCCCTTCCCATCGCCGATCGCCTGCCGGATCGCGTCGCCCAGCACAATGCCGGTGTCCTCGACCGTGTGGTGGCAGTCGACGGTGAGGTCGCCTTTTGTCGTGCACGCCAGGTCAAAGCCGCCGTGCTTTGCCATCGCCAGCAGCATGTGGTCAAAGAAGGGAATGCCCGTCTTTACCGATCCTTTTCCGGTGCCGTCAAGTGCGAGCACCAGCGAAATATCCGTCTCTTTTGTCGTCCGTTTCAGCTGAACCTTTCTCATCTGCATACCTCCAGAGCCTCTGCAAGCTGTATTTTTCCGGAATAGAGCGCTGACCCGAGCACCGCGCCGCAGGCACCCGCCTCCTTCAGCCCGGTTACGTCCTGCATGCTGCTCACCCCGCCGGCTACAACGACCGGGCGTCCTGTAGCACCAATAACCTTTCGTACCGGCTCAAACCGGACCCCCTGCTGCAGCCCCTCGACATCCACATTGGTGTAGAGGAACGAGCCTGCACCCTGCGATTCGAACCGCTCCACCCATGCGAGGACATCGCCTGCGGTTTTCTGCCACCCCTCAATGGCGATCTGCCCGCCTTTCGCATCAACGCCCGCCATCACCCGTTTGCTCCCGAACTCATCGGCAAGCGTCCTGATGAGGCTGGGTTGCTCTGTTGCGGCAGTTCCGAGGATGACCCGGGCGATGCCGGTCTCAAGCCAGCGGGAGGCGTCCTCCACCGACCGTATACCTCCACCCAGCTGGATCTCCGTGCCGGTCGTACGGATCAACTCCCGGATCAGCCCGGCATTCTTTTTCGAGCTGCCGAATGCACCGTCAAGGTTGATTACGTGCAGCGCGTCTGCCCCCTCGGTAATCCAGCGTTCTGCCCATGTGAGCGGTTCGCCATACACCGTGGCACTTTCCCGTTTACCTTGCACCAGCTGCACACACCGCCCGTCAAGGATGTCAACTGCAGGAAATATTCTCATACCAGTTAGCGGATCATCCGCTGGATCGCCATTACGAGGATGTCCTTCGCACCAGCCCGCCTAAGGGCGTTGATCAGGGCATACACGCGGACCTCATCCACAACGGCATGTACAGCAACAAGATCCTCTGTTGACGCGACATCCATGACCGTTGGGCCGGACAGGCTCGGCAGGACCTTTTTTACCGCTTCAAGCGAGGAGCGCTTCACGTTCATCATCAGGTAGCACTGCCCGCGCGCCCGCACGACACTCTCGAGAGCAAGCAGGATCTCATCGATCTTCTCCTGCTTTTTTAACAGTGAATGCCTGTTTGCAATCAGGAATGTGCTCGTTGTGAGTACTTCGGCGATCACCTTGAGCCGGTGGGTCTTTAACGTTGTTCCTGTACTGGAAAGATCCACGATCGCGTCAGCAATGCCAAGGTGCGGGGTTGCCTCACAGGCACCTCCGACCAACACGACACTGACCTGAACACCGCGGGCGGCAAAGAACTTCTTTGTGATTGCAGGAAATTCGGTTGCGACCTTTGCCCCGGCGAGCTCTTCAACAGAGGAGATCCCGGATTCCTCGTGCACGGCGAGCACAAGCGTTGCTTTCCCGAGCCCGAGATCGAGAAGCTCAGCGACATCCGAACCCCGTTCGACAACAAGGTCATGTCCGGTGATGCCAAGATCCGCCGCCCCTGTTGCCACATACTCCGGGATATCGACAGGGCGTGCAAAGAGGATCTCAACGCCAGGGTCAAGGGTCTTTATGATCAGGTGGCGCTCGCTCCCGCTCTCGGGAAGATGAAGCCCGCTCTTTTCGATCAGGTTCATTACCGGAGCTGCAATCCGTCCCTTATTCGGTACGGCAAGGCGGACCATCGAAGGACTGGCGGAGGGACTCCCTGCACGAAACTTTTTTGCGCCGGTTTTTTTTGTTTTTTTATCAGAAGGTCTTGAGCTCACCACAGATTACCTTCTCTGTAATACTGGTTACATTCTCAAGCCATGTATCGACAATACCCTCAATGTCATTGCCGATTTTCTGCAGTTTGACACCGGGCTGCGGCAACACCTGGACACTTGCCACCAGCGGGCGGTCGATGGGCTGCCCGATTTGGGAGAGAAGCCGGATGTACATCTCATCAATACCGTCTATTTCCGTGACACAGTCGTTTGCGATTTGCGTTGAAAGAAGGTTGTAGATCTTCCCGATATGGTTGATCGGATTCTTCCCGCTCGTTGCCTCCATGCTCATGGGGCGATTAGGGGTGATCAGGCCGTTGCACCGGTTGCCGCGTCCCACGGATCCGTCATCACCCATCTCGGCAGAAGTCCCGGTCACGGTCAGGTAGACACTCTTGTTCTTGATATCATCTGCGGTATTGACATGGACGACAACTTTGCGTTTTGTCTGTTTCTGTGCGACCTTCCCGATCTCCTTTGACAAAAGAGCCATGTATTCTTTATATTCAGAAATATCGGCACAGTATTTGTCCACGATGGCACAGGCAACGGTGAGTATGATGGTATCCCGGTCCCTCAGTCCCATGATCTTGATATCCTGCCCGATTGCAGGGTACTTCGGCCGCAGCTTGTCGTCTATGAAATCACTGACGCCTATTATGATATTTTCAACGTCCGAGAATGGTGCATGCCCAACACCAAATGAGGTGTCATTCGCCCGGGGCACCCGTCCCTCACAGGGTTTGAACACATCCTGGAGATCGGTTGACCCTGTGCCGAGCCGGCAGTCCATAATGACATCCCGTTCAAGGTTCAGTGTCGTAAAAAGGCTGCGGAGGTAATCCCGCGTCGCTTCCACAGCAATGGCATCGGCAGCGATCGAGACATTGTTGAATTTCTTTGTTGCACGGCCGTCAATCAAAATAAAGATCGGGCGGATGACCTTGCCGCCACCGAACTTCGGGTTGGATTCGCCGGCAACCACTTCACCCTGGTCGGTATTGTGGTGCAGGACTGCCCCGAACTCCTCGAGGTATTCCCTGCAGAGCGCCCTGCTGATCGATTCGGCGATCCCATCGGCGATGCTGTCGGGGTGTCCGAGACATTTCCGTTCAACAACCTCAATCTGCTGCTTTTCCAGTGGGATCTGGTTAAGTGCTTCGACTTTGATATTTCTTTTCATCAGATTCCTCGGGCTTCTCAATAAGTAGTACTAATAAAGGGATTGAATGTATTATAACAATTATCATCTGATACCAACAAGCCTTGATCCCCCTGGGACGAACACGGAAAAAAGGTATTTGTTACCGGCGTAAAAATTTATGAAGGATTGTCATCTCGCTCCCCTTGGGCGCCCTCTTTGCCGGAGGTTTTGCAGGGCGGTGTTCGTCCTTCTCGCTTTCGGGCGGGACTTCTTCAGATTTCCTTGATTTCTTGTCATGTGCAGGGGCATGGATCCGGGCCGGGTGCTGTTGACCGAGTTTTGTGCCGCAGCCAGGGCAGAAATTTGCAGCTGAAGGTAATTTTTTCCCGCAATTATGACAGAAGAACGGGGCAGCAGCCCCCTCTTCATGGGCTTCCTGCTCCTTTTCCAATGATTCTTTTTCACGCTCATGGACTTCAGGTACATCAGGTTCAGATAACACAGTCCGTATTGGTTCTGAAACCGTCCGTTTCACCGGCTGGGGTTGGGGCTGTCGTGCCGGCTGCATTGCACCTTTCATGGCAGTCTTCATCACCGACTGCACCTCAACTTTCTTCACTACCCGAGCATCAGTCTCACGCGTGGGCGGGATCTCCCGGTATGACTTTTGCTGAACAACCGGTCTGCGGGACGGTTCGCCGGTCGGCCTGCTGTCTGTACCCCGCGGCTTCGGTTCTTCGGGTTCCTCCTGGTGAGATTCCGGATAAAGGGACAGCAGCCGTTTTACCGGGGGTTGCTTTTCATGGTCCTTCGCCGGCTTCCTTGCCGGTTGGAAATCCTGGCGCACTGCGGGGGTTTTCTGGGGATATGAAGGTGCAGGTTGTTCTTCGTCAGGTTCAGGTTCCGTCGCCTCCTTCTGCGCAGGAGGTTTCTTGTGCTTTTTTGGCCGGGTCTGCTCGTTTAACAGGTCAATCCATTCATCGATCTCTGATGACCTGTCCATCCCGTCCTGGGCAAAGACTAGTTTCATCGTCTTGAGCTCATCATCCGCAGACCGTATCGAGAGCACAAGGACAGGATCTGAATTCTCGGAGACCTCAACAATACTCTCGGCGATCGATTCCAGCGGGATGTCCTTTGCGGTGACCTTCAGTTTCTTTTCATGCGTATCAATCAGGAAGATCCGCTGGTTCGTCAGGTACGCATGGAACAGGAATTTTTTGACAGAAACATTGAGAGAACCGATCAGCACCTGTTCGCCTTGCTGCAGCAGGGATGAGAGCCCGCCTCCCTCTTCCCCCTCATCTGATTCAGGTTCCTCGTCTTTGGATTTTTTTGCGGGTGGTGCTTTCTGCGGCATGGTGCCTGCCATATCCACCCTGCCACCCTGTGGCGACGCAGGCGTCCCCTTCTTCTGCGGTATTTTGCCACCGCAGTACCCGCAGATCACTGTGGTATCCCTGACTTCAATCCCGCAATGAGGGCACTTCATTATACAATACTCCAAAGGTTCCCAGATTTGGTACCAATAATGTTCTCATCCCATAAGAAAAATGCTCTGATCGGGTCTCTCTCTTCAGGCTTTGTGAGGGACGTACTCATCGTGATTTTTTTAAACAGGTAAAATACGGAAAACCTGCACGGAAGGGAAACGGGGGGAGGGCTAACAACGGTTCGTGAACAGCCCTTTCACCATGCCGGGAATTTCTGACGGGCGGGATGCCACCGGGACACCAATCTTTTTCAGGCGTGTGATCTTCGAGCGGGCATCGCCCTCCCCGCCCTCAATGATCGCTCCTGCATGCCCCATCCGTTTGTCCGGCGGGGCAGATTTTCCTGCGATATAGGCAACAAGGGGGAGATCGGTTGAATTCGCACCCTCCTCTTCGAGGTTTCCGCCGACCTCTCCTATGAGGACGACGGCTTTTGTCTGCGGGTCATGTGCGAACCGCCCGAGAACATCAGTAAAGGTCTGCCCGATTACCGGATCGCCGCCGATACCGACAACCGTGCTCTGCCCGATGCCGGCCCGGGTCAGCTCATCGACCACTTCGTACGTGAGCGTCCCGCTCCGTGAGATTACACCGACATTCCCTCTCAGGAAAAGTCCTGCCGGCATGATCCCCATCTTCACCTCTCCCGGTGAGAGCAGCCCGGGGCAGTTCGGGCCGATCACACTGCAACCCTGCGTCTGTGCGTACGCGACCGCCTTCATGGTGTCATGGACCGGGATATGCTCGGTGATGCAGACAATGGTGCTGATCCCGGCGTTTGCCTCCTCCATGATCGAGTCGGCTGCCGCCCCTGCGGGAACGAAAATAACAGCTGCCCCGATGTCGTGCTCCTGCACCGCTTCTTTTACAGTGTTGAAGACGGGGATTCCGTGCACCTGCCGGCCACCTTTTCCGGGGGTCACTCCGGCGACAACTCCCTTGCCACCGACCTGTTTTGCGTACGCGTTCATCAGCCCGATGTGGAACTCGCCCTGTTTTCCCGTGGCGCCCTGCACG